>JADMIO011121696.1_pt1 | contig 28305 bp, 20 predicted proteins | sample 8958161 | NCBI WGS metagenome assembly JADMIO01 (sample SAMN16585339, study PRJNA669376) | soil metagenome | isolation source: Crop rotation soil | place: USA: Cullars Rotation, Alabama | collected 2011 | reverse complement strand
GCCGCGACTTCAAGTCACGTGAATTCCAAGCTTCGGATCCCACTGTGCTGGAAAGGCGCCGCGACCTGCGCATCCCCTAGCATCTGGCGCTCCTTGCCGCCTTGCAGCATCCGCTCGGTGCGGGAGTCCGTGACGAAGACCTCGCAGCAGCCGTCGGCGTAGTCGTACCAGAGGTACTTGGGGGTCCCCTCCAGCCGGCCCTTGACGATCGGGATGCTCGGCCCGTGCGAGAACTGGTACGTCTGATAAGCGTGCATCGCCACCGGGAATAGCGTCGTGAAGTCCTTCTGCGTTGCCTTGGCTGGCCAGTTGTCCTCGATCTCGTGATCGTCGAGCGTCATGTAGGTCGGGACCTGGCTCATGAGCTTGCGCACGTGCGGCTGCGTGAACGCGTCCCGGTACCGCTGGTAGAACTGCTCGACGGTCTTGTCGGGGTTCACGGCGTTGAGGTCGTCCGCGTAGATCTGATCGCCTACCATCACGATCTGATGGATGGGCCCCTTGTCGGCAAGGTCCAGGATGCTCCGGAACACCTTGTCGCCGCGGTCGTCGAAGAAGTCGCCGAGCCACGTCTTGAGGAGGTATCGGCACGATCCGACCACGAGCGTCCGGGGTGCCGCGGGATCATCACTCCCCGTCGTGAAGGACCCCGCGCTCGTCTCGTTCCATTCGAGGTTGTCCGCGCGCGCGTCGTCGAGCTCGGCGTCTGAGAAGAAGTACCCCATCTGGTACTCGTAGGCCGTCACGGGCGATAGCTTCTCCGCGATGCCGAGGCCGGTCATGTCGAAGTTTGGATTCATCTTGAAGAAGTTCGGCTTGCCCCACGCACCGCCCGCCGGCCGGAGCCGCAGGACGCCGAAGCATCGGCGCGGCTTGTCCTCGATGATGTTCGTGTCGCCGCGGCCCCAGATGCGGGCTCGCGTCGGCGTCGTCTCGCCGACGATGGGACCAACGGTCACGGGCTTGAGCTTCAGCGGTGGCGCAGGGGAAGGCATTCTCGGTCACTCCTCAGAGAAGGCACGGTCGGTTGAGATCCTCTGAGCCGTTCATGGGCTGGGCCACGGCTCGCAGGGTGTGTGGTCGTGTAGGTCAGCAGCAACGAATCGGATGAGGCTCTCGAAGAGCGCCTCGCGCGGGAAGTGGTTTCGGTTCACGGCGCGGTGCAGCCACTTCTCCTGCGTGTCTTCAAACGGCATGGCCACGGCCCAGTGGTCCCCTCGTGCGACGCCGAGGTAAGTGCTGCGTGGAGCGATCGCGTCGTAGGCGATCATCTGACTGTCTTGCTCGAGTGCGAAGTACTGGAGGTCGCGCCAGCCCTGCCGCAACACGCGAGACGTGGACTCGAGGTCCGAGACCGCCACGATGCAGTACACGTTGGTCGCACACGGGTCGTAGCTCGTCGCGAGGAACTCCTGGCTCTGCTTCCGCCCGAGGCTCTCCCACGAGCGGCCGTCGCCCTTGCCGCACTTCTCCGGCGCCATGCGGACGATGACGCGCCGGAGCCACTTGGGAAGGACATCGACGGCGCGAGACCCAGCGATGCTCCCGGCGACCGAGATCACCGCCGCCACCCCTGCTGCAAGCTCTTCGTCGTCCGACACTCCCGCAAGCGCATCGGCAGCGCCCTTGCTGTAACCCACCACGAGGTACCGCCGAGGCGGCTGGATCGGGTCCGTCGCGCGTTGCTCCTTGATGTAGTCCGCGAGCACCTTGCCGTTGGTCTTCGAGCTCCCGAATGCAGGGAGGGCAAGGTATTCCACCTCGGTGCCGTAGGTCGCCTTGATGTGCGCGGCGGCGTCCGAATAGGTCCTCACCGTGTCCGACACGCACTCGCCCAGCACGCCCGGCAACACGACGATGCGGTACTCGGTTGGGAACGCGCCGAGCGGGCCTTGCGGTGCAACGGGCGCGCTCTCCAGGTACTGATCGCAGGACGACCACTCGGGCTGAGTGGCAAGGACGGAGCAGAAGATTGCTGCGAACCCTGCATCCTCGTTGCGCACCCCCGCCGCAGAGAGCGGCAAGTGCGCCGACGGCGGGAGGCGGTACTTCACCTTCGGGATCGCATGCGTCGTGCTCGCAAGGAGCAGGCCGAATGCGATCAGGGTGAACGCCGTCCCGCCGCCCCGATTCGCTCCTTGCCAGGCTGCGGGCCAAGGGGACGGCTGACGCGCAGGCGCCCGCAGCGTCACCAGTCTTGCGAGAGCCCCGACTGCGCTCCTCACCGGACTCGCGCCCAATCGCTCGAGTCGTCGGGATCGCAGCCGCTTCCGTGCTTGCAACGGAGAATCTCGACGACGGGGTGGATCTCCCAGAGCGAGATGCGTTGCGGCTGGGAGCTGAGACCCTGCGCGTTCTTGTGCGCGCAGTCGCGCACCTTGTGCTCGTTGTCGTAGAAGAGCGTGCCGCGGATCATGAGCTGCGTCTTGTCTGTCTTCAGGTCATTGAAGTCGCCCGGCCACCATGCGCCAGCCTCAGGCCGGAATTGAGGGATCGGCTCGACGACGATGGACTCGCACTGCTTGCCGCTTGATCCAGGAACGATGGGCACGTGGATGTCGGCATGGGGCTGGTCGGGATCCTCCGGGTTCTCGCCGGCGAACTTGCAGTTGACGGACTCCCCTCCGCCCCACTCCACGTTCCTGTCCTGCGCGACGAAGCCGACGAGCTCGACGTAGTCGCCTTCATTGAGCGTGATGGTTCCGCCGCCTCCTGCAATCGCGAGACCCCGCAGGGTGCGAAGGCGCTCCTCGAACGACAGCTCCATCTTGCCGCTCGCATCCGGAGAGTTGGTCGCCTGCTGCAGCGCGAGGAACTGCTGGTGTGAGAGCCGAATCGGACGCGCACCGCCGAGCCACGAGTCGGGGTCCTCGTCCTGCCACGGAAGGCGGCGCTTCATGATGACCTGGAGCGCCTTGCCGGACCACGGCTCGGCGCAACCGCAGGGAGGACACTCATCGAGGTTGTCCGCCGGACAGTCTGGCTCGCTCGGGCACGCCTCCATCTGCCTTCCAACGTAGGCAAGCAACCGCTGACCGTCCGCATCGAGGGTGGTCGCCAGCGCCGCGACATCCGGCGGCAACCCCGCGATGGGTTCGTCAGTCGGAGGCGCCGGCGTTTCGATCTCGGCGAGGTAGGGTGCGTAGCACCATCCCACCTCACCCTGGCTCGTCCGAACATGCCGGTAGGAGCCATCCACTTCGGGCACCCCTGGCATGACGACCGAGGACACCCGCTCGCCCTTCGCGAGCGTTCGCAGGTGGGGGCTCGACGAGCGCGGCTCGTCATACAGGCGGACCCGCCTGACGACCACCCAGTTCGAGGACGCTGCTAATGCCGATGGGATGGCGACGGCGAGCCACGCGAACCCGACCAACAGCCCAAGAGGCCAGCGGCTTCTCGGCGCTAGAGCCACAGGCGTCAGTGCGTGCATCACTTGACCGGCGGCGCGGGAGACGGCGCGGGAGGTGATGCTGAAGCCGAGAGAGCGGAGGGCACGGCCGGAGCTGTCGGGGGTCCTTCATGCGCTTCACGCTTCCCTTCCGCAGCCTTCTGGATCCCCTTCGAGACCGCATACGTTCCGCTTGAGAGGCCGAGCAGGGCGAGGACGTCGGCACCCAGTGCCGGGAACTCCCCCGACTCGAGCGTCAGGACGAGCACGGCCATCGAGATCACGAGCGTGAAGATGAGGAACTGGAACCGCGAGAAGCTCGCCCCGCCGTTGCTTTCGCTGATGAGGTACTTGAGGTCGATCTTGCCAGTCACGATGGAGAACAGCACCGCAAGGCCGAGACAGCTCACCAGGAAGACAACGGCGTAGCCGGCGAACAGCGCGAGGCGTTCCATGAGTGACTCCTTCCTTTTTCAGCCCAGATCCATCCGTTGCAACGTGCGGAATTTCCGCCAGAGGTAGAACGCCTGGCTGCCTCCGAGGAGCGCCAAGTAGGGGGCGGGCACGAGCGTCACGTGCGAGCTGTCGAGCCCACCGCCGCCGAGCCCCACGACGGCGAACAGCACGGCGCCGAGCGTGATGACGAGAAGCTGCACGCGCTCAGACGACAGCTCGCCCGTTGCACTGTCGTGAAGCAGGCCCGTGGTGTTGATCGAGCCGGTGAGGAGGCGGCAACCGACCGCGAGGACGATGCCTCCCACGATGAGGGCCGTCATCGCTTCCGCGACCCGTGCAGGCGTCAGCATCACTGCTCGCTCCCCTTGGCTGCATTCGGGGACCACTCCCCACTCGCCGCCGTTCCAAGTACCCGCGTCGCCGCTGTTGGGCTCGTGGGCTCTTGCCTGTTGAGACAGGCTTTCGCCATCGGCGCACGCGACAACGCTGCGTCAGTCGACGCACTCGTCCCTGAAACGGAGTCCTAACGTCCACGCGACGGCGTTGCGCCCACGTGCTCGCTCCAGGCACCGTTCCCTCGTCTCCCGTCGGCACTCCCTGGCTGTCTGAGGGTCAGGCATCCTCCCACCACCACGCGTCCTCGTCCAGTGGCTCTGTTCAGGGGTCGGTACGAGTCGCCCACGGGCGCCCCGCGCTACGCCGAACAGCCCGCATCTCGTAGCGCCGCAAGACACGCGTGCGATTCGCCTTGCGGGCGGCTGCCATCGCGCGCGGCCGTCCGGAGACGCCATGCTGGTCATGCCGATACCGCCAGCCGCGTCGCAACGATCCGCTCGCGGCCGAGCCTGCCCTTTCGAGTGATGCCAGGAAGGCTCGTGCCGAGATGGCGAGGCACGACGTGAAGCTCCCAGGGCGCACCCGCGGGACCCTCCACGACGACGCGGAGCACGCAGGCTCCATGCGGAACCCTCACGATGGCGCGACGGTTGACGAAGGTGAGCTGCGTCGCCTCCGAAGGCTGCTCCCCTCCGACCGATCCTGAGTACCACGCTCCTCTGGGTACCTCGATCTCCAGCTCGCAACCCGACACGCCCTCGACGGTTGGCCTCGTCACGACGGCAGTCCACTCGCCATGGCTGCCGGGCCACGCGTCCCCGATGTTGCCCGGCGAACGAGTGCTCTCGCGCTGCGAGGTCCGCCTCTTCCTCATGGCGCCACGTAAAGCGACCGAAGAAGGTCGGCGAGCCGTGCGCCCGCGAGTCGTGCCCGCCGCGATGCGACGGCGCTGGCCGCGGCGGTGTATCCGCTCGGAAGCGTGCGACCCAGGTACTCGTCCGTGCTGCCCTGCACCGCGCCGTTGCGATAGCCGTCGCGCACCGCCGCCTCGAAGCTCTCGTCGACCCAGTCTGAGAACTCCTCGCTTCCCAGCTCGTTGAGCGAGCTCCGGGGGATGTCTGCACGCAGCGCGATCGCGCGGTTGCGGACCTTGCGCGGGTTCTCGGACTTCGTGAGCAGGGCGTCCCACAGCGAGTGCAGCGACACGGTCGGTCCGCCCGAGTAGGCCCGAACGTAGTACCTCGTCCCGCCGCGATCCCCGTCCGGGAACTTCGCCGAGAAGAGCTTCGCGGCGTGAAGTGGCTGATGCGCGTCGCCCACGAGGTGGAAGAGCCAGCAAAGGGCCTTCGCACGCGCAACGCCCGAGCCAGTCTCAAAGGCGGACTGGTTGCTTCTCAGTGCCGTGAGGATGTTGACGTCGGGGGGATCCTGCGGTGACACCCATCCGGGCTGACCAGGGGGCACGAGCGGAGTGTTGATGAAGTGCCAGCTCGGATGATCGTCCGGCGAGTTGCGGGCATCGTCAGGCCATCGCGCAGCCTCCATGAACAGCAGCAGCCCCTCCTCCTCTGCAGGCAGGCCTGAGCTGTCGAAGATCGCCTTCCACGTCGTCGCGTAGTACGGGTGGGTCTTCAAGTCGGCGACCACCCGGTCGCGCAGCGCCGGATCGAGATCGCCGAGGTCCGCCCATGCGATCGCGCCCGTGACCATGTGGCCGGGCTTGTTCCAGGCGATGGCTGGCGATGCGAACCAGAGCCCGATGATGCCTGTCACCGCGGCGGCGATTGATCGTCTGCACTTCATGCCCCGCTCCTTCCGTCCGCTTCACGCTCGCGCGCCACGGTCGGCGTGCAGTCGCGCGAGTCCGGAAGCAGGGTATGCGCTGGTGAGTAGCGGCGGCGAACGAGCCGGTCGGTAAGCGAGACACCCTGTCACCGGGCGCTCATCCCAGGCGAGAGCACGCGTGACCGCTGGGTGACCGCCCGCCGCGAGAAGCTCGGCACTTGCGCAGCATGCGGCGAAGGGGTTGACGGGAGCGCGACGATATCGGTCTGCGCCGAAAGTCCTTCGCTGCCTGGGCTCACCGCTCGCGACCGAGAGGTCGGCGGCGTCAGGGCAACGAGCCGCAGTCCGTGCCGAGGGCTGGATGCTCCACGCCATCCCAGCGGAAGCCTCGCGGACTCTCGCCTGCGCAGTTGGAGGCGCTCATCAGGTAGTAGTGGCTTGCTCCGGGATCAAGTGGCGCGAGCAGCTCCGCGACACCGGCGCCAACTGGTGCGCCCGCTACCTTGCAGGCGACGGGCGCATGGTCGTACGCAAAGGTGGTCGCGGGCTGGATCGTCCCTGCATAGAGATTGAAGAGCTCGTTCGCGCCGCGATCCTCGAACGAGACGTGGATGCCGGCTGCATCCCTGTTGACGCGCAGCGGCGGCGAAGCAGGTGCTGAGACCTCGAGCGGCGGCGCGGGATCAGCAACGGTCACGGTCGTTCCGCAGGAGGCTACGTTCCCTGCTGAGTCCGTCGCGGTGAACGTCACGACGGTATCGCCACAGGGATAGGTATCGGTCGCATCCGCTCCGCCCGCCGTGCGGTCGTTGGTGATGGCAACCACCGGATCACAGTTGTCCGACGCCGACGCAATGACCGCGACGAGCGCCATGCCGGGCTGGGTTGTCGCCATGACGGGCAACGTCGGGCACGCGATCGCCGGCGGAAGAAGATCGTCAGTGCTCAGCGTCGTCGTACAGGTGACCGAGTCGAGCCCAGCCGTGAGCGTGAGCGACACGAGGAACGTGCCAGATCCGCTCACGGAGGCGCTCGTGATCTCGATCGTGGGAGAGTCGATGACCACCTCGGGCGCCTGGGAACTCCAGAGATACGTTGTTCCTGGGGGTCCAGACGATCCGGATCCATCCAGCATCACGGCGCCACAACCTGCGGTCTGCGGCGGACCCGCATCGCACGTCAGCGGAATGCCAGCAACCCTCAAGTCCGTTTCTCGTGCACCGTTGCCAGGCACCTTCATCCAGTGACTCTGCCAAGGGAACGGGAAGGTGCCGCGCAGTCGAGCGCGCCATTGGTGAGGCCCGCCGGCGAGCGGCGCAGCGAGGACGCTGAGATCGACGAAGCTCCCGTCAACGCCCGGAGTCCCGGTGTCGGTGTAAGGCGTCGTGAGGATCGCGCCGTTGCTGAACGGCATTCCCAACGGCTTGACGTCGGCTTCGAGTCGCACGCGGTCCCGGCCGTAGGGACTGCGCGCACGCGCGTGGATGCGGAAACCGGTCCCTGCGTCAGCGATGCCGAGCAGGTCGATCGGCGCGCTGTCATCGGACCACCGCTGTCGCGGCAGTCGATCGAGGCCGTCTCCGTCATTGCCGTAGTAGAGGAACGCGCGGCCCTCGTCGGCGTTCGCACCGTCGTAGCCGATGGCACCGATGATCACGTCGGAGTAGCCGTCGCCGTTCACGTCTCCTGCCGTCGCCACGCCGATGCCGAATTGAGCAGCGTCCTGCTCCCCTTCAGCCGTCCACGCGGGCGTCGCTCCGAGTCCGGATGCCGAGCCAAGGTAGACGAGCGCCTGACCTTCGAGCACCTGACCGTTCTCGCCTGCAGCACCCACGATGACGTCCGAGTAGCCGTCGCCGTTCACGTCGCCAGCCGTCCCCACGGGAGTGCCGAAACCCATTGCGGCCTGGGGCGGCTCGACGGTCCAGGCCGGTGTCGCGTCGATACCGACGGGTGAACCAAGGAACAGGTGCGCGCGGCGCGGGAACGCCGGGCCGCCTTCGAAGCGATGTGCACCGACAAGCACGTCCGAGTACCCATCGCCGTTCACGTCGCCAGCCGTCGCCACGCTCCCGCCGAAGTCGGCGTTCGTTTGGTCGCCAGCAGCCGTCCACGCCGGGGACGAGTCGAGCCCTGATGCCGAACCGAGGTACGCGAATGCGCGCCCCTCGTCGCTTGTCGTCGCGCCGTCGTAGCGCCATGCGCCGACCAGCACGTCCGAATATCCGTCGCCGTTCACGTCGCCTGCCGTCGCCACGGAGGCTCCGAACAAGGAGGTGCCCTGATCGCTCTCTGCCGTCCACGCAGGGGTCATGCTCAGCCCGGATGGCGAACCGAGGAACGCGAAGGCCCTGCCCGCGTCGATCACCCCGTTGTTGTAGTAGTGCGCACCGACGATCACGTCGGAGTACCCGTCGCCGTTCACGTCCCCTGCGGTCGCGACGGCCCGCCCAAATTGCGCACCTTCCTCCTCGCCGTACTTCGTCCATGCTGGCGTCGTGGAGAGTCCGGAGGCTGAGCCCTGGTACACGAAAGCGCCCCCTTCCCAGGTCAGTCCGCCGTTGTAGTAGTGCGCGCCAACAATGACGTCCGAGTACCCGTCGCCGTTCACGTCGCCGGCCGTTCCCACGGAACCGCCGAATTCAGCGAGCGCCTGATCGCGTTCCGCCGTCCAAGCCGGGGTCAGGCCGAGTCCGGATGCCGAGCCGAGATATCCGAACGCGGCACCTTCATTGGACTCTCCGCCGTCGTAGAGCGGGGCGCCGACGACGACATCGGAGAACCCGTCGCCGTTCACGTCGCCGGCGGGACTGACGGAGTAGCCGAACCAAGGGCCCGCCTGATCGCCTCCCGCCGACCAACCCGATGCCGACGCGAGACCTGCCGCCGACCCGTGATAGACGAAGGCTCGACCCTCCTCGGCAAAGCCGTAGTCGAAGGTCTGGGCACCGACGATCACGTCCGAGTAGCCGTCTCCGTTCACGTCCCCCGCCGTCGCAACGCGCCTGGCGAAGTCCCCGCCCTGCTGATCGCCCTCTGCGGTCCACGTCGGAGTGGGGGTGAGTCCCGTGGCCGTACCGAGGAACAGGAAGGCAGCACCCTCGTCGGTCACGCCGTTGTCGTAGCGGTCCGCTCCGACGATGACATCGGCGCGGCCGTCGCCATTCACGTCGCCTGCCGTGGCGACGCAAATGCCAAGCCCCGCCCGGGCCTGATTGCTCTCGTAAGTCCACGCAGCAGGCGCCACGAGACCGGTCGCGGAGCCCAGGAACAGCATCGCGCGGCCCTCGCCGGCCTGGCCACCGTTGAAGCTTGACGCTCCGGCGATCACGTCCGAGTAGCCATCGCCGTTGACGTCGCCCGCCGTCGCGACGCTGACGCCAAGGAAGGCTCCTGTAACGTTGCCCTCGGCAACGAACGCTGGCGCCATTTCGAGCCCAGATGAGGAGCCGTGGAAGACGACCGCTCGTCCCTCGGAGTCATCGGGTCCGTCGAAGCTCGGCGATCCGACGATCACGTCGGAGTAGCCGTCGCCGTTGGCATCACCCGCGGTGGCCACGGAGGTGCCGAAGCCCTCGAAGCCCTGAGTCCCCTCCGCCTCCCACGAGATTCCGGAGAGACCCGTGGCGGAACCGTAGTAGGCGAAGACCTTGCCCTCATACGCCAACACGTTGTAGCCGTGGGCCCCGACGATGAGGTCGGAGAACCCGTCGCCGTTGACATCGCCTGCCGTCGCCACGGAGAACCCGAATGCCCCGTTGGCCGCCTGGCCGGGGCCTGACGTCTGCCAGGATGGGGTTGCGGATAGACCGGACGGTGAGCCGTGGTACACGTTCACGCGGCCCTCATCGGGCTGATTGAAGTGCCATCGTGGCTCGGACACGAAAACGTCCGAGTACCCGTCTCCGTTGACATCACCGGCAGTCGCCACGCACCTGCCGAACTCATCGGCGCCGACGCCCTCGGTGATCCACGCCGCCGTCAACGCAAGTCCCGACGCGGAGCCGTGGTAGACGAAAGCACGGCCCTCCCTCATGCCGCCGTTGCTGTAGCCCGGCGCACCTATGATCACATCCGAGTAGCCATCGCCGTTCACGTCGCCCGCCGTGGCTACCGAGAATCCCAGGTTTGCCGAGCGCTGGAGGCCCTCGACCGTCCAGGCAGGCGACGTCATCAGCGGATCGACCGTCACCGGGTAGATGGCCACACGATCATCGATGAGGATCCTGAGCATCCCGCCGGAGGCGTCGAGGCACGCGGGAAGCGCGGAACTCGCAGCATCTCTCACGACGAGCTGCTTCCAGCGCGCGGCGTCGATCCCAGCCGGAGTCCGTAGGAGAACGGACTGGCCGTCATCGGCTGGATAAGCGAGCAGGCCGTCGATGAGCCCCTCGATCACGACGGGGTCACGGGCGTCGCCGTCCGGTCGTCGATCGAGCACGAAGACCTGCTCGATGCCACGAGCATTGTTCACGTAGCTTTCACGGAGGCCGTCTCCCCGTTGCCACTCGATGCGACCGTCTAGGACCTCTTCACGGTTGACAACGGGGCTCGGCCTGCGCCCTTGCGCATCACCTCTTCCGCATGACACCAACGAGTACTGGAACGTCCACGCATTGCTCTCGACGCGCGGCGTCACGACGAGGTTCCCACCCTGCCAGCGGGCGCGGAGATCCTGTGCGCGATTCGGGGCGGTCCAGCCGCCATCGATGAGCGAGAGGTGGTACTCGCGCGCCTGGATCTCAGCGGTGACATCCGACCACCACGCGCCGGCGACATCGGGGACCGTCGCAGCGGAAGGATCGAGCGGCGACGCACCACCACTCGGCACGTGGACGATGAACAGCACCGCGAGCCAGCGCACGAGGCCCCGCAAGTGGACGTCAAGGCGAGCGCTGTGGAGTCTGAAGCGCATGCACCCTCCAGAAGCGCCGGCATCGTAGCACCGCTGCGTAGCGCTCGCTCGGCTGCGCATCGAAGTAGCCGGACATCCCCAGTATCTACGCCGCCAGCACAGGCTGGATGCCTTCGCCCGTCCTGCGGCCTGCACGAGGACACGATCATCGAACATCTTCTCGATCCGCCCTGAACGCCGAATTCAGCGCCACGCCAGACGCAGTCCAGTGCACAAGGTGCGGAAAGCGAAGCGCACCCCTTGACAATGCTTCTGCTAGGAACGACCCTCAGGCCCTGAGGGATCGGAGTGCCGGCAGGGCTCGGCCGCAGCCGCCCAGGAAGGATCCCTTGTTGAACAGGTGCACCATGACGTACGTTCAATTTGGATGACCGTTCGGTGTCTTTCTGGAGGATCCAATGAGCGATGAACATGCACAAACTGGCTCGGAACCCACCAACCGTCGGGCTCTTCTCAAGGGTGGCCTGACAGCCGCTGCTGCTCTAGGGATGACTGCGCTTGTCCCGAAGGTCGCCTCAGCAACCTGCGGCACGTCTACGACTCTCATCTGTGAAGCGAACACGCTGGCGCAGATTCGCGCCGGCACCGGCGGTGCCAATGCGCTGAACGCCATCGCCACTTCAATCGCAGCGGATTCCATCTCGGACGCAACCGTTCTTACTCTGGCGAAAATGTATGCGAAGGTGATGTACTTGCGGACCGTTCCGTCGGGACCACTCCCGGACCCAGGTACGGATTATCATTACTGAGAGTTCGGACGTCCCGCGGCCAATGCCGCACCACGGCCGTGCCGCCCAGACGATCGCCAAGCGCCGGATGGGCGGCATCGCCGTATGCGACGAACCGCACGGTGCCCTTGTTTCGGTCAGTGAGCGACGCCAACATCTCCCGCTCGCCGATGCACGCGGAGAACTAGTTGGTGAGTAGCTGGAAGGCTGCGGTTGCACCCAGCAGATGCTGGCTCGGCGGCGATGACACTGCACAATCCCCCGTTGGCACGTGCTCTCTCGGCGGCCGATGTCGATCTGAAGAACGCTATCGCCAAGACCCATGCGCTACCGTTCCCGGCTACTCGAAAGGGCCTGGGCTGCGCGAGCGCGCGCGTTGTCTTGGACGCTGCCGTCCCCAAAGCCCTACCTGTCTTCCTGCCCCATGCTTGGATGCGTGGCAATCGAGAGTCGACCGGGAGTTGGCGCGCGAGCCCAACTGCGCCGCCAAAGAGATCATACGTGGCGAACACGAGCTATGGACACTCGGCCTGGCCCTTCTTGGTGTGTAGCGTGGCGGATGACGCGCGCAGCCATTGGCGGCGGGTTACTGCCCTGTCGTCCCTGGCACGCATGCTTGCGTAGGGTTCACTAGCAATGCTATCACTCACATTTATTGGTCATCAATCTTGGGCAATCGAAGCGGATGATACCCTCATCCTTCTAGATCCTGTGCTGCTAAGCACATTCGGACACGCGGAATGGATCGCATTTCCCGTCTATCCGAAAAGAACGGTCATGCTCGACCGAATTTCCCGACCGGCTGCGGTCCTGCTCAGCCACGAGCACCTCGATCACTTCCATCTGCCGTCGCTGAACACTATCGATCGTGACGTGCCAATCCTTGTCGGCCCGCTCATGCCTGACTGTGTCGTTCACTCCATCCAGACACTCGGCTTCGACGTTCAGCGCATGCGCCACAATGTCCCGATCGAAATCGGGAGGATTGTCGTCGAGGCGTTCGGAGCGGGCTTCGGCACCGTCTTCTGGGAGCAACGCGTAACGCAGTTTCACTTCCACAACACGACGGATCCCCGGGCGAGTGCTTACATCGCTGTGGATGCGGCGGTCAACGATGGCTATGTGCAGTCCATCGCTCTTGGTACTCGGCCGTCACCTCGCGCGGTCGTACTTTCGAACAACTCGCAGATCGCGCCACGCGGAGCTCTGAGCGCGAGATCCAACTTGTTCGATGTGCCCGCTCCGCGAGGTCGCTTCCCCGGCTTGCAGCTCCTCCACGGCCTACTAGTGACAGGTGCCGCAGGATTCGGCCCGTCGACGGCCGTTGTTCTGTGCGGCAATGGATTCGCCACCGAGCGCTTCGGGCCGTTCCTTTTCAGCGATAACCGCCTGTTGGCTACGCAGGCCCGGGCGATGACGGAAGCGGACGTCGAGGTATTTGGGCCGTGGCCGGGTGAGCGCCTCGACGTGACATCTGCGCGTGTTGAGAGCCATTCCGCGGACTGGATTCAGTGCGACCACGCAGCCACCGAGCGGCTCCGAGAACTCAATGTGCGCCACGACCGTCACGCGGCATTCCTGCCATTGGCGCCAATGCCTATCAAGCTTCCCGAGCCACGCATCGAACGGACATTGGCTGATGAGCTCGCGATGCTCGCGCGGCACATGATGTCCTCGCCAATGTGTCGTTTGGCACTCAACGTGGACGAACATCTCTCAGGTCCCCTTGGGAGTCGCCGAATTGCGCTGCGTTTGTTCAATGGCGACGACGTTCGCGCATTCTGTTTAGATGTGAATCGCGCGGCGTTCATCGCAATGCCCGTCACGGAGTGCAATCCGCAGTGCATGCCATTTGGCATCGACCTCTATCTATCCGATTTCCTCGGACTGTTTGACGGATCACTGCAAGTGTGGGATGTGATCGGTGCGGCGTCGCGCGCATGGTTTATGGGCGACATCTACCACAACTGGCAGACAGCGTTGTTCGAAATATATGGTGAGCAGGTCAGACCCGATCTCGCTGGAAAAGTGTACGGACGGGCCATCGACAGGCTACGGCGGGTCACAGATGCCGTGCCGTGATGCGTGTGGCATGCCGATGCGCACATCACACCCACCTATCCTTTCGACTCGCCGGATCGGACCGATGGCGATCCCCAACCGTCATCACAGCCGGCGATGATTCGATCTAGGGCGGTTGGCAGACCTGGGCGCGCTCTAAGCCGCCGGATGCGAGGCGTCGCGCGTGGGTTGGCAGGCCTACTGCAGTGCTCGACGGTCGAACCAGTTCACCAAAGCTCGCACTCTCACGTTTTCGTCCTTGGTGACTCCTTGGTGGCGAAATGCCACTCCGAGGACACAAGCTACCAGGCCGAGCTCTTCGCATATTCGGCGCTTCAAGGATGCGCCTCTGTGGCACGGTTGTTCGGATACCGGGACTCGGAGCGGCTCTTGTTGCTTGAGTACCTACCGCAAGCGCAGGAACTGGTCTCACACGATCACCTGGAGCGGCTCATCTCGGCGCTGGCTGGGGTGTCCTGCTTCGCACAGAGGGTGACGTCGCTGAGAACGGCCTGCCCTGCATTGAGCCTGGGAGCCCTGGCGTGCGGCGCTGTGGGTCAGGCGCGGAGCGTAATCCTACTGACCAGAGACGCCCTTGGCGCCGAGCACGTGCCGTGCGGCATTGGTGACCTTAAGTTGACCCACTTTCGGCGGCGGGGGTCTGACTGGGTGTTCCTGGATCTCGAGTGCGGCGGGCCGGGAGCGCTTGAGGTGATGGATCTCGCCCGGGTCCACCGACTTGCACTCCGTGCCGGGCTGGAGGCGAGCATCGAGACTATTGCGCGCAAGTATTCTCGGGCGCTCGCAGCCGGCGGTGTCGCATGCGAGGAGGTTGCGCTTGCGGAGGCGGTGCGATTGGTATGCCTACATGTCTGACGAGCTCGACTTCTTGCTTCGGCCGCGATCTGCGTGGATAGACATTCAGGTGTCTGTGCTACCTGTGTCGAACGGGTTCCGCGTCGATTCCGTCCACCGTGACGCTCGTGGCAATGTGATGCGAGAGTTTCAGATCGACTGGCCGGGAGTGCACAAGATCGGATCTGAGTACGCCTGTGGTATCAGTCTCATTCACGACGTCAAGGATCACATCTTTTACGGTCTCGGCATCACGGACCTCACAGAGTTTCAGACAATCGTCCAGACGTACTATGGCCGCTGGTTGGCAGGAGGCTGTGTCCCGCCGGACGGGCATCTACACAGGATCACGGGCGCCATCGCGGACGAGCTATTTGGTCCGCGAGGCTCGCGCGTTTACGACCCCAGCGCGCGTGGCTTGCTCGCGCAGCACTTGCCGGGTCTCAGCGACGTCGAGAAGGTGGGTGTCTTCACTCATCTTGTGGCGATGTGTTGCGGACTCATGTTGCCGCGAATTGCCGATGTGTACGCGAGGAATGGATTGGCTCTCGCTCTGCAGCGATCGACCCTTGACCAGCCAGAACTAGTCGATCACTACCTCTCGGATGTAAGGTGGTTGGATCGGGATCGGCGGTTACTTGATCTTGCTGACAACGTGGGGCTCGTCCTCAACGCCCGTGCGTACGTGGACGAGGACCTGCTCATGGTGACGCGGAGCATCGCGACGGACTTGGAGGCGTATCTGTCGAACTATGGAATTCTCTGCGCCAGCCCATTTCTCGACGTGGGCGGCTATGTCACGGCGTCGGTACCGTGATTCTCTTGTTGATACGGCACGGAGAGTGTCGGTCGATGCTACTGCCACGGGACGCTATGTGCGTGCCTGACGATGAGGACGCGCTCACGGAGGCAGGTCGGCGTCAGGCCAAACTGTTCGCGGAGGCGTTGTACCGGCTTCGGCCAAGTCTGCTGGTAACGAGTCCCATCCGTCGGGCACGAGAGCACGCGGAGATCTTGGGGAATGAACTCCGACTTACACCACTTGTCGATGCGCGATTGGCGGAACGGCACATGTGTCAACCGCCGACGCTGTCACTCGATGAGAGCCGCAAGGCTCAGATTCAGGAGCAACTCAATCCTCGGCGGAGCACGTATGGCGGCGAGTCTGTCGCGGACCACCGAGCGAGGTGCAGTGGGTTCCTGAAGGAGTTGACCAGCCAGGAGGTTGAGTGCGTCGCCGTGGTGGCGCATGGGGGCACAATCGAGCAGACGCACTCCTTGCTTGCGGGCTCACCGCTTGAATGGGCGGCCCGCGCTTTTGTCCGATGCGATCCCGGGTGCGCTCACGTCTGGGTTCGGCTCCGGACGGAGCGGGTCATCGTATGGCGCCTCGATCTCGTAAACGCTCGCGAGCCTGAGCTACTTCGATCCTTTGGCGTTGGGTACGAGCGGCCACATGACTCCTAGCCCGTGCGCCGCGCAAGTACCCGGATCCGTCCGGCATCGCGCCGACCATTTCTTCCTTGATATGGACGCCTGGAGCCGGTAGAGCAAGGAGTTCAGGCATCCTCCACCGCGCACCTGGCGGTCGAGCTACACCGCGCGCGGCTCGAGGCGCACCGCCTCCCGTCGACGCCTGCCGGATCGGCCATACCCGGCTGTCCGTGTTCAGGCGGGCGGGCGTTCGTAGCGGTGGCGCAAGCCCAACGTGCCGGATCGTGACGACCTGGCCACGCTCGGGATTCAGCATTGCGATGCCGATCGTCGCGGCGTGCAGCGGGGTGCCTCACCTGGCATTTGCCAGCGCAGACAGTCCTCACTCGGGTAGCCTCTCGCCGGGAGCGCGCGGCGCGAGCCCATCGCGGCGCCGATCTCGCCGGCCCGTCGCGTATCCCTGTGATGCCACGCGTGGTGCCATCTCTGAAGCGGCGACCCTCGTCAAGGGCCGGGTCGGATGTCTTTCGGTCTTCTCCCAGGGGCCTGCCTTTCTCTTGATCCGCCGAAGGCGGAGTGTCGCTCACCGTAAGTGATCCAGCGAGGTCCCTTCAGCCATCTGTCCGCGCTCCTCCTGGCGGACAACTGCCGCCGGCGCATGGGGAGGTTCGATCTGTGAACGGCGCAATCAAGAAAGCGGCCTCGAGGGCCATGGCACCACACGCGCTCGTCCGCCCGAATCGTGAACCTGCTGGATCGTCACGCATCGATCGTCCGTGGTCAGGTCTGCTGTTTCCTCACGCCAGCGCGGCGAAATGCGAGCTTGCGCGCCAGGGCGACGGCCGCGACTCTCTTGCCGCGGCGCCCCGCATTGGGGTCGCCCAAGTCCGGAGTTGCTCGGCCTGCAACGGGATGTGAGCTCACTCGCCTGCGATTCGCCTGGCATCGGCCTGCCCCGTGATGGCTGCGCACCCGGGCGTCGCGAGAGCCGCAGATAGTGAGGCCACCTGTCGGGCGAGGAAGCGCCCTGTTTTTCAAGCCCGTGGTGCCACGGATGGTGCCAAGAATGTGCACGCTTGCGCGGAAAGGACCGCATTGCATGGAAACCCTGGACGAACTCGGAGGTCGGCAGGATTCGGCCGATTCACAGTGAAACGAGCCTAGAATGGCGTCCAGGGCGTTCTCAGGCTGGATCGCTCTATCGCACGAGCAGCAGACTCTTAATCTGCGGGTTGAGGGTTCGATTCCCTCCCGGCTCACCACGGCTAAGCTCAGTATTTTCAGTGTGTTGCGCGGATCGCGGAGGGCGATCAGAAGGCGCAATTGATGGGCTTGGTGTCCGTTTTGGTGTCCACTCGCGACGCGAAATGCTCCGAGGATCGCCGCGATCTCGCGCGACGTCGCGTGCGGAGCGCGCGTGATCGAACCCGGCACGGAGAGACGGCGCTCATCCAGGCTGTGTGAGTGATCCTGCTCGGACGCTGGAAGCTCACGGTGCCAGGATCGGCGTCCCGTCGCATTGCCGACCGAGGATGCGGTAGCAGTAGAGCCAGGGCGTTCCGATCGCCGCAGCGCCCCGGTCGACGAATACCTCGTCCTCGACACGCGCCAGTGGCGTCACCGCATCGATGACTCCGGGGACGACCTGAAGCGCGCTTGGAAGCACGGAGCGATAGACCAGGAAGCGCGACGGGTTCAGCGGACCCGTGCGCCACTCGAGCCAGACGTCGTCCTGGCCGACGCCCGCCTTCTCGACGCGGAGAGTGCCGCCGATCGCGTCCGGTGATGACGGCGGCGCGGCCGCCGGCACGAAGACGATGCGCCCGATGGACGGGACGTCGTCGACCATGACGAAGAGCAGGTACCAGCCCGACGGCGCCGCAAGCTGCGCGGCCGGGACACGCGCGTCGAGCACGCCGCCCCGCTGCTCGAACTCGAGCGCGAGCCTTCGCGGCACGGCTCCATCCACGTAGTGCGTGACTGCCTGCATCCCAATCATCAGGACCGAAGTCACCGTCGGCGCCATGGAGACGTCGATCGTGAACCGCTGCCCACGCACGAGCGTCGTCGTCGAGATGGCGTCGATGACGGGACGAGGCCCGCGGAAGAGGTACGGCGGCGAGTAGGCGTCGATCAGCGTGTCCGGGGAGCTCTGCTGCCCCACGAGACCGGTGCCCGCAGTGATGAGCACGCGCGCGTCCGGCATGAGCATGGTCATCGCGTGGTACTCGCGAAAGACGCGCATGTCGGGGAGCTGCCGGAATGTCTCGGTCGCGGGGTCGTAGAGATCGACGAGCTTCGTGAAGCCCTGCGAGTTCGTCGGGATTCCGGGGTTCGGCTCGGAGAGTTGGCCGGCTGCCCAGAATACGCGACCGTCGGGAAGCTGCGCGAGCTCGCCGCGGTACCTGCCTACCGCCGCGTTGCCCCTGCTGACCCTCCATGAGTCGGCGCACGGATCGTAGAACTCGGCCATGACGAGCGGCGCGCAGGGAGGCTGGCCCGAGCAGACGGCAGGATTCGGATCGGGACAGCACGAGCACGTGGTGGGGTCGGGGCAGAGCCGGACGGCGCCGACCGCGAGCGCGCGCCCGTCGCGCAGCATCAAGAGACCGTGGTCGCAGTGGTCCGGATACGTGCGATCGGGCTGGGCGAACATGCCCGCCGCTCGCCACGTCTCCGTCGCCGGATCGAAGCGCTCCGGCGGCCACCAGGTCTTGAGCACCTCGCCTTCGTGCAGCAAGGCCATGGGCGAGTACTCGGAGACCTGCCCCATCGGCGTCGTGACCCGCCAGAGACGCGTCACGGGATCCATGATCTCGCACGTGTCGGTTCGGGCCGCCGCGGGTCGCTGGCCGCCGCCGCAGGTGAGCAGGCTCCCGTCGGCGAGGCGAGCGAGGCCGGGATACCAGCGCTCGATGTTGAGCTCGGGCCAGCCCGAGTCGTCCCACGTCTCGCCGATCGAGTCGAACCCCTTCACCTTGTTCGTCGAGTCGGTGAACGTGAACGAGCGCTGGCCACCGATGAAGAGGCCCCACCCTCCCTCGAACAGCGTGACCGCCGCGCAGCCCTGGAAGTTGCCGGAGTTCTCGCCGGGCGTACAGAGACCGGTCGCAGGGTCGTAGATCATCGGCTGCTGCGTGTCGTGGCAGTACAAGATCTTGCCGGTCGAGAGGAGGATGGCCGCGTTCGAACCGCCGAACTCCTCGGGGAACGTGTCGCCGACGACAGCCCACGATCCCTGCTCCGTCTCAGGCCCCAGCGCGAAGTCCTGAAGGGCGGATCCCCCAACGGGCACGACCACGCTCGTCTCCACGTACGCGCGATCCCTCGCCGAGGCCCCGACGCTCCACGTGCCGCTCGGCACTTGGACGGCCCAGCGACCCGCGTAGTCGGTCCGGTCCTCGAAGGCCCGGCCGGACGCGAGATCGAACACCAGGACGCGAGCGCGCTGGATGGGCTGCACGCCGTCCGTGACGCGGCCACCGGCGAGTTCGGCGGTCGCGAGGGCCGGGAGTCCGGCGAGGCCGATGGCGACGAGCACCCGTCTGGCGAGGCGTTTCATGGCTGAGTATCTGCCCGCCTCACGGGGGCGGACAACCGGCAGGCGGCGAGTCGTCGTCGACGCCGACCGCATCGGGGCAGTCCGGACACGGCGGCACGGACTTGCAGCACGCGGGAGGAGTGACGAGCGACGCCTCGCTCGCAAGGTCGTCGCTCGTCGACGGATCCAGCGCGACCAGCTTCATTCCACACCGCGGGCACGAGGCGACCTTGTCTGACCGGACGTCGGGATGCATGGGACACGTGTACATCAAGATCTCTCTCGCTCCTGCGTGGGCCTTGCTGAGGCTGAACCACCTGCACGCCTCGAGATCAGGCGCCGTTCCCTCGCGACACCAGTGGCAACCGGATGACGAACCGCGCACCACCCTCGGGACGATTCGCAACGTTGATGCTGCCGCCGTGGGCACGCGCTATCCAATCCGCGATGGCAAGACCCAGGCCCACGCCCTCGCCTCGGGTGCGGGCCGCATCGCCGCGATAGAAGCGCTCGAACACTCGCGGCAGCTCATTCTCCGGGATGCCGGGCCCGCGATCTGCCACGGTGACGACGGCCTCGTCGGCTTCGCGATGGAGAGTGATCTCGACCTGCTGCGTAGGTGCTGCGCCGGCCTTCGAAAACTTGACCGCATTCTCGAGCACGTTCGCAACGAGGTGCCTGAGCCAGATCTCGTCTCCGACGACCGCAGCCGCCTCGACCGTCGGCACCGCGATCGAGACGCCTGCCGCCTGGGCGGAAGGCTCGAGCGCGTCGATCGACTCTCGCACGAGTTGGGCGAGATCGACCGGCTCGCTGCGCATCGCAGCGCCGCCCGCGTCGGCGCGCGCGAGCACCAGCAGATCGTCGACGATGATCCGCAGGCCCTGCACGTCGTCCGCGATGCTGCGCAGCGCGGTGACGTACTCGGCTGGCGGGCGAGGATGAGCCAAGGCGACGTCGACCGCCCCGAGGATGGAAGCGAGCGGCGTGCGGAGCTCGTGGGATGCGTCGCTCGTGAACCGTCGCATGGAAGCGAACGACTCTTCGAGGCGCGCGATCATCTGGTTGAGCGTGTCCACCAGTCGCCCGAGCTCGTCGTCCGCTGCGGGCGCGGGGAGCCGAAGCGACAGGTTGTGCGCCTCGATCTCGCGCGCCATCGACGTGACCTGATCCACCGGCCGCAGGGCGCGGTTCGCAAGCCAGAGTCCACCGCCGAATGCGACCAGGAGCGCGATGGGCGCCATCAGGAACAGGAGATCCCGCAACGTCTCGATCGGCTCCTGGACATCACCCAGCGGGTCCATGATGCGGATCAGCCCCGCGCGTCCAACTCGCGAACGGTACGGCGCGCTGTACACGCGCACGAGTCCGCCCGACGTGGAGAACGTGTCGAACCAAGGCTCGCGGCGCGCGACGGCGTCGCCTTCGAGCAGCCCTTCGGGCAAGGGATATCGTGCCGAGGCGGCCGAGCGGTAGAACACCATCCCCTGGCCGCCCATGTCGTGGACGAGGATGAGCCCTCCGATCTCGTCGAGGCTGGCCTGCTGCTGCGGCGTGAGCTGCGCACAGTCCTCGTGCTCCGCGATGATCTCCTCGACGGCGCCAGCAGCATGGACGAGCGATCGGTCGTGATGACGGATCAGCTCTCGCCTCGCGGCCAGGTACAGCGTGCCGGCGAGCGCCGCGAGCGTTCCGAGCAGCACGAGGCAGTACCACGCGGTCAGGCGAAACCTCAGCGACCCGAGAAGCCGGCCGCGACCGTTTCCCATGGGGCGGGTCATGGCTCGACCCCATCCCGCAGGACGTAGCCGGTCCCGCGGACCGTCTGGATCAGCTTCGGCTCGCGATCCTGATCGATCTTCCGTCGCAGGTAGTTGATGTAGACGGCCACGACGTTCGAGCCCCGGGCATGATCGAAGTCCCACACGTGGCCCAGGATCATGCGCGGCGTGACCACCTCGTTGACGTGACGCAGCAGGAATCCGAGGAGCGTGAACTCCTTGGCCGTGAGCTCGATGAGCGCGCCACCGCGTCGGACCTCGTGACGGACGGGGTCGAGCTCGAGATCGGCTGCACGCAGCACGACGTTCGGCTCCGTGCGGGGGCGCCGGGTCAGCGCGCGCAGGCGAGCGAGAAGCTCGCCAAGGCTGAACGGCTTCGTCAGGTAGTCGTCGGCCCCGGTGTCGAGCCCGCGGATCCGATCCTCCACGTCGGATCGCGCGGTCAGCATGAGGATGGGCTCCTTCGCGCCACTCTTCCGTAGGCGGCGACACGTCTCGAAGCCGTCGATGCCGGGGAGGTTGACGTCGAGCACGATGACGTCGTGTGACTTCGACGCATGGAGCGCGAGCGCTTCGCTTCCATCGCCGACGGCATCGACGGCGAGGCCCGCCTCACGCAGCCCTTGCCGAAGCAGGTCCCGCATCTTTCGTTCGTCCTCGACGATCAGGACACGCAGCATGGTCCACCCGAGGGAGAGCATGGCACGACCCGGCAGGCCGACACGGGTCACCGGGCCCCGCCAGACGTCCTCAGGATTAGAGCCAGATAAGAACGGCAGCCGGATCCCGACGAAGCGCCCCCAATCAAGGCGATGGCGGCATGCCTCACCTTGCCAAGCGAAGTCTCCAAGCCCAAGGTGAGCCCAATCGACGCATCAGCCGCCGGTCGAGATCCCCTCGTGTCACGCCGTCCAGGTCGACCACTGGTCGTCCCGCCAGCGGGCACGACGAACCTCGTCACGAAGTGAGACGGGTTGGGAGCGAGAGACGCATGACGCGAAGCCCGCATGATGGATCCGGTGACGCTGTTGGCACCGTGCGCGATCCTGTCTGCGGGATGACCGTGCCGGCGGACGCCCCGCTCGCGTTCGATCACGGCGGGATCACGTGGCGGTTCTGCAATCCGAAGTGCCTCACGCGATTCCAGCAGGAGCCCGCGCGATACGCCACTGCACCAACGCCGGACGAGTCGCCGATGCGCGAGCTCCCGATCCTCGGGTCCCCGCCCGTGCCTGACGCACCTGGCAAGACCGTGGTCGATCCGGTGTGCGGGATGGCCGTGTCCGCCGATACGCCGCTGAAGCACGAGCACGCCGGCGAGACCTACCGATTCTGCTGCGACGGCTGCCGCGACAAGTTCCAGGCCGATCCCGCGAAGTTCCTTCGGACAGGACCCGATCCGCGCGCGATGGGCGCGGCGTCGGCGACTCGGACTGCGGCGCGCTACATCTGCCCGATGGATCCAGAGATCGTTTCCGATCGACCGGGACCCTGCCCGAAGTGCGGGATGGCCCTCGAGCCCGCAGACACGCCGGTCGTGCGTGCGCCCATCCAATGGACATGCCCGATGCACCCGGAGGTCGTTCGCGACGCGCCCGGCGACTGCCCGATCTGCGGCATGCCGCTCGAGCCGATGACGCCGACCGAGGAGCCGGAGGACGGCGAGCTCCGCGACATGCGCCGGCGCTTCTTGGTGAGCGCGTGCCTATCCGTGCCGCTGGTGCTCCTCGCGATGGGTCAGCATGTCGGCGGCGCTTTCGGGGATCTCACGAGGACGGTCGAGCGCTGGACGGATCTCGCGCTCGCGACGCCGGTCGTTCTCTGGGGTGGCTGGCCGTTCTTCGTGCGGGCCGCCCGATCGATCGTGAATCGCAGCCTCAACATGTTCACGCTCATCGGACTCGGCGTTGCCGCCGCGTACGGCTACAGCGTGATCGCACGGCTCGCCCCCGGCTTCATGCCCATTGGATCTGGCGAACATGGTCCACCCGTCTACTTCGAAGCCGCCGCCGTCATCGTGACGCTCGTGCTCCTCGGCCAGGTGCTTGAACTGCGCGCCAGGAGTCGCACGGGTTCCGCCCTTCGAGCTCTCCTGGACCTCGCACCGCCGTCTGCGCGACGCATCGAGGCTGACGGCTCGGAGCGCGATGTCGCGCTCGAGCAGGTGCGCGTCGGCGATCGTCTCCGCGTTCGGCCGGGCGAGAAGGTTCCCGTCGACGGCATCGTCACCGAGGGTCGCACGAGCATCGACGAGTCGATGGTCACGGGCGAGTCCATGCCCGTCGAGAAGGGCGAGGGCGACCGAGTGATCGGCGCCACCGTGAATGGCACGGGCGGGTTTGTCATGCGCGCCGAGCGCGTGGGCGCCGACACGCTGCTCGCCCACGTCGTGAAGCTCGTCGGCGAGGCGCAGCGGAGCCGCGCCCCCATTCAGAAACTGGCGGATGCGGTCGCGGGCTGGTTCGTGCCCGTCGTCATCGGCATCTCCGTCGTGACGTTCCTGGCTTGGATGACTCTCGGCCCGCAGCCCCGACTCGCGCACGCGCTCGTCAACGCCGTCGCCGTCCTGATCATCGCCTGCCCCTGTGCGCTGGGGCTCGCGACACCGATCTCCATCATGGTGGCCATGGGGCGCGGCGCACAGGCCGGCGTGCTGTTCCGGAACGCGGAGGCCATCGAGACGCTCCGCAAGGTCGACACGCTCGTCCTCGACAAGACGGGCACGCTGACGGAGGGACGACCTCGTCTCACGTCGGTGACGCCGGCTCCGGGCTTCGAGGAGTCGGAGGTCGTTGCGCTGGCCGCGGGGCTCGAGCGTGGAAGCGAACATCCTCTGGCTGCCGCGATCCTCGCGGGCGCCGAGGCGCGAGGCATGAACGTTCCCACGGTCCAGCAATTCTCCTCGGTGACGGGCAAGGGCGTGACAGGCTCGATCGATGGACGCGAGGTCGCCTTCGGCAACGCGCGGCTCCTCGCAGACGCAGCCATCGACACGTCAGCACTCGCGGAAGAGGCGGAACGACTCCGGGGCGAAGGACAGACCGTCATGTTCCTCGCGGTGGCTGGACGACTCGCGGGGATCATCGCCGTCGCCGATCCCGTGAAGGCCACGACTCCCGAGGCCTTGAAGGCCCTCCGCGACGGCGGGCTCCGGCTCGTCATGATCACTGGAGACGGGAAGACGACGGCTGCAGCCGTGGCTCGGCGGCTGGGAATCGACGACTTCGAGGCGGAGGTGCTTCCCGAGCAGAAGCTCGATGCCATTCGGCGGCTGCAGCAGGCCGGGCGCGTGGTGGCCATGGCCGGCGACGGCGTCAACGACGCACCGGCGTTGGCGCAAGCGGACGTCGGCATCGCGATGGGCGGGGGAACCGATGTCGCGATGCAGAGCGCCGGTGTCACGCTGGTCAAGGGGGACCTCATGGGCGTCGTGCGTGCAAGGACTCTCAGCAACGCGACCATGCGCAACATCCGGCAGAACCTGTTCTTCGCGTTCGTCTACAACGCGCTCGGAGTGCCCGTCGCGGCCGGAGTGCTCTATCCGGTGTTCGGAATCCTGCTCAGCCCCATCATCGCCGCAGCGGCCATGAGCATGAGCTCGGTGTCGGTCGTGACCAATGCCCTGCGCCTGCGGCGCGTTCGACTTTGAAGCGAAGGAGATCGAGATGAAGAGAGTGTTGACCGCGTTCGTGACTTGCGCATTGACTGTTCTCGCCGGCTGCGATCAGGCTCGATCCCCAGACAAGCCCGCCGGCGCTTCCATGACGCCGGCGACGAGCGGCCATGCCGGAATGCCTGGGATGGCCGCGCCAGCCTCGACGTCCGCCGCACCAATGGACGCTCGGTTCATCGACGCGATGATCCCGCATCACCAGTCGGCGATCACGATGGCCACCGAGGCGCTCACGAAGGGCGAGCATGCGGAAATCCGCACGCTCGCGCAGTCGATCGTCACGTCCCAGCAGGCGGAGATCGATCAGATGAGGGCCTGGCGCTCCGCGTGGTACCCGGACCTGCCACCCACCGGAGGCATGGACATGCCCATGGGGAAGGGCCTCTCGACCGATGCCTCGGCGCCCTTCGACGATCGCTTCATCGACGCGATGATCCCCCACCACGAAGGCGCCGTCGTCATGGCGACGCAGGCCCGAGCGGAGGCCGAGCATGCGGAGATCAAGGATCTCGCCGCGCGCATCATCGCGGCCCAGCAGTCGGAGATCGACGAGATGAAGAAGTGGCGGGCCGAGTGGTTCGGCCACTGACCGAATTGGCTCTTACCCCCCTCTAATCCGCCCGCTGCGACACTCCGGGCGTGATGCGCTTGCACGCCTTGGGTCCCTTCCTTCTCGTCGGCAGCCTCCTGGTGGGACTGCCGATCCCCCTGGCGCGTGCGCAGACCCTCCGGCTCGACGAGGCCGTCCACGCGGCTCTCCGGAACGACCCCGAGGTCGGACTGGCTGACGCGGCCGTTACGGTGGCCCAGGGCGATCGGCAGCGCGCCGGCGTCGGCGTGCCCGCCAACCCGACGCTGAACGCAGGCTTCGCGAGCGACGGCCCGTTCGCAGGCGTCGGCGAGCGCCAGGCGTCGCTGTCGATCTCGCAGGAGCTCTGGGCGCCGGGCCAGCGATCCGCGCGCGTCGGCGCCGCGGACGCAGGCGTCCAGGCCGCGCTGATGGAGCGCGACTGGGCGCTCCGGCGCGTCACCGCGGAGACTGCCGTCGCCTACGTTCGCCTCGCATCCGCGCAACGACGAGAGTCGGTCTTCGAGCAGCTCAACCAGCTTCTCCTGCGCATCGACGAAGGCGCCGCCCGACGCGCGAGTGTCGGGGACATCTCCGATTTCGAGCGGAACCAGGTTCGGCTGGAAACCGCGGTGAGCCTTGCGGAGCTCGCGCGACAACGCGGTGAGATGGTCTCGCTGCGCGAGGACCTCGCGCGGCGCATTGGATCGCCGATCGACCCGTCTGTCCAGCTCGAAGACACTCCGCATCCGATCGCGTGGCAACAACTTGCGAGCCTGGCTGCGGCAGTCTCGCCAAGGGAGAGACCTGACGTCGTCGGCGCGACACACGACGTTGAGCGAGCGACGGGTTTGGTCACCGTCGAGAAGCGCGAGCGACGACTGCGCCCGACGCTGTCCCTCGGCTGGGAGTCGGATCGTTCGGTGTTGCTGGGGGACGACTTCAGCGGGCTTCCCTTCCCGTCCGATGCCGTGCGCGTGGACGATCGGAGCGAGCTCCTGGCGCTGGGAGTGTCCTTCGCCCTTCCCATCTTCGATCGGAACAAGGGCGCCATCACGGCCGCGATCGGCGAGCGGGCACGAGCCGAGGCCGGGCTGGCGCGCACGCGTCAGGGCGCGGAGTCCCAGGTCCGGGAGCTCCTCGCGCAAGGCGACCTCTTCGCGCAAGCCGTCGAGGCCCTGGCTCCGGCCGCCGATGCGGGCACCAGCAATCTCGACGTCGGCGAGCGGGCCTGGAGAGCCGGACAGCTCGCGCTGACGGACCTCCTGCGCGAGCGCGACAGGATCCTTCGCTCGCGCCTGATCGCCGAGGACATGTCGACCGCGCTCGTCACGACGGAGGTTCGCCTCGCCGCGTCGATCGACGCCCTGCGGCTGTTCGGCATGCCGGAGCCGAGCGCTCGAGGTGACGAGAAGGCCGCGCCATGATGCGACCTGCCATCGCGGTGTCGATCCTCGCCGCTCTCTGCTCTTGCATCGCCACGATGGCCGGCGCCCACGGCGGCGAGGATCACGGCGCACCGCCTCCGGCTGCCGCCCCACCCGCTGGTGCGCGCGTGGTCGAGTCCCAGACCGAGGCCTTCGAGGCCGTGTTCAAGTTCAAGGCCGCGCCCCCGAGCGAGCCGGTGCCGATCGACCTCTACGTGACCGACTTCGCGACCAATGCGCCCGTGGCAGGTGCGACGGTGAAGGTCTCGATCGCAGACCTGAAGCTTGACGTGGCCGCCACGCCGTCAGCGACGGTCCCTGGCCTCTACGAGATGACCGTCACGCCCGGTCGCGCTGGCACATTCTCCGCGGTCGTCGCGATCACGACACCCGACACGTCGGACTTGCTCCTCTTCGACGGCCTCGTCTTCGGGCCGCTCGAGGCGCCTCCCGTGAAGAGCACGCGGACTCGCTGGATCCTGATCGCGGCCGGGGCCGTCGCCGGGCTCGGTCTCGCGTTCCTGCTCGGCCGGTCGTCGCGCAGCACTCGCTCGTCGCATGCTGCCGCAGCGCTCCTGGTGTGCCTCGTTGCCGCTCGCGCATCGGCTCACGGCGGCGAGGATCACGGTGCGACGCCGCACTCCGGTGGGCCTGCATCCGTCGCGATCGTCACGAAGGAGGCGCAACTCGCCTTCGGAATCCGCACTGTCGTTGCGGAGGAGACCGTCCTCCCTGGCCGCAGATCCTGGCGTGGAACCGTGCTCGCTCGACCCAACGGGAAGGCCGAGATCATCGCGCCCCAGTCCGGACGCGTGGCTGCCGCCGACGGCGCGTTGCCGCAAGTCGGCGACACCGTACGCAAGGGTCAGCCGCTGCTCGTCATCGAGGGATTCCTGTCGCCTCAGGAGCAGGTCGCATCGAGAAGCGATCTGGCCGAGGCCGAGGCGCGACAGGTTGCCGCCGCCGGCGAGCTGCAGGTCGCGCAGAAGCAGTGGGAGCGCGTCGAGGCGCTCCCCGAGATCGTCTCGCAGCGGGAACGCGAAGAGGCCGAAGCGCGACTCGCGACCGCACGCGCGGCCGACGAAGCCGCCCGCCGGAACCGCGACATTCTCGCCGCATCCGTTCAGGGTGGCCGTTCGAGCGCGGCGCGCTACGCCCTCGCGGCTCCGATCGACGGCACGATCACGCAAGCGTCGGCGACGATCGGTGAGGCCGTCGAGGCGGGCCGACGCTTCTTCTCGATCGTGGACACGAGCCGTCTCTGGGTGCGCGTCGACGTGCCCGAGAGCGACGCGAGCGTCCTCGTTCTTCAGCCGGGCGCCCCGGCCTCCGTCGTCATCACGGGCGCGGCGGG
>JADMIO010787608.1_pt1 | contig 28307 bp, 20 predicted proteins | sample 8958161 | NCBI WGS metagenome assembly JADMIO01 (sample SAMN16585339, study PRJNA669376) | soil metagenome | isolation source: Crop rotation soil | place: USA: Cullars Rotation, Alabama | collected 2011 | reverse complement strand
CTTTCCCAGACCCGCCACAAGCGGGTTTTTTTTTGGACTTAAATAACGACCAATTTTTTCACATAAGGGAGTAATAGATGAACATTTTAAAACAAATGCAGAAGCCCACTAGCAGCTATTACTTTTTTTACTTTTATTATTTTACTCCACCCGATGGGCGGGAGACTTGATGCTATTGGCTAGTTATAGAAGCCAAAGGAATCAGGCCCCGCCACAAGCGGGGTTTTTTTTTGACTAAAAAAATTAGAAAAAAACCAAACAATTATAGGAAAATTATGAATAACCTCACTAAGTCTTCTGAAAAAATCATCATCGCAGGCCCATGTGCTCTCGAGTCGCGACAGCAATTACAGCAAAGCGTCAAAACTCTAGCTCCCATGGGAGTTTCAATGATCAGGGCATCCCTCTGGAAACCACGCACCCAACCTGGATGGGAAGGCCTTGGATGGATGAGTTTGCCTCTCTTACTCGAAGAAACATTGCCATTTGGTGTGGTCCCTGCAACGGAGATCCTTACGGCAGAACACGCATTAATGGTCGTGCATGCTCTTGAACAATACGGTCAAGACGCTAAAATGATCGTATGGCTAGGTTCCCGCAATCAAAATCATCTTGAACAAAGAAAGATATCGAAAATACTGGCGACCGGTCCTGAAGGGATCACTTTCATGTTCAAAAATCAGATGTGGGATTGCGAAAGACATTGGCTGGGCATATGCGAACACATTTTGTCTGAGGGCTTCCCCAGAGAACGCCTGATGATCTGCCATAGAGGATTCTCTCCTGGTAAAGTGCCAAATCCCAAAGGACTGCGTAACCTTCCTGACTATGAGATGGCGATGAAAATTAAGGAAAAAACAGGTTTACCTATGATCCTGGATCCTTCCCATATTGGAGGAACTAGGGAAAATGTAATGGATATTTGCATGAATTCTTTGGCTTACGATTTCGACGGATACTTGATTGAAGCTCATTGTGATCCTCATAAAGCTAAAACTGACGCAAATCAACAGCTCACTCCAAATTTATTGCAAGATTTACTGCAACATGTTCGAGGACCATCTTACAAGAGTGTCTCAGCATGAAAACAATAGCATATCATGGCATTCCTGGAGCTTTCAGTCACATAACTGCTCTAAAAGAATATGGTCCTAATATGGAATACTTAAGCTGTCGATCTTTTCGGGAAGTTTTTGAATTAGTAGATAAAGAGAAGGCCGACTATGGTATTGTTCCAATAGAAAACAGTTTGGCTGGGTCGATTTATGAGAACTACGATCTCCTCTATAAATATAACCTTAGCATAACAGCGGAACATTATACGAGAATTCAACACTGCTTAGCTGCAACGAGAAATGGGTTGATAGATACTCGACAAAGATTGAATCGAATACAAAAAGTCATGTCGCATCCTAAAGCATTAGAACAATGCGCCCAATTTTTCATTAATCATCCCTGGATGGAAGCTGTTATACATCGAGACACAGCTAGAGCAGCGGCTGAAGTAGCAAAACAACAAGATCTGGGTTTGGCAGCAATATGCAGTTCTGAAGCCGCAACCTTATATGGCTTAGACATTATTGTCTCTGGAATAGAAGACGATCAAGAAAACTACACGAGATTCATCGTAATCTCGAAACATAATGAGGAATCTATAACCTCCAATAAATGTTCTTTGATCATGTGTCTTGATCATACCCCGGGCTCACTTGCGAAAATCTTGCAAATGATAAGCAAGGAGCAGCTTAATCTTAGCAAAATAGAATCAAGACCTTTAAAAGGCAGCGCTTTTGAATATATCTTCTATGCTGATATAGAGTTTATCAATAGATCTTCTGCCGAAGTTGAAAAGACTCTTGAGCTGATATCTCAAGAAGTTCAATCTCTTAAACAGATAGGATTCTATAAAAGAGGATCGCTATGGACCCATTAAAAAAATATCGCGACCGCATTGACTGGTTGGATGCTCAAATTGCCAGCCTTTTGAATGAAAGGATGAGAGCAGCGGATCAAATAGGAAAACTGAAAAAATCACAGTATCAGGGCGTTACTGATAAAACCCGAGAAGCTAATGTTTTGCATAACGTAGAAACAGCAGTGCAACATCCCGTTTTAAAAGAAGACATAGGCAATATCTACAGTGAGATCATGAAAGAGGCAAGAATAGCCCAACAATTTTCAAGGAACCAGCAACTTCCTTTCAACCGCATAGGTATAATAGGATTAGGTTTGATCGGGGGCTCAATCTGCAAGGCAATAAAATTGAAGAGGCCAACTTGTAAAATTTCAATTTTAGCGCACCCACCTGAAGATTATTCACAATTTCTTGAGGAGGGCTGGATTGACGCTATCGAAAATACTTTGTCTGATCTAGTGAACGATGTAGAATTAATCATTCTTTCAGCTCCGATTCCATCTATTGCCCCAATTGCAGAACAAATCAATAGAATAGCCCCTCAACACAACAATGTAATAGTGATAGATGTTGCTAGCGTAAAGCATGATATCGTTGATTATTTTGAAAGACTCTCTTCTCAAAAATTAGAATTTGTAGGCACACATCCAATGTCAGGAAAAGAAACACGCGGAATGGAACATAGTCAAGCCACGATATTTGTCGACAGACCATGGGTCTATACCCCTCACAAATATAACCGCAGTGCAACGCTCGATAAAATCAAAGAATTCATTGAATTTCTCGGTGCAATTCCTATTTGTATGCCAGCATCTATCCATGATCATCAAGCAGCTATCGTTTCCCATCTTCCTGCTATAATTTCGAAATCTTATTTAGATTTTGTGATGAAAGTATATCCCAACAGCATGAAGATCGCAGGCCCAGGCTTTCAATCATTTACTAGAATAGCCCTAAGCAACCCAGAAATGAGGAACAACATATTACAGTACAATAAAACTAATATCAAAAAATTATTAAAACAATGGTTGGCATTCTTAAATAATGAGGCTCACGATGAGTAAGTATATTGTCACAAAATCTTCTTTGAAAGGAAACATTCACATCCCTCCTTCCAAATCTCATACTCTCAGGTCGATCCTCTTTGGCGCATTGGGTAATGGAAAATCGGTGATTTACAATCATCTGAAATCTAATGATGCTACCGCAATGATCGAAGCGTGCCGTCAATTTGGTGCTAAAGTAGATGTGTTACCTGATAGAATCGAAATTGATGGACTTAATGGTCAAATCCATCACACTGATGATGTGATCAATGCAGGTAACTCAGGGATTGTTCTCAGATTTTGCTCTGCCGTCGGTGCACTGGGACATCTTCCTGTCGTCATCACTGGCGACCACTCCATCCGCCATCAGAGGCCCATTAAGCCCCTTTTAGAGGGTTTAAGGCAACTTGGAGTTTCAGCAAAATCGATGCGAGGCGATGATTTTGCACCTGTAATCATCCAAGGACCTCTCAAAACTGGAAAAGCAACTATCTTTGGAGAAGATTCTCAACCAGTCACAGCGCTACTTATCGCAGCCTCATTTGCTGAAGGCCCAACAGACATTATGGTGGAACAACCGGGAGAAAAGCCTTGGATTGATCTTACCCTAAGCTGGCTTGATCGTTTAGGGATTACTTACAAAAAAAACGGCTATTCCCATTACCAAATACCAGGTAAGAGCCGTTATCAAGGATTCACATATACCGTTCCCGGCGATTTTAGTTCTGCCGCCTTTCCCATAGCGGCAGCGCTTATCACTCAATCGGAGTTAACTTTAGAAAATTTGGATATGGATGATATTCAAGGCGATAAAGAGATTATCCAAGTTTTTAGAAACATGGGTGCCCACATTGAGATAGATGAAAGCAAAAGATCCTTGCACGTCAAGAAAGGAAGCCAATTGAAAGGGATCACTGTAGATATCAACAACTTCATTGATGCCATTACTATTCTAGCTGTTGTTGCTAGTTTCGCTGAAGGTGAAACACTGATAAAGAATGCAGCTATTGCAAAACAAAAGGAATGCAACCGTATCCGTTGCATTGCAACAGAATTAACAAAAATGGGAGCCAATATCACGGAAACCGAAGATGGTCTTTGCATTAAAAAATCCACCTTGAAGGCTGCAGAAGTATATTCACATCATGATCACCGCATGGCAATGTCTCTTGCTGTAGCTGCCATGGGGGTTTCAGGTCAAACTCTAATTACTTCAGTGGAATGTGTCAGTAAAACTTTTCCCTCCTTTAAGCATGATATGACCCAATTGGGAGCAAACATCGAGGAGGTACAATGAATATTATTTTATGTGGCCTACCCATGTGCGGAAAATCAACAATAGGGAAATTGATCAGCCAAGGACTTGGATGGAATTTCATCGATACAGATCGCCTGATTGAACAAGCTTATGCAAAGCAAACAGGGAAGTTGAGCAATTGCCGACAGATTTATCATGAAGAAGGGGAAATGATTTTCCGTAATTTAGAAACACAGCAAATTCTCTCATTATCCAAAACCGAAAGAACAGTCATTTCTTTAGGTGGCGGAGCCATGAACAAATCAGAAAATATTCCTATTTTGACATCCATAGGTTTTATAATGTATTTAAAGGTAGACACACAAACATTGTGGCGAAGGCTCTGTCAAAAAGGCACACCCGCATACCTGAATCCTGAAAATCCTAAAGATGCATTTTTCACTATCGCGGCTGAACGTACTCCGATATATGAAGACAATGCCGTAATCACTATCGAAACGGATAATATGCTGGAGAAAGAAACTGCGGACAAAATTATAAGTTTGCTAAAACAACTAGAAATAAGAAGGATAATATAATATGGCAAGTAATTCTTTAGGGACTATTTTTAAAATCACTACTTGGGGAGAATCTCATGGCAAAGCCATCGGTGTAGTCATAGACGGATGCCCTGCAGGCTTATCAATAACTGATGATGAAATAAATCAAGCTCTGAGTTTGCGAGCTCCTGGTCGTAACCCATATACCTCTCCTAGGACTGAAACAGATAAAGCAGAGATACTGTCAGGTATATTTGAAGGAAAAACCACTGGCGCTCCCATCTGTATCCTGATCCCAAACAAAGATGCAGACTCTAGCAAATACGAGCCAATTAAAGATCTGCTCCGTCCCGGTCATGCAAACTACACCTATCTAGAAAAATACGGAATATTTGACTACCGTGGAGGGGGCAGATCTTCAGCACGAGAAACTGCCTGTCGTGTCGCTGCAGGAGCAATCGCCATGAAGTTGCTTAGCCATTACTCAATCCACCTGACTGCCTACATCAAGCAAATCGGAAACGTCTCAGCCAATATCAACGCTATAAAAAATGAAGATCTACGCATCTTGACCTACCAAAGCCCATTATACTGCCCAGACAAAATAGCCACAGATGAGATGGCCCTCATTATAGAAAAAGCAAAAACAGAGGGAGATTCTTTAGGCGGTATTATTGAATTCATCGTTAGCTCAATGCCAGTAGGCCTTGGAGATCCAGTGTACGAAAAATTGGAGGCCAATCTAGCAAAAGCAATGATGAGCCTACCAGCCACCAAAGGTTTTGAAATAGGCTCGGGTTTTCACTCCATCACCATGAAGGGTTCTGAACATAACGACCCTTTCATTGTGGAAGAGGGCAAAGTAACCACATCCTCAAATTATGCCGGAGGTACATTAGGTGGGATCTCAAACGGAATGCCTCTGGTTGGAAGAATAGCATTCAAACCGACTTCCAGCATCATGCAACCACAAAAAACAGTATCAACGTCGCGAGAAAACAGTACATTCAAACTGCCGGAAGGCTCACGCCACGACCCTTGTGTAGCTATACGAGCAGTTCCTATAGTCGAAGCCATGGTAGCTTTAGTATTAGCTGATGCCATACTGTTAAATAGGTGCTCAAAAATATGACAAAAAAAATCAATTACCAACCACCTCCTTTTTCTGTGTCGACAGAAATTGAAATCTGCACAGGACTTATGAATGATGCTGATGCCCTTGCCGGACATCTTAAGGGGCTAGGAACTAAGTATGCTATTATTACAGATAACAATGTTGAGAAGCTTTATGGTAACCATTTATGTGATATTCTTAATGATAAAGGACTAGAAGTGCATGTATTTTCTTTTCCAGCAGGAGAACTAAGCAAATCGCGAGAAGTAAAAGAGCAATTGGAAAATCAAATGTTTGAACAGGGTCTAGGTAGAGACACCTGCTTCATCCCATTAGGTGGAGGTGTGACAACCGATCTAGGAGGTTATCTAGCAGCCACCTACTGTCGAGGAGTCCCAGCTGTGATGATACCAACCTCCATTTTATGTATGGTGGATGCCAGTATCGGAGGTAAAACAGGCGTTAATGTTCCTTATGGAAAAAATCTTATCGGCAGTTTCTATCAGCCCAAGAAAATCTTGATAGACCCTTTAGTATTGAAGAGCTTACCTGAAGATGAATTTCGACATGGCACAGCGGAAATGATCAAGCATGGATTGATTTGCGATCGCCCGTATTTTGAATACCTCGAGAAAGAATGTGAGAGTATCTTAGATTTGGATATGCCAATTTTAGAGAAAGTGATTTTCGAGAGCTGCATAATAAAAACACAAATCGTTGAAGAGAATGAGAGAGACAATGGGAAAAGAAATTTGCTGAATTTTGGACATACGGTCGCTCATGCTTTAGAAAGCCTATCCAACTATACCTTAGCCCATGGAGAAGCTGTTGCTATAGGTATTATTACAGAAGCTCATATGGCAGTTCAGCTCCAACATCTCAATCAACAAGATTTTAAGAGAATTATTAAGATATTGAATTATTACAAATTTCCATTAAGACTACCTGCAAATTTTAACATTGTAACAATTGCCAAAATGATGAATTTGGATAAGAAATCTCTTAAGGGAACACCTCGCTTCGTGATGATCAATGGTATAGGTTCAGCTCTACCATTCGATAATAGTTATTGCACAACAGTAGATGATCAAATCGTAATGAATTCTTTACTATGGGTTCAAGATGCTTTGTGCGGTCGTTAAAGGTCCTTCTTTTGTAGAAGCAGAATCCCAAATCCAAAAAGCTCTGGAGTCTGCCGATATAGTAGAATTGAGGTTGGACATGTTCTCATCCATTGATCTTATAGAAATCAATAGATTGCACACAACATACTCAATACCAAAGATTTTCACTTTGCGAGCTAAGCGTCAAGGTGGATCGTTTAACGGCACCGAACAGGAACGTTTGGCAGCTTTGCAAAATTTGGCCTCGATCCAACCGGAGTATCTTGATTTAGAATTCGATATTCCTTCTGACTTCGTTCGACAAATCAGGAGGTTATGTCCACATATTATCATCATCATCTCTCATCACAATTTCCACGAAACCCCCAATGATTTGAGTAAAATTCTTGATGAAATGAAGTCAAATGATGGCGACTATTACAAAATCGCTACGATGGCAAACAGCGTGCTAGATACAATGCGCCTTTTGGTTTGGGCAAAAAATGCTTCGTCTAACATAATACCTATTACAATGGGGGCTCATGGACAACTAAGCAGGATCATAGGACCCTTAATTGGCAATCCGATCACATATGCATCTTTGGAAAATGACCTTCAAACAGCCCCAGGTCAAATCCCTGTCTCTGTGATGAAGGAAAGGTATCAGTTTGGCTCTTTGAATCCAGGCACCTTACTATATGGCTTAATTGGAGATCCTATCTCTAGCAGTATCAGTAATATAACTCATAATCATCTTTTCAAGTCTATCCACATCGATGCGATTTATGTGAAAGTACAAGTACTTAAAGACGATTTAAAAGAGTTCCTTCAATTAGCAAAAGAGATGCCATTTCAAGGTTTAAGCGTAACGATGCCGCTCAAAGAATGTATCATGCCTCATCTTAAGGTGATAGATCATCAAGCCATTGCAATTGGCGCAGTGAATACTTTGAAATTAGAACAAGGCAATTGGATTGGATATAACACAGATGGGTTTGGGGCAATCAATGCGATCGAAACCGAAACACCAATTCAAGGCAAAAAAATCGTTGTTATTGGAGCGGGAGGCGCGGCAAAAGCCATCGTGTATGAAGCCATCAGAAAAAAAGCAAAAGTGACTGTGCTGAATCGTAATGTTGACAAGGCACGTCAAATAGCCGATGCGTTCCGATGTGAAGCTAAAAGCTTAGATGAAATGGAGGTTTGTTACAAAGAAGGATATGATATTTTGATCAATTGCACATCGGTAGAATGTCCAATACCTGCCGATATGATTCTACCCTCAACTGTATTTATGGATATCAACACACGCACTACCAATAATACTTTTATCAAAGAAGCATCAAAAAAAGGTTGCCGTATCGTGTTAGGATATCGCATGTTTATCGAGCAGGCAGCCGGACAGTTTGACCTGTGGTTTGATAGTCAAGTTAACAAACAACAGTGCTTAGAGATTCTTGGCCAAAAAGCAAGAGAATGCTTGGTTTTAAAATAAAGGACGAATCATTATCATGCTGTTAAAAATGTATTAGGAGAGTATCCAAATGAACCCTGCAAAACAAGGTCTTTTAGAATTTTTAAAACTTTGTGCGAAAATTGACTCGCCTCAAGAACTGGCTCAGCTCTTTGACCTTTTTTTTACCTATGAAGAAAAAGAAACTTTGGCCTCTCGTTATCGAATTATCAAAGCATTACTCGACGAAAAACTCACTCAACGCGAAATAGCTGATAATCTAAAAGTTAGCATAGCTCAAATTACGAGGGGTTCAAATGCGCTTAAAATTATTTCACCTGAATTTCGAGAGAATTTAAAATCTCTGTTAATTGATTGAATTTCAGCTTCAGAGGATGTGAAAAATGAAAAGAAAAGAAGAAAGATATCCACCACTCGGCTTCCTCTGTGGTGGATATCTTTCTTCTTTTTCTATCCTTATTTCTTTTGGAAAATTATTTTGTTGTTAATATTTTGGCAAATTCTTCATAATTGCCCCAATTATAAACAATTTGGTCAGCCTACCCCATAATCCAATGAATGAAAATCAGTTTTATATTTTAACCGGAGGCCCAGGAGCTGGTAAAACAGCCATCCTGCATGAGCTACAAAAAAAGGGCTTCCGTTGCATAGAAGAAGTTGCGAGAAAAACTATCAAGGAACAAATGGCTATCAATGGTCAAGGAGTGCCTTGGGGAGATCTTGCAACGTATAAAGATCTTCTGCTAAAGAATGAGGTTGAAAGTTATCGAAGTGCAGCGAAGAACAAATCTTTAATTACCTTTTTCGATAGAGGAATAATTGATCTAATTGCATACGACCGCAGAACTCAAACACCTAGTTCTAAAGAACTTTTAGATGCAGCAATGAGTTATACGTACAATAAAAATGTTTTTGTAACTCCACCTTGGAAAGACATTTTTTGCAATGATACAGAAAGAAAACAAACTTTTGAAGAAGGTGTTGAGGTATACGAAAACCTAGTCAAGGTGTATGCAGAATATGGTTTTAATGTAATAGAAGTTCCCAAATTAACTGTCGAGCAAAGAGCATACCATATTATTAAGTTCATCATAGATTCTATGTGATGCGAATTCTATGAAATCGTTTAATTTAATTATCATTTGCCTATTTTTTATTTTAGGGATGATGTTATTAATTTTTTCGGTTTACAAAGAACAAGAAAAAACCCACGAAGTCAAAGCTGATCTGCTTGAGGAATCAACAAATGTTTCTCTCCCGATTTTAGGAAAAGTACCCGATTGGCTTTCAGGGACATTGATCCGCAATGGACCTCTAAGAGTCTACGTCGATGGAAAAACCAATCCCCATTGGTTCGATGGCCTTGCGATGTTACATTCTTTTTCGTTTGAACAAGGAAAAGTGACCTATACCAACCGATTTCTTCGTTCCGACGCTTACAAGACAGTTTTTGATAAAGGATCTATAAGTTATGATGATTTTGCGCAAGATCCTTGCCGTTCAATTTTTAAAGATTTTGTTTCATTGTTTATTCCTAATCCCACTCCCCCAATTCAAAACGCGAATGTAAATGTAGCTAAGTTAGCTGATCAATATGTTGCTTTAACTGAAACTCCTTTACCAGTGAGATTCGATCTTAAAACTTTAGATACTCTTGGAGTATTAAGTTATACAGACAAATTGCCACAAGAGCGGTGCTGGGAGTCTGCACATCCCCATCATAACAATCTAAATAGAGATACCATCAACTATCTCGTTAGTTTTGGCCAAAAAAGCTCTTATATTATCTATCTACTTAAAGACGGCTTAGCAAAACGAAACGTAATAGCTGAAATTCCTGTAGATTTTCCTTCTTATATGCACAGTTTTGCGGTAACCAAGAACTACATCATTCTTACTGAATATCCTTTTATCATCAATCCTTTGGATTTGATGTTAAAAGGGCAACCGTTCATCAAAAACTATTCATGGGTTCCATCAAGAGGAACACAGTTCATAGTGATAGATCGCAATACAGGTAGCTTGGTAGGTCAATACTCCACCAAACCGTTTTTTGCATTTCATCATGTCAATGCTTTTGAAGAGGGCAATGATTTACTCATCGACATCATCACCTATGACGATGCCAAAATCATACAGAGCGATGCTCTCTATGCCGAGGGTGAACATTCTGCAAATGAAATTTATCACACAAAACTAGAAAGATTCACACTGTCGATACTGACAGGAAAGATCAAGTCGGAAATCCTTTTTAATGAAACCAGCGAATTTCCAAGAATAAACGACAATTATGATGGGCAGCCTTATCGATATGCTTACACGACAGGTATTTCCAAACCCCTAAATGAAGTTGGAGGGAGTTTATACAAAATTGATACAAAAACAAAAGATATCAAAGTGTGGTCAAGTTCCCAAGGCACACCCGGTGAACCTGTTTTTGTTCCAGCAGCGGATGCAGCCACAGAAGATCAGGGCGTGGTTTTAGCAGTTATTATCGATCATGTGAATCACGATTCATTCTTACTTATATTAGACGGGCAAAGCTTTACAGAAATAGGAAGAGCGCGAGCTCCGCATCCTATTCCTGAAGGCCTGCATGGCCAGTTTTTCAAATAAGAAAAGAACAAGAAAAAAAGAAAAAGATTTTAACCACTGAGACAGTGAGGACTGTGAGAAGAAGAAAAAGGGTGTTTTTTTAAAAAAATTCACTCTTTCTTTACTTTATTACAATAATGTCCCTCTTAAGATAACCATAGCCACAAGAAAATAAATAATAATCCCAGTCACATCAACTAGAGTGGCAACAAAAGGTGCCGATGAAGTCGCAGGATCTACACCCGTCCTTCTAAGAATCAATGGGAGTGTTGCTCCAGTTAATGTACCCCATGTGACTACACCAACAAGAGACATTGCTACAGTACATGCAACCAGGAACCAATGCTCTCCATAAAGATTGGAAAACATGCTCCACAGGGTAATCCGAAAAAAGCCGATCATCCCTAAAACAACTCCTAAGAATAGACCAGAGAATACTTCCCTTCTAATAACTTTCCACCAATCTCGTAGTTTTACTTCTCCTAAAGCCATTGCACGAACCACTAGGGTCGATGCCTGAGACCCAGCATTGCCTCCGCTAGAAATAATGAGGGGTAAAAATAAAGCCAAAACCACAGCTTTAGCAATTTCAACTTCGAAATATCCTAAAGCTGTCGCAGTGAGCATTTCACCTAGAAAGAGAATGACTAACCAACCTGCTCTTTTTCTCATTAATACAAGAAATGGCACCTGCATGTAAGGTTCGCGAAGTACTGCAATACCTCCACTTTTTTGAATATCTTCAGTCGCTTCTTGGCTAGCAAGCTTAAGGATATCATCAATGGTAACAATGCCCACCAAAACACCGTTTTCATCTAAGACAGGTAAAGCGTTTCGATCATGCTGTTTAAAAGCATTAATGGTTGTTTCGTCATTATCGTAAACAGATAAAGCAATAAAATTATTGTCCGCAATACTTTGAACCTTAGATTGACGATTTACAAATAAAAAATCTTTTAATTTAATATCATCAAGCAATTTATTTTCGTCATCAACAACGTATATAAAATTGATAGTCTCGCTGTCGTGTCCATAAGCCTGGATATGATCCAGAGCTTTCTCAATCGTCCAATCCATCTTAACAGTAACATAATCAGGAGTCATCAAACGGCCGATACTTCCACGCGGATACCCCAGGAGTATCTGAGCTTCCCTTCTTTCACTGACTGGAAGAAGTTTTAAAAGCTCATCGACAACTTCCCTAGGTAGTTCTTGCAAGAATCCTGTACGCACATCAGGAGGAAGTGCATGCAAAAATGAAGCGGCTTGCGTTGTTGACATGTGTTTTAACATGCGTTTTTGGGTACGTGGAGAGAGATAATCAAATGTTCTTAATGCATTTTCTTGAGAAAGGACACTAAAAAGGACCAACTGATCCTCTTTTGATTTTCTAGCGATTAAATCTGCAAACTCGAAAGGAGGAAGAGCATTCAACTCTTCTTCCAAAGCAGCCCTATCGCCTTCTTTGATTAACTTATTTATAGAAACATGAGGCAGGAATCTCGACTTGGACTTTGATCTCTTAATGAACATTTGTTATTTACCACCGCAAAGATTACTGTCCTCTTTTTTATCACAAGACTTTTTACATGTAAAAATATCGAAACCTATGTTGATTTGGACAGACCATTTCCAATTTCCATTGATTTTTTTTGAGTTAAAGAAAACTGGACCTGTCAGTAAGTTGATGGTCGGAGTAAAGTAATATGCAACCCCAATTCCTCCTCCTCCAATCGTATTTTTTCCTGAAGCATAATCCATATTTAACACCCACTTGTCATACTCTGTATCATCACAATACTTTGTAGGGCAGAATCCTCTCTGATATGCAACCATAAAACCTTGTCGGTTTTTTCCTATAGCTCTGCTCCCAGAAAATACTCCAAAAAACAAACGTCCGCCAATATTTTCCGGTAACGTTTTTCCAAAGATAAAATCAACAATGTTCTGATTCGTTGCTTTGTGACCACTTGTGCGTGTTCCTGCATTAAAAAATCCTACTTTAAAGGAAGGGGCCTGACGAAATAATTTGTCTTCTTCGATGGCAGCACCAATATTGAAGTAAAGAGGATCGTCGTCTCCTCCCGAATAATCAAAACCAGCCTCAACTCCTAAATCTTTATAGCTTAGTACTCCAAACTCAACGCCCGTGTCAGGAGCAAAAGACGATCCGTGGTGCCTTCTATTGAATACGGTGGAGAAATTATCTTCCATGAATACAGCCGAACCACATTCTACTACATCTGTCGTACAATTCGTCCAAAATATTGAAGTAGGCGTTCCATTCAATATTGAAAAAATCGCTGTGAATATCGAAAGAAATGTAATAGGAATTTTCATTCTTTATCGTGTGTTTTGCTCTTGTTACCCAATTCATCCAGTGAGATATTCATCATCAGGACGTTGATATATGCTTCTCCAAATAGTTGATAGAGGCTGCTCGTCGAGGAACGATCTATAAGAGTTTTGATTTCTTCTTCTGCCATTCCCCTGGCCTTTGCTACTCGAGGTACTTGAAAATACGCTGAAGTTAAACTGATATGAGGATCCAAACCACTGCCTGAGGAAAACAATATTTCGGGAGGGATAGTGTCTATTTTGACTTGATTAACTTCAGCGATCCTGTTCATTCTTTCTTCGACAACAGCCTTTAAGGCGGAGCTTGTAGGACCTAGATTGCTACCTCCGGATGACATAGGATTATAATCGATTGATGAAGGACGAGGCCAAAAATATTTCATGTCCTCAAATTTTTGTGCGATCAAAGAAGAGCCGACAATCTTATCGCCAACTCTAACAATACTCCCATTTGCATTTTGCCTGAAAATAATTTGAGATATCGCTGTTACCAATAGGGGATAACAGATCCCCACTAGAAACGTCAGCCAGATAAATAACCTTAAACTTTCCCATAGTTTGTTCATGAAACACCCTTTATTCAACAAGACCAATGAAGGTGATAACCAAATCGATTGCTTTGATCCCAATAAAAGGAACAATAATTCCACCAAGTCCGAAAATCAAAATATTCCTGCGCAATATTATGTTGGCTGATTGTGCTTTATACTTTACCCCTTGTAAAGCCAACGGAATCAATGCAATAATAATAATCGCATTAAAAATGACTGCACTCAAAACGGCACTCTGAGGTGAATGTAAGTACATAACATTTAAAAATGCCAACGGACCATATTTGCTCTCAGCATTGAGATATAATCCACCGAAAATTGCTGGAATAATAGCAAAGTACTTAGCCACATCATTAGCAATACTAAACGTTGTTAGGGCTCCACGAGTGATTAAAAGTTGCTTGCCAATTTCAACAATATCAATAAGCTTAGTGGGATTGCTATCCAGATCAATCATATTGCCTGCTTCCCTCGATTCTTGCGTGCCTGTATTCATTGCTACTCCGACATCAGCCTGTGCTAGTGCCGGGGCATCATTTGTGCCATCCCCTGTCATTGCTATCAATTGCCCCCCTTGCTGTTCTGCTCGAATTTTTTCTAATTTGATTTCAGGACTAGCTTCTGCAATATATTCATCAACGCCGGCTTCTGCAGCAATCGCTGCTGCTGTCAAAGGATTATCACCCGTTATCATAATGGTTTTAATCCCCATCTTCCTCATTTGACAGAATCTTTGTTTGATTCCTCCTTTTACAACATCTTTTAAATGGACAATCCCAACAATTTTATCATCATCACTAACGAGAAGAGGAGTCCCCCCCTTTTTAGAAATTGAATTTATGGCAGCATCCAACTGCGTAGGATACTTCGCTCCAAGTTTTTCAATGTATGCTTTAATAGCATTTGGAGCCCCTTTGCGAATGCGTCTGATGACATTGCCATCGGAATCGGTAAAATCTACTCCGCTCATCCTAGTCACAGCTGTGAATGGAATGAATATGGAGTTCTTTGTCTCTAACGACTCGGCCCTTAATTGATGTTTATTTTTAGCCAGAATGACAATTGATCGCCCTTCTGGAGTTTCGTCTGATAAAGATGCTAACTGAGCAACCTTGGCAAATTCTTTTTCTGCAATACCTGTAGCAGGCAAAAAATCTGATGCCATTCGATTTCCGATTGTAATTGTCCCAGTTTTATCTAGGATAAGGACATTGATATCACCTGAAGCCTCAACAGCTCTACCGCTCTTGGCAATGACATTGCGTTGAATCAAACGATCTATGCCCGCGATACCAACAGCACTTAATAAGGCTCCTATCGTGGTCGGAATTAAACAAACGAGTAACGATACTAAAATAGGAAGAGTTATAATGTGGGATAAGTCTTGGTGGGCTGCACGACCACTATATTCACTGTATGCTTTTATCGAACACGTGGTAAAAATAAAAATGATCGTTAAAGCAGATAGGACTATGTGAAGTGCAATCTCATTAGGCGTACGCTGCCTCTTTGCTCCTTCAATGAGATTGATCATGCGATCCAAGAAGCTATTGCCTGGATCTGATGTCACTTTAATTACTAAACGATCGCTCAATATTTTAGTCCCTGCAGTTACAGCGCTGCGGTCTCCTCCACTTTCACGAATAACAGGAGCAGATTCTCCTGTGATGGCAGATTCGTCTACCGAAGCGACCCCCTCAACAACATCCCCATCAGCTGGAATGATATCGCCTGCTTCGCATATGATGAGGTCATTTTTTCTAAGTTCAGAAGAAGGAACTTGAACCTCAACGCCATTACGATCCATTCTTGCATAAGCTTGGATTTGAGTTTTTCTTAAACTGGCAGCTTGTGCCTTTCCCCTACTTTCTGCCAAGGCCTGTGCAAAGTTAGCGAAAATAACTGTAAACCAAATCCAGATAGTGATTTGAATATCAAACCAATTCGTTGTGTGAGACCATATCTCATTCAATACGTAGAGAGTCGTGGCGATTGCTCCAATATAAGTAATAAACATCACCGGATTTTTCATTTGGACATTGGGAGTTAACATCAAGAAGGCATCTTTTATAGATCCTATCAACATCTTCGTATCAAAGAATGATCTTTTTTTAAGTTTCATATCATCTCTCAAAACGTTCTGCCAGCCAACATAAGCATCTGTTCAATAATAGGCCCCAACGACAATGCTGGAATAAATGTCAGAGCACCAACAAGCAAAATTACTGAAACCAGCAAAATGACAAATAGCGGAGAATTTGTTGAAAAAGTCCCTAGAGATTCCGGAGCCACCTTTTTCTTAACGAGACAGCCAGCAACAGCTAAGCTCGGCAGAATAATTGAGACCCGCCCTGCCAGCATCACAACACCTAAAACTAAATTATAGAAATCTGTATTGGCATTTAAACCTGCAAAAGCACTGCCATTATTGCCTGCTGCTGAAGAAAATGCATAAACAATTTCTGTTAGACCGTGAGGACCTTGATTACTCACATTAGAAAGGGCGATAGGTAACATACTAGATATTCCTGAACCAGTCAGAATCAAAGCCCCTGGCATAATCACAGCAAGGACCACCCATTGCATTTCCCTTGTTTCGATTTTTTTACCAAGATATTCCGGAGTCCTTCCTACCATGAGACCCGATAAAAAGACAGTTAATAAAACCATCATGATCATACTGCAAAGGCCAACACCTATCCCTCCAAACAGAAGTTCTCCAAGCATAATGTTGAATAGTGCAACACCACCTGTTAAGGGCGACAAGCTTGAAATCATAGCGTTGACAGAACCATTTGCCGTAGCCGTAGTCGTCGTTGTCCACAGAACGCTGCTTGTGATTCCTATACGCGCTTCTTTGCCTTCCATATTGACGAAGTTTAACAAATTGGGATCGCGGATATTTTCTGAAAACATCGATATGATCGTCCCTCCAAACCAAATGGCAAACATAGCGAAAAAAAGCAACCAACCATGCTTGGTTGAATTAATGATGATCCCGTAAGCATAAACTGTAGCAGCGGGAATCATGATAATCGCAAGCAATTCAAGGAAATTCGTTATTCTGTTGGGATTTTCAAAAGGATGAGCGCTGTTGGCATTGAAAAATCCACCGCCATTCGTTCCCAATTGTTTGATAGCAACTTGCGAAGCAACAGGACCAAGAGGGATGGTTTGCTTTCCGTTTTCAACGGTAATTACATCCTCGTAGGGAGAAAATGTTTGGATAACTCCTTGACTTACAAGTAAAATCGCTAACAAAGTTGATAGAGGTAATAAAACGTAAACGATCATCCGTATCAAGTCTACCCAGAAATTTCCGATGGTTTTCTCTGTTCGCCTTATAACTCCTCGGGTCAATGCAAGCATTGCAGCAATACCTGTGGCAGCACTCAAGAAATTCTGAGTTGTAAGACCTAACATCTGTGAAAGATAACTTAGTGTAGTCTCGCCAGAATAAGATTGCCAGTTTGTATTGGTAGTAAAACTAGCCGCGATGTTAAATGCCAAAGGCCATGAAACAGAGCTGAAATTCTGAGGATTTAATGGTAGAATACCTTGTGTGATTAAGATAAGAAATAGAAACAGAAAACCAATGAAATTAAAGATCAAGAGAGCTTTTCCATATTCGCCCCACGACATCTCGACTTTTGAATCAATGTTTCCTAGCTTGTAGCATAATTTCTCCAACCATTTTAAATATTTAAAAGTTTTTCCAGTAAACACCTTGGCCATATATGTTCCCAAAACAGGTGTCAAAGTGATGAAAATAATTGAAAAAACAATAAGTTGTGACCAATCCAAGGCTGTCATAATTTTTTTGCCTAAAAATTTTCGGGATATACCAAAGAATACACTAGATAACCAACAATGCAAGCTATCATAATCAATGCTAGAACCACTTGCACACTCATCTTATCATCTCCAAATTTTAAAATAGGGCCGGGTTTTCGAATCTGACACTTAATTCAAAATTTTTTATTGCCCTTCGCGCCTCCGTAGGGTTTCATCAATCTTGGCTTTTATTGCCGAGAGGTTAAAGGATGCTGGCGCCTGCATAGGAGGGTATTCGATGGCGGTCTTGGCCAATCTCTCAACAGCTTTCTGAACGGATACAAAACGCCAGAATTCTCTAGCAAAAAAATCGTTCATGTACCCACCTCCCATATCATTAAGGCTTTCACCTCTTGCGGCAGGAGTACGCTCAAAAGGATCTTGGCGTAGATTAACTATTGTTGGCATATCTGTAGTGACTTTTTCACCAGGCCAACCCCAAGGCTGCTGGATGAATTGAAACTTGAAATCATCAACACGCAACGCTCCAAGCTGATCTCCGGCAAAGTAAAAAATTTCATGACGTGCAGAAGGAGATTTTCCCAACAGAAAATCGATCTGATTATAGCCATCGAGATGGTTTTTATATGTCCTTTCACCCAATTTAACCCCTTGCAATAACTGATCTCTAATCTTTGTATTGCCTGCTGCTGCTAAAAGAGTTGGAAACCAATCGAGACCAGAAAAGATGCCGTTTTCAATTGTTCCAGGCTTGACATGTCCTGGCCATCTGATAATGCAAGGCACTCTAAATCCCCCTTCAAAAGCCGTTCCTTTCGTCGCTTTAAAAGGAGTCATACCACCATCGGGCCATGTGAAAACTTCCGCACCATTATCTGTAGTAAAAATAACAATTGTGTTGTCAGCTTCTCCAATCTCTTCTAAGTGCTGCAGCAGCGCTCCCACACTATCATCCAATTGTACCATGCCTGCCTCTTCAACATTATAGTTTGTTTTGGCATTCATCATCGCTTGATATTTCGGAGCTAGATAGGTAAAGACGTGCATACGGGTAGTATTATGCCAAAGAAAAAATGGCTTGCCATCGCTCTTTGCTTTATCCATAAAATCCATCGAATTTTTGACAAGCACCTCATCAAAAGTTTCCATATCATATTTCGCCTTGCGGCCCACCTGCCAATTTTGCATATTCTTCATTTCAGGAAAAGGTGCCAAAGGTCCTTCATCTACAATTCTTTGCTTGCCTATCCGACCCCAGCGAGGCTGTTCAGTGGGATCGTCAACATCTGTTGCCCAACTATGCACCAAATTACGAGGACCTGTAACATCTATCCAATCTTGCGGATAATCAAACCAGTATGGGTCTGACATCGCATCGAGATGATACAGATAGCCAAAGTACTCATCAAAGCCATGCACTGTCGGCAAATACTTGTTTAGGTCGCCTAAGTGATTTTTTCCAAATTGTCCAGTTGTGTAACCAAGCTCTTTGAGGGCTGTCGCAATAGTACAGGCTTGCTCGGGTATACCAACATCTGCTCCAGCTTGACCTACTGTAGTCAATCCAGTACGTATAGGAAGTTCTCCAGTTATAAAATTGGCTCGGCCGGCGGTACAACTTGCTTCAGCATAGTAATCGGTAAATAACATCCCCTCGCTTGCCAGCCTGTCTAGATTTGGAGTTTTACCTGACATGATTCCTCGATGGTAGGCTCCGATATTAAACCAACCCACGTCGTCACCCATAATGACTAAAATATTCGGCTTTCTTTCTTTTGAAGGTTGTGATTTTTGTTCTTCATTCTGTGCAGACAAAACTTGCACCCAGGTAACCGCAAATATCAGCAACACCCTCAAATTTATTTTAACCTGGTGAATCATACCAGCCTCCTTCTAAATTAGTTTATTCATTCGTAAACAGTAGGTCATGAATTGTCAACTAATTTTTTAATGAATACATAGAACAAATTGGGGGTATAGCAGTGGCTGTGTCGATACTTTCAGCCTCTTTGATTCAGAGGGTTGAAGAATCTGACAGGTAAACCATCCGGTCGAGGTTTACTGTCAGACTCCTGTATTAGTGCGAGGCTCTTGCCGCTCTTGATATTTATATCTCTATCTTTGATCGATCCCGATGCATCGATCTGACGTAAATTAACGGTTTCATTAACTCGCGCTTTGTCAATTTTGGAATTACATGTTAAAGAAGTTAATTTTTTTTGTAATTTGAGTCGTTCATTTACTTCATTAAGCTTTAATTGATTATACAAATCAAAACGTTCCATTTCTTTGGTATCGTTTTCGGTTAATTTAGAATTCGCGTTCTTTAATTCTCGGTATTCATCCATTAAATCGTTCAATTCTTCATTGAGATTATTTATTTTATCAATAATTTCCTGACGGTATTCAGGGTCTATTTCACTTTCAACAGACAACTCAGATGTGATATTTTTATAAACAACGCCATATTTTTTTAATGATTTTTTAACATCAGAAATATTATTTTCGATTGTATAAGACTCGCAAATTAATAGCCGGTTTTTGCAAATTTGTTCTAACTTATTATCATATGAAGCAATTAAATTGTCATAAGCTAGTATTTCATCACGCAATTCCTGAATAATATCATCCCTGGACAACATTCTAATTGATGATATTTCGTTTTTTTCAATTTTATAGCATTCTTCGCGTTTAGAAACATTCTCATGATATAGCATTCCGTCATTATCAAATCGAATCATAAGTTCTCCATTATTTTATTTTGTTTTTTTTCTTCTTGTAGGTTTAGGTAATCTTGAATAATTTGTAGGTATCGATTTATCGCTAACCTTTCCATCTTCGTTAATTCTGCGTTGATTAGAAACAGATCCAAAACTTACGTTAAAAGCATCTCCACTATCGTCATTATTACGAGATTTGACTAACAACTCAGTTAGTTTTTTCTCGTAAACAAATCTTTGATTGATTACTTCAACTCTTTTCGCCTTATAGATTTTTTGTTGTTTTTTTTCTTGAGAACCAAACTTTGGTAATTTAGCTATTTTCTCTTTTAATTCATTGGACTCATCAACTAAATCTTTGTATTCTTCGTTAAGCTGTTTTATGTGTTGCTTAACTTTTTTATATTTTTTTAGGCTGACTTTTTCTCCTCCATTAAATTTTGTTTTCAACTTATTTTTAGTCTCTATATATTCTAATTTTTCGCTTAATATATCTTCAATATTATCATCAATGGTATTAGCTCTATCCAATAATATTAGACTATTCTTGTATGTATGAATTTTATCATCGTATATTGCCACACTCTTGTCATATGCAGCAATTAAAATTTTTAGTTGTTGAACAGTTAAATCTCGATCCGACAACTTTTTAGGTTGTGTTTTCGGTGTAATCTGCTGGCTGGATGTCGTTTGGATATTATCCGTTTGTATCATAAAACCTCCATTAAAATCACAATTATATTGTTAATAAAAATTTTAACATATTTTTAAAACTTTGTCAATTATTTTTTTAACAATTTATATTTTAATAGAATTACTTATACGTCTTTATTGAGCTTATATTCCTCCTTCATTGTCCTCATCACTCTGGATTTTCTTTCTTCCTTTTTCTTTTCTTAAGTTGATGACACTGTCAATTCTGCAATCGTGCCTGACAAGGATTTTATAATATCAATTTATAAGCTTGTATAAAAACTAGACTTATGTCAGTATTCTTGTTTATTATTTTTTTTCATTTTAATTTATTTAAATAGGTTGTATATGGTTAATCCTGTAACGATATTTTCAAACGAAGGCATTTCTGCTCCTAATATTAGCAGCAGCAGCGCGACTCCACCTCCACCCCAACATATGGATATGGATATTGAAGACGGAAGAACTTTCATTAACAGCTTTGTTGAAACAAGATTCGAAAATTTTTATAGATATCTAAAAATAGATGTTAATGCATCTGAATTTCCTGAAGAAGCTGAAGAATTCCAAACTTTATGGTCAATATTAGAAAATATAATCCTCAACGATGATTTTTTGCTAACAAATCAGAATTCAAAACATATTGCAGATCAATTTAGTTCCCCAATAATTAAACTTAAAACTTTAACTATTTTATCCTTAAACCTTGATAAAGAAGATTTAACCAAGAGATTAAGTGAAACAAGAACGCTTAAATGTTGGGCTCTTATGGAAATTATTGAGAATCTATTGATTGAAGATTTACGTTTTATAATTGATAACGATCCTCAAGGGTTAGCTCCTGCAGGATTGCCAAGCAATTGCAAAAAATTTCTATCTAAGTTTATGTCAACGTTTAATTTGTGTATACTGAAACTCTATAACCTTAATCCAACATTTTCTAAACAAAGCAAAAGCAATCTTATTGACCGCTACCCTATATTTTTTAGCTTAGAGGGTTCAACCCCAAAAATTAGTCCGGTCTTTATTGTTCAAGAATTAAATTGCAATGAACTAAAATCAAATAAATCTTATTTAAAAGAATTTATAGATAATAAATGCATAACATTTGTAAAAGACAGCTTTAACAAAATTGTATCAAACAAAACGCAAAAAGATTTTGAATTTTTTATTGAATTGTTGAACACAAATTTCATGCTTGTAATTCCTTGTGATGATGAAGAAAATTCTTCTCAGTTAGAAAGAATTACAAAATTAATTAATCTTTGCGAAGAACCTTATATTTTTCAATATATAAGTAAAAATTACGAAAAATTGGATGTTTCTGCTACAGATCAACTTGTTGATCGTTATCATGATTTATTATACTTGATTTCCACAGAAGTTGATGAATTTAAGCACCCCTATTCTCTAGAATTAAACCACCCCTATACTCTATTAGATAATTCAAAGGTATTTATTGAATTCAGAAATCTAGATTTTCCATACGTCAAACATGAGTTTTTTGAGATTAATGATGAGGAAAGTAGTAAATTTACAATTTTTTTAGATCCAAAAGCTAAAATTAAAGGGATATTCAATTGGTTGAAAACGCTAATAGATACGATCGGATTTGATTTGGAAATACCCCATGAATTAGTGTTTTCAGAAACCCTAAAGAGAAAACACAATCTAATTCTAGAAAAACCCTTTAAAAAGCAAAAAACCTCTCATCGAATAGATGATGAAATGTCAGTAGATACTCTTAAGAGCAAGAACAATACAAATCATGAAACTGTTTTAAAAATTATTGAAGACTCGTCACGAGTTGTAAGACCCTTTGCTAGCGAATTTAAATGTTTAGAGATCTTAACTCTCACAGGATCTCCTAAACAACATTGGAGGCCTGATGAATGGCAGCAATTCATTGCTAACATGCCATCTAAAATAGTATCTGTAAATGTTCCCATTGAATGTTTAATGTCTAGTTCTTCCTCAATTTCTTCCAAAATCGTTAATCAAAGACAATCTTTTACATTCTATGTGTCCATTAGAAAATCAACAGAAGACAGGATTGATAGGTCAAAAATTTTCAATTATTTAAACCAGCTAGAAAATGTCATTGTAAAAATAGATTTGAGAGATGGTTACGATCTTTATGATGTTTTAGCTTTTGATCTTGGTTTAAACAATAAAGTGGAGGTTAATTTGGACAACGTCAAAATAGCCTCTGACTTTGATGTTGTTGAGTTTCTTGAAGTTCTAAAAGGTCTAGACGACAATCTTCAATTAGAATTTGTCGACATACTAAATAAATATTTTGAGAAATGTTTTACATTTGAACAAATTACAATATTCATGCAACTCCCTGGTTTGCAAAAATATTTTAAAGTTAAAGAGAACAAGTTTCATAAAAACCTGGAAAGATCGATAGCTGAACTTTTTAATTCCGACTGTGATAAGGGTGACCTAATATTTGAAATTCTAGAGATGAAACAACTTTATATGATAGAAAAACTTATTCATCGATTATACAAATGGAATGCGACATCTCCAAATTTTACAAAAAAAATTATTGCTTGCTTATGGCATCTAGCTATTCCTATGAGCAAAAGCAGTACCACGCTTTCTGATTACAGAAAAAATATAAATCCCTCCGATTTTTTATGGGAAGCTTTGCAAAGTTGCCCAACTTTATGCGATCAGTTTCCAGAACACATTAGCAAAATATTCACAACAATCATTTGTACCGACTCTATAACAAACAACTCTCAAGGTAAAATTCTTGCGCTTTTTCTAAAAACTGAATCTACAAGAACTCTAATAGAATTGGAGATGCGGCAACAAACGATTCAGCCATTATTAAAAATTATGTGTCAGATGGAGGTAAAAAGTGATCTAAGCCTATATCCTTCCTTTGTTAAAGCGATCTTAAATAATGTTGTTAACCAAATCACTGCTGATGCAATGCCTGAGCTTTTAGATTCTTGGCAAACATTGTTTGTATATATTTTGCAAAGAAGATTACTGACCAACCAACATTATGCGATATTTATTGAAAAATTCAATCTCTTTTTCGAAACATTAATGTTAGATTTACTTAATCCCGCAGAAAGAACTAAATTGGGAGAATACTTACTTCCAATCGGCGATGAATTAATTATAAGAGATGATCTTAATAATCAAAATTACACTCGTTGGTTGGTGTCTATATTATTGGAACACGGTTGGTTTACTGAATTCATGTCGGGTAGCGACATTCATGAGCACATTGCATGTTTATTGATACCAACTTTAAAAAATAAATTGCCTCACTTAAGAAAAATACATCTTGATTGGATAACTTATATACTTAAAAATCTCGATAAGCCTGATTTGTTTAAACTGATACAAAGTGATAAAATAGATAAAATAATCGATGATGTTATTCCTTTAATTGATTTTATAGTATTTAAAAAAATGAATTCAATACCGTTTAACATTGTGGCAGTAAGCCAGAATTATCCAAAAATTTGTAAATTTATACTTGATAAATTCATGCGAAAAAATAATTATACTGTTAATCTTTCAGATTTAAATTTTATTCCTATGTACACTGATTTGCTAAAAACTTATCTTGAACACACTCTTGTTTCTGATGACGAAACAATAAATTCTGTAAAACATTTTATTGTTCTAACTTTCCAACGAAAGTGCATACCTAACATTTATATCCACTTCATTAGAAGTGTTATTAGTTTACTTTCTTTAAAAAAATTAGAGAAATTATTATCTGAACTGTCTGAATTAAACAAATTATTTCTAAATAACAGTATACATCCTGTTGCAGGAATTGTCGCCTCCCATATATTGGAATCGAGTGAAGACTTGTCTGAGGAATTAATTTTCCGATGTGTACAAATAATTTTTCATCGAAAGACCCAAAAATTTGCAACAAATTTCGAAGTAAAAAATAATAATAACTTTATTAATTACGGTACGGCCTGCGTCAAATTGCTTAAAGGAGCTAACGACCATTTATGTTTAAACGGACCAATCTTGCATTTTTTTGTTCGTGAACTAATGTCTGATCTTAAAACGAAAACGGACCATAGTGCTATGGAATACGAAGATTTGATTCGCAGAGGAAAGATTCTAATTAGGCAAATATTTTTATATACTCGATCAGACATAAAAATAATTAAGTCATGTGTAGATTTAATATTATTAGAAGATAAAAATTTTATTACTAGAGTAATTAAAGATATATTAAAGAATGAAAATTTTTGGAGTGAAATTCATTTTTACAATCATGACAGACTAAAATTTATTCTAGAATCATTACCCAAACTTGATGAAGAATCGCAAAAATATTGTTTTAAGTTGTATAAAGTTAATAATAACATTTTTACTAGAAAATTTGTATCTTCGCAACCTATTTTTTATAAAAAATTTGTCAAAAAAGTGTACCAAGATTTAGCTAGCACCAGATCAGAAAAATTTTTCTGTCTCTCATGTGCTCCCCAAACTGTTGATTTGGAATTTTTATCAAAGTACATTACTAGTTTAGAACCATTGTCTTCATTTGAATTTTATACTCTTTTAAAAACATTTAATATAAATAAACTTAGCAGTTTATTAGGCAGAGAATTTAGTGCTGAAGAAAAAATAATCGCTACATACTCGAAGTATAAACTCTGCCTTATTTCAACGGCAAATGTGCGTCAATTTATTGAACAGTCATCTATAGTTTCTGTGGATAAGAGTACAATAACTCAAATATCGTCGATTCCTTTAACCTTTGATGAAATAATTTTTGATGATTCAACTTTGATAAATTATGTCAGTCCAACTATTTTTGTATTGGACGATAAGCTTATTACCACTGACGATGCTCGCCAATATATGTCTGATTTAGTTGAAAATGTCTTTTTTAATAAGAAAATAACGGGTGCCCCTGAAGATGAAAAAGACCGTAGAGAGGCTTATGAAGGTTACCACCAGTATTTACTCCACATCGCAAATATAATCATACAGAATAGACCCATGGATTGCTCAGGAACTTTTCTTGCACTTGTTGAGATTGGTTCGAAGTGTTTTAACACCTACCAAGATATACCGGGGATCTATCATTCTCTCGTTGAAAAACTCACACATCCCATTTCCCCCCTTTGGTTTATGCAGCAAGAATATGAATATAACTATAATAAAGTAAATAACTACATTTTTAAAGATCCAGTGAAATATGGATTTATAACCTTAGAAGCATTGAAAAATGCTCTGAATCAAATTTTTCAAGGTGCGGCAAAGGGCTCTATTCCTTTCGAAACTCCTTTGAATAGCAAGGAAGCGGCATTTGTTTATCCTTATTTATATAAAAAATTGAATATTATATCTTTTTTAATTCAATTTTACCACCCTTCTTTAGCGGAGGTGATACTGGCAAACATAGCTCATTTCAACTTAAAATCTAGTTCTGAATTGGTTGATCAAGTTGAAAATTTGGAAAACAAGATCTCAATTACATGGTTTCTGGTTTATATGAGACGACTTAAATTGCAATACGATAGTCTTACAAGACTAACACTAGAAACTGTTAATGCAGAACTTACGGGAAACCAAACTCCACTGATGATTGAATTCAAAAAAATTGTGACCTCATTATATGGATTTGAAGACGATCGCGTTAGAGAGGTGATAGAAAAACTTAAAAATGTGGTTGAACAATCAGCCAATCCTCATGAGGAGATCACCAAGATGCGGTCCTCTCTTAAGGTCAAACAACCCGAAACGTTAACAGACCATGTGATGATCATGCTTCATGAGGTTAGATGGAAAATTTTTCGAGATTTAGTAGCTGAATTACCAGATCATCTATCTACCGATGTTCATAATGTTAAATTTTTTGAAAATGAATTATCAAATACTATCAACATTTACCATGCATATTCCAATCAAAAGCAATATAAAGATAATCTTATTGATCCAGAAGCACAAAAATTTTTGAACGATCTTAAAGCAAATTTCTTTGAGCGTTATAACATGATTTCTATAGTTTCAGAAGTCAAAAATTACATTGAAAAATCGTATCAATTTACCAATTGGATTAAAGTAAATTTACCTGAGGGAAAAAGTTATGAAGAAGTTGAAAACGACTTATTGGACGAAGATTATATTCACATTAAAGACGAATGGATAATCTACTTTTTGCAGAAAGCAGGGATAATTATTCCAGAGACCTAGTATGATATAATAGTTCGAGTCTGAGAGCCTGACAGTAAACCATGACCAGGATGATTTGCTGTCAGACTCTGAATACCTAAAGTCGACTTTCTTTTATTTCGCGCCATTTTTGAGCGATTTGAGCTGCTAAAGGTGCCGCATCTTTACCCCAGGCGCCAAAGCGAAGATAGACCACCACAACAAGCTCAGGATATCCAAAATCATCGTTGAACACAAAAGAACGCTCTGATTCTTCGTGATCTGGATCAAAAACAATCCCCCCAAACCACACATGATTATACAAATGGATCCCTTTCTCTAAGTCCAGATCCAATCTTTCTCTCGATTCCGCAGTACTACTTTTTCCAATCAAGCATTCCTTCATTTCTATTAGAGAGCTTATGGCTTCGGGATAATCTTGATACTGTTTCGACAAACTTCCCAAACTTGCCCATAAAGCCTTATTTGAAACTCTTCTCATCCCTTCGAGAAGCAATTCTCTAACTTGTACAGGCATCAAAATCTCTTTCTCCAGGTGAGTTGGCGTCACACTAATCTGATTCCTTCCCATACCTGAAGCAATATCTCGAGTTTTGCCAAGAGAAAGCCCCACAATTTTGGGTTTTAAAATCTTCCCTCCATTGGCTATAGAGGCCATCATCACTGCTGTCTGCAATGGGGTAACTACGAGGCTATGCTGACCTATCGCCATGGCATACAATCCCGTTCTATTGCTATCCAAGTCTGTTGGTATATTTCCTTTAATTTCACCTGGAAGATCGATCTCAGTTTTTCTCCCGTAAGAAAAGTTTTTGGCAGCCTCAGCTAAATCCGAAGGTCTCGCGATTTTTTCAGAGGCAAGCAATGAAAAATAGGGATTGCTAGAAACTTCGAATGCTCTTAATAGATCGACCTTGCCTATACCGCTGCGATGACTTCTAGGAATTCTACCCCCGTTAGGGAAAG
>JADMIO010814556.1_pt1 | contig 28312 bp, 16 predicted proteins | sample 8958161 | NCBI WGS metagenome assembly JADMIO01 (sample SAMN16585339, study PRJNA669376) | soil metagenome | isolation source: Crop rotation soil | place: USA: Cullars Rotation, Alabama | collected 2011 | reverse complement strand
CTTTCCCCGGTCTGCGGGCGTGGTCCGCGACGCTGTTGTCTACCGCGGCGCGGCCCGCCCTGCCGTTGATCATCGCGTGGTGGTCCGCGGTCCCCATCAGAACCGCGACGACCCGGCTCGCGCTGCTGCTCTGATCCTCGATGGTCGCCAGGCTTGCGCTCGGTGCCGGGCTGGATCATCGTGAGCGAAACGCGGTGGCGCTCGGAATCGACGTTCATCACCCAAGTCACGACTGCGTCGCCCACGCGGATGACTTCATGCGGATTGCGAACGAAACGATTCGCTAATTGGCTGATGTGAACGAGGCCGCTGTCCTTCAGCCCTATGTCGACAAATACGCCGAAATCGACGACGTTCAGAACAGTGCCCCGCAATTCCATTCCCGGCTGCAGGTCTTCCAACCGCAATACGACTCGGCGAAACATTGGCGGCGGCGAGTCTTCACGAGGGTCGCGGCCAGGCCGCGCCAGCGCATCAAAGAGGTCAATTATTGTCGGGACTGCGACGCCATGTTTGCGGGCAAGTTCCTCCGGATTGGCCTTGTTCAGCGCATCGTGGACAAGTGACAGTCGCTCATTGCCCTTCAGGTCATCGGGCGCTAGACCGAGTTCTTGGAGAATCGTTCGCGCGAAATCGTAGCTCTCCGGATGAATCCAGACGTTGTCCAGCGGCTGCTCGCCGTCGGCGATTTTGATAAAGCCGGCGGCTTGAACGAATCGGCTTGGGCCAACTGAGGGAACAGACTTAACGTCTTCGCGACGCTTGAAAGGGCCGTGCTGCTTGCGATACTCGACGATATCGCGCGCGACCAATTGGTTGAAGCCCGCCACGTAGCGAAGCAATGGTGCCGCCGCCAGATTAATATCGACGCCGACGTGATTGACGCAGGATTCGATGACGCCTTCGAGGACCGCTTTCAGATTCTTGCCATGAACGTCATGCTGATACAATCCGACACCCAAATGGAGCGGATCGATTTTTACTAATTCGCTCAAGGGATCCTGCAGACGTCGGCCTAGCGAAATTGTGGCGCGCAGAGCAGGATCGAGGTTGGGGAATTCCTCACGTCCAATTTGACTTGTGCCGTAATCGCTGGCGCCCGCCTCGTTAATAATCACGTAGGCGAGATCTTCTGGAGGTAGTGGATACTCAGGCTCTGGCTCACTTGCGGGCTTCGCTTCGGGGCCGGCGGCAGGCGCTTCGGACACCGCGGCCGAAGCAATCGTCTCCGCGCCGCTCGTTAGCGGATCGACCGGAGTTATTACGTCTCCCGGCGTTTCCGGTTGTGGTTCGTTGAGGGCGGGGCTCGGTTCGTGAACAACCGTTTCGCTCGATGGAGCGACCGGCGGAAGTTCGCTTTGCAACGGCGCGGTCGGTTCTGATGCAGCGGCTTCAGGTGTTGCGAGCACGAAGGTTCCGTTGCGCCGTGCCTCGAACTCCGCGATCAGCGACCCGACGAGTTCCTCGGTCTCTCGGCTAGCGGTGCCATTGCCGATGGCAACTACAGAGACCTGATGTTTGCGGATTAGCCGCGCGATCGTCTTCCGCGCGTCATCCATCTGGTTCTTTGGCGCATGCGGGAAAACTATGGCGTCTTCGAGCAAAGCTCCATGTTCGTCGAGCACGGCAAGATTGCATCCCGTCCGGAATCCAGGATCAATCGCGAGCACGCGCTTGCCAACGAGTGGTGGCTGCAAGATCAATCCACGTAGGTTGCGCGCGAAGCAAGCGATCGCGTGTGACAACGCAAAGTCCGTCAGCTCGCGGCGCATTTCTCGCTCGAGAGTCGGCAGAAGCATCCGGCCGATCGCCTCGTCGACGGCGGTCAACAAGAATTCGCGATGCGGATGCTCCGCTAATTGCGGCAAGGCGTTGATGACCGCACTTCGCACGGACTCGGCATCAAACTCGAGTCGAGCGGACAGCGCATTCTCGCGTTCGCCACGGTTAATCGCGAGGATGCGGTGCGGCGGCACCTTGCCCAGCGATTCCGTGAATTGGAAATAGTCCTTGTACTCGAGTCCTTTGCCTTCCGGCAGTTTCTCAGAACGAGTGACCAATAACTTCGCCGACTCCCAGAGGAGTCGGCGCACGGCGGCGCGGACGTCGGCTGTGAGCGAAATGACCTCGGCAATCACGGTCCGTGCGCCGTTGAGGATATCCTCGGCTGTGTTGACTTGCTTGTCGGGGTTCACCAACGTCGGCAGCACTTCGCCGAGGTTGGAGACTGCCGAGTCGTTGGCCCAAAGCGCCAGAGCAAACGGTTCCAGGCCCTTTTCGCGGGCATCCGCAGTAAGCGGTTTTTTCTTCGGCTTGAACGGGGCATAGACGTCATCCAGCCGACGATGTGATTCGGCGGCAATCAAATGCGCCCTGAGTTCGTCGGTCAACTTGCCTTGCGATTCGATTGTCTTAATAATCGTCTGCTTGCGGTCCTCGAGCGATCGGAGTTGCTGGATCCGATTGTGAATTGTGCGAATAATGTCTTCGTCGAGGCCGTGGGTGCGCTCACGCCGGTAGCGTGCAATGAATGGGACGGTGTTGCCTTCGTCGAGCAACTGCACGACGCATTCGACCTGGACTTTTCGGATCTGTAGGTCTTGTGCAATTCGTGAAAGCTCGGCAGGATTCAGCACGGCAGGCGGCGGGGCGTTCGTGGCGGGAGAAGTCATCGAGTCGGCCCGTGCGGGCAACTTGGAAACGGGATACAGCGATTGTATGAGCTAACGCGATATTTGGACTATTTCGCGCTCGAAAAGTGGAGAGCCGATTTCGAGTGGCCCGTCGATAACCCTTCCGCGAAGTACATTCGATATGTTAAAACGGGTGAGGTAGCCGAACTTGCCAGGTGAAGGTCATGGGGATTTACGACCGCGATTACTATCAGAATGAGAGCGGCTCCGGCAGCTTTGGCGGCAAGGGTGTGTGTTTTTGGCTGATCGTCTGCAACGTGATCGCCTTCGTTGTCCAACTCACGACACGCACCCCAGATCACGCTCCCAGTGCCTTTACCACGTCATTGGTGCTGAATGTCGACAAAGTCATTCACGGCGAAGTTTGGCGATTGCTGACATATGCCTTCTTGCATGACCCCAGCAGCCCATTCCACATCTTGTTCAACATGTTCTTTTTGTGGATGTTTGGCCGAGCGGTAGAGGAAATTTACGGGGCCAAGGAATTCTTGTCTTTCTATTTGGTGTCGGCAGTGGTGGGCGGTCTGGCTTATGTCGGCGTCGAGTTGCTCCGCGGCAGCCCCAATTCGACCTGTTGGGGTGCGTCCGGGGCAGTGACCGCGGTCTTAGTCTTGTTTGCGCTGCATTTCCCAAACCTCAAGATTCTGTTCATGTTCCTGATCCCCATGCGGATCATTACCTTTGTTGCCATCATAGTCGGCATCGACGCTCTCGCACTCATCGGCGATGGCCGCAAGGGCGTCGCCGTAGCTGTACACCTTGGCGGCGCGGCGTTTGGCTACCTCTACTACAAGTACCAATGGCGAATTCTCAACTGGTGGCCGTCGCGAATGTCGATGCGGCCCCGGCGCAACGTGCGACCGCGCTTGCGTGTCTTCCGCGATGATGAAGACACTGCGTTAAGCGACCAGGCAGAACCGGAGCGGATCTTTGACGCGGAAGTTGATCGCGTGCTGGCCAAGGTCGCTGCGCACGGCAAGTCGAGCCTGACGGAGCGTGAAAACCAAGTCTTGCTCAAGGCGAGCGAAGTCTACAAGCAGCGGCGAAAATAAGCCGCTCCTGCTTAACTTTCCACTTCCCATCAAGTTGCCTGGATTCTCTATCCGATAAAAACCGCATTGCCCAATTAGCTTCCCAGGGGGCGGTATGGACTTGCGCCCATCACGACGCGGCATGTTGCAGACGGCCGCTTTGGCGACGACATGGCTCGCCACCTCCGGCTCAGCGAGCGCGATTCCGCGCCTGCGCCGGGATAAGAACGATGGCTCCATCAGCGGCCGCATGACGGGCGCGGAAGTCATTGTGGCTGCGCTCAAGCAGATGGGCACGAATGCCGTATATGGCATTCCTGGCGCGCAGGAAAACGAGCTTTGGGACACATTCAAGACCGGACGCCTGTCCTACTTGCTGGTGACCCACGAATTTTCCGCCGCGTGCATGGCCGACGGTTATGCGCGGGCGACCGGTTGCCCTGGCGTGTTAGTAGTCGTGCCGGGTCCCGGCGTGACCAATTCGCTCAGCGGCCTCGGCGAAGCTCTGCTTGATTCGATCCCGGTGGTCGCCATCGTTGGGGACATTGGCAACTGCAGCAAGGCCCATGCATTCCAAGTCCACAGCCTGGACCAAGTCGCATTGCTCAAGCCCGTGACAAAGTGCGTCTACAAAGTCGAACGCGTGGAGCAGATTCCCGGCACGATTCAACAAGCGTTCAATTGTGCGATGAGCGGTGAGCCCGGACCAGTTGCAGTCGTCATCCCGTACAACCTTCTGATCGAATCCGAGGATTTTCATGTCGGCCCGCCGCCGGCACCGGAGCTCGCGTGGGACGAGGCGGCTGTCGCCCGCGCCGTCGCGCTGTTGCAGAATCGCCGCCTCCGCGTCGGCATCTATGCCGGCCTAGGCACGATGAACTACAGCGATGCACTCGTGCAAGTCGCCGAGCTGTTGCAAGCACCCGTCGCCACGAGCGTGTCGGGCAAGGGCGTGATTCCCGAGTCGCACCCATTGGCGGTCGGTTGGGGCTACGGCCCGCAAGGCACGCGCGCCGCTGAAGCGACGTTTGACGACGTCGAGTGTCTGCTTGCGATCGGCGTGCGCTACAGCGAAGTGTCCACCGGGTACTATTCCAATCCTCGGCCGCGCCACATGATTCATGTCGATGCCAATCCCGAGAACCTCGGCGCCGTGCTGAAGCCAGATGTTTGTGTCGCTGCTGATGCCGGCCTGTTTCTGAATCATCTGTTGTCGCAGGCTGACTGCCTGCGCCGCAATGACAACGCCGCCTTGCGCCGGCACATCCACAGGCTGAAGTGTGCCGATGGCGACGCCGCCGCGAAGAACTATGCGAAGTGCGGCGTGGACCCAATGCAAGTCATCCTTGCGCTACGGCGGAACTTGCCCGAAGATGCCCTCTTGTTCACCGACGTGATGTTGGCCGAACACATGGCCGCCGAAGCGTACACGACGTGCCGGCCGCGAACGTACTTTAATCCGACCGACAATCAGGCGATGGGCTGGTCCATCCCGGCCGCGATCGGAGCGCAATTCAGTTGTCCCGGCCGAACGGTGGTCACGCTGACGGGCGATGGCTGCTTCCTGATGTCTGCTCTGGAGACTACCACCGCCGCACGTGAGAGTTTGCCGGTGAAATTCTTCGTACTCGACAATCACGCGTACAAGTACATGCAGACGTTGCAATTGCCGGCCTATCAACGGACGACCGCGACGATGCTCGCCAACTTGGACTATGCGGCGCTTGCGACGGCATTCGGATTGAGTTATCTCGACATTCAAAATTGCTCCCAGCTCGACGTCCAGATTCAGAGCGCTCTCTCCTGCCCGCAGCCGGTGTTGGTGCGCGTCGCCACCGACTATGGCGATCGGCCGATTCGCTGGATCGATGCGGTGCGTAAGAAATACACTAAGGAACTGACCCCGGCGCAAAAAGCTCGATTCATTGCACGGGCCGGCTCACGTTCCGTGAGTTTGAAGTCGCCGGCCAACGACTAATTCGGTAGCGCGATTTCCTGTATACTCGCATCATGCGAGCAACGCTTGTTCGTCGATCGCGCTGGTGCATTCCCGTCCTATTCGTGGCGCTCGTTGTTTCTGCCGACTCGCCCGCACCTGACCTGGCCGGTCAATATCGCGAGGCACGCGACCGCGCCGCGCAGTCCGGTGTGGGACACATCATTCCCGCGCTGCCGATCGCTAAGGCCGACGCCTTGGCGAAAGAGGCGGAAACCATTCGCGGCACGCGCCCCGGCGATGCGGCACGACTCTATCGAGAGGCGATGTGGCGGCTGCCGAAGTTAACCGCCGGATCACCAAAAGAACTCGTTCGTCTTTTGGGTAATCCGGCGTTTCGGCAACCAGCCGCTGTGACGTGCATTGCGGTCGATCCAGTCGAAGGCTACCTCGTCACGGGTTCGGGGGACAAAACAGCCCAAGGCAGGTCCGCCGAGCCGACCGTGCGTGTCTGGAACATGGCCGATGGCACCATGTCATTTGAGTATCGCGGCCATCGTGATTCCGTGGCTGGAGTTGCAGTAGTCGCGGGCGGTCGAATTGCATCAGCCGCGGGCAAGGAAATTCACCTTTGGAAGGTTGGTGAGGCTGCCAAGGTTGTGACCGGTCCCTCTGCACCGGTCACGTGCATCGCGGCGAGTCCGGACGGGGCCAGGTTCGCTATCGGCGGTGAGGATCGCGTCGTTCGGCTGTGGCACACAACTAAATTGGACGACCCAATCACACTCAACGTGCAAAATGCAAACATCACCGACATCGCGGTGTCAACGAAGCTAGTCGCTACGGTGAACGCCGAAGGCACGCTCACTGTTTGGGATCTCACGGGACAATCCCCGCGGCAATTGATCGAGCAGCGCGTCCTTTCGACAAATTCGCGCCTCACCGGTGTGTCAATCGCGCCCGATGAAAAAAGCGTCGCTGTGTGCGGTGACCGGACCGCCAAGGTTGTGGCCCTGCCGAAGCCGGACGATGCTGAACCTCTCGGCGCGGTCAAGCGCTCTTTCGATGGCGCTAATGGCCATGCGGATATGGTGCGGACGCTTGCCTACAGCCCGGATGGTAAAGTGCTCGCCACCGCCGGCAATGACCAGAGCGTGCGCATCTGGGATGTCGCCAGCGGTCAACTCCTTCGAACTCTGCTCGGCCATACCGATCAAGTGAGTTCTTTGGCATTCTCGAGCGACGGCTCGCGATTGTTCTCCGGCGGCGGGGATCAGGGCATTCGGATTTGGAATCTCGAATCGACCATGCCGTCGCTTACGCTGGCAGGCCACCGTGGATCAGTGTGGTCGGCGGTGCCAAGTCCCGACGGTCGGCTACTCGCAACGGGCGGGGCGGATCACGTGATTCGAATTTGGGACCTGGCGAGCGGCAAAGAGTTACGTCAACTCACCGGCCACAATGGGCCGATCACCTCCATCGGGTTCCTTGCCGACGGAAAATCGCTCATCTCGACGAGCGGCGATCGCAGTGTGCGCTATTGGACGAGTATCGAAGGGGGGCCCGGGCAACAATTTGCCGGCCCCGGACCGGAAATCTCGCCGTCGCCAATGCAGTTTCTGGCGTCTGCCGTGGCGCCGGATGGACTGCACCTGGCGACGGGCGGCTCCGACAGCACTGTGCGAATTTGGGACATTGGACAACTGAAGCAGACTTCGCAGTGGTCGCTGCCGCGCTCAGCCATTACTGCGATCGCTTATCGGCCCGATGGTCAGCGCGTGGCAGTCGCCACCGCCGATGGGATGATTCGCATTGCGGAGCCGGCGAATGGCGGCTCATTGGTCGCTTTCAAGGCACACGAGGTTGGCGGCGTCGCGGCGCTCGCATTCTTGCCTAACGGTCGATCGCTCGTGAGCTGCGGCGGCGATCAAATGGTCAAGGTCTGGGATGTCGCTGCTTCCAGCATCAAAGACCCGGTATTTTCATTGGCGGGCCACACAGGGCCCGTGACTGCGATTGCCGTTAGCACGGATGGAAAGCTCATTGCATCTGCCGGCGCAGACTCCGCCGTGAAAGTTTGGAACCTGGCGAAGCGCGCCGAAATCCGCTCGCTTCGCGGGCATACGGACTGGGTGGGCGCGCTGGCGTTTTCTGCCGACGGTACGCGCCTGTTCTCGGCATCGGTCGATGGACGGATTCTTGTTTGGCGTTTGCCGCGATTGGAAGACGAAGATGCATCCATTGGTCATCTACGATCGATCACAGCAATGGTGGTACTGCCGAATGGCGAATTGCTTACAGCCGCCGAAGATCGCAAGTTAATTCGTTGGAATCTCCAGACGGGCCTGCCGGCCAACACGATGAACCTGCCAGCGACGGCGATCAGCATCGCCGTCTCGAGCGACGGTAAGTTCGTCTTGGGCAGCGGCGACGACAAGCGCATACGCAAATGGGATATGGCAACGACGAAGGAATCGCGAATCTACGAGGCACACAATCGACCGCAACTTCTCTTGATTCCGCCAAGTAATCAGGAGTTTCTCAGTTGGTACTCGTGCGAGGGCGGCGAGAACGATGTCACTTCACTGGTTCAGCGTTACGCAATAACGTCCGGCGATGTAGAGGAACTCGTTTCCGAGAACGGCAAGGCCGCGCGGTCGCTCGCCTTCAGCGCGGATGGCGCACTAGCGGCGGTCGGCTCTCACTCGGGTGCATTGCGAATTTTCAACCTATCGACGAAGGCTCGGCTTTCGGAGGACTTTGCGGGGAATGCGGTCGCGGTCACGGACGTGGCCTTCACGCCGGATAAGAAGCTGCTGCTCTCAGGCGACCGGACGGGCGAGATCAAAGCGTGGCGCGTCGACGCCAAGCCCGGCGAACCGGTGTTTACTATCAAGGCCCCGGCGAAGAGTGTGGAGATATTGACCGTGTCCCCCACAGGGCATCACTTCGCGGCCTACGGCGGCGGTGTCATCGCAGTGTTTGAGACACAGGGTGGGAAGCTGTTGCGTACGGTCAAGATGCCGCATGTGTGCGCGATGTTGTTTGTCTTCGACGGGCGTCAACTCGCCGCCGGCCTCACCGATGGCACAGTCGCGATCTTGAATCTATCGGGGCAGTGACCTAAGGCGGCGATTTTCCGCCGGAATTCAAGCCCTTTGCATCGCAAAGCGGGGCAAATGAGAAATTGTAATACACAGATTGTGGGAACACGTATGCAACCGACCTCACGAGACTCGCACATGTCGCGATGGTTATTGACAATCGTTGCCCTTGGGTCAATGGCGATTAGCTCGTTCGCCGAGAAGCCCGCGGATGAGACGCGTGAGGCGTTGCAGAAGCTCAATGGCTTCATCGGCGAGTGGAAGGGGACCGGCGGGCCGGACAAGGTTCGGCCCGGCCCAAATGATCCCATGTGGAAGGAAACCATCAACTGGGCGTGGAAGTTCCAGAAAGAGAAACGCTGGCTGGCGTTCAAGATCGATGGCGGCAATTATTGGAGAGCCGGCGAAATCACTTACTCGCCCGAGCAGAAGAAGTACATCCTTTCGATCGAGCCGGTCAAAGGCGACAAGATCGAGTTCACCGGAACTCGCGATGACAAGGGCTACCTGACATTCGAGCGCGAGGATCCCCCTACCGGAGACACGCAACAACTTACGATGAATACCGCCGGCGACGGCATCCGCTTCGTGTACCGTTTTGCGTTCAAACCCAAGGATCGCAAAGTGTTCACCAAGGTGTACCAGGTGGCCGCAACTAAAGAAGGCGAATCGCTGGCAGCCAAGCCCGGCGCGACGGGCAACGAGTGCATTGTCACCGGCGGCAAGGCAACCATTGCGGTGAGCTACAAGGGCAAGACCTATTACGTCTGCTGCACTGGCTGTCGCGATGCGTTTCTAGAGAACCCGGAAAAGTACATCAACGAAGCGAAAAAGTAGGTTTCAAAAAGAGAAATCCGAAACTCGATGTCCGAACATTCGGGCTTCAAGTTTCGGATTCTCGTCGGATCGCAATTCTCGTGCGATTATTCGAGCGCAATGTCCTTGGTGTTGCTGCCACCAGACAGTGTCACTTCGATGCCCGACGTCGCGGGGTCGGAGTACTTGGCGTCGATTGCGAACCACTTGCTCGGATCAGGAGGCGGCGGGGCCTGAACTGCTGGACCAGAGTTCTCGTTTTTCCTTGCATGCGGAGCCCCGGCTGCAGGCTTGTTGGACACCACCGCGACCTTCATAACCCCTTTCGGAGCCTCTAGCACCTTGTAGTTGCCCTCAGTGTCAATGCCGCCGGAGACAAAGTCGCCATTTGCGCCGTAGAAGGAAATTACGCCAGTGTAAACAGGTTTGCCTTTAGCTGTGACCTTTCCGGACACGGTGCAGGTGCTGCCGCCGGATCCACATCCGATGAAAAGCAACGCAACACCCAACACACACCAACGGAAGCAAATTGACTGCCTCATTCGATCACTCCCAAAAAAAAATCGGAACCCAGCAGTGCTGAGTTCCGATCATTGTAAACAAACCAAATTCGATTGGTCACTCAATTATTGAGAAGTCAAGCGTGGCTTCGTCAGGCCCCAATTTCTGGTTTCCATTTCTGGTGCCGATCGCACGGACGATCTTGTATGCCTCATATGGAATCCACCTGACCGAACCATCCGCGAAGGCCCAACTCGCGCCACCTTGATGAGCGCTGTAGAAGCGATTGAAGTCGCAGAAGTTGAAGAGGATTGCTCCGGTACTTGACGCACCCGTGGTAGCACGCGGTCCGGGCTTCTTGTAGATCGCGAAGTAATTGGGCGCAACCGGATAAGTGCACGGCGTGTTTGAAACGTCCTGGGCATTGCCATATGGCGACGCCTGCAAATTCGCAGTCCCGGCAATCGGATCATAAACATAATTCGTGCAACTCGGACAAATTCCCGTCGTCGTATGCCACCAGCCCCATGTCTGAACTGGATCCGCAGGACGCTCACCAATCATCGCGGTGTGGCTGGTACCGTCAGAAATCATCTCGACAGTAACGGCCGCACGCCAATGGAGAATTCCATCGGCGGTGGAGTTACTACCCCCTACATCGAAGATCGACGAACCGGCGACGCCCGCATAGCACGACGTCGGTTGAGCCTCGCTAAAACCGTTGGTGCGATCATACCTCGGCTCGGAAGGGCACTGAAGCATATCGGGACCGATATTCGCCTTCCAGAACGCGGCGTTCGCAGGTGCCTCACCGCCAGTAGCGTTTGTCTGCGGCATCTTGTCATACAAAGCTTGCCATTCCATGTAGGGCAGAATGTGCGTCTGCCAGCTCGCTACCCGCAAGGCCATGCCAGAGGTTGGTGCGGGGGAAGACAAGTTGCGAACAAGTTTGTTCGGATAGCAGACCACCTCCGGACTGTGCGGTGCCTGCCAGTTCTTGTCGCCAACAGCACCGAGACCCGGCGGAAACGCACCTTGTGCATCATGCAACGCAATGCACGCTAATGCCATTTGCTTGAGGTTGTTTGAGCACTTCGAGCGATACGATGCTTCGCGCACTCTTTGCACAGCGGGTAGCAACAGTCCGATAAGGATTGCGATGATGGCGATGACGACGAGCAATTCAATCAGTGTGAATGCCCTTCTCAACATTCGATTCATTGTGACACCCCCGGGGCCGTTAGGGAAAAAAAGGAAGAACAAAGTTAACAGTCGTGACGTTCCTCGTCACAAGGCTCTCTAATTGGCCTATCATAAGCACTGTAGCCGCCAAGAACAAGCAATAAATGGACTTAGGTCGACCGGATTTTCGACCGCTCGCTCATTTCTCATAATCAGCGTGAGACCGAGAAACGACGGCCGGGTTGTCGCGGAAGCCTCTCCTCCCAAACACGTCGTCTCCCCGTTGACGCAAATTGCTGGCCGAGCGAGAATTCCGCCGGGTTTCTCGGCATGGCTTGCCGATGCAAGTCTTCCCAATTCTCATTTGTTTGGGAGCTGGTTGTTGGTGCAAGTGAGGCCTGCACATAGCTCGCCCTCCCGGCCGCGGTGTGCGATTAGCCAAGTCGGAAGCGCGACGGTCGGGGAGCGCCGCACCACTCCTTTGCGACCCTCATCCCGGACCACAATGAACAGACCGGCCGCCCGTCGCAAACCCACTCTTGCTGACGATGGCGCATTGTTGGTTGGTCAGTTCAGGGCCCTCCGCGGTGTGGCGTGTCGGCAAGTTCAGGGCCCTCCGCGGTGTGGCGTGTCGGCATGGCGCGGCCGACGCAGGCGACTTATGTTCGCAAACACGCGCGCCACTGTGGAACTCTTGCGTGCAACATCGGGCGGCGTGCTTGATGTGCATGGCCGTTGGACGCGACGGTATTCGCATAGCCGCCGCGTCCACGCGGCGGGAATGGCGGCCCGTAGACGGGCTGGCTAAGCGTCCGTTTTCTGCATTTCTCTGACTTGACTCAAATCGTGGTGTCGGGTATTCCCGTTCCCAATTCCCCCCAGTACGACCTGCACGACAGGTACCACCGTTAAAGTTTCACACGGTGGCGGACGATGAAATGATGAGGTGCCGGCCGCGCATGGTCCGTCCTGCCGCGGTCCGTCATCGTAGCGAGGGTGGTATGAGTACGAAGGCGATCGCACTCGGTGCACTGATCCTGGGCGGAGCATGGCTCGCGCCGACGGCGGTCGCACAATCACCAGTGATTCAGGGGCAAGAAAACCCCACACCGGTCCAGCAAGCCCAGCCGATCATCGGTTGGAATGGGCCGGCCGAGAATCAAGTCATTGTTGAGCAAGCGCCGTCGCCGCAGCCGAAGGGCCCGCCGGCGACGTCCAGCGAAATCCCAGCCATTGTCGATCAGCACGGAATGCCGCCAGGCTCGGTGTGTAGCCCGTGGACCGGCACGAATGGCGGCACTGATTGTTGCGGCCCGGTCGGCAAGAATGGGCCGATTCAGACTGAGTTGTTCCTGCGAAATGGTATCGGCCTATTAGTCGCCGGCAGCACGCTCAAACACACACTCAATCCGAGTTACGTATTTAGCGGCGGTGGTCGCAGCTTGTTCTTCAACTGTGAAGGCACAAGCGCATGGACGGTCGAGTACGGCGTCGACTACATGTACAACAACGGCAACCATCCCGAACAGGAATTCGACGTTTTCGGCACGTTTATCAACATCCGCGACTACAACCGCGGCGGCGTGCATCTGTCGGCTGGCAAGGAATGGTTCTGGTTCGATCGGGCATTCCAGGTCGGGTCGAACTATCGCTTTGGTTTTGACATCGGGGGCAAGTACGGCTACTCGCGCGTGAATTTCAATCTGCCCGATGCGACGCAACCCCGTGACGCCGTTCCTAGCACGACACATCGCGGCGACGTAACGGGCGGACCGCTCGTCGCCATTCACTCCGATGTCGAGATTCCGATGTCCACTTGTCTGACGCTGATCACCGGCGTGCGCGCCGAGTGGTCCATGACGTTTACGGACATCATGCCGACCGAAGGCAGCGAGAAACTGCAAGAAGTGATCATCAGTTGGAACTGCGGCATTCGGTACTAATGCGGCCCTGCGAGCACGCCGCCAAATCGTCACGCTGCGACGCGAGCCCTTCCAAAATTCTCCACCAAGAACTGAGCCGCCCGATCGCATGCGCCCGGAGCCGCGACGCGGTCCTTGAGTTCGGTCAACTCGGCGACAATTCTCTCTTTCTCAACCGGATCATTGAGCCAACGTAGTACGTGATCGCCGGGCCTGGCCGCCTCGTCGTAATCGATCAAGAACTCGGGGTAGATTTCGCGGCCCGCAAGCAGATTGACAATGCTGATATGCGGCACCTTCATGAGCATCGGAATCACGACCCGGCAGTAGGCCCGGGAGGTCCGATAGATCACCACGGTGGGCTTGCGGCGATAGAGCAGTTCTAACCCAACGGAGCCTGAACAGGCAACGCACACATCGGCGACTTCAATCGTCTCGGCAGTGCGATTCACCAAGAGTTCCGCGGGAAGGTCGCCGATCCGCTCGGCGATGTACGTGCGATGCTGTTCCTTGAAGCACGGAAAGAGAAATCGCGCATCGGGCCGGCGCGCGAGGATGTACCGCGCCGTCTTGATCATCGTCGGCAGATTGTCGTGCACTTCGTGATTGCGCGAGCCGGGAAGCATCGCCACGATGGGACGGCCGGCGGCGGATTGTTCTGTCAGGAACTGCTGATCGAGTTGCTGTCGCGCTAGCTCGTCAAAGTACGGATGGCCGATGAAGCGCGCGTTGACGACGCCGCGCTCGTAATACCACTGTTCTTCAAATGGCAGCGCGCACAAGACGTGATCGAAATACGCGCGGACCTTTTTGACGCGGCCACTTAGCCACGCCCAAATCTGCGGCGGCACGAACGAGATGACGGGGATTCCCATCTTCTTCGTCTGTGCAGCGAGCCACCAATGGAAGCCGGGATAGTCGATGAGGACAATCGCGTCGGGGCGCTCGCGGGCAAAATCCAATCGAATCTGGCGCAAGAGCCGGCGCATCGTCGGCACGAACTTGAGCGCACCGACAACGCCCATCACAGCGCAATTTGCCAGCGGATACGTCAGCGCAACGCCGGCATTGCGCATGCGCTCACCACCGAGGCCGGTGAGTTTGATGTTGGGATCGATGTTGCGCAGAGCGGTCGCCAGGTTGGCGCCGTGAAGGTCGCCGCTCGGTTCGCCTGCGCTGATGAAGACATGCATGGGTCGCATCCGTGCGAGGAAAGTCGGCCGGGTGGGCGCTCCCGGCCCACCAGTTTATCCTTTGACCGGAACCTTTGAAGGCAGACCGGGCATCGGGCCGACTTCAGCGACTCGGCGGTAGCCGAGTGAGTACAGCACTTCCAAGACCTCGCTCCACGTCGGGAACGGTCGGCGGTTGTCGCGCTTGTATTGATCCATGGCACGCATGAAGCCAATCTCATCGTCCGTGTATTCGCGTTCGCACGTCGTCGGATCAACTTGTCGGCGTCGCTCGCCTCGGTCGCGGCGCTCGGCCTTCTCGGCCTGGTTGCGGCGATCGATAGCAACGGGGATTGCTCGCTTACGGCGTTCCATCGCTTTGCGGGCAGCGGCTGTCGTCTTGTCGGCGCTCATCAAAGCGTCTCCAGGGGGTGGTGAGGAGACACTAAGCTAACCGACCTGCTAAACCAGTCAAGCGTGATTGACTCTACCGGCGGGGCAAAGTTGAGCGGCACTCATTCGAGCCCGCATAATTCGCCCAGTCCGACAACTCCGACTAAACCATACGGTAAACGAAACCGGCCCGCGATCGCTCGCGGGCCGGCGGTTTGCTCACGATTCGCGGCCCAAACTACGCCTTCTTGGGGCCACCGATTTGAGGTGAATCCGAGGTCGTCGTCTTCGTCTCTTGGTCCTGCTTCATTTCAACTTTGGTCGCGGCGCCGGAGATTTCGATCTCCAAGTCGCCCTCCAGTTTCACTTTCATTTCCATCTTTTCGAGGCGGCCTTTGTTCGTGTCAAAGGTAATGGTGCCGCCGGAGTCCTTGCTCGCGAGTTTCGCGGCCTTGATGCGGAACGGCAGGCCCTCACCGGCGTCGGTCGGAGTCTCGTAGACCAGCGCCATCTCGACTTTGATCTTGGCGATGCCGTTATCGACGCTCTCGACGGTGTACTTGTAGGTGTTTTTGTAACCGCCGACGGGGCCGAGGTTGAGCCGGGATTCACGCGTCCAACTGTCGCCGACGGCGACCGGCTTGCCGGGTACCATGCCAAACGTCGGGTCGGCCATTTGCTTGAGCGCTTCTTCGTTGAGCACCTTCTTGAGCAATGGCTCCATGGTTTGATTCGATTGACCCAGTCGCTTGAGGAACTCCTCGCGGCCATCGACCTTGGTCACCTTCATGCTTGGATCGAGCGTGAGCTTGAACTCAGCGCCGACGAGTTGCTTGAAGAACTCGGCGAGTGACGTATTGCCTGTGCCCGGGTTGCTCGAATCGTAGGTGATGCGATTGCCCGCGATGTCGATCGCCAACTTCACGCCTTCAATCTTCTGCGAAAGCGTGACGTTCTGATTGGTGTCAACGTCTTTCACTTCCCATGCGAAGAAAAATGTCTGCTCTTGCGTCTGATTGACTTCCAGGCCCATGACCTTCATGTTCTGAACGGTCTTGGTCGCCATCTCCTGATAGAACTTTTTGTCCTTCTCGAATTTCCACTTGATGTCCACCGGCGCTTTGGCCTTATCTTGGGCCGAAATGGATGTCGTGGTAAACGCCATGCCGGCAAACAAGGCGACAGCGATTAGAAATCGGTTACGGGACACAGCGAACTCCTCTGGATTGGACAAAGCACCGCGGACCTTCGCGGTCAGATCGTTTTACCCATAAAGTGCTACGAAACAAGGCCGGGGCGGAGTTCGACAGAGGCACCGACGGCAGTGCCGAGCAAGTTCGCGGCGGAGCCGTTCACAACAGCAATTTCAATGAATTCGTTGCTTCCGACTAGGGCGACGAGTGATCCAGCGGGCCGATCAGAATAGGTGCGCACAACCTCAATGCGGCGATCCCCGAGACGCAAATGGTACGGTTCGGGGGCGATGACTAGGTTGGTAATCAAGTTGCCAAACCGGTCGACATGGATCACCTCGCCGAAGAGCACCGCTCCCTTCACTGTGGGGCGGGGCAATTCGACGCGACACCAGTTGGTTATAGGCTCGCCGACTTCGTCCGGTGTGGCTCCGCCGGCAAGGCGGCCGGCGAGGGGGGCAAAAACATCACGCCCATGAAATGTCGCCGACACCGACCGAAGCAACCGTCTTGGCTGTTTCAATCGCCAGACGCGATCAGGACTTGGGGCGGCAACTGTCCAGATTCCGTTGTCCGGGGCGAGGATCAAACTCCCGGCGTTTTCAATCAATAATGCGGCCCGATCGCTGCCAACTCCGGGATCGACGACGGCCATGTGAATCACACCCGGCGGAAAATACGGCAGCGCGTCGCGCAAAAAGAGGGCGGCCGCGCGTACATCCTGTGGTGGTATCTCGTGAGTAAGATCGACGATATCGACGTCAGAGGCAGTAGCTAGCAGCGCGCCCTTCATCGCGGCAACGTACACCGAGGCGGTGCCGAAGTCGGTCGTGAGGGTGACAAGTGGTCGTCGCATGGCTAGGTAGTTAGTTGATCGTGCGATAGCATTCCAACGGAATCTCTTGCGAGCGATACTCGTCAGCCTTGTCTTAGCGATGGCCATCGCATTTGGAGCGATGGCGTGGCGGTATTCCACTTCCGATCCGACGCAACCGCTGGCGGTGCCATCGGGCGATCAAGAAATTGCATGGATCCAACCGGCGACAGGTAGCAGCGCATGGGAACGCTTCGTCACCGGCGTATTGCGCCTGAGCTACGAGTGGCCCGATCTGCAGGTCGATGACTCGCGCGCATTCTCCGACGAGACAACCGCCGTTCCGGAGATCGTCCTCGCGTTCAAGAATGCATCCGGACGTTTACGCGTCCGCTGGTACAAGCTCTCGAAGGGGGCGAATGCCGGCGATTGGATCAAGCGACTGGCGCAGCGGGCGCCGGCGCCGCTTGTCGTTGTGGGCGGTGGGACATCGGATCGCGCCTATGACTTGGCCCGCGCGATGAGTGAACAGAAAGATTGGCGCGGCGAACAGCCAGTGTTGTTCCTGACGACCGCCACCGCGAGCACGATAGTCGATCCTTCCGCCGAGCCGGTCAACTTGATGGACGTGTACGCGGCACGCACATTTCGGATGTGCTACACCAACGCGCAAATCGCCCGGGCTGTCGTCGAGTTCGTCTGGTCGCAGCCGGACCTCCGGCCGTTTGGCGATCCGGTGCCGCTCTTAAGCGCGGTTGGTGCGACGTCGGTACCAAACATGCTGAGCCTACTTGGATTGCATTGCGAACTTGATGTACCCATCGTTTCGGCATTGGAATGGGATGACGATCCCTATTCGATTGACCTATCGAAGCAGTTTCATGAAGTGCTGCACGATCCGCGCTGGGGCCATGTCCTCGTGCGAGAAACGCGCGGCATCCCGTTTAGCGTGGGTGGGCAATACGATCCCAACCGCTGGGAAGCGGAGGCTGTCGATCATTTGCTGGCCGGATTGGCATCCGCGCCGCTCGAACGGCAGTTGCTAGTTTTGCCGACATCCGCGGCCCCGGCTCGGCGGGTGCTGCGTTCAATCACTGCGGCACTACCGCTGGTGGGGCGCAATCTCGTCGCAGTTACAGGTGATTCAATCAGTCTGAATAATATCTACCGCGACGCCGATATTGGCTGGAACATGCGTGCGATTCCAGTGCCTCTCGTTAGCTTTGCGCACCAAAATCCAGTTGCATGGGACGAACCGGCGCCTGAGGAAGATCAGTCTTGGGCGATGGATCCGGTTGTGCGCACGACGGTCGATCGAAATTCACCGGCCTACGTGGCGCCGCCAACGAACACCGATGAGTTGCTGCAGCATCGCGACATGACTCGCTTGATCATCGTGACGGCATATGGGCTGAAACGAAACTCGATGCCGTCACTGACCAAGAGCAGCACCGAACTTGCCAACTACCTCCGCGCGGAAAACCCGGCGGTTTTCGCGGCCAATGGAGATCGCATCAGCGGGCGAGGCGAATACGTCTTGTGCCTGCGGCCCCATTTTTCTGATTCGGAGTCGGCAGCGACGAGCCGAATCTTTTCCACGGCGTCGTTGGAAGTATGGACGCGACAAGGAGCTTCCAGAGAGAAGTCCGGAACGGACAAGTGGATTCGCGTGAAGCGCCTCATCCTCAACTATGATCGAAGCCGCGATGCCAACCCGTGAGCAGAAGTCATCGCAGGGGCGGCGATTCACTGTCGTTCTGGTCGGTGCGCTCGCGCTTTGGACGGGGCTGGTTATTCTGCTTGCCTATCTGCTCTATTCGCGAAGTTACTGGTTGCGGGAATCCGATGAGGCTAACCTGCGCGAGTGGCTCGATGAGTCGCGGGTATTTCGCAAAGCGATTCCTGAACTCGTCGCGGAATACTTGGAGCTGCGCGATCGCTATCAGACGGAGAGTGAAGAATCACTGGCAGTCCGCAAGCGCGAGGAGATCACCGAGCAACTGCGCCGCTTAGCGGACCCGACACGAATCTACGCTGGCCAGCTTCCTTTGTTCCCGGACATCTATTGTCTTGAGGTGAGCTTTCCCGGGACTGGCTGGAACTCCATTGTCTGGAAGTCGCCGCTGCCCCGGCCGAAATCGCAATCAACATCAATCAATGAGCTGACCTATCCGATTCTCGGCGCCAAGGAGCCACGTGCCCGATTCAGATGTGAGTATCGCTTGCACGCATTCAACGCCAGGCAGCGCGAAACGGAAGAGGCCCAGCGGCGCATTCTCTCAGCGATCGGAATCGTCGTTGGGTTGGCCGTGCCGGCCATCATTTGGGTCTATCTGACGGTCCGGCGCGACCGTTCACGGGAACTGGCACGGCTCCGCGCCGAGCAAGAGGCCGAACACGCCGCCAACGTGGCCCTGACCGAGCAAGTCGCGCGACAAAACGCGGAGCGCTCGGCAGAGGATCTCCAGCGGCAACTGCTCGAGCAGAACTTGGAGTCGGCGCGCCAAGAAAGCCGCGCTGCCGAGGCCGAGAAGTCGGCGCTCGAGATCAAGTCGCAGCTTTTTGCATCGATCGGCATCATGGCTGGTTCGTACGCGCACAATATCAAGAACCTGCTGGTTCGCCCGAATGATCTGTTAGCGAGGTCGCTGTCTAAGGGCGACTTATCGAGTTCGCAGCAATCCATGCTAGGCGAGGTCAAGGAGACGCTGCACACAGTTACCGATCGCTTGCAGCAAATTTTGCGCACGGTCCGCCGCGACCCCACCCGTTCGGAGTACGTCGCGGTGGAGTTGAACGGCCTCTTGCGCAACCTCGTGCAAACTTGGGCGGAACTCGCTCGAGATAAATGGAAGCTGTCACTCACGGCGGAATTCGCGCCCGGCGAGTTGCTGGTTGATGGCGACGCGTCACATCTGATCCAGACATTTGAGAATCTCATCTTCAATGCGCGAGACGCGACCTTTGAGATGCGAAGCCGACTTCGCGATCGCGCGCATTCCTCTTCGAGTGCCGACAACGATGCCAAACAAGCCGCGCTGTTGGACGCGGCGTCCTGGCGCGGCTCGGTCGTCGTCCGAACGATACGGCGCGACGGCCAAATTGTTGTCGAGATTTCCGACAATGGCATTGGCATGTCGGAGGAAATTCGCCGCCGGTGCACGGAGACTCACTTCAGCACCAAGCGGGACAACGCCCTCTTCGAGGGGCTGACGGCCGGGATGGGGTTAGGCTTGTCGTTTGTAACGACTGTCTTGGAGCACCATCGTGCGACCCTGCAGATTCGATCCTCGCCGGAGCGGGGCGCGACGTTTGAGATCACTTTCCCTGTTGCGACCGGTGCGACCCGCTAGGTTCCCATCGAACGCAAACTTGCCCGGAACGGGCTTTGCTTGCACTAGCTCCAGCAGGGGTTAGAATCAAAATTGGTCACTTGTTTTTCGGCGCAACATCTGGGCGGGCGACATGGCGCAATATTACACCTTAGACGAAGCATCCCGCAAACTCGGCATAACCGGCGAGGAACTTCGACGGAAGCTCGCCACCGAATGGAAGACGCTCCGGCGCTTTCCGGACGGCAATACGCTGCGATTCCAGGCGCGTGACATTGATGAGTTGGCGCGAACCTTGGGGCGCGCCAGCGAAGCCGAGATTCACACGGGCGAGGAGCCGTTGTCGCTGAGCGATGAACATGCCGGCGGGCCAAAGAGTGATTTCATTCCACTGGCGTCGGATGAGAGCGCTTTGTCGGTTCCCAAGGTTCCGAAGAGCGGGTCGGACAGCGACGTCAAGCTTCAGGCGGGCGATAGCGGTCGTCATGCGCCCGACCACGGCTCGACCGAAGAACTAAACCTCGCCGGACCCAACACGCCGACCCCGAGCGGTCCGAAGACGCCGGCGCCGGCGAAGGGCGGGTCATCGAAGAAGCTGCCGCCGCAACGACCAGCGAGCGAAATGGAGCTCTCGCTGGACGCGGGAAGTGATGATTTCGATTTGCAGCTCACGGATGATGAATCGGACGAGATCAACATTGGCCGGGGCGGCCGCGGCGGTAAGCGGCCCGGCGACTCAGGCATCAACCTGCAGGATCCAGCAGACTCGGGCATATCGTTGGAGAAAGACTCGAGCGAATTTGAGCTGCAGTTGGAATCCGACGCCCCGAAGAAGCCCACCTCGTCCGGCAAGATCAATAAGTCACCATCGTCGAAGAAGATTCAGCCGGTGACGCCGCCGCCATCGAAACAAGATTCCGACAGCGAGTTTGAGCTAACTCTGGATGAGGGGTCCGACGCCGAGGCGACACCATTCGACTCCGGTGAGCAGAAGGACATCTTCGAGACGGACTTTGAAATCCCGGCCGTCGATGACTCAAGTTCGGGTTCGCAAACCGATAGCGCACTCGATGACTCTGACTTCGAGATTTCGGACGCCTCCGACGACGAGAGCGCCAGCGAAGTCGTCGCGATCGAAGAAGAGGACATGGAAGATGACCTCAAGCCAATTGACGAAGGTGAGCCGGAAATCGTCACCGCAGCGTCACTCGCGCCGCCGAAGCCGGCGACTTGGGGTCTCATTCCGGTCATCGGGGGTAGCTTCACGTTAGTGTTCATGTTCTTCGTCACCATCATGAGCTACGAATTGCTACACAGCATGTGGGGCTATCATGCACCCGTGAAAGTCGCCGGCGGATTCGTTCGCACTGTTGGTGAATGGTTCGGCGAACTGCCTAAGGACTAAGTCTCAAGAACGGCAAAAAAAGAGCCACAGGGTTTACCTGTGGCTCTTTCCGTTTCACAATCGGCGATGGCTACTACTCTGCGTTCGAGTTGTAACCGGTCTGCCGGACTTCTTCTTCCGAGTTGATGATCACACGCGGCGTGACCATCACGAGCAAGCTCTGCGCCTCGCGGCCGAATCCGCTGTTGCGGAAGAGCCGGTTGACGTAGGGCAGCTTGCTCAACACCGGCGGTCCGAACTCGTTACGGCCTTCCGACAGAGTCTTCAAACCACCGAGGATGACCGTGCCGCCGTCCGGAACGCTGACCGTCGTCTGAATACTGATCAGCGACAGCTGCGGCTGTTGGATGAACTGCGTGAACGGAATCGGCTGGCCTTGCGCACCACCTTCGAACACGGGAGTGATGAAGGTGGTAACCGGGAACAGCGGCACATTGGCAGACGCCAGGTTCGCAAGACGTTGATTAATGTTCAATCGCACGAAGCGACGGTCGGCCGAGACCACGGCTTGGATCGTCATTTCGACGCCGAGCGGGAACGGGTTGTTCTGCGGCGTGAACACGATCTGTCCGCCGAAGCCGACAACACCGACGTTCGTGACGAAGAACTGTTGATCCTGCACGCTCATGTTCGACGACTGACCGTTGAATAGTGTCAGCTTCGGCGCCTGCATCACGTGGATGCGGCGGTCGCCCTGCGCGGCTTCCATGAACATGAACACTTGGATGTCGCTCAAGAATGCCAAGCCCATGGACAAGCCACCGTCGAAGCCCGGATTGTTCGGGAATGCGAACGGCGGGATGCCATATTGGAAGCTCGACGAGCGAATCGGAATGTCCAAGTCGCTGGTGAAGTTACCAGGAGCGCCGTTGCTGGCGGGCGACAAGCCGGCCACCATGCGGTTCGGCGTGAAATCGTTGACTTGACCGTTCGGCTTGAACTGGCCGGTCGTGATCTGTGGCTCAAACTGACTCGTGCTCTTGTCGGTCTTCACGTTCAGGTTGAAGTCGAGGCCGATACGTTCGAAGAACGTCTCGGACAACGTAATCAGCTTGATCTCGACCGCGACCTGCAGGTCTTGCAGGCGACGCAGAGCGTTGAGCAATTCTTCGACCTGTTCCTGCACGTCCGTAGTCTGGTTGATGATTAACGCCATGCCGATCGGCATGTATTCAATCGTGCCCGAGCCGCCGACGTCGGACCAGCTCTGCGGAGAAACCGTGTTTTGGACTAGTTTGATCAGCATGTCCTGCATGGTTTGCTTGGCCATGGTGGACGCACCGATCGGTGACATACCAGTCGAAGGCGTCGTCGAACCAGACGTCGTCGTCAGGCTCGGCTGGTTGTTGCCGCTCACCTGTTGGCCGTCGCCTAACATGAACTTGCCGTTGTTGAACGGCGTCTGGCCGTTTCGCATGTTGAGGTTCTGCTGCTCCACGACGCGGTCGAGAGCCTTCGCGAGATTCATGCTGTTCGGCTGCGTGTAATCCTCGATCGGCATCACGAGGTCGGCCACGCGATACACCTTTTGAATCATCCGGCCGCGGGCCTTCTTCTCGGTCGTGATCTTGAGCACGTCGTCGGCGATGACGGTGGTCAGGTGCACCTGAGCCAACAGATTCTTGAGCGCGAACTCAAGCTTCACACCGTCAAGCTTGATGGTGACCGGCTGTTCGAGGTTGATATGCTCCTCGTCGAGCGCCGTGATTTCCGTGACGATGTTGAGGCCCGTCATGACGCGCAGATCATCAATGACCTGGCGTAACGGCGTGTTCTGGAAGTTGAGATCAACTGGCGCAGTCAGCCGGTGCTGAATCTCGCGTTCGGCCGGCGTCTTTGGCATCTTGATGCTCTCAACGCCATTACCGCGCTCGGAGGCCAGCTTCGTGATTTTTGCGTCGATTACCATCGGGTTGTCATCGCTGACACCCGGGTTGGTTCGCTCGACGTCGTTCAACATCTTGACGACGGAACGTTCCTTGTCCTCTTTGATCTTGTCGTAGTCCGTGAGGTTGGACTTGGCGTTGGCCACTTCCTCAGCCGCCATTAACGACGGATCGTCCGGATTCAATTCGTGAGCTTTGGCAGCGACGAGCTTGGCCTCGGCGAACTTGCCTTCCTTCCAAAGCTGGTTGTATTGCTTCATCAACTCCTTGGTCTGTTCAGCCTTGCGCGCCGTGGCGATCGCGTTCCGGCTCATTTCGGCATCGTGCCGAGTCTTAATATTCGTGACTTTGGTTTCAGAGTCCTTCTGAGCCTTAAGCAGCTTAAGAGTCGCCATCCGCTGCTCAACCGGCCGCATGAGCATGGTCATCTCGCCAAAGTCCATTTGGCTCGACTTCACTTTGGCTTGGTAGTTTTGCAGCGTCTCAATGGCCAAGTCGGTTTCGCCGCGCTCAAAGAGCTTGGCCGCTTCCGATTGGGCCTTCTGGCCTTCTTCGCGCAAGCGCTGGTACTCGACCTTCTGGAGCGCCTTGACCTGCGAGGACAAAGTGCCTTGGCCCTGCTGCGACGGAATCAACGCCGGTTGGTTCGGCAGAGTCGCGGGCGCGGGTGCAGCAGGAGCTGGCAAGTTCGGTGCCACATCCGAGGCGACGTTTGTCGGCGCCGGCAATGCCATTGCGGTGTCTTTGACCTCGCCCGAAGCCGTCGGCATGACTGTTTCATTCAAGGACGCCAGCTTGGCGTCGAGCGGACGAGTGTCGATGTTAAAGTCCATCGCCAACTGCTTGGCATGCATCAGGCGTTCCGCACATGCCTCTTTCGCGGCGGTGGCGTCGGTCGCGCTGCAGTTAATTGCAACGGCCTCACGCAACTGACGATTGACAAGATTCATCAAGTCATTGAGGCAACGAATCGGATTCTCTTCGTCGGGCTTGAAGTCTGCCTTTAGGTTTTGCGCTTCGATGAACTTGGTGCGCGCCTCGGCCAGGCGGCCCCAGCGCATCGCCGACTTACCTTCGGCCATCAGCAATTTGGCTTGTTCGTGCGCCGAGGCATCGGCAACGGCAGAACCTGATACGCGGAGAATCTCTGATTTGGACGACGCATTCATGTCGGTCGTCCAGTTCGGAGCTGGCGCCTCTGTGCCGGCAGCTTGGACGACACCGCTGTTGTTCTTGCGGGCCTTGCCGCGTGCAGATTGAATCTCGCCGAGCAACTTTTGCGGGCGTTCGGCTCCGTCGAGGACGCTGAATGCGCCATGCAAGCGCTCCGCGCGATACGCCATGCCCTCGGCTTCATCGAGCTTGCCCTCAGTCATGCACTTACGGGCGTCGGCCATCAAACGGATGGCTTCGGCGCGCTCGGCCTTGGTGCGGGCCTTTTGCAGGTCTTCCAGGCATTTCGTCGGGTTGTCTTCGAACACGCCCCAGCGTGCACTTGCCGCATTAGCGCGGGAAGCAAGTGCCTGGGCCTCATCGAAGCGGCCGGCTGCGAGCGATTCGCGGGATTGTTTCAGCAGGACTTTCGGGTCGGCGTTCGGCGCGGCTTTGGCTCGCGCGTTGGTGATATCGGCGAGCATGCGTTCGGGAGTGTCCACTTCCCAGAACGGCAGCGGTGCGCCGCTGGATTGCGCCTGGCGAGCGAACTTCTCCGCGTTGGTGAAGTCGCCGGCTTGTAGCGACATGCGCGCTTTTCGTAGCAAGTCGCGGGTGGCTTCGGTGCCCTTCGAGGAGGTGGCGACCGGCTCCTTCACGGCGGAAAAGGGAACAGGATTCGACTGTGCGAGCAAACGCCCTTCCAAGAGTGTTGCCGCCGGAATGAGCGCTAAACCGATCGCGACGCTGCTCCACTTACGCGCCGATTTCCGCAATGCCATGGCCATTTCCCCCTTGCCACATCGAGCCGTTATGGCGGCTGATGCGATCACGCTCACCCGGCCCGACGTCGTTGATGACGTCGTCCCCAGCCGGTGGCCTCATGCGTCGAAATGCAACGCGCGGGCCGCGCGGAATGATCCGCGCTCGTTAGTCTGGACCGAATCGAGGCGGGACACTAGCGACCGAAGCCAAAGCGGTCAAGAGAGAATTCGATGGAAACTGTTCTTATTGCCAACGATGTTCGTACCCGCGCGGTTCCAACGGCCGACGCGCGCTACCGTCATCAATCCAAAATCCGTTTTCCACGCATTCACCGACGTGGAACACCCGAAATGAAATTGCCTCGGGTGCGTCAACGAGTCGTTTGCCGTCGCTTGCCGAGACTGTGAAGATCAACTCGTAGTCCTCGCCATCGCAGAGCGCGTGATCGAGCGGCGAGAAATTATCGTTCATACGCTTCGCGGCATCGCTGATGGGAACTTGTTTCGCGATCGTCACCGCGCCGCATCGGCTCTCGCGCGTGATGTGGAACAGGTCGAGTGCGAAGCCATCGCTGATGTCGGTCAGCGCGCCCAGATCGACGACTCGGTGCAGCTCGAGCGCCTCGCGAACGCGCGGTTTGAAGTCGAGGTGGTGTCCAAGGATGCTACCGCCGAGCGGGCCGGTGACAAAGACCCAGTCGCCGGGCCGTGCGCCGCTGCGTTTGACCGGGCCGCGTTCCGTCGCTTCGCCAACGACTGTGGCCGAGATGGCGAGCGGCCCCTGCCAGGTATTGGTGTCGCCGCCGATAATCGCAACCGAATTCTCGTTGGCGGCGTCCTCCATCCCACGAAACAACTCTTGAGCAAGTTCCATCCCGCTCGAGCGCGGTAGGCCTACGGCGATGACAATCGCCAATGGCACGCCGGCCATTGCAGCGATATCGCTCAGATTCACCGAAACGGCTTTGCGGCCGATCCGGTAAGGGCCTGCATCCTCGAGCCTGAAGCACGCCCCGTCGAGGAGCATGTCCGTCGAAATGAGGCAACGCGACGCGGCTGGGAAGTCGAGCGCGGCCGCGTCGTCGCCCGGGCCGATGCTGACTCTCGCGTTCGCCGCGACGCGGGCACGCACCCAGTCAATGAATTCGGTCTCGCCCATGAAGTCTGCCCGCATAATCGGAATGACCAGCGCTCGCGTCACCGCCGCGCATCTCCACCAAGATTATTGTAAGATTGATCTCCGAAGCGCGTCGCAAGGCGAAATTTCGCACACCGAGCGAGAAACAATGGCGATCACTTCATCGTTTTCCGGCACCAAACCCGACGAACAAAATCCAATGATCCTGCGAACCTATGGCGAGGCGCGGTTTCATACCGACAGCGACTTGCTGGCGTTGGCGTACGGATTGGATGGCACGCTCTTTTCGATCGAAGAGCCCGGCATCCTGCGGCAGTGGGGTACCGATGGCCGACCGCTGGATCGGCACTTTCTGAATGATCTCGAAACGTTGTGGGTGTTCAGCCCCGACGCCCGTTGGGTAGCGGCCGCGTGCGATGAATTGATGATCTGGGAAGTCGCAACCAAGAAACTGCTCGTGAGCTTGGATCAGCCCTCTTGGGTCACGGCAGTTGCGTTTGCTCCGGACCATTCTCTGATCGCGACTGGTCATGATGATGGCGTCGTGCGCCTTTGGACGCCCGGCGCGGATGAGCCGGTTGCGGAGTTGAACGAGCATGACATGCCGATTTCCGCGCTGGCATTCGACCTTCAAAGCCGCCAGCTTGCAAGCGCCGGCGAAGACCGTGCTATCAAGATATGGTCAGTGCCCAGCGGCCGCCTGAACCGCACCATGGCCGGTCACACCGATCGCATACCGGGTTTGGCGTGGCACCCCGCGGGCCGATTGCTTGTATCAGTCGGCTGGGACTCGACCGCTCGTGTCTGGGATGTGCAAACCGGCCATCCTAGCATCTTGCTCAATACTCACGACGATCAGGTGCAGACGCTGGCATTCTCGAACGATGGCAAGATGTTTGCCACGGCTGATTCAGCCGCAACGGTCCACATTTGGGGTGATCTACTGTCAGCCGAAGCGATCTTCCGATTGCCTGGCTATGCCGAAGAAGTGCGCTCTCTGGCATTTCGCGCCGACGGCAAGCGACTCGCCGTGGGGGGCACCGATCGAGTGATTCAGATTTTCGACACCGACACGGGGCACCTCGTCAGCGGCGGCGGTCTCGGAGTGAAGCGATCGGTGACGACTTGGAATCACAATACGCGCCAACTTGTGCTCAATGCCGAAGAAGGACTGCGCATTTGGTCGGTCGATACTGGGAAAGAGCAACCATCGCCGCTTCCGGCCGCGCGGTATCTCCATGTCGCGGCAAGTCCGGACAGCCGGTGGTTGGCCGGCGTAACGCCGGATGCACTCGTGCATTTCTGGGATCGTGAAAGCAATACTCATGTCGAGTTGGATGGCCCAAAGTCCGCGCCCACTTTTCTGGCGTTTAGCCCGGACTCGAAGCTCCTATTGGCCGCCGTGTCGAACGAAGGCACCATTTGGGTTTGGGACATTGAGAAGCGCGAGCCGATCCTGCTCGTCATCGAAGCTACGGAAGGTTGTTCTGTGGAAGCCATTATGGTTCATCCCAACGGACAGTGGTTGCTCTGCGGCGGTGTCGATTACCTCTCGACAAGCGGGACCACCGGCAACGTGTGTGTATGGGATCTGCCTTCGAAGCAGCGCCTCTTTACTGTGCCTGACGGGGCGACGTGCCTCACGTTCGATCCGACCGGTGACCGGTTTGCTTTCGCCACGCCTGAGGGGCGGCTCGTTATTGCCGATAGCGCATCTGGTAAAATCTTGCTCGACATTGAAGGACGCGACGGCGAAGTGATGAATGCTCTCGTATTTTCTCCGGAATCGAGCTTGCTGATCGGCGCGGCGCGCGATGGAACTCTGCGCGTTTGGGACAGTGGCACCGGCGAGTTGATTGCGTCGCGCCAGTGGGAAAG
>JADMIO011298047.1_pt1 | contig 28317 bp, 24 predicted proteins | sample 8958161 | NCBI WGS metagenome assembly JADMIO01 (sample SAMN16585339, study PRJNA669376) | soil metagenome | isolation source: Crop rotation soil | place: USA: Cullars Rotation, Alabama | collected 2011 | reverse complement strand
GCCGCGACTTCAAGTCACGTGAATTCCAAGCTTCGGATCCCACTGTGCTGGAAAGAAGGTCGGCTCCCAGGCCGCCGGGCAGAAGGCCGAGGAGCGGGCCGAGCCGAAGTTGCCGGAGGAGAAGGCGGTCAGGGATTACGTCCTCAACCAGAACAAGGGCGGCCCGGCGCTCCGGTTCGTTCGCTGGGGACCGCACCGGCTGACCGAGAAGCGCAGCGGCGGCACGGTGTACCCCGTCGCCGTGCGCGTGTGCTACAAGGACAAGGACGCGCCCGATCCCGTGCCCCTCACCGACATGATCTTCTTCCTCGAAGGAGGCAAGGTCGTCTCGGTCCACCCCAACGCCGGCGGCGACGACTGGCAACGGGGAGACCCGGACTAGCGGGGATTATTCATACTGGCTGCCGGAGCGCCTCGGGGTGGCTCCCGATGGCCGCGGGAGTGTCCGGGGAGGGTCCGGGGGGCGACCGGGGCACACCACCCCCTTCCCCCCACCGGCGCAGGGCCGACGGCGGCGCCGACCGACCGGCGCTGAGCCGCGGTCACGGCCCGGCCGCCACCGCCGCGCCGACGGCCCGGAAGTGGTCCAAGTAGGGCCACGAACTGGACAGCCGCACCACCACCCGCCGGCAACTCAGCACCACCTCCGCCGCCACCTTGATCAACAACAGCCGCCACGTCGCCGGCTGCCCCTCCCCCAACGGGTCGCGCCGCCGCCGGGCGTTGTGCCGCTGCCGCGCCGCCGCGGCCCGCGCCGCCGGGGTCGGCACGGCCACCGCGCGGGGCACCGGCGCGGGGACCGGCGCCGGCGCGGGCAGCGCCACCCGTTGGCGCAGCAGGGCCAGCAGGTTCAAGGCCGCCGCGTGCAGGTAGAGCCGGAAGTAGTTGGCACAGAAGCGGTGGTCACTGAGCCGGTCCCCGGCCAGCGCCTTGAACTCCTTATGGCGGTTCTCGCTCTCGCCCCGCTGGATGTAGGCGTCGTAGGCCGCCTCCGGGTAGAGTTCGGCCCCGCGGCGGTCGGTCACCGTGTAGCGGCGGTTGGTCCCCTGGGGGGTGGCCTCCGCCTTGACCACCACCAGCCGCGGCTGCTCCCAGGAGCCGGCCTGATACCAGAAGCGGTCGAACAGCCGCTGCGGCTGGCCGGTGGCCGTGAACTGGGTCACCGCCCGGGCCAGCAGGCCGTCGCTGAGCTGGTGCAGGGTGGCATTGCCCGACAGGCCGAAGGTGTAGCGCAGGCCGAGGCGCTCGCAGACCGCGTACATCCACGGGACGCCGAAGCCGGCATCGCCGCGGACCTCGATGGCGACCCCCGGCCAGGCGGCGCGCAGCCGCCGCACCAGGTACGCCAGGTCGTCGTCGGCGCCGAGGGCGGCGTGGGCCGTGCCGTGGCGCAGGCTGAGCGACACGAGGAGGTCGTTGTCGGCGCAGGTGATGAGCAGGGGGAAGTACTGGTGCTGCTCGTAGTAGCCGTGGAACAGGGACAGTTGCTGCTGCCCGTGGGTCGGGTCATCGACCGCATCGAGGTCCAAGAGCAGGCGCCGGGGTGGCGCCGCGAAACTGGCGATGAACTGGTCGATCAGCACATCCCGGAGGCGCTTCAGCGCGGGGACGGTGACGGCGTTCTCCCAGCGGGACAGGGTGGGCTGGCTGGCCAGGTCGGGGGCGTCGGGCAGGCGGCCGGCCACCAACTTGAAGACGGCATCGGCGCGGAGGGCGTCATGGTCGTTCTGGTCCTCGTAGCCGGCGAGGATGCCATAGAGGCGGGCGCGCAGCATCTCCGGGACCGTGTGGTCGATAAGGCGCGGGTCGCGCGCGTCCCCCACGGCGGCGGCGAGTCGGGCGGTGAAGCCGAGGCGCTCGTCGAACTGGCGGATGAGGAGGAGGCCGGCGTCGGAGGAGAGCAGCGCGGGGGAAGGCGCGATGGTGACCGGCCGCGGCGCGAACTCCAGGACCGCCAGCGGGACAGGCTGTATACTCATGGAAGACCTCCGGAGGAGTGCCAAGGTGCCGTATGTCAACACCTTAGACTCACCCGGAGGTCATCCGTTCCCCGAACGATGAATAATCCCCGCTAGCTACGGCGGCACCAGGTCCTCATCGGAGTCGGCGTCCAGGAACTCGAACACTGGCTCCAACGCGACGACCGGCGAGTGCGGCGGCATGGTATGTGCATCGTTGGCCCCGAATAATTTCCGCGGCCCCGGCCGGGTCGCCCGAGGAGGGGAGTGAGCCACATGCAAAGGGAATGTGCGAACTGCCGGCGTCCGTTCGGGCCTCAGGACCTGGTCAAGGAGGAGTCCCGGGGCATGGAGGCGGAGCGCAAGGCGCAGGGCCTGGAAGGCGTCCTCTTCCGCTACTACCGCTGCCCGCAGTGCGGCTACGACGACATCTTCGTGGACGTGCACCCGCTGCCCGGCGAAGCGCCGGAGGCGTTCGGGCAACGCCGGGCCGAATTGGAGGCCACGGTCAAGCAACTCCACGGCGAGCGCGTGAAGGTCGTCCTCACCCCCCGCTGAGCGATCAAGACCCGCGGGGCACGGTTCGCGCCGCGACTGCCTCATCCGGCCGCGGACCGTGCCCGCAGGCCAGGCCGATCTGCCTTTGCGTCCTTCGTCCCGAACCCCTATACTCAACACGCTCAGGTACCGCGTCCCCGCCCCTGCCGGGAGACTGTTCATGCCCCGCGCACTCCCACCGCGCTTCCCTCGCCTTCCCCGCCTCGCCTTGGCCCTGTTGACCGTCGCCGGCGTGACTTCCTTCGGCCTGGCCCTCGACGACCCGCCGAAACCCGCCCGCAGCGCCCGGCCGCTCACCGCCGCGGAGGTCGGCGAGCTCCAGAAGAAGCTCCAGGCGGAGCGCGCCGCCGCGGACCAGGCGGGGCTGCGCCGGAAGGTCGCCCCCGGCCTCTTCGAGCGCGTCGAGCAGCTCGCCGGCAAGGGCGACGCCGCCCTGAGCGCCGGCCGGCTCGTCGAGGCCCGCGAGGCCTTCCGCGAAGCCCTCTGGCAGACGCCCGCCCTGCCGCCCGACTTCCCCGAACACGTCGCCCGCATCTTCGGCACGCAGAAGCTCCGCCACCCCGAGAAGATCACCGGCCTGGCCTACCGCCCCGACGGGCAGCGCCTCGCCAGCGCGGGCGACGACGGCGCCGTCCGCCTCTGGGACCCGGTCACCGGCCGCGAGGTGCGGGCCTACTTCCACGGCGCGGCGGACGAACTCCGCGCCGTCGCCTACAGCCCCGACGGCAAGACCATCGCCTCGGCCGGCCTGGCCAAGGCCGTCCGCCTCTGGGACGCCGAGTCCGGCCAGGACCGCCTCACCCTCCGCGGCCACACCGGCCCGGTCACCGCCCTGGCGTTCAGCCCGGACGGCAAGTTCCTCGCCTCCGGCGGCAGCCGGGACGACGCCGCCGGCCCGGACGGCACCGTCCGGATCTGGGAGGCGGCCACCGGCAAGCTGGTGCGGACCATCACCCGGCACAACAAGCAGGACGTGACCAGCGTGGCCTTCAGCCCCAACGGCAAGTGGCTGGCGTCGCTGGACCGCGGGGGCGTCCTCTGGGTCGTGGACCCGGCGACCGACGACCCGATCGTCTCCGGCCTGCACGCCCACCCGGAGGGCGGCAGCCAGGTCGTCTTCGGCGGCGACGGCCGGGCGCTGGCCACCAGCGGCCTCGAGGGCCTCGTCCGCCTGTACGCCTTCAACGACGACAACCACACGCTGGTCGAACGCCACGTCCTGCGCGGGCACTCCGCCCCGGCCACCGCGGTGGCCTTCGCCAAGGACGGCAAGACACTGGCGACCGCCGGGGCCGAGTCCGACAAGACGTTCGGCATCCGCCTGTGGGACGTGACCACCGGCCAGACGGTGCGGACGTTCCGCGGCCACGCCGGCTCGGTTAGGGCCCTGCTGTTCAGCCCCGACGGCACCCAGCTCGCCTCCGGCGGCAGCGACCAGAGCATCCGCCTGTGGGACCTGGACAGCCCGGAGGGGGTGCGGCCGCTGCGGGGGCACGAGGGGCCGGTCTGGTCGGCGTCGTTCCGGCCCGACGGCCGGGCGCTCGTCTCCGCCGGGGCCGACAAGACCGTGCGCGTCTGGGACACCAACACCGGCAAGGAGCTGCGCCGCTTCACCGGGCACCAGGCGGCCGTGACCGCGGCGCTGTACAGCCCCGACGGCAAGCACGTCCTGTCGTGCGGCGGCGACAAGGTGCTGCGGCTGTGGGACGCGGAGTCGGGCCAGGAGCTGCGGACGTTCACGGGCCACACCGCCACGGTCACGAGTGCCGCGTTCAGCCCCGACGGCGCCCGCATCCTCTCCGGCGGCGCGGACCGACTGGTCAAGCTGTGGGACACGGCGACCGGCCACGAGCTGGCGTCGCTCGCCGGACACCGCGGGGCGGTGACGGCGGTCGCGTTCCACCCCGACGGCAAGCGGGCGGCCTCCGCCGGCGGCGACCTGACCGTGCGCCTCTGGGAGCTGGGCGACAAGCCCGGGCCGCGGCAGGTGCTCGCCGGCCACGACGCCCCGGTCGCCGCGCTGGCGTTCAGCCACGACGGCCAGCGGCTGGCCTCGGGCGGGTTCGACAACCGCGTCTGCGTCTGGAACCTGGCCGCCCTCGGCGACGGCCGGTTGCAGCGGCCGGAGAGTGTCCTGGTCGGCCACGGCGGGCCGGTCAGCTCGGTCGCCTTCAGCCCCGACGGACGCGTGCTCGCCTCGGCCGGCAGCGACGCGGTCGTCCGCCTCTGGGACGTGGCCACCCGGCAGGAGGTCAAGAGCTTCCGCGGCCACAAGAACTGGGTCAGCTCGGTCGCCTTCGGGCCGCGCGGCCACTTCCTGGCGTCCGCCGGCGTGGACCAGACGGTCCTGCTGTGGGAGCTGAGCGGTCGCGAGGCGACGCCGTCGGCGTTCGGCCACCAGCGCTCGGTGAACTGCGTCGCGTTCAGCGCGGACGGCACGCGGCTCGTCTCCGGCTCCTCCGACCACGCGGTCAAGGTGTGGGACGTGGCCACCGGCGCCGAGGTCCGCACGCTGACCGGCCACACCGCCGAGGTCACCGCGGTCGGCCTGGCCGCCGACGGCCGGACCGTCATCTCCGGCAGCGCGGACCAAACGCTGCGCTGGTGGGACGTGGCCTCCGGCAAGGCCATCCGCTCGGTCAGCCTGCCGAACTGCTACCTGATGCCCGCGCTTTTGGTGACGGCCGACGGCAAGCGCATCCTGCTGTGGGAAGTGCCCCTGAGCGGCCCGCCCGAGATCCGGGTTTTTGACGCGGACGGCAAGCCCGTCAAGCACTTCGTCGGGCACGAGCAGGAGGCCCACTGCCTGGCGTTCAGCCCCGACGGCGAGCTGGTGGCGCTGGGCGACGGCGGCGGGAGTGTCCGCATCTGGCAGGTGGCCAAGGGCGAACGGCTGGGCGGCGACCTGCCGGCCCACACGGCCATCGGCGACCTGATCTTCCTCCGCGACAAGGAGCGCAAGCTGCTCGTCACCGGTGGCCAGGACGGCGAGGTCAAGGTCTGGGACCTGATGAAGCGGCAGCAGCCGCTGCGGAAGTTCCAGGCGCACGCCGGGCAGATCACAGCGTTCGCCGCCAACGCCGACGGCAGCCGCTTCGCCACGGCGGGCAAGGACTATGTCGTCAAGCTGTGGGAGGCGGCGACGGGCAAGGAGCTGCGGCGGTGGAGCCTGAACGCCCCGGTGAGCAACCTGGCGTACGCCCCCGACGGCAAGCACCTGGCCACCGCGAACGCTAACGGGACGTTGTACCTGCTGGAGTGTCCATAAACTCGTTTGGCCGCGAGCCTTGGCGAGCGCTTGCGAGAGCGCTCGCCAAGGCTCGCGGCTAAACCGATGAGGAGCGTTGGATGATCCGTGGCCTCGTTGCCGCGTTGGCGGGCATTCTGCTCGTTCTTGGAGGCGCCGCCGCCGCCCAGGACGAGGAGCCGTCCGCCAAGACGGCCCTCCAGGCGCTCAACGACTTCATCGGCGACTGGAAAGGCAGCGGGGCACCGGAGAAGCCGCGGCCCTTGCCGCGCGAGACGTGGCAGGAGAGCCTCAACTGGAGCTGGCGCTTCAAGGGCGACGACGCCTGGCTGGTGCTGACGGTCGAGAACGGCAAGTACCTCCAGGGCGGCGAGCTGCGCTACCTGCCGGACAAGAAGCGCTACCAGCTGACGGCGACGGACGCGAAGGGTCAGAAGCGGGTGTTCGAGGGCGAGCTGAAGAAGGGCTACCTGACGCTAGACCACACCGACCCGGCGACGAAGGAAGTGCAGCGCTTGATGATGAACTCGGCCGGCGACGGGCTGCGCTTCGTCTACCGCTCCTCGCACCGCCCGGCCGGCGGCACACTGTTCGTCAAGGGCTACCAGGTCGCCTTCACGAAGAAAGGCGAGTCGCTGGCGGGGCGGGCCAAGAAGGCGGAGTGCGTCGTCACCGGCGGCCTGGGTACGATGGCGGTCAGTTACAACGGGCAGACCTACTATGTCTGCTGCTCCGGCTGCCGCGACGCCTTCAACGAGAACCCGGAGAAGTACATCAAGGAGTTCGAGGCGAAAAAGAAGAAGGAGGGCCGCTAACGGCCCTCCTTCGTGGATTCACGGGTGGACGGAGAGATCACCCGTCCTTCTTGCTGTCGCGGTCCCGGTTCTTGCCTTTGCCTTCGCCGCGGGGCCGGCCAAAGCCGCCCTTGGCGTTGTCGCCGCCCGGCATCCCCCCGAACCGGCCGCGTCCCTTCATCTCGCCGTTGCCATCCCCCGGCGAGCCGTAGCGCATGCTGCGCGTGCCGTCGCCACGCCCCATCATGCCGCCGGGCATGCCAAAGCCGCCGGGCCTGCCGAAGCCCGCCCGGTCCGCCCATCCCGGCGAACCGCCCCACGGAGAACCCGGCCCACCCATGGCCATGCCGCGTGACCCCGGGAACCCGCCGGGCCGCTCCTCGCCGCCGTTGCCCTCACCGCTCTGGGCGACGAAGTACATGACCTCATCCACGGTGACGAAGCCGTCGTTGTTGCGGTCGTACTTGAAGAACTCTTCCAGCGGCCGGCCGCTGTTCTTCCACTCGTACAGGCCGATCTGGGCGTCGCCGTCGCTGTCCATCTGGGCGAACCACGCGGGGATGCCCTTGGGCAGCGTGCCGGCGCGGTACACGACCGGCTTCTTCGGCTCGTCCTCTTGCGAGTCGTCGCGCGTGTCGCGCCGGCTGGCGTTGCGCTCGGCCTGGTACGACTGGATCCGGGCCTGGAAGTAGGCCTTGAACTCGTTCAGGTCGATCAGGCCGTTGCGGTCGGTGTCGTACTTCTCGCGCTCGATGCGGAGCGCCTCGGGCATCTCGTCGTTGTTGAGGTAGCCGTCGCCGTTGAGGTCGTAGCGGCGGAAGAAGTTCTCCGCCATGCTGTTCGCCTGGTCCGGGCTCGGCCCGCCGCGCCGGTCCTGGGGAGTGCCCGGGGCGGCTGGGGTGGCCGGGGCCCCGGGAGGGGCCGCCGGGGTGGGCGGTGCCCCGCCGCGCTCGGCCTGGCGCTGCTGCTGGTAGGCGTCGAACTGCTCTTTAGTCATCTTGCCGTTGGTAATCCCCGCACGTGCGGCCATGCGGTCGAACATCCCCTGCATCCGCGGGTCGAGGCTGTTACGGTCGATGACCGACTTACCCCCGGACAGCATGTTCCAGAACTGATTCGGGTCGAAGCCGCCCCGGCCGCCCATGCCCCCCGGTGGGCCGCCCCCGCCGGGGAAACCGCCCGGCCCCTGCGGGAACTGCGACTGACCGGCCGCCGGCAGGAGGAACAGCGCCGCCGTGCCCGCCAAGATCATCAATCGGACTCGCCGCATGGAACCGGTCTCCGGGTAGGCTGCGAAGGTAGGATCACAACCGATTATAACCCCGGCCGGCCGCAAAAGACTCGCGGATCCCGCCCGGCGTGCTATTTCCTGTCGGCGAGCGGCTTTACCGACCGGACCTCCGGCCCGGTGTAACGTGCCCGCGGCCGGATCAGGCGGTTGTTGGCCAACTGCTCCAGGATGTGGGCGCTCCAGCCGGCCACCCGCGCCATCACGAAGATCGGGGTGTACAGGGGTACCTCCAACCCCAGGGCGTGGTACAGCCGGCCGGCAGGCCAGTCGAGGTTGGGGTACATCTTCTTCTCGCGCTCCATGATCTCTTCGATGATCTGAGCCGTCTCCTCCCAGCGGGTGTCGCCGGCCGCCTCGGCGGCCCGAACGGCGTACTCCTTGAGCACCCGGGCGCGGACGTCGCCGGTCTTGTAGACGCGGTGGCCGAAGCCCATGATCCGCTCCTTGCGCGCCAGGGCGTCGGTGACCCACTGCCGGGCCGTGTCCGGACCGCCCGCGGCCCGCAGCAGGTCCATCACCTTTTCGTTGGCCCCGCCGTGCAGCCGGCCCTTGAGGGCGCCGATGGCCGCCACGATGCCCGCGTGCAGGTCGGCCTCGGTCGAGACGACGACGCGGGCCGTGAACGTCGAGGCGTTGAACTCGTGCTCGGCGTAAAGGATCAGCGACACGTCGAGGGCGCGGACGTCGGCCGGCGCCGGCTCGGTGCCGCGCAGCATCCACAGGAAGTTGGCCGCCGTGCCCAGGTCGGGACGCGGGGCGATGCCGGGCAGGCCCTGGACGGCCCGGTGCTGCTCGGCGACGGCGACGGGGATCTGGGCCAGCAGGCGCTCGGCCTTGTGCAGGTTGGCGGCGGGGCGGTTGTCGGAAGTCTCCGGGTCGAAGTGGGCCAGGACGCTGACGGAGCTGCGCAGGGCGTCCATCGGCGGCGTCTCTTTGGGGATGGCCCGCAGCAGGGCCCGCAGAGCGTCGGGGATGTGCCGGGCCGCGGCGAGGCGGTTCTGGAACTCGCCCAGCTGCGCGATCGTCGGCAGCTCGCCGTGCAGCAGCAGGTACGCGACCTCGTCGAACGTCGCCTTCTCGGCCAGCTCCGGCACCGGGTAGCCGCGGTAACGGAGGCCGCCCTCGACCGTGGAGACCGCCGTCTCGCCGGCGATGACGCCCTCCAGCCCCGGTGAATAGACTTCCGCCGTGCTCATGACGCGCCTCCCCCTCCGGTCTGCCGTTTCGCGCCAAAATACTCGCGGTCGCGGGCCTCGTAACCGGTGTAACCCAACAAGTCGTACAACTCCGCCCGGCTCAACATCTGCGGCAGGCGGTCGCGTTGGTGGCCCTTGTGCAGGATGTCGGCGAGCGTCTCCTGGGCCGCCCGCAGGGCAGCGCGCAGGGCCGTGACCGGGTACAGGACCATACGGTAGCCCATGCCCGCCAGGGCGGCAAAGTCCAAAATCGGCCCCTTGCCGAACTCGGTCATGTTCGCCAACAGCGGCGCCCGCACGGCCCGCGCGAACGCCGCAAACTCCTCCGCCGACTCCAGCGCCTCGGGGAAAATCGCGTCCGCCCCGGCGTCCAGGTAGAGCCGGGCCCGGCGGACGGCGTCGTCGAAGCCGGTGACGCCGCGGGCGTCGGTGCGCGCGATGATGACGAAGTCCGGGTCGCGGCGGGCGGCGACGGCGGCGCGGACCTTGGCGGCCATGGCCTCCGGATCGACGAGCTGCTTGCCGGAGAGGTGGCCGCAGCGCTTGGGCAGCTGCTGGTCCTCCAGGTGGAGGCCGGCCACCCCTGCGGCCTCGAACTGGCGCACCGTGCGCTCGACGTTGAGGGCCTCGCCGAAGCCGGTGTCGGCGTCGCAGAGCACCGGCAAGCTCGTGGCCGCGGTGAGGGCCCGGGCGGCCTCGACGAACTCGCCGAGGCCGAGCAGGCCGACGTCGGGGACGCCGGCGGACGCGGACAGCGCGGCGCCCGAGAGGTAGACGGCCTGGTAACCAAGCCGCTCCGCGATGCGGGCGACGAGGGCATTGAACACCCCGGGAACCGGGATCGGTTGGGCGGCCCAGGCGGCCCGGAGCCGGCGGCCGGGGGAGGGCGGCAACGCAGCGGTCATGGTTCTTCCTCGTGGGCGAGGATTCCGTCGGGGGCGTTACCTTCGCCTTCGCGGCGGACTCCGGGTCCCGTTTGCCGGTACTTTCTTTCCGGCCCGGGGTTATACTATAGAATGAACCCTGCCTCCCTGCCCGCCCGCCACGAGTTGGACGCATGACCTGCCGGTTCACCTTCCCCGCCTTGTTCGCGCTGGCGGCCCTCCTGGGTCTGCGGCAGACTTCGCTTTCGACCGACCCGCCCGCCCAATCCGCGCCCGCCGCCGCCGTGGACAGCTTTCATCAAGACGTGGTCCCCTTCCTGACGAAGCACTGTTACGCCTGCCACGGCAACGGCAAGAAGAAGGGCGAACTGGCCCTCGACAAGTACCAGGACGAGGCGGCGCTGCAGAAGGACCGCAAGGTCTGGGAGGGCGTCCTGCAAATGGTCCGGACCGGCGAGATGCCGCCCAAGGGCAAGAACCGGCAACCGCCGACGCCGGCCGAGGTCGAGCCGTGGCTGAAGGCCGTGGATACGCTGCTGGCCCGGTACGACTGCACGGGCGTCCATAACGCCGGCCGCGTCACCGTCCGCCGGCTCAACCGCACCGAGTACAACAACACCGTCCGCGACCTGGTGGGCGTCGATTTCCACCCGGCCGCCGACTTCCCCCAGGACGATGTCGGTTACGGCTTCGACAACATCGGCGACGTGCTGTCCCTGTCGCCGCTGCTCCTGGAGAAGTACCTCGCCGCGGCAGAGGCGATCCTGGAGCAGGCGATTGTCGTCATGGACCAGCCGAAGCCGACGGTCCGGCGGCTGGAGCGCAACGGCGGGATGCGGGTCTTCCCGCGAGGGTCGGGGGAAATGGTGAAGGGCGTCGGCGCGGTGATCCGGGCGCGCGGGTCCGCGGGCGCGCAGACCTACCTGCCCGAAGGCGATTACACCATCCGCGTGCGACTGTACGCCAAGCAGGCCGGGACCGAACGGGCACGGGCGGCCGTCCGCATCAAGGGCAGCGAGCTGAAGACGTTTGAGGTCAAGGCCGACAACGCCGACGCGGCGGAGACCGTCGAGATCAAGACCCGGCTCAAGGCCGGATCGACCTTCGTCAGTGTGTCGTTCCTGAACCCCCTCGGCGACGAGGACAAGAAGGACCCGAAGGAACAGCGCGAGTTGATCGTGCGTGCCTTGGAGATAGACGGCCCGTACAATCCACCGCCGTTGCCCTACCCCGAATCGCACCGCCGCATCATGGCGCACGCGCCCGGCCTGCCGCCGCGCGAGGCCGCCCGGGAGGTCGTCACCCGCTTCGCCAACCGCGCCTTCCGCCGGCCGGCGCAGCCGGCCGAGGTCGAGCGCTTCCTGACGCTCTTCGACGCGGCGACGAAGGAGGGCGATCGCTTCGAGAAGGCGGTCCAGGTCGTCTTGCAGGGCGTGCTGGTGTCGCCGCACTTCCTCTTCCGCATCGAGCTGGACCCGCCAGGCGCGCAGCCGCACACGGCCTACGCGGTCAGCGAGTACGAGCTGGCCAGCCGGCTGTCGTACTTCCTCTGGAGCAGCATGCCCGACGACGAACTGCTCACGCTCGCCGGCCAGGGCAAGCTGCGGGCCAACCTCGACGCCCAGGTGCGGCGGATGCTGCAAGACGGCAAGTCGTCCGCGTTCGTGCAGAACTTCGCCGGCCAGTGGCTCACCATCCGCAACCTCCAGTACGCCGCCCCCGATCCGAAGGTCTTTCCGGGTTTCGACGACGAGCTGCGTGCCGCGATGGCCCGCGAAACCGAACTGTTCTTCGAGGCCATCCTGCGCGAGGACCGCAGCATCCTCGACTTCCTCGACGCCGACTTCAGCTTCGTGAACGAGCGGCTCGCCCGGCACTACGGCATCCCGGGCGTGAAGGGCAAGGAGTTCCGCCGGGTCAAGCTGCCGGCCAACCGAGGCGGCCTGCTGACGCAGGCGAGCATCCTGACGCTGACCTCGAACCCGACGCGGACGTCGCCGGTGAAGCGCGGCAAGTGGGTGCTGGAGCAGCTGCTGGGCACGCCGCCGCCCCCGCCGCCGCCCAACGCCGGCGACCTGGAGGACGACGCCAAGGCCCAGCTGTCCGGCTCGCTGCGGCAGCGCATGGAGCAGCACCGCAAGAACCCCAGCTGTGCCGTCTGCCACAACCGCCTCGACCCGCTCGGCTTCGCCTTCGAGAACTACGACGCCGTCGGCGCCTGGCGGACCAAGGACGGCAAGTTCGACATCGACCCGTCGGGGGTGCTGCCGGATGGGCGGTCGTTCAACGGCCCGGCCGAGTTGAAAGCCGTCCTGAAAAGCCAAAAAGACTTGTTCGGCCGCTGCCTGGCGGAGAAACTATTGACCTATGCCCTGGGCCGCGGCCTGGAGTATTACGACCGCTGCGCCGTGGACCAGATCCTCGGCGGGCTGGCGCAGAAGGACTACCGGTTCTCCGCCCTGGTGGCGGAGGTGGTGAAGAGCGAGCCGTTCCAGAAGCGGATGGTAGTCTCCTCTTCTCCCCTCTCCCTCCCGGGGAGAGGGGTTGGGGGTGAGGGGAAAGGGACGCCCTGACCGTGAAACAGGATCCTCTACTGAAAGGGCGGGCGCGGCAACTACGCCGCGACCTCACGCCGGCGGAGAAAATCCTGTGGAGCGAGTTGCGGGGCCGGCGATTGGGCGGCTTCAAGTTCCGGCGCCAGTACCTTGCAGGAGCCTATATCCTCGACTTCTACTGTCCCGAAGTGGGTGTGGCCGTCGAGGTGGACGGCGAGACGCACCTGGGCAGGGAGCAGCCCGACAAGAGCCGGGAAGCCTGGCTGAAGACTCAAGGGATTGAGGTTCTACGGTTCTGGAATACAGAAGTCTACGACGATCACGAAGCGGTTGTTGAAGCGGTCTGGCGGACGTGTCAAAGGCGACGAGGTTGACCCCTCACCCCCAACCCCTCTCCCCAGAGGGGAGAGGGGAGCAAGACGACGGGAGCAAGCCATGACGTACGACGGGCGGATCTCACGGCGGGCGGTGCTGCGGGGCCTGGGGGTCTCGGTGGCGCTGCCGCTTTTGGAGTCGCTGCTGCCGCGCGGACTGGCCGGCGTGGCCGGCACGGCCAAGGCCCCGCGCCGGATGGCGTTCTGCTACGTACCCAACGGCGTCAACATGGCGGAATGGACGCCCAAGGCCGAGGGGGCGCTCACCGACTTGTCGGCGGTCCTTAAGCCGCTGACGCCGTTCAAGGACGACCTGCTCGTCTTGAGCGGGCTGACGGCGGACAAGGCCCGGCCCAACGGCGACGGCCCCGGCGACCACGCCCGCGCCGCCGCCGCCTTCCTGACCGGCGCCCAGCCGCGCAAGACCGGCGGCGCCGACATCCACGTCGGCGTCTCCGTCGATCAGTACGCCGCCAACCGCCTGGGCGACCACACCCGGCTGCCGTCGCTGGAGATCGGCATCGAGCGCTTCCAGCCGGTCGGCTCCTGCGACAGCGGCTACGCCTGCGTGTACAGTTCGACGTTGTCGTGGCGGACGCCGACGACGCCGGTGCCGATCGAGACCGACCCGCGGCTGGTGTTCGACCGGCTGTTCTCGACGCGGCCCAACGACCCGGACCGGCAGAAGCGCAACCGGCTGCGGACCAGCGTGCTCGACCTGGTGCGCGAGGACGCCCGCGGCCTGACGAACCGGCTGGGCGGGGCCGACCGGCACAAGCTGGACGAGTACCTGTCGAGCGTGCGCGAGCTGGAGCAGCGCATCGCCCGGTCGGACAAGCTGCCGCCGATCAACCCGCCGGCCGACGCGACCAAGCCGGCGGCCATGCCGAGCGAGCTGCCGGAGTACCTGAAGTTGATGGCCGACCTGCTGGTGCTGGCGTTCAAGACCGACCTGACGCGGGTGGCGACGTTCATGTTCGCCCGCGAGGGGAGCAACCGGCCGTACCCGTTCCTGGGCGTGTCGGAGGGGCACCACGAGCTGTCGCACCACCAGAACGACCCGCGCAAGCTGGCGAAGATCCGCCAGATCAACACGTTCCACATCGAGCAGTTCGCGTACCTGATCCGCCGGCTCAAGGAGACGCCGGAGGGCGAGGGGACGCTGCTGGACAGCTGCCTGATCGCCTACGGCAGCGGCAACAGCGACGGCAACCGCCACAACCACAACGACCTGCCGGTGCTGCTGGTGGGCAAGGGCGGCGGCACGGTCAAGCCGGGGCGGCACGTGCGCTACGAAGACAACACGCCGCTCAACAACCTGTGGCTGTCGATGCTGGAGCGGTTCGGGGCGCCGACCGACAAGCTCGGCGACAGCACGGGGCGGTTGGCGGGGCTGGCGTAACCACGGGCAGCGCAAGAAACGGGGCGGCGCCTTCTTCAAGAAGAAGGCGCCGCCCCGTTTCTTGCGCTGCCCCACTGACGCCGCATGCCAGCGGAGCCGTGGTCCTGAAGTCAGGCGGTACCTTCGTCCGGCGCCGCCGGGCCGGGCGCCGGACCAGGGCCACTCAGCATCCTGATGATGTGACGGGCCAGGCCTTCTTTTATCTCTCGGTGGCGGGGCACCGGCTGGGACACGCCGGTCGCCGGGTTGCGATACCAGTCGTGCTTGGCGCCGTGCCGCACGAACTTCGCGCCCTGTTGCTCGATCGCCTTGATCAGATCGACCCGTCTCACGAGACGCTCAACTCGGCTACGCGGCGGGCCCCGGGCACGGCGCCACTGGTCAGGTCGTGGTAGAGATCCCTGAGATGTTCTTTGAGATCATCGAGCGTCTCGCCTTGGGTCCAGTAGTCCGGGAACTCCTCGAGGTAGCCGAGCCAGGCGTCGTCTTCTTGCCAGTAGACGAACTTGACCGTCTGCATGGTCGCGCCCTCGCGAGGAACGGATGGGATGATCTTACTAGATCGCGACGGGAAGCGAAACGCGGCTCTTTCATTTGGAGGAGCCGTGCCCCGTTTTCGCATCGGCGTTGACAGGCTGTCCTCCTGAGGTAGAAAGGGACATGGAATCTCCTGTCCGAAGGGAGGGCCGGATGGCCTCTTCAACTCTGCCCGTCAAGCCGGTTGAGAACTGGGAGCAGGTGCGCGACGAGTGGATCGCCGCCGTAGACGCCCTTCTTCGGGATGCCGAAGCCTGGTCCCGGAAGCAGGACTGGGCGGTGCGGCGCGATCCCAAGACGATTACGGAGGATCGCCTGGGGCAATACACCGTCCCCCGCCTCTTGATTCATGGGGTCGAGGGCCGCCTGCTGCTCGATCCGGTCGCCCGGTTCGTGGTCGGTGCGACTGGACTGATCGATTTCTGCGTGTTGCCGTCGTACGATGCCGTGGCTATCGTCCGCACGGAGACCGGATGGCAAATGCACCCTCCTGGGGTGGACGACCCACCACGGCCGTGGTCGGAACAGGCCTTCGTGGAGATGGCCCGGGAGCTGCTGAGGGCGGCATGAGGAAGCGCGAGACGCGCCTCGACCGGATGCGAGCCGTCGAGCGTGAGTACCTTGCCGCTGCGGTCGCCACAGAACTTCTCGAGGAGCGCCTGCGGGCCGAGCCCACCTTCTTGCGATCCCGAAAGCTTCGCAACCGGGACGCCCGCAACCTGCGCGGTAACTTGGAAGGCACTTTCGTCATCCGCCTTTACGCGGAATTTGAATCCGGCTTGCGTGATGTCTGGCAGAATGCCTTTGGACGCGACACTCACCCACCCATGAGAGACTTGATTGCCGCGCTGGGGGTGCGGCGATACGTCCCTCAAGATGTGATTGATAGCACCAACGTAGTCCGGGAGTACCGGAACACTCTTGTCCACGAGGGGAACGCGAACGCCGAGGCCATCCCCCTGGCGGAAGTGCGCAACCGCGTTTGCACCTTCTTTAGCCGCATGCCCTTGGACTGGTAAGCCTTGACCGCGGCGCGGTAGCGGGCGGCTGGCCTCAAAACGCCAGGTACGGCTTGATCGCCTCCTTGTCGAGGTCGGCGGCGCTGCCGTGCATCACGATCGCGCCCTTCTCCATCACGTAGCAGCGGTCCGCCAGCTTCAGCGCGAACTCGAAATACTGCTCCACCAGCAGCACCGCCACCTCGCCGCCTTTCTTCAGCGTTTCCAGCACGTGGCCGATCAGCGCGATGATCGACGGCTGGATGCCCTCCGTCGGCTCGTCGAGGATCAACAGCCGCGGCTTCGCCACCAGCGCCCGGGCGATCGCGAGCTGCTGCTGCTGGCCGCCACTCAGCACGCCGCCCTTACGGTCCAGCATCGTCTTCAGCATCGGGAAGTAGTCGAAGACCATCTCCGGGATGGTGCGCGGCCGGTCGGGGTTGGCGAGCAGGCCGACTTGCAGGTTCTCCTGCACCGTCAGGTTCGGGAAGATCTCGCGGCCCTGCGGCACGTAGCCCAGCCCCGCCCGGGCGCGCACGTCGGGCCGGGCGCGGGTCAAGTCGCGGCCGTCCAGCGTGATCCGCCCCGACCGCGGCGGCAGCAGGCCCATGACGCTCTTGAGCAGGGTCGTCTTGCCGACGCCGTTGCGGCCCATGAGACAGACCACCTCGCCGGCGCCGACGTCCAGATCGACCTGGCGCAGGATCTGTGTCTCACCGTACGACACCGACAGCTGTTCGATGTGCAGCATCTGCTTCGCGGTCCTGTCCCAGGTAAACCTCGATCACCTTCGGGTCGCGCTGCACCTCGCCGACCGTGCCCTGGCACAGGGTGCGCCCCTCGTGCAGCACCGTCACCTTCATGGCGATCTGGCGCACGAACGTCATGTCGTGGTCGATCACCAGCAGCGTGTGCTTGCGGGCCAGCTTCAAGAGCAGCTCGCCCGTCCGCTCCGACTCGCGCGGCGTCATGCCGGCCACCGGCTCGTCCACCAGCAACAGTTCCGGGTCCTGGGCCATCAGCATGCCCAGTTCGAGCCACTGCTTCTCGCCGTGCGCCAGGACGCCGGCCGCCCGGTGTGCCTTCGGGCCCAGGCCGATCGTGTCGAGGATCTCGTCCACGCGGTCGCGGCCGGCGCGGCGGAACGCGGCGGCCAGCGTCGCCAGCACGCCGCGCGGGGCTTTCACGGCCAGCCGCAGGTTCTCCAGCACGGTGAGGTTCTTGAAGACGTTCGGCGTCTGAAACTTGCGGCCGACGCCCAGCCGGGCGATCTGCTCCTCGGGCAGCCGGCTGACCTCGGCGCGCGGCCGGCCGTCGGGCTGGAACCAGACGCGCCCCCGCCGCGGCCGCACCTTGCCGGTGATGACGTCGAGCAGGGTGGTCTTGCCGGCGCCGTTCGGCCCGATCACGACGCGCAATTCGCCGCGCTCTAGTGCGAAGTTCAGCTCGTTGAGCGCCTTGAAGGCGCCGAACTGGACGGTGACTTCCTCGACCTTGAGGATCTCCTCCGGAACGACCTTGCCCTGGAAGCCCATGGCTCACACCCCTTTCGGCTCGGGGGCGACGGCCGGCAGCGCGAGGTCGCGCCGCGCCGGTGCGGGCGCCGCGGCCGGCTCGGGGACGGGGACCTCGTCCTTCACCCGCTCGCGCCAGCGGCGCACCCGCTCGGCCAGCTTGACGGCGCCGCCGACGATGCCCTCCGGCAGGAACAAGACGACGCCGATGAACAGGGCGCCCAGGATGATTGGCCACGCCTCCGGGTAGGCGTCGCTGATGAGCGTGTTCGACAGGCTCACCAGCACGGCGCCGAGGATGGCGCCGAGCAGCGTGCCCCGGCCACCGACCGCGACCAGGACGACGACCTCGATCGAGAAGGCGATGCCCAGGCTGTCCGGCCCTGTGGTGCCGTAGGCCGACACGTACAGGGCGCCCGCCAGCCCTGCCAGGGCCCCGGCTAAGCCGAACACGAACGTCTTGTAGAGAGCCGTGTTGTAGCCCAGCGCCAGGATGCGATTCTCGTTGTCGCGGATCGCGGTCAGCACTTGCCCGAACTTGCTCCGCACCAGCCACCGGCAGCCGAGGAAGCACGCCACCAGCAGGCCCGTGATGAGGAAGTACAGGTTCGCCATCTGGAACTTGACGCCGAACAGCGTCAGCTTGGCCAGGTACGTCATGCCGACGACGCCGCCGGTGTACGGCTGCTGGTTGACGACCAGCGTGAACACCGCCAGCACCAGCGCCTGCGTGATGAGCGAGAAGTACACACCCTTGATCCGCAACCGGAACGTCACCAGGCCGAACAGCGTCGCGACCAGGGTCGGCACAAGGAGCGCCAGGGCGAGGGCGAGCCAGATGTGGATGAGCGGCGCGATCCAGGCAGGGACAGCGGGCAGCCGGCAGTAGTTCATGAAGTCGGGCAGCGCCATGTCGGGGGCGGCGACGAGCGGCTTGCCGGCGTCGAGCGCGGCCTTCTGCAGCTTAAGCGAGTAGCCGACGGCGTAGGCGCCGAGGCCGAAGTACAGCCCCTGGCCCAGGCTCAACATGCCGGTGTAGCCCCAGATCAGGTCCACGCTGAGGGCGAACAGCGCCAGGGCCATGAACTTGCTGCACAGGGGCAGCCAGTAGCGGTCGTCGGCGAGCAGGAGGCCGGGCAGGAACAGCGCGGCCAGGAAGAGGGTCAGCGCCGCCCGTCGCAGGAGCTTGTTAGTCATATGTCCGCTCCCGCGTGGCGAACAGGCCGGACGGGCGTGCGAAGATGAAGCCGATCACCGCCACCAGCACGATGACTTTCGCCATCGAAGTGTTGCCCAGCAGCTTCTCGACCACGCTGTCGCCGGTGCCGATCAGCGCCCCGCCGGCGACGCTGCCGGTCAGCTGCCCCATGCCGCCGAGGATCACCACCATGAACGCCTCGACGATGTAGTCGGTGCCCATGTTGTATTTGACGTTGTACAGGTGCGCCATGATGCAGCCGGCGACGCCGGCCAGGCCCGACGCGAACGCGAACGTCAGCGAGTCCACCCGCCGCGTCGAGATGCCCAGGGCCGACGCCATCGCCCGGTTCTGCACCACCGCCCGGATCTTCAGGCCGAACGACGTGCGGAAGAACCAAACGTAGACCGCCAAAAGGCATAGGGCCGTGATGCCGACGATGAAGACGCGGTACGTGGGGATCGTGACCTCGCCGATCGTGAAGCCGCCCTGCAGCGCCTCGGGCAGGTGCATCGGCTGGAGGTTGGCGCCGAACGCCAGCTTGATGACCTGCTGCAGGATCATGCCGACACCCCAGGTGGCCAGCAGCGTGTCGAGCGGCCGGCCGTAGAGGAAGCGGATGAGGCCAACCTCGAGCAGGTAGCCGACCAGCGCGACGGCCAGGAACGAAGCGGGAATAGCCCAGAACAGGTTCAGGCCGAGATAGTGCGGGTCGGTAACGACGAAGGCGGTGTAGGCGCCGAGCATGAGCATCTCGCCGTGGGCCATGTTGATCACGCGCATGACGCCGAACGTGATCGCCAGGCCCAGGGCGGTGAGGATCAGGATCGAGCCGAGGCTCAGGCTGTTGGACAGGGCGGCGCCCAGGTCGGTGGGAGTCATGGGAGAACTCCGCCGCTTGCGGTTTCGCGGGGCGGGGCGCGAAACCGCAAGCGGGCAAACGGTCACGAGCCGATCTTGACCTCCTGGCCCTTGGTGACGCCGCCCTTGGTCCAGTCGACGTGCCAGCCGGGGAAGGCGACCTGCGGGTACGGGTCCGGCTCGATCAGCGCCGGCGACGTGTACACCACGTCGAACTGCTTGTCGTCCCGCGTCTTGCCCATGCGGAAGTACTTGTAGGTGTGCTGCGACTTGGGATCGACCTTGACCTTGCCGCCCGGCGCATCGAACTCGATCGCCCCCGACCGCAGCGCCTCCCGTACCTTGTCCACGTCGGTCGTGCCGGCCTTCTCGACCGCCAGCTTCCAGAAGTAGACCTGGTAGTACGCCGCCTCGATCGGGTCGTCGGTGACGCGGTCCTGGCCGTACTTGTCCTTGAACTTCTTGACGAACTCTTTGTTCTTGGGCGTGTCGATCGACTGGAAGTAGTTCCACGCCGCCAGGTGGCCCTTGACCTTCGACGGGTCGAGGCCGCGCAGTTCGTCCTCGCCGACGCTGACCGCACAGACCGGGATCTTGTCCGCGGTGATGCCCTGCGCGGCCAGCTCGTTGTAGAAGTTGACGTTGCTGTCGCCGTTGATCGTGCTGAAGATCACGTCCGGCTCGGCCTTCTTAATGTCCTGGACGACGTTCTGGTACTCCAGGTGGCCCAGCGGCGTGTACTTCTCGGCGACCGGGTCGAGCTTCTTCGACGCCAGGTAACGGACGATGATGAGGTTGGCAGTGCGCGGGAAGATGTAGTCGCTGCCGAGCAGGTAGAAGCGCTTCTTCGAGCCGCCCGCGGTGCTCATCAGCCACTCGACCGCGGGCAGGATCTGCTGGTTCGGCGCCGCCCCGGTGTAGACGACGTTCGGCGACGCCTCGTTGCCCTCGTACTGCACCGGGTAGAAGAGCAGGCCGTTGTTCTCCTCGAAGACCGGCAAGACGTTCTTACGGCTCACCGAGGTCCAGCAGCCGAAGACGGCGGCCACCTTGTCGCGCAGCAGGAGCTTCTTGGCCTTCTCCGGGAAGACGTCGGTGAACTTCGACTGCGGGTCCTCGACGACCGCCTCGATCTGCTTGCCGAGGACGCCGCCAGCCTTGTTGATCTCGTCGATGGCCATCAACTCGACGTCCTTCAGCGAGGTCTCGCTGATGGCCATGGTGCCGGTCAGCGAGTGGAGGATGCCGACTTTGATAGTACTGCCGCTGCTGCCGCCCTTGCCGCCGCTGCTGCTGCAGCCCGACAGCACGAACGGAGCGAGGGCCTGGGCCGCGGCCAGGGTCAGACCGGCCTGGCCGGTCCGCTTGAGGAAGCCCCGGCGGGTGACTTTCGCGGGCGTCGAACTCGGCGTCGCATCTTTCAACGGAGTACCTCCATCAGCGTGCGCACGGTGACCCCAGGAGAGGGAGGGGGACGAAAATGTCCCCTCCCCTTCGCAAAGCCGGTGCCAATCCGCGGACCGGCTGAGGTCGCCGGGCGCAAGGCATTTATGAAGAGCGGGTTAAGTACCCGGACGGTTCATGAAGCCGGCTACGACCGAGGACGCCGCACGCCCGGGGGGTGGGCAGGATGTGCCAGGAACGTAAGCAGGCGGCAACACCAAACGGGGGCGTGGAGAGACAGTGACGGTTGGCATGCCCCACAAGCCTGAAGCGCAAGCGAAGAAGGCCCGTTTCCGCCGTTTGGTAACGGACTCCTCCGGGACGAACGGGACGGAATCCGGGATGAACCACCGTTTTTGAGCGATGCCGCCGGCGAGGGGTTAGCTCTTTGTCTCGGGCTTCTCTTCCTGGAGCAGCTTCTTCGCCTCCTCGACTTCCTTGGCCATATCGGCGTTCTTGTCGTAGAGGGCGATCAACTCCTGAGCGAGCCAGCGCCGCACCGGCGGCTTGCTCTCGCGGGCTACCTTCAGCTTATCCTGTAAAAGCTGCTGCCGGGCCTTGATTTCCTCGGGCTCGGGCAGCGGCTCCGGCTGCAGGGCCTTGTCCTGCAGCCGCTGCACGGCCAGCACCCCCCAGGGGCGCAGGACCGGCGACTTCGTCAACTTGCGCACCTCCAGCCAGCGCCGGCGGGCCTGGTACGGGTCGCCGAACTCCTCGTAACGGCGGGCCAGGAACGCCTGCTGTTCCGCGTCTGTTTCCGGTCGGACCGGCCGCCCCGTGCGGAGGTACTGCTCGTACCACCCGCTTAGCTCCTGGTCCTTGGCCACGACGGCGCGGTATTCCTGGTCGATCTCCTGGACCTTGCGCGCCGCCAGGACGGCCCAGCCTCGGTTGTCGGGGTCGGCGTCGTCGCGCAGCTTCTCGACCTTCTGCCACTGCTCGCGCGCCGTCACCAGGTTGCCGCCCTCCTGCGTCAGGGCCGCCTCCAACGCCTGCCGCTCCGCGTCCGTCTCCGGCTCGATCTTGACCGCCCGCTCGCCCTTGTGGCTCTTGACCAGGCCGGTCAGCAGTTCGCTCTTCTCGTTCGCCTCCAGGTCGGCGGCCCATTGGCGGACCTTCTTCGCCTGGGCGTCGTCGCGGTTGCCGTACCGCCGCAGGTACTCGCGGAGCGGCCCTTTGAGGGCGGCCTTGTGGTCCTCGGGGTTCGAGGACTGCACCAGCTTCTCGGCCTGGGCGTAGAGCTTGTCGGCGCTGGCGGGCAGGGACACCCAGACGAGCACGCCGACGATCGCGGCCAGGAGCGTACCCAGCACCGCCCCCTGGAACCAGCGCCGCTCGTACACGGCCTTCTTGCGCTTGCGCTTCTTCGGCCGGCCGGCGAGCGTGCGGGCGACCTCCTTGTCGGTCTCGTCGAGGGCGGCGTCGCCGCGCGGCCGGTCCACGGCGCGGGCGTTGGCCATCTCGACGCCGGCGCTCTGCTGCGCCGCCACCTTCTCGGCGACGCGGTTGAGCGACTCGCGCACCGTGGCGGCGTCGAACGGCCGCTGGTCGGTCTTCTTCTCCAGCAGCTGCATGACCAGCGTGTCGAGCCAGACCGGCAGGTCGAGCACCTTGCGCGACGGCCGTTCCGCCTGCTCGTTGACGTGGGCCATGAACATCTCCACCGGCGTCGGGGCCAGGAACGGCTTCTCGCCGGTAAGCAGCTCGTAGAAGAGCACGCCCATGGAGTACAGGTCGGACTTGAGCGACAGGTTGCGCTCGCCCTTGCACTGCTCCGGCGACATGTAGGCGGCGGTGCCGACGGTGCAGTTGGCGGCGGTCAGGGCCGTGACGTCGAGGTCCTTGGCGATGCCGAAGTCCATGAGCTTGAGCGTGCCGTCGGCCAGGATCATGAGGTTGGACGGCTTGAGATCCCGGTGGACGATGCCCTGGTCGTGGGCGTGCTGCAGGGCGTCGCACAGCTGCCGGCCCAGTTCGACGACCTCCTCCCAGGTGAACCGGCCGCGGCGGGCGAGCACCTTGTCCAGCGACTCGCCCTCGACGTACTCCATGGCGTAGTAGCGGACGCCCTGGGCCTTGCCGGTGCCCCAGTAGCGGACGATATTGGGGTGGTTGAGCTGCCTGAGAACTTCCATCTCCCGCTTGAAGCGGGCCTGGGCGGTCTGGCTGGCCAGGCCGGGGGCCATGGTCTTGATCGCCAGGACGGTCCCGTCGAGCGGGTCGCCGGGCTTGGTGTAGACGCCGCGGTAGACCGTGCCCATGGCGCCGCTGCCGAGCTCCTTGGTGATCTTGAACGGGCCGAGTTCTTTGCCGACGAGCATGGCGAGTCCCCGGAGAAGACCAACCGCAGAGGACGCAGAGAGACGCAGAGGAAAGAGAGGAGTAGAGAAGGCGCCGTCAATCCCGACGCCCCACTGAGCCATCTTCGGCCTTCTCTCTGCGTTCCTCTACGGTTCGTTCTTCTATTTCAACCACCGGGCGGCGTCGCGGGCGAAGTAGGTCAGGATCAAGTCCGCCCCCGCCCGCTTGATGCCGGTGAGGATTTCCAGCGCGACGCGGCGCTCGTCGATCCAGCCCTTCTGCGCCGCCGCCTTGACCATGGCGAATTCGCCGCTCACATTGTAGGCCGCCACCGGCACCTCGAAGCGGTCCTTGACCCGGCGAATGATGTCGAGGTACGCCAGGGCCGGTTTCACCATCACGAGGTCGGCCCCCTCGGCGAGATCGAGAGCGACCTCGCGCAGGGCCTCGTCGCTGTTGGCCGGGTCCATCTGGTAGCTGCTGCGGTCGCCGAACTGCGGCGGCGACTCGGCGGCGTCGCGGAACGGGCCGTAGAACCCCGAGGCGTACTTGGCCGCGTAACTGAGGATCGGCACGTGGCCGAAGCCGGCGGCGTCGAGGCCCTGGCGGATGGCCCGCACCATGCCGTCGAGCATGCCGCTGGGCGCGACCAGGTCGGCGCCGGCCTTCGCGTGGCTGACGCACTGCTGCGCGAGGAGCGGCAGGGTGGCGTCGTTGTCGAGGTCGAGCCGGCCGCCGCACTCGCTCAGCACGCCGCAGTGGCCGTGGTCGGTGTACTCGCAGAAGCACTCGTCGGTGAGGAGCAGGACCTTGTCCTTGAAGGCCGCGCGCAGGGCGCGGAGGGCCTGCTGCACGATGCCGTCGTCGGCGAGGGCGCTGGAGCCGGTGGCGTCCTTGGAGGCCGGGATGCCGAAGAGCATGAACGCCCGCACGCCCAGCTCGGCCGCGTCGCCGACCTCCTCCACGAGGCGATCGACGCTGAGCTGGTGATTGCCCGGCATCGACGTGATCTCTTTCTTGACGCCCTTGCCGGGGCGGACGAACAGCGGCAGGATGAAGTCGCGGACAGTCAGCGTCGTCTCGCGGACCAGGTCGCGGACGAGCGGGTGGTGGCGCAGGCGGCGCGGGCGGACCGTGGGGAAGCCTTCGTTGCTCATGGCGGTTCCCTTTCCGTAGGGTGCGTCAAGTCTTCGCAGACGCACCGGATCGCGACTACTCAAACTGATACGCCCGGTTCGCGGCGGCCACGCCCGCCCCCGCGGGGATCTTCACGCCCTGCGCGCTGAGGCACTGCTCCAGCGCCGCCAGGAACAGCAGCACGTTGTTCGGCCGGCTGGCGTGGCCCATTAACCCGACGCGCCACACCTTGCCCTTGAACTCGCCCAGGCCGCCGCCGATCTCGATGCCGAACTCGCCCAGCAACCGCTTCCGCGTCGCCAGGTCGTCCGCCCCCGCCGGGATGCGGACCGCGTTGAGCTGCGGCAGCTCGTACCCCTCCGCCGTCGCGTAGCCGAGTCCGAGGGCCGCCAAGCCGGCCTTGAGCGCCGCGTGGTTGCGGCGGTGGCGGATCCAGCGCGCTTCCAACCCTTCCTCGTGGACCAGCCGCAGCCCCTCGCGCAGCGCATAGACCATCGTAATCGGTGCCGTGTGGTGGTAAAAGCGCTCCTCGCCCCAGTAGCGCTGCAGCAGCGTGACGTCGAGGTAAAAGCTCTGCACCTTCGTCTTGCGGCGGTTGATCGCCTCGACGGCCCGCGGGCTGAACGACACCGGGGCCAGCCCCGGCGGAGCGCTCAGGCACTTCTGCGAGACACTGTAGACGGCATCCACCTCCCAGGCGTCGATCTCCACCGGCACGCCGCCCAGCGACGTCACGGCGTCCACGAGCAGCAGCGTGTCGAACTCGTGACAGAGCTTGCCGAGGCCCTCCAGCGGCTGCCAGGCGCCGGTCGAGGTCTCGGCGTGGACGATGCCGAGCACCTTGGGCCGCACGGCTTGCAACGCCTCGCGGAGCTGCTGCAGGTCGAAGACCTCGCCCCACGGCCGTTCGGCCGGCGTCACGGCGGCGCCGGCGCGCCGGGCGACGTCCACCATGCGCTGGCCGAAGAAGCCGTTGACCGCCACGACCATGCGGTCGCCCGGCTCGACCAGGTTGACGACCGCAGTCTCCATGCCGGCCGAGCCGGTGCCGCTGACGGGGAAAGTAAGGGGGTTGTCTGTGCGAAACGTCTGACGGAGGAGTTCCTGCGTCTCGTTCATGATCTTCAGGAACTCGGGGTCGAGGTGGCCGAGCAACGGCGTCGCCATCGCGGTCAGGACGCGCGGGTGAACGTCGCTGGGGCCGGGGCCCAGGAGGATGCGCGGCGACGGGTTCAGCTGGCCGGAGATCGACACGTTGTCACCTCATGAGAGAAAACCACGAATCACACGAATGACACGAATCAGGAACAAAGAAGGGGAGCGCCAAGCGGCACGGCGACGTTTTCTGCTCGGTCTCTCTCCTTTTTCTTTATTCGTGTCATTCGTGTGATTCGTGGTTTCACTTGTTTTCCAGAGCCTTCATGCGGTCCTGCACGAGGCGGGAAACGGCCTTGAACTGGGGGTGGTCCGCCCCGCCGGTCCACTCGAAGATGCACGTCTCCGCCGTCGTCAGGACCGCCCCCTCGCGCTCCAGCCGCCGCAGCGCCATGTCGTGGTCGAGCGGCGACCGGCTGCCGACCGCGTCCACCGGCACGTACACGCGGAAGTCGTGGGCCAGCAGGTCGAGCGCCGTCTGCAGCACGCAGACGTGCGTTTCGATCCCCGCGAGCACCACCTTGGGCCGGGCGCCGCGGTGCAGATTCTCGATCACGCTCGGGATGGCGCAGCAGCTGAACGCGACCTTGTCCGGCCGCTCCGGCAGCTTGGCGGCCAGTTCCGGCAGGGTCGGCCCCAGTCCCTTCGGATACTGCTCCGTCGCCTGCACCGGTAAGCCCAGCAGTTTGGCCCCGTCGATCAGGAACGCGAGGTTCCGCACCAGGGCGTCGGCGTGGTGGATCTTGGGCACCAGCTTCTCCTGGACGTCGATGACGAGCAGGCCGGTGTCGGCGGGCGACATCTGCGTCGGGTGGGCCATGCGCGGTGCTCCGGGAGAAGACGAGGGAGTCTGCTGCGGATACTAGCGGCCGCCCGGAGGCCGGTCAAGGAAGCCACCGGGGCTCTCGGTCCCGGGCAAAAGAACAAGGGCCGTGGGGGCCTCCTTCGAGTGCCCCCACAGCCCTTCTCGATCCCGACGGCTTCCGGTCCGCTACCGCACGCGCACCTGGAACGTGATCCGCCCGCTCTCGCCCGGCTGCAGCACGCCGCGGATCTCCCAGCGCAGCTTCACCGACCCCGCCTCGTTCTCCTCCAGGGTGAACAGGGCCGCCCGGTCGGTCTTCTGGCTGCCGGTCACGTACTCCAGCCGCCCGGTCAGGCTGTCCACCACGGCGAGGTCGCTGATCGGCTGCCCGCCCGGGTTCTTGTAGTCCAGCGTGATCGTCACGACGTCGCCGATCTGGGCCACGCTCTTGTCGGCACACTTCTTGAGCAGCAGCGGGCACGGTCGCGGCGGGCACTTCTCGCAGAAGGTGCCGACGAACTCGCGCGTCTCCTGCCGGCCCATGACGAGGGCCGGGCCGATGAGCTGGCTGATCTCGATCACGCCCTCGCGCGCCACCGCCTCGGTGGGCCGTTCGCGGCCAACCATCAGGATGGGCTGCTCAGGAAGCAAGACCTCGACCGGCGGCGTCCGCGTCCGCAGGATTTCGCGGGCGAGCACCCATTCGGTCGCCCCCAGCAGCGTGGGGGCGTTGTAACCGCTCGGCCACACCACGGCCCGGACCACGGCGAAGCGCGGCACGCAGATGCAGATGCGGTTCGACACGGCGATCTGCCGGTGGCCGGCCTTATCGACGTACTCGGCGACCGTGTCGGTCGGATCGACGCCCTCCAGCCGGCCGCCGGGCCCGAAGCCCGCCGGCCGGGCCACGTCGCCGCCGTCCGGCAGACACTCTTCCAGCGGCAGCCGCGGGCCGAGGATGGGATCGTAGACGTTGAAGCAGGCCCACGGGATCGCCGGGGGTGCCGGCGGCCGGCCGAGCGGGCCGGCGCCGGGCAGGGCCACCGTCTCCGGCACGGACCCGCACAGCAGCTCCTCGGCGGTCGGCGTCCGCTGGCCGACGCGCACGATGAGCACGGGCCGGCCGTTCTCGCGGGCGATCTCCATCGGGTCCTGCCCGGGGCGGGCCTCCCAGCTGATCGGCTGGTCCGGCGTGCTGGCGACGGGCACGGCCTTTTCCGGGTGCTCCAGGTAGATGATTTTCGTGACGTACGCCCCGGCCGCGATCTGCTCCAGGTCGCGGCCGTCGAGCACCACGGGGGCCGGGTGGTCGGCCGCCTTCAGCTTGCCGGAGAGGACGAGGCTGCCGCGCACCTCGAGCGTCGGGTACAGGTCCAGGCCGGGGAAGCCCGGCAGGTCACTGAACTGCACGCGGTAGCAGTAACCGGGGCGGAGGCCGACGACCACCGGGGCGTCGTAGCGCCGGTTGGCGGGCGTGCCCGGATAGAGGGTGACCCTCGTGCCCGCGGGGCCGGTGAGGCGGACGTACAGCAGGGGTGCCAGCGCCGCCGCGGGGGGCGGTGCCGAGACCTGGCTCCGCGCCGTCGCCGGCAGCAGGGCCACGAGCAGCAGGGCGGCCAGTCGTCGCGTCATGAGTCCGTCCCTCTTTCCCTGATCCATGACCCCCGGTTGGGACGGCCGGGGCTGCGTTCGTAGTCCCGCCTTTAGGCGGCCTTCGGGCTGTCCCCGCCTATAGGCGGGACTACGAACGCAGCCGGACGCCGTCCGCCAGACCGCATGGGAAGGAGTGAAAAGCTGAAGGGGTGAGAGGTGACCGAGGGCGTCTCTGGTCAGCCTTTCACCCCTCGTCCTTTCACCCCGCGCGGTGCGGTGCGTCACCTACTCCACGGCCAGTTCCACCCCGAGCGGGCCTGCTTCGGGGGGGCGGGCGCCTTGGGCAGCGGCTCCTCCTTGACGACCGGCTCCTCGGCCGCCGCCTGGACCACCGGCGTCGCCGCCGTGGTCGGGAGGGTGATCGCCGCGGCGGCCACCGAGGACGGCGTACCCGCCACCTCGCCGCGCGTCAGCTGGATGTTCGGACCTTCCGGACCCTTGGTCATCGGGCCGGCC
>JADMIO010921809.1_pt1 | contig 28318 bp, 20 predicted proteins | sample 8958161 | NCBI WGS metagenome assembly JADMIO01 (sample SAMN16585339, study PRJNA669376) | soil metagenome | isolation source: Crop rotation soil | place: USA: Cullars Rotation, Alabama | collected 2011 | reverse complement strand
AGGCCCAGGCCGCCTTCGGCAACGGAGCGGTGTACATCGAAAAGTTCCTGGAAAGCGCCCGCCACGTCGAGTTTCAGGTGATGGGGGACAAGCACGGCAACGCCGTGCACCTTTTCAATCGCGACTGCACTTCGCAGCGGAGGCATCAGAAGCTCATCGAAGAGGGCCCCGCTCCGGAAATCGATGTCAAGGTTCGCGATGCCGTGGCCCGGTCGGCTGCCGAGCTCATCCGGAAAGCCAATTACTCGGGCGCGGCCACCGTCGAGTTCCTCATGGATGACAAGCAGAATTTCTACATGCTTGAAGTCAACACGCGCGTGCAGGTCGAACACCCGGTCACCGAGATGATCACCGGCGTGGACATCGTCAAGGAAATGATCCGCGTGGCGGCGGGCGAGCCGCTCTCATTCAGGCAGAAGGATGTCGAAGTGCGCGGGCACGCCATCGAGTGCCGCATCAACGCCGAGGACCCGGACCGCAACTTCATGCCCCAGGCCGGCTTGATCGAGATATTCGTGCCGCCCGGCGGCCCCGGAATTCGCGTGGACACGCACGTGCGCGGCGGCTACCGCATTCCCCCCAACTACGATTCAATGATCGGGAAGCTCATCGTGCATGCGCCGACGCGCCAGGAAGCGATCGCGAAAATGCGCGGCGCGCTGGACGAGTTCCGAATCCATCCCATCAAGACCACCATTCCCCTGCATCGTCGAATCATCGACAGCAAGCCCTTCCTCGATGCGGACTTCGACATTCACTACGTCGAACGGTGGCTCAAGCAGGATTCAAATCAACCCAGCGAACTCAGCGCGGCGAGATTGCGGTAGTCCACGCCAGCATCACCGAAATCAGCCTGCCGGACGCTTAGCCCGGAGCGCGCAGGCCCGTCGATCCGCTGGGCTGGGCTGCCTTGGGATCCTGCACCAGGAACGAGCACGTGCCCACGGTCACGTCGCCAACCTTGAAACCCGTGATGGTGGCATTTTCGGTGACGGAGAACAGCAGCCGCAGCGTCTGGCCCCCGGCGCTCGGAAGCATCGGCAGCTGATCGAATCGAGTGATGTAGTTCTGGAAATCGACGAAGATTCGCGTCTTGTTGTCGGGCTTGTCGTGAATGAATCCAATGGGCAGATACGGGCGGCCCGATGAATCGACCAGCATGATCTTGGAATCGTTCCCGGTTTTCTCCTTGACCGAGCCGAAGATGTTGGCAGCGCTTTCGCGGCTGACATTCACCTGCACGATGCGCGTGCCGCTGGGCTCATCGATACCCTTGATCATGAGGTTGCGCGAGGGACGTTCGCCCCCGGCCCGATCGAAATCGCCATCGCCCCCGATGATGAACAGGCTCTCGCTGACCTGGATGCCCGCGGGCTTCTGGTTGGTGCTGGCCGTGATCGGCCGGATGCTGTTGCTTTGCTCGAGGGCGGTCTGGATCGACCGAGCCGTCGCGTCGACGGCGACCGAGGCGAAGCCTCCCGTGGCGCCTGCACGGCGTCCATCGGCGAACTCCACCGAGGTCACCTGGCGCACCCGGCCGCCCGCTTCCAGCGGAATCCGGTATCGCGTCCCGCGAATCTGGATGAACTTGGGCTGGCTGTTGCCAAGCTGGCGGGCGTCGAACTCGACGCGCACGTTCGCCTGCGACTGGCCCGGCTCGCTGGTGATGTAGTGCGTCACATCGTCGAAGCTGTGGAATCCATCGTATTGCGTCCAGGCGACCGGGAAGAGCACGACCGGCTCAGCGCTGCCGCGCGCATCGCCAATGAGGCGGATTTGTGCCGATGAGAGCGTGAGCTGCTCGCCGAAATCCCGCGCCCCCGCGTCGAAAAACAGGCCGACCGCGATTCGATTGGTCTGCGAATCGTTGCAATACACGGCGTCGGTCACCCGCGCGGCGCTGGGCTTGAGCGAAAGCTTGGCCCGTCCTTCCTTGGCCGAATCGCGAACCAGCGAAATGGCCAGCGCATCCAGATTCGGGTTGTAGCGCCGCAGCGGCGTGTCGTTGAACGTGGGATACAGCGAGCCCACGCTCAGAAAGCTGTAAAACTCATAGGTCAACTGGTGCACCGGCAGCCAGAGGCGGTCGCCCTGCTTCACCCGCCCGTCCTGCGTCGCGCGGCCCCAGCCGACAAAGCCCATGATGTCGCGATTGGATTGGATGAACCCCGCCCCGATGAGAAAGATTCCCACGGTGAGAATGCCCGCCACCGCGCCCACCGGAAATCCGATCAGGAGATTCGCCATGGGTGGAAACTGGAGGTTGGCGCGCACGCTCTTGTCCATGGTGACGCGCAGAATCAACAGCGAGATGACAAAGACGCCAATGAAGCACACGCCCCAGGCGTAGTCATCGAACTGCGTGCCCTGCAGAGCCAGCCCGACGGTCAGCGGCTCCCAGACGGCCAGCGTGATGGCGCCGGCGACGATGACGCACAGCAAGTGCAGCACCGCGCTGAACAGGCCCTGATTGGCCCACCAGTACGCGATCAGAAGCACGAGGAGAATGAGGCCGATGTTGAAAACGACAGTCATGGGAAATCTCGTTCCTCAGTGAAAAGGTTCAACCTGCAGGCGTGGGCTGCTTTGTCACCCCGCCGCCCCTGGGCGCGCTGGCCCCCCCCGCGCCCCCGGCCCCCCCGGCGCCCCCGGCGCCGCCCAATCCATCGGCGTTCCCTGACGGTCCGCCGGCGGAGCCCGGCGTCGCCGATCTGCCCGGCGATGTGACGCGAACCACTTCCTCGATGTCAGTTTCGCCGCTGATCACCTTGCTGAGCGCGGCTTCCTGCAGATAGAACATCTGCTTTCGACGCGCCACCGCCAGGGCCGCCTTCAAATCGCCGCTGGACAGGGCTTTGCGCGCCTCGTCGTCGACGATGAAGACCTCGAACGCCGCGACCTGTCCCAGGTATCCGGTCCCGCCGCACACCGGGCAGTCCTCAATCTTGTTTTTCACCTGCACCTTGCCGCTGGCGCGGAACAGTTGGTTGACCTTTTTCGCGGGCAGGTTGAGTTTCTTCAACTGCTCAGGCGTCGGCTGATACGCCTGCCGGCAATTGGGGCACAGGCTGCGAAGCAGCCGCTGATTCGTGACCGCCCGCAGCGCCTTGGTCGCGTCCTTGACGTCCCCGACCTTCTTCACCCAGTCGCGAATCTGATCCACGATCGTGGGAAGCGGCTGCTGAACGTAGATGAGAGGCCCCTTCATGCCGGGATCGACGATCACTTTGGCGGTTTCATTGTCGCGCACATCGGCGACCAGCACGATGTCCGGATCGCGCCGCAGGATGGATTGCAGGTTGGTGGCGTAATCGACATCGGGATTGTTCGGATCCCACACCGTCTGATCGACGCCCAGCAATTGAACCTGGATTTCGCGCTCCAGCGACTTGACGTTGGAGGTGTAGGCATCGTGGCGCGACAGGAAGCCGTAGGCCGTCGTCGTGAGTCCCTGGCCCGGCGGAGCCCCGATCAGAATGATGCCGTGCCGATCGTGCGGCTGCTCGAACGACTGAAGGGCTTCGAGCTGCTGCTTCAGCAATCCCAGCCCGTCAAACGGCTTGTGGAGTCGCTTGCTGCGGTCGAAATCGACTCGAAGCGTCTGGCCCGTGGATGAGCCGGCGGTGACGATGTTCATGTCCGTCTCGCCGCCGGGTCCTTTGAGCTTGAACTCCGCCGTCTGGCGCCGGCGCCGATCGGCAGTGTCCAGACCGCCGATGTCCTTGAGATAATCGATCATGCGCATCGCCGCCTCGGTGGGCACCGGCTCGCGCTTGTAGCGCACGCCGTCCACGGTTTGCGCGACCACCGCGCCGTTGGCGGCAACCTGCATTTCCACTCGCGTGGCCCGCGCGGCGACGGCCGGACCCAGAATATCCTCGGCCAGCATGTGCACCTGATACAGCGGGTCGTCCTTGAGCGGAGTCGGTCGGACCTTGCCCTGCGCATCCGCGAACTGAAGCAGAGCCTGCTGCGCCGCCCGGGCCTGCTTGCGGGCCGTCAGCTTCGCGCCCAGACCCTCGCCCGACAGCTTGTAGCGCTGCGCTTCGGGCACCCCCTGATTGCGCACCCGCCAATAGGCCAGGATCGGCGCGAGAAGAATAAGCAGACCAACCAGCCACCCGGCGATGAAAAACGGCACGGCCAGCATGGCGGCCAGGCCCAGCACGCCGGCGGCCACATGAATGCCGTTCCACATCTGGTGATTCATGTGATAGAAGCGCGCATCCTTCTCGAGCTTGGTGGAGATCAGCCATGCCCAGCCCACAAACGGCGCAAAGATCAGCAGCGCCTTCCACCAGCTGATGAGATACGCCGAAACCGCTTGCTGGGCCAGAAGTTCAAATGTATTCATTGCTCTCGATTCACAACATGCATGTCAATGAATGAAGGTGCGCTGCATCGCTCGGCAGGGGGGCGATGGCGATCATTGAATTCCCTTCAATCGCATCTTCAATTCCTCGGGCTTGGGCGTCGCCTCCATCGCCACGCGGTGATGAATGTATTCCGTCTCCACCAGCTTCACAAGTGAGCTGGTGAAGTCGATCATGCCTTCTTCCTGGCTCTTGCGGATGATCTCCAGCAGCTCGCCTTCGCGGGCCTCCAGGATGTATTTCTGGACGATGGGCGTGTTCAACAGGATCTCCATCGCCGGGATGCGCACGATGTTCTCGTGCAGCGTCGGCAGCAGCTTCTGATACACGATGGCGCGCAGGTTGTACGCCAGCAGCTTGCGAATCTGATCGCGCTCGTTCTCGGGGAACAGGTCGTAGATTCGGCCGAAGGTCTGCCAGGCGCTGGAGGCGTGGATGGTGCCGAAGACCAGGTGGCCGGTCTCGGCGGCGCGAATGGCCGCTTCGAATGTTTCGTAATCGCGCATTTCTCCGACCAGAACGACATCCGGGTTCTCCCGCACCAGCGCCCGCAGCGCTTCGTTGAAGTTCAGGCAGTCGATGCCGACCTCGCGCTGATTGATCGTCGCCTTCACATCCTTGAAGATGTATTCGATCGGGTCTTCGATGGTGACGATGTGAACGCGCTTGCGCTCGTTGATGTATTGCAGCATCGCCGCGATGGATGTCGACTTTCCCGAGCCCGTGACGCCCGCGAAAAGGATCAGGCCCGAGGCCGTCAGCGCCACGTCGCCCAGAATCTGAGGCAAGTGCAGGTTCTCGAATGTCTTGATTTCAGAGGTGATCAGACGACAGGCCAGCGACGGCTTGCCGCGCGCCATGAACAGGTTCACGCGGAACCGGTTGTCATCGTCGTAGTCGTAGGCGAAGTCGAATTGACCGTGCTTGCGGAAGTGTTGGTATTGGCGGTCGTCCAGCACATCCTTGGCGATCTGGAACATCAGGTCGGGCGTGCAGATTTCAGTCTGCAGGCTCTTGAGCGCGCCGCGAACTCGAATGCGAGGCGGAAGATCGACCTTGACGATCAGGTCCGAAGCACCGTGCCGGATCGTCGCTTCAAGGTACTTGCTGAATTGGCGTTTTCCCTCGCCGGCGGCCGTGCCCTGATCGTGGTGCACAGTGTCGGCGAAATCATGAACTAGCGTATCGGTAAAACTCACGGTCGCGCTCCTGCATGCTTCAGGTCATCCCCCGAAACCAATCCCCACATTCGCAAGTGCGGTCGTCGCCAAGATCCGCATCGATTCCAACAGTCCGCAGCACCGTCGGCCGCGGTTGCTTCAGGCGCCTTTGAACCAGCCAAGCACATGTCTTTCAAGCCATCAGAATGAGCCCTTAAAGGTATCAGATCGAGCACAGCAAAGGAATAGCTGCGCAGCGATCGGCGGAGGTCTCCATTGGCGTCTCAGGGCTGTCGGCATCGCCGCCGGCTCCTGTTGACAATACGCCACAGTCCGGTCATCATTGCCTAATGGAGCCCAAAACCTTTCTCGAAGGCATCACCTTCGACGACGTGCTGCTCGTCCCGGAGTACAGCGCGGTCACGCCGGACCTGGCTCAAACCTCAACCCGGCTCACCCGCAACATCCGTCTCAACATCCCGTTGGTTTCGGCGCCCATGGATACGGTCACCGAATCCACGCTGGCGATTGCGCTGGCCCAGGAGGGGGGGATCGGGATCATCCATAAGAACCTCTCTCCGGAAGCACAGGCCCGCGAGGTCGCCAAGGTCAAGCGCAGCGAGAACGGCGTCATCAATGACCCCATTACGCTGAGCCCCGACGACACCATTTCCAAGGCCGTGGCGCTCATGGATCAGCAGAACGTCTCCGGATTCCCCGTGACGCAGGATGGATCCAAGCGCGGCAAAGTCGTCGGAATTCTGACGCGACGAGATATGAAGTTTCTCGGTGGCGAGGGAGCAGGCGCTTCAGCCCAATCGTCCGCCAAGTCACAGAAGCACGCAGCGCCCAGCGCCCGCAACGCGTCGCTAGACTCGCGGAAAGTCGGCGATGTGATGACGCGCGAGAATCTCATCACCGCTCATCCGGAAACGACGCTCGAAGCCGCCGAAGGAGTTCTCAATCGCGCCCGCGTCGAAAAGCTCCTTTTGGTCGATCGCGAGGGCAAGCTGGCAGGCTTGATCACGATGCGCGACATCGAGAACATTCGCAAGCATCCGCACGCCTGCCGCGATGGCCGCGGCCGGTTGCGCGTCGGCGCGGCGGTCGGTGTCCATCAAATGGAGCGCGTCGATGCGCTCATCAAGGCTGAAGTCGATGTCATCGTCGTCGATACCGCGCACGGCCATTCCGAAAACGTGATCCAAACCGTCAAGGCGATCCGCAAGCGATACGACATCGACATCATCGCCGGCAACATCGCCACCGCCGAGGGGGCCAAAGACCTGATTGCCGCCGGCGTCGATGCCGTTAAGGTCGGTATCGGCCCCGGTTCAATCTGCACGACTCGGGTCGTCAGCGGCGTGGGTGTGCCGCAGCTGACAGCGATCATGAACGCGGTCAGCGCAGCCGAGGAGGCGGATGTTCCCGTCATCGCCGACGGAGGCGTTCGCCAAAGCGGCGACATCGCCAAGGCCATCGCCGCCGGCGCCAGCAGTGTCATGCTCGGCTCGCTTTTCGCCGGACTCGATGAGAGTCCGGGCGAGCAGATTCTTCATCAAGGCCGGCGCTACAAAAGCTATCGCGGCATGGGCAGCCAAGGGGCGATGGGGGCGGGTTCGGCGGACCGCTACGGCCAGGCAAACGTCACCGAAACCCGCAAGTTCGTGCCCGAAGGCGTCGAAGGCCGCGTTCCGTATCGCGGCTCGCTCGCCGAGTTCGTCTATCAAATGGTCGGAGGCCTTCGCGCGGCGATGGGCTACTGCGGCTGCCGCACCATCGATGAGCTGCGCGAGAATGCCCGCTTCGTACGCGTCACGACCGCCAGCGTGATCGAGTCCCATCCGCACGACATTCAGATCACCAAAGAATCGCCGAACTACTCGCCGGCCCAGACGAATCCGGATTGAGTGCCCGTCTCCCTCTCCCGCTGGGAGAGGGTTGGGGTGAGGGTGGAGCGTAGAATCTTCGCGTTCCGATGAAACGTCGTGCGACAAAGATCGTTCTGTTCCTGCTCCTGGGCGCGATCATCAACGTCGCGGTTGCGTGGCTGTTTGCACTACGACCTTGGTCAAAGGTGCAGGAAACGGCCCGTTCCTACGTGCGATCAACGAAGCCACGGACGACGGTGATTATTGCTACCGGTGAGTTGTATCTTGGCCAATACGGCGGTTGGGCGTGGAGCGAAGCTTACGTATTGAACGAAACTCCCAAGTTCGTAGATGACGCACAACTCAGTTCGCATTTTCCGTATTGGTCTGCGTTCGCACACGGCGACCCTTTGGTGACACAATCTCAAAGCCCTGAAGGCTCACGCCTGTGGCAATACGATGAGACTGCGTTTGGCTGGCCTGCTTATTCGTTGTTCTACCAAAGCGCTCACGGTAATGGACCGAGCGATAGATCGAGCACAGCAATCGCCTTGCCTGATTCACTTAGACAACTGCTGGCAAGAAACAATTTTCGATTTGAATTCCCAAGAACCCCTATCTTTCCCGGCTTCGCGATCAACACGATCTTCTACGGGGCGATCCTCTGGCTTCCGGTGGCCGGACTCGGCGCACTGCGCCGCCGCCGTCGCATCAAGCGCGGCCTGTGCCCGGCGTGTGCGTATCCGCTTGGTGAGAGCGATGTGTGCACCGAGTGTGGCAAAGCGTGACGCGATGAAGCGCCGCATCTTCAGAGTCTGCCTGTTCCTGCTGCTGGGAGCGATCATCAACGTCGCGGTGGCGTGGGGCCTTGCCTTGTGGTCATTGCCTGATTGGGAAGGACAATCACCGCCTGATGGCTCGGATTTGCTTTGGGCCAATCGGATCGGAGTGGCCCCTGATCAGGTCGCCTTTGTTTCGAATAGGCGGAGCTGTGGCCTGCAGGACCGGACTCTTTGGCGAAACCCTTTCCTCGAAACGAGTTCCCTTGCGCAACCTGTCGGAGTCAAATTGAAAGCACGCTTACCGGTCAACGGTCTGGGTGGGGATTTCTACGCTGCTGGCGATTGGCTTACTTCATGGGAGTGGACTGGTTCGGGCGGCATCATCTTGTCCGATCGGCGATTCATTCCCCTTCGCGTTCTCTGGCCCGGCTTCGCGATCAACACGGTCTTCTACGCGGCGATTCTCTGGCTTCCGGTGGCTGGACTCGGCGTGATCCGTCGCATCAAGCGCGGCCTGTGCGCGGCGTGTGCATATCCGGTGGGCACGAACCCGCACTGCACCGAATGCGGCAAACCGGTGAACGTCAAAACGGCCTGAACCAAATCGGTTCAAGGTAAACTCGCGGCATGACCCGATCCCTTGAAACCTCCAAAGCCGACTACGGCCTCGATGCGCCCAAGGTGGTTCGCAACCTCTTTGTGGTCTCCGCGCTCGGCTGGAGTTTGTGGCTGAGCGCCAAGATCGGTCTTTGGTCCGGCGTCCTGAGAATCCCCGCCGGGGGAGACAACCACATCGGCCTTTCGCTGGCGCCCTTTGGGTTGGTCACCGCAATCGCGTGTGCCTTCATGGGATGCTGGATGGTGTGGGACAGCAAGATCGGCAAGGTCGCCGGGCGCGAGAAACTGCTCGACCATCTCACGTGGCGCGGCGATGAACAAGTCCTCGACATCGGCTGCGGCCGCGGACTCATGCTCATCGGCGCCGCCAAGCGCTTGACCCTCGGGGGGGCGGGAAAGGCGTCCGGTATTGACATCTGGCAGGCCGAGGATCTTTCGGGCAACAAGCCCGAAGCGACGCTCGAAAACGCCCGGCGAGAAGGCGTGCAGGACCGCGTCGAGGTCAAGTCGGCCGACATGAGAGAACTGCCGTTCTCCGATCGCACGATCGATGTGGTGGTCTCGCGTGCGGCAATTCACAACCTTTATTCCCGCGATGATCGCGTCAAGGCGATTCGCGAGATCGCGCGGGTGCTGGTTCCGGGGGGCCGCACACTCATCGATGACATTCGCCACGGCACCGAATACGCCGCGACGTTCGCCGCCAACGGCTGCACGGACATTCGGCGGCTGGACTCGCGCCTGGTCGGCGCGATGCTGATGATCTTCACCGTGGGTTCGCTGCGCCCCGCGACGCTGCTGGTGACCAAGGCGGGCTGATTTCCTTTGTCATTCCCGCGCATGCGGGAATCCAGCGTGAAACATGATGCGAGAATCCTAAATGACTGCAAGCACATTCCTGGCCGTGTCCACGGGCGCGATGATCGGCATCTTCATCGCATGCGGGCTCCCCCTCTTCGTCATCCTGGTCCTGAAGCGAAATAAGAAAGAGAACCCGTGATTCGCGCGCATGAGGCGCTATCACGCTGCTTCGAGCATTGGCACTGTTTCGACCTTCATCGCGCTCGGCGCGGCTTCGAGTTGACGGGAAACCGGTGTGGTTCAATCCGTTCTGAGGCTTCGCTACAATCGCGGCCATCATGTCGAAGATTCGCAGTGGCGAAAGCGTGAAGACGCAGAAGCCCGCACAAACCAGCCTGCGGCCCGATTACGGGATCGACGCGCCCGGGGTTGTCCGCAACCTCTTGATTGCAGGATCGGTTGCGCTGCTCGTGAGCGTGCTGTCATACAGCGGCGTGTTGCCCTGGAGGGGGCTGGAGCGTTCGCTGGCGCCGATGACGGTCGCCTGCCTGGGAATGGGCAGCTACATGTTCCTTTCCGCCAAGTACGGCAAGATCCGCGAACGCGAGTGGCTGCTCGATCTGCTCCCGGGGGGCTGGCGGGGCGATGAGACGGTGCTCGATGTCGGTTGCGGCCTTGGGGTCATGCTCATCGGCGCCGCCAAACGCCTGACGACCGGCACCGCGGCCGGCATCGACATCTGGCAGACCCAGGACCTCTCCGGCAACAATCCCGACGCCGCCCGCGAAAACGCGCGGCGCGAAGGCGTTGCCGACCGCGTGACGGTTGTGACCGCCGACATGCGGCAGATTCCATTTCCGGATGGCCACTTCGACGTCATCGTGTCGAACGCCGCGATTCACAATATCTACAAGGCAAACGAACGGGCAGTCGCGGTGGGCGAGATCGCACGCGTGCTGAAGCCAGGCGGCGCTTGCATCCTGGCGGATGTTCGACATGAAGGCGAATACACCAGCGTGTTGCGCGCGAACGGCGTGACCGATGTGCAGCGGCGTGATTCCAGCATCACGTCCATTTTCTTCGCGATTGTCACGCTGGGCAGCGTACGGCCGTTCGCGCTGGTTGGACGCAAACCGTCGGCGTCATTGTGAAGACGACGGCGACCAGCGCGGCGCCGGCATAGCATGGTCCACAGCCCCGGATACACGGAATGGATACACGGAATTCCGTTCAACCTACGCCCGACATTCGTACTCTGGTGCTCGTCGAAGGACCGAGCGACGCGGCCGCTGTCCGGGCGTTGGCCACTCGTCTGGGTGGAATCAACTCCCCGTAAGGCTGGCGGATCCTCAGCGCAAGCATTCCAAGATCAGAACAGATTGACGTTGATCGCTGACCCCTCATCCCTGCTCTCGCGCCGTACCATTCCCCCATGCCGCACGGCCGCAGGCTGGAACCTTGGCAGGTGCTCGCATCGGAATATCTCCACCGTGAGCCCTGGCTGACCGTTCGCAAAGACCACGTGCGCCTGCCCACCGGCGCTGAGATCGAGCATTACTTCGTCCTGGAATACCCGACCTTTGTCAACGTAGTGGCCATCACGCCCGAAGATCGCTTTGTGCTCGTCCGCCAATACCGCCACGGCTCACGCACCATCAACTTCGAGCTCCCGGCGGGCGTGGTCGAGCCCGGCGATGCGGATGAACTCGCCGCCGCGAAACGCGAGCTGCTCGAGGAGACCGGGTACGGCGGCGGAGAGTGGGGGACGGGGGGGTCGCCGCTGATGATCTTGTCCGCCAATGCGAGCACCACCAGCAACCTGACTTACTCGTTCCTCGCCCGCAACGTCACGTTGCAGCGTCCACCGGCGCCTGAAGCTACGGAGCATCTTGAAGTCCACCTGCTGACGCGCACTGAGGTGAAGGATCTGGTCCTGGGGGGTGCGGGCGAGATCATCCAGTCGCTCAACATCGCGCCGCTGCTCAAGGTTCTCTTTGCGAGCGATCCGTGACGGCAACGGCGACATCAACTCCGCATACGGTCGAAGAATCGCCCTACCCCGTGTCGAAGATCCGCCGTGGCGGGGCGACCTGACAGCGATGCAAGGAGAGAGCATGACGGTCAAGCGTTTGGACAATGTGGGCATCGTGGTGGAAGACATCGAGGCCGCGATCGACTTCTTCACCGAACTTGGCCTGGTGCTCGAGGGCCGCGCCCCAATCCAAGGAGACTGGGCCGATGGCGTCACCGGCTTGCGCGGCATGCGCGTCGAGATCGCCATGATGCGTACGCCGGATGGTCACGGGGGGGTCAGGGGGGACGGCGGGGGTCGGCTCGAGCTGTCGCGATTCCTCGCGCCGCCTGTGGTCGCCGATCACCGCAACGCCCCGGTCAACGCGCTGGGTTATCTGCGCATCATGTTCACCGTGGAAGATTTGGACGACACGCTCGCCCGTCTGGTCAAACACGGCGCCAAGGTCGTTGGCAAAGTGGTGCAGTACCAGGACGCATATCGACTCTGCTACATCCGCGGCCCCGAAGGAATTCTTATCGGGCTCGCTGAGGAACTGGGCTGACAGCCGAATGGTGGGTTTCGTCGCCCGCCACACCGGGCATGCGCGGCGACCTCTTCCGCGATCGAGATTCTTTTCCGTTTGCTCTTCTTTTGCGCTTCGCGCCGACGCGAATTCTGACACAATTGGGCAATTATCGTTCGGCCGCCCTTCGGCCGTAAGCTCAGGAGGATCAGGATGAAGACGCCCAGAGTTTTTCATGCGCGCACGTTCCTTGCCGGCGTTGTTGCTGGCTGTATGGTCTCGCTCACAACGCAGACGTTCGCAGTTGCTCCGCCGAACGATACATGCGCCGGCGCTTTGACGATTCCCAACGGATCCTTCCCATCGTGTTCGCCGGTGGTCGCCGACATCACCGATGCGACTCTCACTGGTGACCCACCCACACCCTCGTGTCAAACCAACATTTCGCGCAGCGTGTGGTTCAAGTTCACCCCAACCACCACGGCCTATTACTCGGTCTCGACCTGCGCTGACATGGGCACGGCTACCACGGTCGATGACACGGTTTTGGCCATCTATACCTCGCCCGGCGGCACCTGCGCCGGTCCGTTCACGGAAATTGCGACATCCTTTAACGTCGACGGTTGCGATGATGATTCCTGCACCAGCGAAGGACTCCAGTCCTTTTTGCAGACAACGCTGAACGCAGGCACAACCTATTACATGGTGATCTGGAAGTTCGACACGCCGCCGCCCACCGCGGGCAATACGGCCGTTCAGGTCTGCATCAATGTGATTCCGCTTCCTCTGAACGACACGTGCGCCCAGGCGATTCCTCTCTTGCTGAATCGCCCGGTTGCCGGATTCAACTTCTCAGCGGCCAATGATTACCAACTTCCGGCTGCTTCAGCTTGCTTTCCGGCGGGGCACACGGCGAGCACGGCTGCTGGCCGTGATGTGGTCTATTCCTTTACGGCGCCGTCGGCGGGCCAGTATTCATTCCGCGTCTGGCAGTACGTCTCCAGCGGCACTTCCAATGTGGTCACCTACCTTGCATTCACCTGCCCGCCGGCTACGCCGGGCACGCCGGTGACCGTCTCGTGCGTCGCGGCGTCGAACATTCAATCGAGTACCGGCGGCGAGGAGATGAACTGTGTGTCGCTGGCTGGGGGAGGACAGGTCTTCTTCTTCATCGATGAGGCGGCGGTGGGTGCCGGCGGCAGCTTCTACGCCCTTGTGGAAGAGTGCGGTCCCATGGAGCTTGAGCCAAATAACACTCCCGCGCAGGCGAACGCGTTGTCCTGTGCCATCCAGGGTCAGGTGAACCCGGCGACGGAAGCCGATTTCTATTTGATCGGCGCGCCCGCCACCGGCTCACGGCTCTTTGCCATGGTCGATGCTTCCACCGCCGGTCCCTCGGCCGATGTGGACCTGCGCGTCGACAGCGCGACGGACACCGTCGAATTCGATGACCTGGACTGCGATGTGGAGTTCGGTGTGAGCGGTTTCGCGCCGATCATTGCCGGCACCATGGCGACCGGCGTGCCGCTTTTCTATCAGGTGGACCGTTTTGGCTCCGCCCCGACCGGAAACGCCAATCCCTATCGTCTCTACTCGGTCATTCAGCCCCCCAGTTCGAGCGCCACCCCGGAAAGCGAGCCGAACGATACCACCGCCAACGCGGACTCGGCGGCGAACAATTACTTCAGCGGCGCTCTGGCCGGGCCGGCGCCTTCCACTGACGCCGACCTCTATTCGTTCCCCGCCACGGCCGGCGACCTGATCATGGTCATTGTCGATGGCGATCCGACGCGCAACAACACGCCCGTCGACACCCGGCTGCAGTTGCTGGACAGCGCGGGCGCAACGCTCGTCGATGTCGATGGCAGCGGCTCGGCGGTGAACCTCGATAACGCCAATGGGCCCGGATTGTTTGAGACCGTGCCCAGCTTCCCCAGCGAGGGATTGCTCTTCCGTGCGCCAGCCACCGGTGTCTACTACGCCCGCATCACGGCTGCCGTGACCGGCGCCACGGGCGTGGGCGACTATCTGCTCTCGATCACAAGGAACTGCACCATTGGCGGCGGCGCGGCGCCCTGCGCGGCGGACATCAACGGCAACGGCACGGTCAACACCGCTGACCTCCTGGCCGTGATCAATGGCTGGGGCGCCTGCGCCGGGCCATGCCCGCCGCACTGCGCTGCCGACATCGCACCGCAGCCCAATGGCAATTGCCTCGTGAACTCGGGCGATCTGCTCATGGTCATCAATAACTGGGGCCCGTGCCCTTGATTGATTAAAGAATCACTCCCTCTCCCTCTGGGAGAGGGCTGGGGTGAGGGCGTCTCTACCCATCGTGGCGTTGACTCAAGCCCTGCGTACACCGTTTTCTCCCGGCTTGACCGTCATCGCCATGAACAACGACGACGACGGCGCAACCGTGGCCGACCGCACGTGCCATGAACTGCTGTCGCGGGTGAAGTGATCAATGGCGTGATAGCTTTGGCATTGAGGCGCTTCGTTAGTCGCGCTTCGGCCGTGACTCCGTCGATGCTGACTTCTTCTTGCGCGGCTTGACCATATCTACTGAGAGTGGCCATGTCTTTACAGCAAGCGATGCCAGTTTCGAGCTTCGCGCCTCAATCTCTCTAGGGGTCCATCTCGAGACCGCACCAATCTCTCGTGTAAGTTGAAGCTTCGACTTGGCGAGAGCCTTGCGTTTGACCGCGAACGAATCGTTACCAACCGTGGCATTGTCGTCTTCAGCCAGAAGGCAAAGATTGCCCAGCCGATTGACGTAGCTCCCTTGGAGTTCCTCAGTGAAGTGTTTCCATCCAGGTGTGGGCGTCTCGGGGAGAACGTGTTCCAGCGTAATGTCGGCAGTACTATCGCTAACCACGAGACCACCAAGCTCTCCGTTAACGTATCGCTCCAGTTGACGAAGATAGAACCGGGCCAAATAATCCTTAGACACTCTGACATTTCGGAATTCATCCTCGAATTCCGGATTGGCAGGAACCTGCTTCGCGAGTGCCTCACGGAGTGCAGACGCGTTCTTGATTTTCTTCAGGCGTACTGCGAGAGACAGATCAGCGTACAGTTTCTCAATAGTTCCACCACGAGATTGAGACACAAGGATGCGAACAGATGCCGCGACCAACACTCGCAGCGATTTCAGCACGTCGCTGCGGCTGAAAGTGTCGCATATCGCAAGCAGCAGCGGTCGTACTTGCGTCATTCGAAGTAGCGACAGATTTGAGACATGCTCTTTGGATTCCGGGTTGAACTTCTTCCAGTAGGCGTGCTCTGGGCTGGCGAGCGCTGCATAGATGCGCGCGTTGCGCGCAAGGTCGTCGCAGAGACGCAGCGCCGATTTCTTGTTCCTTACCTGCGATTTCGCCGCCTTGAATATTTCGCGTTCTCGTGTCAGCCCATGATATGATGACCAGAAATGGCGTAGGAACGCAGCTGGCGCATCCTTCTCAGCCATTGACTCCAACACACCACTCATCTTGAGCCAGTATGCCTGCGCCTGATCGATCCGGTCGCCTGCGGCGGCAAACAAGAAGTTTTTGAGCAGGTCTGAAATCGCAAGTGCAATGCCGCGATCGTTCAATGTTTCGAAGATCGTAAAGGCCGTTGCGTGGTCGGGTACGATCACCCGTATTGCTGCTGCTCCTCTATCAATAAATTCCACCCATTCGACGAGAGCATCGTCAGCTGCCGATCCAGCGGCCTCAGCGATCTTGCCAACGCGATCGTTGATACGCTTAAAGGCATCTGCAATCTTCTGATGTGACGCTTTGCTTGCTTGAATCTTCTCGTCCGGTGCCTGGCCGCGATCAACCACATGGTCTTGGAAGAACGGATCATCGGTTGAATTCAAAGTGATTCGCGGCAGTACAGACGTCGTCTTCAAATCGGCTTTTTCAATGTACTTGTCTGCGATCGCTTTGGCTCGCTCTAAATCGCTGTGCGCGCCAAAGTAGTCTCGAATTGCGCAAAGAATCATGAAGGCTGTCGCGAGCCGCTGCTGTCCGTCGACGATCTCCAGATCTTCCGGGCCGAGTCTCGTCATGACTACGGAACCAAGGAAGTGATGTGGCTCGTTCTTCTGAATCGCTCCTGCAATGTCATCGAGCAGATCGATGACGTTCTGGTCGTCCCAGGCATAGTCACGTTGATACTTTGGCACTCGAAGCCGGAAATCATCGAGTAGCTTTCCCATTCCGGAGAGGTCGTATCGAATCTCACCCTGCACTCTTGCAAGGCGGCTCGATCGTCTTGTTTTGGGCTTTTGCCGGGATCGCATCGCACGCATCATACGGTGACCCAATGTGAGCCGGCTCATGGGTGGCGCCGAAGGACCGTTTTGCGCGCGCGCCACGGGGTATCCCGCAAAAATCAAAATCGCCGGAATTTCAGATTTTTGCGGTTCGGTAACCGCCTGTCCCGCAAGGACTTATCGGTTAGTGCTCACAATCAGAGGCCACCGGCGCGCGCACAAATGAGGCCCTTCGTCCAGGGGTAGAGGAGCACTGCGCGCGCTCGCACGGCCGACTCCGCTTCGCTCCGCTGGCCGTGGCACCCTTCCTGTCATTTTGGATTTTGGATTTTGGACTTTTCGCCTCCACATCCCTCCGAGACTTGCCTGGCCGAAGCCGTCTTCGTCACGTTCAGCCTTCAGCAGGCCATCGATGCGGCGGTGGATCGAATCGCGGATGAAATGGTCCGCGCCCCCGGAAGCGGGGATGCAGTCACCATTGAGGGCCGGATCGAGAGCCAGTTCATCAGACTCCGCACGCTCTTCGAAGCCCAGGCGAGTCTCGTGATTCAGCAGCATCAACTCCTGGACATCGCACGGCTGAGGGTGGCTGCAAGAGGCGGCGCTGGGGGGTCTGGTGTGGGCAAGGAAACAGTCCGCCGCGCTTGCCGCGCGGTGCTGACGGCGAGGCGGTCGCCGCGCGATTCGGATGACCTCGTGCGCGGCATGTCCGAAGACATGATGCATCACTTCATTCACACCCGCCTCCACATCGCAGCTGCGCGGCGTGACGTGTACGGATACCGCGAGAATTCCGGGAGCCCACATCGGCGTGATCATCACACGTATCCTCGACTGTCGCGGCTGTTTCCGCCCGCTTTGCAAAACAGGCCCACCGGCGCGCGCGCGCACTACACCTCCGCCCCCGGAATTCCGCATTCTGAATCAATGCGCAAGGGTTTTGCCATGCCGCGCGCAATTTCGGGAGACCCCCGCGGCGCGCGCACAAACATGTCCCTGGCCTTCAAATCGCCTCAGCGCGCTCGCGATCCGCCTCGATTCAAAGTCCAAAATCCAAAATCCAAAATCCAAAATTCCTCGAGGCCTCGCCCCGCATATGTCCACTTTTGGACTTTGGACTTTTGGACTTTGGACTTTGCCATGCCGTCAATCGTCAATCGTAAATCCCAAATGCCCCCGCTATTCTTCGCCCATGCATGTTGCACCGCTGATCTCGACGATCGCCGCCGCCTTCGCCGCGGCGTGGCTGCTGGGATTGATCACACAGCGGTTGGGGCTTTCTCCAATCGTCGGCTACCTGCTGGCGGGAATTGCGATCGGTCCCCACACGCCCGGCTTCGTCGGCGATGTGAAATCGGCGAACCAGCTCGCCGAGATCGGCGTCATCCTGCTGATGTTCGGCGTGGGATTGCACTTTCACATCAAGGATCTGCTTTCCGTCAAGGATGTGGCGATTCCCGGTGCGGTCGGGCAGAGCCTCGTCGCGACGCTGGTCGCGATGGCGATCTTTCATTTCTTCGGCTGGCCTCTCAAGGCCGGCCTTGTGCTGGGCATGGCCATGGCGGTCGCCAGCACGGTCGTGCTGCTGCGCGTCCTGATGGACCAGAATCTGCTTCAGACCGTGCACGGCCGCGTCGCGGTCGGCTGGCTCATCGTCGAGGACATTTTCACCGTCGTGGTGCTCGTGCTCGTGCCGATGCTCGCCGATGGCAGCGGTTCATCCGGAGGCGGAGCCAGCGTGTCTGGGCTGTCGATCCTCTGGGCGCTCGGCAAGCTGGTCGCGCTCGTCGCCATCGTGCTGCTGGCCGGCTCGCGCATCATTCCGTGGATCTTGATTCAGGTCGCCAAGCTGCGCTCGAGCGAGCTGTTCACGCTGACGGTGCTCATGCTCTCGATGGGCGTTGCGGTGGGCTCCGCGGCGTTCTTCGGCGCTTCACCGGCTCTGGGCGCGTTCCTGGCGGGAATGGTCGTCGGGCAGTCGCCGGTCAGCCATCAGGCGGCCGCCGATGCGCTCCCGATGCGCGATGCCTTCTCCGTTCTGTTTTTCGTCTCGGTCGGCATGCTGTTCGACCCATCGTTCCTTGCGCAGCAGCCGGGCATGGTGGCGTGCGGCTTGCTGATCGTGCTGGTGGCCAAGCCGCTCACCGCGCTGCTGATCGTCGCCCTGATCGGATATTCAGCGCGCACGGCGTTGACGGTGGCCGTGGGTCTGGCGCAAGTCGGCGAGTTCTCGTTCATCCTGTCATTGGTCGCTCACGACCACGGACTGATGCCTGATGTGGGGCACCACGTCATCGTGGCGTCGGCGATGATCTCCATCGCGATCAATCCGCTGCTGTTCAGATCGTGCGATCGAATGGAAGCATGGCTGCAGCGCCGCCCGAAGCTGTGGGCTCTCCTCAATGCCCGCGCCGACCGCAAGATGAAAGAGATCAACGCCCAGGCGCGGCAGACCATCCTGGCCGCCGAGAAGCCGCTGGCGGTCATCGTGGGCTACGGTCCGGTCGGTCGCGTCGTGGATGCGCTGCTGCGCGACACGGGACTGGAGACGGTCATCATCGACACCAACATGGACACCATCCAGTCGCTCACCAAGTCGGGCCGCAAGGCGATGTTCGGCGATGCCACGCGAATGGAGATTCTGGAGCAGGCCGGCATCAAGCGTGCGATTCACCTCATCGTCACGCTGCCGCACTCGGCGAATCGCGAGCCGCTGGTCGTCGCCGCGCGGCAGCTCAATCCCACGATCGAGATCACGGTTCGTGCGCGGTATCTGCGCGAGCGCGAGGCCCTGAATCAGGCCGGAGCAAACACGATGGTGTACGAGGAAGGCGAAGCCGGCATCGCCCTGGCCGAGCACGTGATGCGCCGCCGCGGAATCGATGATGCAACGATCAACAGGATGCTCGAGGCTTTGCGAAAGATCTGGGTGCTGGATGAGTAAAGAGCGATCACACGGTGATGGAGCGGCGGATCGCCAAACGCGGAAGTCCGACTATAATCTCGACCCATTGAACACCCGGGGCCGTTGGCGCAGCTGGCTAGCGCGCCTGCTCGACACGCAGGAGGTCACTGGTTCGAATCCAGTACGGCCCATTCATCACAGGTGGCGCGGAGCGAGTGACGTACGCGTACCCGCCATGGCCGGCGGCGCGGCACAGACCTTCAGTTTTTTCGCTCCGGTTTGACGTGGCGATGTTGCTGAGGATCGAAAAGGATGAAGGTGGGTATCGGCGCGGCCGACAGCTCGTGGGGCGCCTGTCCCCAGAAATGCTGACACCAGTTGCGACGAAATTGAAAGAGTTATCCACAGAGCTCAACTGAGCGCACCACGCCAGAACGGTCGCCAGGCGCGTGTGCTGATGAACTGCACGAAGAACGAGCACTTTTTTCGCAAACGTTTTTCTTGACGGGCCAGAAGGCCGCGATACAACGAGCGCTCAACTTGCGTGGACTGTCTGCGCAGGCTCTTCCGGACTTTCGGGTCCACTACATCCTGAGTAGGAGGAATGGCAATGTGTCTCACACACAAGATCGTGGCTGTGATCGGTTGCGCCGCGCTCACCGGATCGATTCAGGCCGGCGTCAAGAACGGACACTTCGAGAACCGCGGCGCGGGAAACATTTATTGGCAAACGTGTTCACTATGGACTCCCTCCGAAGTTGTCATTCCCAACTCCGGCGGCAATCCCTGCTCGTACCTGCACATCAAGACGCCAAGTTGCGGCGAAGGACGCCAGGCTTGGCAGGGAGACATCTGCGTGCTTCCGCCAGGCCCAGCGGCCGGCTTTGCAACCTTGAAGTTTCAGGCCAAGGCCAGCCATCCCTATGGCACGACCGTGACATTCTCGCTTGGCTCCGGGGGTACGACGACGCGAGAAATCCCCGCTAGCAGCTCAACCACATGGGCGACCCACTCGGTCTCGTTGCCGGTGTCGGGTCCCACTGATGCGAAGGTGCTCTTCTCGGTGTGCGGGGCGGCCCCCAGCGCATTCCTGCAGGTTGACAACGTCTCGGTGTGCTTCACTACCTCGAACCTGACGACGCTCGGACCGCCCACACCCACGCCGTGCGACTGCTCAGCGGCGTGCCCGGGCGTGCCTGTCGAAGTCAAGACCACCGGTCCGACCCTCTGCCTCGGCCAGGATGTCTGCGTATGCAACCTGCCCAATGCGCCGGCCGACGACTCCCGGTCCGCTTCATCATCCGAAACCGACATGGAGCAGCCGGCAAAATCCTTGACCGATCAACTCATCGATGCGCTCAATGCCTTGGGCGCATGCGATGGATGCCCGCAGGATGTGTCGCCGAAGGGTGCGCCTGACGGAAGGGTGGATATGAATGATCTGGTGGAGATTTTGTCTTCAGGTCAGAGCGATTGACCGATCCCGTATTGCGTAGCAACGACAATGGCGGCACAGGCCAAAGCCTGTGTCGTCTTTTTTTTGACCGGCAAACGGGCGGCGACCGAGGTGATCGATGCACGGGGCCCGTTTCCGTAAAATTCCTCAGTAGCGCGCCGCTTTGATGAGGCAAAAGATGCCATGCGAGCGGCGTTGCTCGACATGTCATGGTGAGGATGGGCTCCAGAACCAGACGGTCCGCTCGTGCGCGAAGGAGGAACTGTCGATGAGATTCGAAATTCCATTTTCCAGAATCATTTCGCTTCTTGCAGTTGCCGCGGCGCTGATCTCGCCCTGCATAGTCCGCGGCGGATCAATTGTGTTTGTTCAATGCGGGCCACCGTGCGATAGCCAGGTGCCGCAGCCGAACTCGGATTACACCGGCGTGGCCACGGGCAACTACCAGACTCTGGGACTGAGATCCGATGGAACGGTCGTCGCCTGGGGCTTCTGCGGCAAGCAGTCGTGCGAGATACCAGCGCCGAACTCGGGATTCACCGCCATCGCGTGCGGCGACGCGTTCAATCTGTTCCTGCGCGAAGGCGGCGTGATCGATGTCACCGGCAACCCCGATTACGCTCCCACCAACGTTCCCGAACCCAACAGCGGGTACGTGACTATCGCGGCGGGCCTCCTGCACGCTGTTGCATTGAGGCCCAACGGATCGATCGAGGCCTGGGGATTCTGCGGCTTTGGCGTGCCCCACGTTCCTGCGCCCAACGCCGATTGGGTCGCCATCGCGGCGGCGGCTATTCCAGCATGGGCCTGAAATCCGATGGCACACTCTATAAATGGGGATGCTTTCCTGAACAGGATCAGATCATCGAGTCCGGCACGCACTTTACGGCGATGGCCTGTCACCTGCATCACGCCTTGGCGATCCGAGAAGACGGTTCGATCCTTGCCTGGGGGAACAATGAGTTCGGCCAGCTCAACGTGCCCGCGCCGAATAGCGGGTTCATCGAAGTTGCCTGCACACTCGATGGCAGTGTGGGCCTGAAGGCCGATGGCACGATCGTGGTTTGGGGCCAGATCGGCCCGGTGGCAGCGCCCAACAATCACTTCACTTCCATCGCAACCAACAACTCGGATGCGTACGCGATCCGAGCGACTGTGTTGGCCGACATCACTGGCGATGGCGTTGTCAACACGAGTGATCTACTGGCCGTGATCAACTCGTGGGGTCCGTGCCCAAATTCACCGGCGGAATGTCCCGCCGACTTGACGAACGACGGGTTCGTCAACGTCGGTGATTTGTTGATGGTCATCAACAACTGGGGGTAAGTATCCGGGATTGACTCACCGCGCGCCTCCTGGGGTCGCTGTCACACCGGACAGTTTTCTGTTGGCGAAAGTGACCAAAACCAGCGCGACGTATGCAAATCGTCGAAGCCAATGCCACAAAATTGTCTGGCGCAACTCGTGCATCCGGCTGAACTTACGCTCGACTTGAGATTGCCTGTCTGAAGAGGATTTTGCCCAGACGGGATTCATCAGGTACGGTGCATTGACCACTCCGCGAATGGGCTTCGCCGTATTTCCTGGAGGTACATTTCATGTTTACACAAATGCCCGTTGGCTCCGTTTCCGTCGCGGTGTTGATGGTGTTCGCCATCTCCATCGACTCGAGGGCCGATGATCTGCAACCCGATTCGGTGGCGCTGGACAGGGCGGAACCTCCATTCGAAGGCGGCATCGCCGGAGTTGACATGACGCAAGATTTCGAATCTGGGTTTTCGTATGTGGCTGCGTGCAGCCAGAATGGGTGGACGTGCGGGGGAGCTCCGGGAGTTTTCAGCATCGTGAACTCCGGGATTGCGGGATTTGGGACGCATTCCATCCGGGATGCGGCTACCGAAATATTTCCGGCCTTGCAGCAAATTCAAAGCCCCCTTCTGCCCGCGGCGCAGACCGGGGTCGTTGCGGCCGACATCGTGATCAGCGACACAAGCAGCCTCTGGCAGTTCACGACCGTCAATACGCTGGCGGGCTCTGGATTCTTCAACACCCGCATCAATTTTGAATTGAACGGCGCCATCACCGCGCTCCAGGTGACGAACTCGCCCCCATGTGTTTCAGGCATCTTTCTCCCGACGAATGGGACCTGGGCGCCAGGCGTCAAGATGCGAATCGGCATCGAGATTCAACCCGGCAATGTGCTGAGAGTTTACAAGGACGGCGTCCTCATCTTTACGGGCGAAGACATCGCCCAGCACTGCGCGCCCGGCGATCCCGACATCGGTGCGACGCAAATCCGCGACTTCAATTCCAATGTGGGAAACAGCTCCACGCTCACGATCGACAACATCAGCAGTTCCCTTGCCGGCCCACAGGCATGCCAATTGCCGCTGAAGTTCTGCGCCTCCGACATCGCGCCGTTTCCCAATGGGGATGGGCTCACCAACGCTGCTGATCTGCTTCTGGTGATCAATACGTGGGGCCAAAATGGAAATGCGAACGGTCAGCGGCCGCCGGGCGATCTTGCACCGCTTCCAAATGGTGATTGCATCGTCAATGCCGCAGACTTGCTTGGCGTCATCAATGCCTGGGGCCCTTGTCCGCAACAGGTCGGAGCCTGCTGTCTTCCCAATGGCGGGTGCCTGAACGCGGTGACGGTGTCGCAGTGCCTTGCCAATGGCGGCGTCCATCACGGCGTCGGAACGAATTGCAACCTGACGATTTGCCCAGTCCTGCCGGTGAACGACGAATGTGCAAACGCCATGGTCGTCACCAACGGCTCGTTCACGATTTCCAATGTGGACGCCACGACAAGCCTCGGCATTCCCGGGGCTGCATGCACGTTCGGCGGCCCACAACTCTTCAAGAAGGATGTGTGGCTGAAATACACGGCGACCTGCACGGGCCCCATCAACATGAATCTTTGCAGCACCACGGGCGCCGCCACGGACACGGTCATTTCCGTGCTGAGCGGCTCGTGCGGCGACCTGACCGAGGTTGCGTGCGATGATGACAGTTGCGGCAGCGCCTCCGATTTTCATTCCGCGGTCGAGTTCATGGGCTTGGCCGGAACGCAGTACTTTGTGCGCGTGGGCAGCTGGAACAATTCGCCGACTGGTTCCATGCTGTTGACCATCACCTGCAGCCCGACAGGATTACTGTGCTTTGGCGATCAGGCCATGGTCTTGGATGGGTCCGGCACCTTCACGATGCCCGGATGGCAAAGCCCCGGGACATCACCTTTCTTTTACGTCAACACCGCTCAACTCCAACCCCCGCTCACGATCGTGCAGCAGCCCGCGCCAGGCACGTTGTTGAACGGAGTGCAGAGTGTCGAAGCGTCGGTCGTGGTCTTCGACGCGATCGGACAGTCCGACAGCTGCAAATTCGTGCTGTCATTGGTGGACAAAACCCCGCCCTCGTTGACCATTTCAGCGGTTGTCGATGGTCAGAGCATTGTTGCTCCCGCCCAAATCGTGCCGCAAATCGCCGCGGTTGACAATGCTGATCCATCGCCGCAGATCACGGCCAGGCTTGACGGTCAGACGTATGTGCCGGGCACACCGATTCAGGCGGTCGGAATCCACAGGCTGCGCGTCGAGGCGGTTGACGACTCGTCAAATTATGCGGCAGAGGTGGTCACGTTCGAAATCCGAAAGCGTCCGCTGAAGAACGCTGTCGCCGTGATCGCGGATCTGACATGCAATGCGGACGGCATTGCCTTTGGTGAGTTGGACGCCACGGTCTTGGTCGCTTCTTCCGAATTCATTGTCAATGACATCAACCTCTACACGGTGGACTTGTGGGTGCTCGACAGCCACGGCAAGCCCCTGAATAACAAACCGATTCCGTTGGCTGGTTCAGTGCATCCCGCCGGTGGTTACAACTACGCGACGACAGAAGCAATGTATCAAAACGGCTATTGGCAATTCCATTTCCATGCGACTCCGGCGGACCAAATGATCAGCGATTGTCCCGCCGCGATTCTCATCACCGGCACCGCCAACGTAGGACTCTCCAATTCAGTTGATTTTCACGCAAACGCTGATGCGGTCGTCGACCCAAATCCGGTTCAGACGTTGACAACGATGGGCCTGACGAACCAGGATCCGCCGCATGCACCGGTATTCGAACCGCAATGGCCGAACTGCGAGTGGCAAGCGCACCTGTTCACGCAGCCTCCTGATGTTCGGTTGACGTCCGTCACCGTTCCATGTTTTGGTGCTTTGGCGAAGAAATCCCTGATGTATCTGGTTGCCAATGGAGGGATTTGGGGCTTTGCCGATGCCCTCGATGTCGTGCCGTGCACCGGTACCATCGCGGCCACAAGCACCGTCGAGCACAGGATGTTCCTGGTCGTGTGGCTTCAGGGCCCGGCGGATTGCTGTAATTGCAGCATCCAGTGTGCGTTCACTCCAATCTTTGAAATTCGCCTGCAAGTCGACGAGGTTGCCTCAGCCACCGCCAGCGGATTGATCGATGTCGACAGTAATCGCTGCATCGCGCAAACGTTCGGCTCGCGAACGCTCAACACCGCGGGCACCATTACGCATGCACCGGTGCTGGGTTCGTGTTTCAACGTCATCAACAATTGCGCGGTGGTGGTCGAGATCAATTCAGTGGCCTCCTTGAACGTGTTCGCAGACGCAACGCTTTTCAATCCGGCAGCGCTTGCCATTGCGCAGATCCGCGACTCCTCGCCGGGCGTGGAAATTGTGGCAACCTGCCAAGCCACTCGCGGGCCGTGCGTGGGCGAGTCGCTTGCCGTCGCCATCAAGTAGCGGAATGACGCGCGATGTGTGAAATGGATCTCGGCGTTCTCATACAGGATCTCAACCGCTCACTTTGGACTGACTCGATCAAGCTTTCTGGCAAGTTCCTTCACGTCCGTGGCCTTGGACAGCTGCTTGACCGACTCGTCTTGGATCTCCTTGACACGCAGGTGCCGGCAGATGCTCCGCACCAATCGCAAGGTCACGGTCGACTCCTGCTCTGCCAACATGTCCACCTGCAGGTCCAGATGCGCGCGCTTGTCGGATTCCTTCATGGCTCGATTCTGGCTCATCAAGACCAGAAGCGTCAGGAAAATGGCCTCCAATGAGACCATCATGGTCAGAAAGGTAAATGGAAACCGGTCGAAAGGCTCGAGGCCTGGGACGGCTCCGCCATTGATCAGAATCCATCCGCCAAACCACAGCGCATGCAAGATGATGGAAGGCGTGCTTCCCGCAATGGCCGTCACGTGGTCGGCGATGCGCTCGCCGGCGGTCCGGCTATGAAGGGCCTGCTTTTCCAACCGCATGATCTTCTTGATGTTGCCCTGCGGCGGAATGTCCTGGCTTGTTTTGCGCTGCATTCGCTTCAACGAACCTCCAATGCTGCGTGTATTGTTGGGTCACATTGTGCCTGGTCATGTGCAAGCGCTCTTTGCATGAAACAACGAGGATAAATCGGTAGGAATCCTGCCCCAATGATTCACTGTCGGAGATGGTGATGCGTGTGGGGCACGCGCGCGGCGATTCCAACACGGTCCAAATTCAAACATCGGTCGAAAGGCTCGAGTCGGGTCAAGGGCTGTGATCGTGCCCCAATGCCTCGATCAAAGGCCCCAGGTGCTTTCGAAACTTGGCTGCGCGGCCGACGGAGGTTTTGTAGATCGGTTGGCGCACTTGCTGATAGCTGGGGGTCGGAGCCGCCGTGGGCGGAGCCTGGTCAGGCTTCTCTTGGTGGAACTGCAGACAACGGTCGTCCCACTCGAGGCCGATGAGATCGATGATCCGGCGGCTCCAGGCTTCCTGATCCGAAACCAGCGCTTCATAATCCAACCTCAGGATGGGGACATTCAGGACCTCGTGCCAGTGCTGCATCAATCGCTCGTATTGGCGATGCATGAGTCCCAAGAGGCGCAGGTCGCCCTGGTACGGGAAATAGGCCCCCAGATTCTCGGTGTAGCACGCCAGGCAATTGTCCAGCGCATCCCGCCGAAGATCGATGAGTCCCGCGCGCGGCAGGAGCATCGAGATGAGCCCCAGATGCACCCACAGGTTGAGGTGCTTGGTGGTGATGCGCTGGGCGCGCGGCGCCAGGGAACTCAAGAGTTCGATCTGGGCCTGTCCAAGCTCATTCACGTGTGCCTGCTGCATGTCAAGGACGCATCGTGGATAGGGATGCTGCGATCCAATCCGGAGATTCAAGTCGCCGGCCAGGGCGGGTATGAAGTTGATTTCGCCGGCGCCGTGTACCTGCGGATGCGCGCCGATGATGCGTTCCACCAGCGTGCTGCCGCTCCGCGGCCGGCAGATGATGCAGACCGGAAGCCTGGAATCGTTGCTCGCGCGTGGCATTCGCGCGATTGCTTCGCGGGAAAACACACTGATCATCTCATCGACATGCCGCGCGTAGGCATCCATGTCGAAGGACACCGGGACGACGGCATGCGCGTGGGAGTACGCCTGAAAGGCGCTGTCCGGATCTCCGGCTCGCTCATGCGCCTTTCCCAGCAGGAACCAGAGATCCTTGCGCAGGCTCGGGTTCACCGATGCGTTGCCGGCGTGACGTTGCGCCACCGCGATCGCGCTGGCGTACTGTTTGGCTTCAAGCTCGAGGTTGGCAAATTCGTAGGCGACCTCGGCGCTTTCTTCCTTGGTCCCGATGTGGGCCGCGATCAGCTTGCGGGCCTTGTCCGTTTCGCCCAGCACGTCGTAGCTGCGGGCCAGCCCCGCCAAAGCGCGCGGATGCTTGGACGCGAATCGAAGCACTTTCTGAAACCTCGAGATCGCCTGGCGATAGTGGCCCGATCGAAGGTGAAACTCTCCAAGCTGAACGTGGCCCAGAGGATCCTTGGGCCGGATCTTGATGTACTGCTCCAGATGTGCGACAGCGCCGTCAGGGTCCTGGCGATAGACCGCGATCTGGTGCAGGAGCATCAGCGCATCGCAGTCATTCCTGTTCTGCTCAAGCAACTGCTCGCAGAGCCGTTTCGCGCCGAGCATGTTTCGCGCGATGAAAGCGCTGCGGGCCTTCTGGATCATCATGGGTCGCGAGAGTTGCACGGCGATGTCTACGAAACGGCCGTCACCGAGCTGCTGCTCAGGGCCGCCATGAGCGGCTGGAGATGCGGCTCAAAGTGCCTGGCACGATTAACTGAATGGCTGTAGATCGGGCGCCGAACCTGGTCGTAGCTCAGCGTCCGCACAGCGCGCTTGACCTCGTGGGCGCGAAGGCATCGCTCATCCCATTCCAATCCGCAGAACGAAATGATCTCACGAGTGATTTTCTCCGGTTGCGCGACCAGTTGTTCGTAGTGCACCTCGAGGACGGCCAGATCCAGGACTTGCCTCCAATGCGACATGATTCGCTCAAACAGCGCGTGGTATTCGCCCAGCTGGTGCAGGTCCGAGCAATAGCCATGCATCATGGGCGACAGCGCGCTGGTGTAGCACGAGAAGCAGGTGTCCAGGGCGTTTCGACGGCAATGGATGACCCGGGCTGAGGGAAACAACATCCAGATCAATCCAAGGTGCTGATGGTTGCGCAAGTATTTGTTGACCA
>JADMIO010826423.1_pt1 | contig 28320 bp, 16 predicted proteins | sample 8958161 | NCBI WGS metagenome assembly JADMIO01 (sample SAMN16585339, study PRJNA669376) | soil metagenome | isolation source: Crop rotation soil | place: USA: Cullars Rotation, Alabama | collected 2011 | reverse complement strand
CTTTCCCCGCTGGCCCGCCTCAACCGCCTGCTCGCCGCGAGCGGCGGCCGCCTCCGGCTGGCGGCTGGCGGCGGTCGCCTGCGCCATGGCAGCGCCCGCGGCCTGATGGATGCCGTCGGCCTGCCGGTCGCGATCTCGGCGGTCGATCTTTTGACGTCGTCCGACCTCGGCCGCGTCAAGATCTGCCCGGCTCATCAGTGCGAGTGGCTCTTCCTCGACGACAGCCGCAACGGCACCCGCCGCTGGTGCTCGATGGCCGAGTGCGGCAACCGCGCCAAGGCCCGGCTGCACTACGACCGGACTAAGCGCGGCCTGCTGCCGGCCTGATCCCGCCGGAGCCTGGCCTTCCGGCCGGCGGGCGATTGCATGCGGAAGGCGCCGGGCGGCATAGTCGCGGCATGACGAGCCAGGAGCCGGCGACGGCCCCCCTCCGGATCCTGGAGATCGGCGGCGACACGCTGTTCGCGCCGGTAGTGCCGTCGCAGACCACGTTCTACTGGACGGCGGCGAAGCCGCGGAACCAGGGCCATCGCGCGCTGGGGCCGATCCGCCTGGCGCAGTCGCTGATCGACCTGCGCGCCGGCCGGTTCGACCTGCTGGTCATCCACGCCAGCCAATATGCGCCGTGGCACCCGCGCTCGGTCCTCACCGCGCTGCGCGACTGGCACGTCCGGGCCCCGCTCGGGCTGTTCGCGATGTTCGCCTGGCGGCTCGCCCCGCTGTTTCACCGCGTGCCGATCGCGGTCGTCGATCTCGGCGACGGCTTCGGCATCGGCCGGCACAACCTGTTCCTGCTCGAGGCCTGCCGGGCGTTCTTCAAGCGCGAGCTGCCGAGCGACCACTGGCAGGTCTTCTTCAAATCCGGCCATCGCGACCTGCCCGGCCGCCGCTGGCGGAGCAAGCCGGCGCCGCAGGGCTGGATCGCCAAGCTGCGGCCTATCAGCTACGGCACGTTCGTGCCGCTGCCGGACGACGCGGTCGCCGAGAAGACCGCGGACATCTTCTTCGCCGGCGACCTCGCGGCCAACAGCACGGCGCGGCCCGCCGGCCTCGCGGAGCTGCGGGCGCTGCAGCGCGAGGGCTATGTCATCGACATCCCGGACGGGCGGCTGCCGCTGCCCGAGTTCCTCGGGCGCATGGCGGCGGCCTGGCTCGCCTGGTCGCCGGCCGGCATCGGCTGGGACTGCGGACGACACTATGAGGCGGCGCTGGTCAACACGGTGCCGCTGATCAACTACCCGACCATCCGGCGCCACCGCCCGCTGCTCGACGGCGAGCATTGCGTGCTCTACGGCATCGAGCCCGGCGGCCTGACCCGGGCCGCGCGGGCGGCGCTGGCCGACAAGCCCAGGCTGCGGCGCATCGCGGCCCAAGCGGCGGCCCATGTCCGCCGGCACCATAGCTGGCACGCGCGCGCCGAGCATGTCGCCGTCACGGTGCTCGGCCGCGGGCTGGATGGCAGCCGGGTAGAGGCGGACGCCGAGCAGCCCGAAGACCATTGAACGGTCGGGTAGAATCATGGCAAGGCTCGCGGCAAGGGGATAGCGTGAGGGGCTCGCGCCGCCATCGCCGAAACCGGCGGGACGAGCGGGCGAGAAAGCGGTTTGACGAGAGCTGCGCCGGGTCGGCCCGATGCCGTCACCACGCTGCTGGGCCGGCGGACATTTCTTCGCGGCCTGGGCGGTCTGGCCGGGGCCGTGGCGCTCGGTCCGCTGGCGGCGCGGATTGCCGATGCCGCGGACAAGATCAGCGGACGCGACTGGGCCGACCTCCGGCGTCGCCTCAAAGGCGACATTCTCAGGCCCGGCGACCGCGGCTTCGCGCTCGCCGCCCGGCCGCACAATCTGCGCTACGCCGGCACGCTGCCCACGGCCATCGCGCGCTGTCGGACGGCGGAGGACGTCATCGCCGCCATCCGCTTCGCCCGCGGTCATGATCTGCGCCTGGTTGCCCGGTCGGGTGGCCATTCCTATGCCGGCTATTCGACGACGTCGGGCCTGCTGATCGACCTGTCGCTGCTGGCCGAGGCTGCTGTCGACCCGGAGACCGGCATCGTTCGCATCGGCGGCGGCATCGACAACGGACGGTTCGACCGCGCGATGAAGCGCGCCGGCGTCGCCGTCACTCACGGCCGCTGCCCGTCGGTGGGCGTCGCCGGCTTCCTGCTCGGCGGCGGCATCGGCTTCGGCATGCGCGCCCACGGCATCGGCGCCGACCAGCTCGTCGAGACCGAGCTGGTCACCGCGGCGGGTGACCGGCTGGTGGCGAATGCGCGGGACAACCCCGATCTGTTCTGGGCCTGCCGCGGCGGCGGCGGGGGCAATTTCGGCATCAATACCGGGTTCGCGCTGCAGACCTTCCCGGTCGACCGCATCACGGTGCTGCGGGTCATCTGGACGGCGAAGGTCGAGGCGGTGGCGCCGGCTCTTGTCGCGGCACTTCAGGCAGCCCCTGAGGGCCTCGGCTGCCGGGTCGCGCTCCGGCCAGCCGCACCGCGGAAGCAGGGCGACTTCGGCGACGTGACGGTCAACCTGCTCGGGCAGTTCGCCGGAACGCCGGACGAGGCCGCCGACCTGCTGGCCCCGGCGCTCAAGGTCGCAACGCCCGACGCCAGCAAGATCGAGAACCGCGCTTATTGGCATGGGCAGGAATTCCTTGCCCAGCCGAGCCGTCCCAACTTCTTCCAGGAACGCTCGCGCTTTTTTACGGAGCTGACCCCCGCGTTCTTCACCACGGCCTTTGCCTGGCTGCGACGGGCACCGGCCGCGGCGAGGGACGTCGGCCTCGCCCTGTTCCAGGTCGGCGGCCGGATGAATGCCGTGGCGCCGGGCGACACCGCCTTCGTCCATCGCAGCGCGAGCTGGCTTGCCGCGCTCAATCTCGGGTGGACCGAGAAGGACCAGCGCACACTCGCCGTCATGCGGGCCTGGCAGGACGGCTTCTATGAATCGCTGGTGAAGCTGCCCGGCGGCGGCGCGTATCAGAACTTCACGGATCCGTCGCTTGCCGACTGGCAGCAGGCGTACTACGGCACGAACCTGCCGCGGCTTTGCGCCGTCAAGGCCAAGGTCGATCCCGACGTCGTCTTCCGCTTCCCCCAGGCCATCCCGCCCGGCTGAGCCAGGCCTCAGATTTCGAAGAAGACCGTCTCCCGGTCGCCCTGCAGCGCGATGTCGAAGCGATAGAGCGACGTGCCGTCAGCCGCTGTGTCGCGCTCGGCGATCAGCGTAGCGCGGCGGTCGGGCGCCACCAGGGCCAGGATCGGATCCGCCTGGTTGGCGGCCTCGCCGGGGAAGTAGATCCGGGTGAAGAGGCGACGCAGCAGCCCGCGGGCGAAGATGCCGACATCGATGTGCGGCGCCTGGAGGCGGCCGCCGAGGCCCGGCACCGACCCCGGCTTGACGGTGCGGAAGGCGAATTCGCCGGCGCTGTCGCAGGCCGCCCGGCCGAAGCCGCGGAAGCCGCTGTTGCGTCCTGCCGCCCCGCCGCCGGGATAGCGGCCGGCGCCGTCTGCCTGCCAGATCTCGACCATGGCGTCGGGGACGGCCTGCCCGGCGCCGTCGACGATCCGCCCGACGAGGCGGATCGGGTCGCCGGTTGCATCGGCAGTCACGAGGTCGGCGCCGACCAGCGCCGCAAAGCCATCCTCGGCCGGGGTCAGCGCATGGGCGAAGAACGGACCGATGGTCTGCGAGGGCGTGAGGCGGCGCCAAGTCATTCCGGGTCCTCGTCGAAGGGGGTCCTGCCGCGGCCGCGCAGCACGAGGTCGAAGCGGTAGCCGAGCGCCCAGTCGGGCCTGGTCACGGCGAGGTCGAATGCGGCCACCAGCCGGTCCCTCGCCGGCTCGGGAACCGCGTTGAAGATCGGATCGAGCGGCAGCAGCGGATCGCCGGGAAAATAGAACTGGGTGATCAGGCGGGTGAGGAAGGAAGGCCCGAACAGCGAGAGATGGATGTGGGCCGGCCGCCAGGCATTGGGATGGTTGCGCCAGGGATAGGCGCCGGGCTTCACCGTGGTGAAGGAATACCAGCCCTCGGCGTTGGTGATGCAGCGCCCGGCCCCGGTGAAATTCGGATCGAGCGGCGCCGGGTGCTGGTCGATGGCATGGTGGTAGCGGCCGGCGGCGTTGGCCTGCCAGATCTCGAGCAGCGTATCGGGGAGCGGCCTGTCATCCTCGTCGACGACCCGGCCTGCGACGATGATCCGTTCGCCCAGCGGCTCGCCATCATGCTGCCGCGTCAGGTCGGCGTCGCCTTCCCGCAGGCTGTCATGGCCGAAGCGCGGGCCGGTCAGCTCCGAGACCGTCGGCGGGATGACGACCGGCGGCCGTAACGGCGCCCGCGCCCGGGTCGAGCGGTAATCGGGCGCCAGGTAGGGCGGGTGCGCCGCGAGAAGATCGATCCCGGTCATGTCAGTCCTCCTTCGCCGGCCTATCGTCGAGCGCATCGCCGAGCTGCTCGCGGGCCCAGCGGAAGGCGGCATTGGCGGCGGGAACGCCGGCATAGATGGCGGCGTGGATAAAGGCGGCACGCAGCTCCGGCACCGTCACGCCGTTGCCGAGCGCCGGTCGGAGATGGAGCTTGAACTCCTCCTCGCGGTGCAGCGCCGCCATCATCGCGAGCGTCAGCAGCGAGCGCGTCTTGCGCGGCAGCGTCGGATCGCCCCACACCTCGCCCCAGGCGGTGCGGGTGATGAATTCCTGCCACGGCGCAGCGAAGTCGCCGGCGGCGGCAAGCGCACAGTCGACATAGGCGGCGCCGAGCACCGCCTTGCGGATGGCAAGCCCGGCCTCGAACGCCGCCGCCGGCCGCGACGTGGCGCGGTCGAGAAATCCCGCCAGGTGGGCATTGACCGCATCGGCCTGCTCGACGGCGATGAGGTGGGCACCCGGCACGACGACCAGCTCGGCGCCCGGAATCCGCGCGCGGATCTCCTCCGCCATCGCCACCGGGGTCGCGGGATCGTCGGCCCCGGCCATCACCAGCGTCGGCGCCGCGATCGCGCCGAGCCGCGGCAGCAGGTCGAGATGCTCGATCACGCCGCAGCAGACCGCATAACCGACCGGGTCGGTCGCCAGGAAGCGCCGGCGCACCGCCGCCACGACCTGCGGCGCGGCGGCGGCAAAGGCGGCGGTAAACCAGCGCGGCGTCATCGTCGCATCGGCCAGCCAGTCGAGGCCTTCGCTGCGCACCCGCCGGGCACGCTCGATCCAATCCGCCGGCGACGCCATGCGGGCGCTGGTCGCCATCAGCACCAGCCGATCGACCCGCTCCGGCCGCGCCAGCGCGAAGGCCTGGGCGGTCATGCCGCCGAGCGACAGCCCGACGACGTGCGCCTTGGCGATGCCGAGCGCGTCCAGCAGGCCCGCAAGGTCGGCAGCGAGGTCGTCGACCGTCGTGGCGGCGTTGACGGTGTCCGAGCGGCCATGGCCGCGGGTGTCGTAGCGCAGGCAGCGATAGCGCCCGCCCAGCGCCGCGACCTGCGCATCCCACATCTCGAGGGTCGAGCCGATCGAGTTCGAGAAGACGACCGGCGGTGCCTGGTCGGGCCCGCTCAGCTCGTAGAAGAGGTCGACACCGTTGGCGTTGACGAGGGGCATGGTTCAGGCATCCTTCGGATCGAGCGCGGCTAGCACCGAGCGCGCCTGGCCGACCGCATGATCGACGACCGCGGCCGCGGCCGTCAGCGCCGGGGCGAGATCGAAGGCCGCCGCCAGCAGGTCGGGCGGAATCGATTCCTGCTCGGCGAGTATGTCGCGGAACGGCCGACCGCTCTCGCGCGCGGCATCGGCGGCGTGCTCGATCAGGTCATGAGCGGCCCGGCGACCGATGCGCGACGCCAGCCGCGAGGCCACCGCCTCGGCGAAGATGAGGCCGCCGGTGGCCGCCAGGTTGTCGCGCATGCGCCCGGGCACGACCACCAGCCCCTCGGCCAGGCGGCGTGCCTCGCGAAGCGCGCCCGACGCGAGCCCGAAGAGCGGCGGCAGCGCGTGGAGCTCGGCATGCCAGAGACCGACCGGCCGCTGATGCGACGCGGCCATGGCCTCGAGCAGGGTCGCGACATGCCCCTTGGCGGCGACCTGGGCGGCGAGGATGATTCCGGCCGAGAGCGGATTGCGCTTGTGCGGCATCGCCGACGAGCCGCCGCGGCCGCGACCGTGCGGCTCCGCGACCTCGGCGACCTCGGTCGCGGCAAGATCGGCGACGTCGGTCGCCATCTTGGCGAGCGCGCCGATCAGCGTCGCGAGCCACACGCCGGTCTCGACCAGGCGGGCGCGCAGCACATGCCAGGGAACCAGCGGCGTGCCGAGGCCGAGAGCGTCGGCGAAGGAGGCGAGCACCCGTGGCCCGTCCTCGCCGAGGCCCGCCAGGGTGCCGACCGGCCCGCCAAGCGAGGCGACGAGCACGCGGTCGCGCCGCCGCGGCAGCTCGGCGGCGATGTCGGCGATGCCGGACAGCCAGAGGGCGACGGCGTAGCCGAAGCTGATCGGTGCGGCGTGCTGGCCGAAGGTGCGGCCGGCGCACGGGGTGTCGCGGTGTGCGGTGGCGAGCGTCTCCAGGCCGCGGAGGATTGCGACCAGATCCTTCTGGACCAGGCCGAGCGCCTCGCGCATCTGCAGCACCAGCGCGGTGTCGGCGATGTCCTGGCTGGTAGCGCCGCGATGGAAGTCGCCTTCCAGCGCCGGCGGCAGCAGCGCCTGCACCGCCCTTACGAAAGGGATGACCGGGACGCCGGCGGTCGCCGCTTCCTGGCCCAGCCCGGCAATATCCAGTGCGTCGAGCGTGATCCCCTCGATGGCCGCCGCCAGCCCCTCCGGCGCCAGGCCGTACCGTGCCTCGGCCAGGGCGAGCGCCGCCTCGACCCGCAGCATCTGCCGGAGGCGGGCGCGGTCGGAGAACAGCTCGGCCATCGCCGCGGTCGCGAAGCTCGGGCCGAGCAGCGCCGAGTCGAGAGCCGAGAAGGTCATCGCCAGGCCCCGGCCATCGTCCTTGGCCTGCTCACGTCGTTCGGCCGGCAAGAAGCGTTGGGCCATCGACCGCCCACGCCCTTCGAGACGGCCGCTTCGCGGCCTCCGCAGGGTGAGGCGTCTTTCTCAATGCCATCATCCATACCCTCACGCGGGATGAGGAACTGCGAGCATGGCCTTCCTCAACCCCTCATGCTGCGGAGCGCCCGAAGGGCGCGTCTCGAATCACGAAGCACGCCACCATCGCGCCGACGCCGCCGAGGGGCAATGGCCTCAATCGAGCGGCAGGCCGACATAGTTCTCGGCCAGGCTGCGCATCGCCGCCTCGGAGCCGGTGACGTAGTCGAGCTCGGCCTGCTGGCGCCGCCGGTCGAAGGGCGAATCATCGGGGTGGCGATGGAGCATGGTGGTCATCCACCAGGAAAAGCGCTGGACCCGCCAGACCCGCCGGAGGCAGCGCTGCGAATAGGCGGCGAGCGGCGCCGTCGCGCCGGTGCGGTAGAAAGCGACCAGCGCCGCGGCGAGCGTGCGCACATCGGCGATCGCCAGGTTCATGCCCTTGGCGCCGGTCGGCGGCACGATATGCGCGGCGTCGCCGGCGAGAAACAGCCTTCCATGCTGCATCGGCTCGACCACGAAGCTGCGCATCGGCGTGACCGATTTCTGCAAGATCGCGCCCTCGGGAATCCGGAAGTCGCCGCCGGAAAGCGCCGTGCGGCGCTGCAGCTCGTCCCAGATGCGGTCGTCCGGCCAGCTTTCGATGTCGTCATCGGGGTCGCACTGCAGATAGAGGCGCGACAGCGTGGGCGAGCGCATCGAGAGCAGCGCGAAGCCGCGATCGTGATGCGTGTAGACCAGCTCCTCCGAGGCCGGCGGCGCCTGCGCGAGGATGCCGAGCCACCCGAACGGATAGGCCCGCTCATAGGCGGCAAGCCGGCCGGCCGGAACGCTGCCGCGCGAGATGCCGTGGAAGCCGTCGCAGCCGGCGATGAAATCGCAGTCGAGCGCTGCCGCCGCTCCGGCATCGCGGTAACGGATCGCCGGCCGCTCGCCCTCGACTTCGTGCAGGCGGACCTCGGCGACGTCAAAATGGAGTGGGGCTCCCGACGCCAGGCGGGCTGCGATCAGGTCCTTCACCACCTCGTGCTGACCGTAGACGGTGATGCGCCGGCCGTCGCAGAGCGAGGGGAAGTCGATGCGATGCCCGGCGCCGGAAAAGCGGATCTCGATCCCGTCATGGACCAGGCCCTCGCGCCGCAGCCTTTCGCCGAGGCCGGCCTCGACCAGGAGATCGACGCTGCCCTGCTCCAGCACGCCGGCACGGATGCGGCTCTCGACATGCTCGCGGCTGCGCTTCTCGAGGATGATGGAGTCGATCCCCTCGCGCTGCAGCAGGTGGCCCAGCAGCAGGCCGGCCGGCCCGGCGCCGAGTATGCCGACCTGGGTGCGCTGCTGCATCGGTGACCTCCCCGATCGAGAATGAGCCGGCAGGGATTCGGCCGCAAGCCAATTGCCAGCGGCACCGCTTCTGGCGATAAGGGCCCGCTCCCGCCGGCAACCTGCAGGCGGCCCGGAGGACTCTGCCGATGTATAGCGCCAGCACCGCGCTGCTCGAGGCGCTGACCGAGGCCGGCGTCACCCATCTCTTCGCCAATTTCGGCAGCGATCACCCGGCGCTGGTCGAGGCCATCGCCGAGGCGCGGGCGGCCGGCCGGACGATCCCGCGGATCCTGACCTGCCCGACCGAGATGGTGGCGCTGTCCTGCGCCCACGGCTTCGCCCAGGTCAGCGGCCGGGCGCAGGCCGTGGTGGTGCATGTCGATTGCGGCACGCAGTCGCTGGGCGGCGCCGTGCACAACGCCGCCAGGGGCCGTATCCCGGTCTTCATCTTCGCCGGGCTGTCGCCCTTCACCCAGGAAGGCGAGCTCGCCGGCAGCCGCAACGAGTTCATCCAGTGGATCCAGGACGTCCGCGACCAGCGCGGCATCGTCCGCCAGTATGTGAAGCACGATTGCGAGCTGCGCACCGCCGCGAACGTCAAGCAGCTGGTCCATCGCGCGCTGCAGATCGCCCACAGCGATCCGCCCGGCCCGGTCTATGTCGTCGGCGCCCGCGAGGTGATGGAGGCGGCCGCCGCGCCGCTGGCGATCGACCCCGCCGAGTGGTCGCCGGTGGCGCCGCAGCCGCTGCCGGAGGATGGCGTCGCGACGCTGGCGTCAGCGCTCGCCGCCGCCCGGCGGCCGCTGGTGGTGACCTCCTATCTCGGGCGGCGGCCGGTCGCGGTCGACGCGCTGGTGCGGCTCTGCCGCCGGCTCGGCATCGGCGTCCTGGAATCGGTGCCGGGCTACGTCAACTATCCGCATGACGACCCGCTGTATCAGGGCAGCCACTGGAACCACCCCTTTCAGAACCCGACCCTGGCCGAGGCCGACACCATCCTGGTGATCGACAGCGACGTGCCATGGATCCCGATCGTCAGCCGGCCGAACGAGCGGGCCGTGGTCTACCACATCGATATCGATCCGCTGAAGGAAGCGATGCCGCTCTGGTACATCAGGGCGAAGCGCAGCTTCCGCGCCGACGCGGCGACCGCGCTTGCCCAGCTCGACCGGCATCTCGATGGAATGAGCCTCGACCAGGCTGCCATCGAGGAACGCCACCGGCACTATGCCGAGGCTCATGGCCGCCGGGCGGCCGAGCTTCGCCGCGAGGCCGTCAGCGGCGATGTCATCACGCCGGAATTCCTCACCGCCGCGGTGCGCCGCCAGATCGGCGAGGACAGCCTGGTGCTGAGCGAGGGAATCACCAACTATCACACCATCGCCGATCACTTGGCGCGGACCCGGCCGGGCACGCTGTTCACCAGCGGCGGCGGATCGCTCGGCTGGAACGGCGGCGCGGCGATCGGCGCCAAGCTCGCGGCGCCGGACCGCACCGTCGTGGCGCTGACCGGCGACGGCTCCTACCTGTTCTCGCTCCCCTCCACGGTGCATTGGATGGCCCGGCGCTACGGCGCGCCGTTCCTGCAGGTGATCTACAACAATCGCGGCTGGAAGGCCCCGAAGTTCTCGGCGCTCAACGTCCATCCCGACGGCCATGCCAGTCGCGCCGACGACCTCGACCTCAGCTTCGATCCGGCGCCCGACCATGCCGCCGTCGCCGCGGCCGCGGGCGGCGCGCTCGCCTTGACCCTGCGCCGTCCCGACGAGGTCGAAGGCGGCATCGCCGCGGGACTGCGCGCCGTGTGCGAGGAGAAGCGCGCGGCGGTGCTCGATGTCTGGCTGCCGCATCTTTGAGCCGCCGGCCAGTCACTTTTTGCCTGCTGCCGGCTCGGCCCAACAAAAACCGAGCGCCTGGTTGAAATGCCCGAAAAGTAGATCAGCAGGAATCGTTTGCAACAACAACACCATCGCGAGAATATCGGCGTTGCAAGAAGGGCTGCGACAGACTTGTCGCAGGGTTGGGGGGAAACGGTGGGGCGCAGCGGTCTATGGGGGTCCGGAGGGTGAGCCCGGTCGCGCATGCCAAGAGCTGGCATGTCACCGGCGTGGTCGCGTTCGCCGGTTTCATGGACTATTTCATCTACGGGCTGGTCGTCCCGCTGACGTTCTATTCGCCGGCAGGAATCTCCGGCGAGGAGGAGATCGGCCTGCTCTATGGCGCCTATGCGCTGGGTGTGCTGGCGGCCACGCCGCTGTTCGGCTATTTCGGCAACCGCATCGGCCTCAAGCGCGCGATGGTCTGCGGCGTCGCGCTGTCAGCCGCGGCGACGATGCTGTTCTGGCTGGCGCCCGATTTCGTCACCATGTTGCTGGCCCGACTGCTGCAGGGCGCCTCCTCGGCCGGCGCCTGGACCGCAGGGCTGTCTCTGATTGCGGCGCACCATGTCGAGCGTCGGGTCGAGATGATGGGCTATGCGCTGATGGGCAGCACGGCAGGCTCGGTCCTCGGTCCGGTGGCGGGCGGCCTGCTCTACCACGCCGGCGGCTATTCGCTGCCATTCCTGGTGACCATCCTGATGGTCGCGGTCGATGCCGTGCTGCGGAGCTTCGTTCTGCCGACCGACCGGCCGAGCGCTGAGTCGAACGCCGGACTCGGTGCCCTGCTGCTCGACCGCTCCGTGCTGGTGCCGGCAGCAGCGGTCGGCCTGGCCGCCATCGGCTGGGGCATCATCGAGCCGACCCTGCCCTCGCAGCTGGAACGGGCGGGTGTGACGCCGGTGGTCATCGGGCTGATCTTCACGATATCGACGATCGCCTACGGCCTCAGCGCGCCCCTCGTCAGCTGGGTGTCGGCGCGCGTGCCGGTGAAGAAGGTGATCGCCGGCGGCACGCTGGCGATGGCGGTCACGCTGCCTTTGCTGAGCCTCTATCGTGGCGACATCGGCGTGACGATCGGCCTGTGCCTGGCCGGCGTCGCGTATGCCTTTATGCTGAACCCGACATCGGCCGAGCTCGGCAACGCGGTCGATCGCCGCGGCATGACCTGCTATTCCGTCGTTTACGCGATCTACAACATCGCCTACGCGGTGGGCATGATGGGCACTGACGCCTTCGCGTCGATCGCCTCGTCGCGGCTCAGCTTCCTCCAGCTCCTGCTGTGCATTAGCGTCGTGCTCGTCGTCGCGATCCCATTCCTGCTGCGCGACTCGGCGGGGCCATCCGCGGCGCCGCAGCCGTCGGTCCGGAAATGAACGATGAATAGAGCCTAGAGGAGGCACGTCGCCATGAACCAACCCATCGAGGATCCGGCCAGCCTGCTCGCCGCGCTCAATCGTGGCGAGTCCCTTCCGGCCCACTGGTACACCGATCCCGCGATCACGCAGCGCGAGATCCATCAGATCTTCCGCAAGACCTGGATCTACATCGGCCCGCTGAAGGAGCTCGCCAACCAGGGCGACTACATCACCGGCTATGTCGGCGAGATTCCCGTCGTCGTGCTGCGCAACGAGAGTGGCCTCGCGGCCTTCGTCAATGTCTGCCGCCATCGCCGCCACGAGGTGATGAAGGGCCGCGGCAACGCGAAGGTCATGCAATGCGGCTACCATGCCTGGGTCTACGACCTGACGGGATGCCTGAAGGGGGCGCCGCGCAGCGCTGCCGAGCCCAACTTCCGGCTCGCCGACTACCCGCTGCTGTCGCTCAAGGTCGATACGCTGGGTCCCTGGGTGTTCGTCAACGCCGATCCGGCAGCCGCGCCGGTGCGCGCCTATTTCGGCAAGGTGCTCGACATCATCAAGGAGAGCGGCATAGACCTCGACACGCTCGAGCTCTACAGTCGCGATCACTGGGTCTCGCAGGCCAACTGGAAGACCATGCTCGAGAACTATCTCGAGTGCTACCACTGCGCCATCGCCCATCCCGGCTTCAGCGCGGCGATCGACGTCCAGCCCGAGAACTACGACCTCGCGTCCCACGGCTGGTTCGCCAGCCAGATCGGCCATGTCCGCCAGTCGGCGCTCGAGGGCAAGAGCGCGGTCAAGATCTACGATGCCCGCGGTGGCCTCACCCAGTCGCAGTATCATCTGCTGTTCCCCGCGCTCACCATCAACATCAATCCCGGCTTCCCCAACCTGTCGCTGGACATCTGGATGTCGGATGGTCCCAACGGGGCCAAGGGCTTCTCGGAGCAGTATTTCGCCCCGGGAGTCACAGAGGAGTTTGCAAAGACGTTGATGGCCTTCAACGTCGAGGTCGGCAAGGAGGATGACGACCTGACCAATTCGGTGCAGCGCGGCCTGATCTCCGGCATGCCCGATCGCGGCCGCTTCCTGACCAACAGCGAGCACCTCTGCGTCCATTTCCAGAAGCTGGTGGTGACGGCGCTGACCGGCGACGCGTCTGCCCTTCGCGTCGATGCGCCGGTCGCCGCCGAATCAGACAAGCGCACCGTACCCGCAGCGCCGGACGCCTCGCAGCTGGCGGCAGACGCGCCCAATGCCTATGTGCCGCTCGAAGTGTTCAAGATCGAGCCGGAAAGCGAGGTCATCAGCTCGTTCTACCTGCGCCGTGTCGACGGCAAGAAGCTGGCGCCCTGGGAACCCGGCCAGTTCCTGCCGATCCGCGTGACCATCCCGGGACAGGACAAGCCGGCGCTGCGCACCTACACGCTGTCCACCACCGCCAACCCCGAGCATTACCGGCTGTCGATCCGGCGCGGCGAAGGCAACGCGCTGGTCTCGAAGTTCATGCACACCGGCGTCAAGGAGGGCTTCAAGATCGAGGCCATGTCGCCCCGCGGCAAGTTCGTCCTCGACAAGTCGAGCGACCGTCCGGTGGTGCTGGTCTCGGGTGGCGTCGGCCTGACGCCGATGATCGCCATGGCCACCCACCTCGTCGAGGAAGGCAAGCGCACCGGCAAGTTCCGCCCGTGTTATTTCATTCACGGCACGAACCATGGCGGCACCCATGCCTTCGGCAAGCACATCGAGAACCTGAAGTCGCAGCATCCCGGCTTCAAATCACATGTCTGCTACAGCGACCCTCGCGACGCCGACACGCTGGGTAAGACCCATGACAGTGCGGGCTATGTCTCGATCGACGTGCTGAAGCAGGTGCTGCCCTTCGGGCAGCACGACTTCTACCTCTGCGGCCCGCCGCCCTTCATGAAATCACTGCATGACGGACTGGTCGCGCTCGGCGTGCCCAAGGACCGCATCCGCTACGAGTCCTTCGGCGCCGCGACGGTTCCAAAGACCGCTGCAGCGGCCGCGGCGCCTCAGCCGAACGGCCACGATGCATCGCCCGCCGCGCCGGCGGTGGAGAAGCCGGCCGCACCGGCGGCCGTGAGCGCCGCGCCGGCGGCCTCCGATTCGTCGCTGGCCGGTCCGGTGCAGGTGCGCTTTGCCAAATCGGGGGTCGACGCCGAGTGGACGCGCGACAAGGGCACGCTGCTCGAGTTCGCCGAGGGGCTCGGGCTCGCTCCGGCCTTCGCCTGCCGCTCCGGCATCTGCGGCACCTGCACCACGCGCATCACCGCCGGCGGCGTGCACTATGTCGAGGAGCCGATCGCCGCCCGCGCCTCGGGCGACGTGCTGCTGTGCTGCTCGATCCCGCGGGCCGGAGTGGCGGGCGATAAGGGAGGGGTGGTGCTCGACGCCTGAGGCCTTACGAGCGGCGCCGGAGGTCCGCGCGGCTTCCGGCGCCTGCCCGCTGTCGCAGCCCCGAACCGATCCAGCCCCAAGGAGCCCGATCATGCGATTCGAGCAGGCAAAGTCTCTGACGTCCGACGAGTTCCACCGCCTGGCGGCCGGCCTCAAGCCCGAGACCCGCATGTTCATCGACGGCGAGCTGGTCGAGGCGCGGTCTGGCGGCACGTTCGAGACCATCAATCCGGCCGATGGGACAGTGCTGGCGACGGTGCCGAGCGCCGAGCAGGAGGATGTCGACCGCGCTGTCGCGGCGGCCCGCCGCGCCTTCAAGTCCGGCGCCTGGTCGCGGCTCGAGCCCAGGACCCGGATGGAGGTGCTCTACCGCTTCGCCGACCTGATCGACGAGAATGCGCTGGAGCTGGCGCTGCTCGACACGCTGGACGTCGGCAAGCCGGTGATGGACATGCTCGCCGGCGACGTGCCGGCGGCTGCGCTCACCTTCAAGTATTTCGCCGAGACGATCGACAAGATCGAAGGCGTGGTGACCAACACCGGCCAGGAGGCGTTCCACTACATCCTGCGCCAGCCCCTCGGCGTCGTCGGCTGCATCACGCCGTGGAACTATCCGCTGCTGATGGCGGCCTGGAAGGCGGCGCCGGCGCTGGCGGTGGGCAATTCGGTCGTCCTCAAGCCGGCACAGCAATCGCCGCTGTCGGCCGTTCTGCTGGCGCAGCTCTTCGTCAAGGCCGGCGGGCCGCCGGGCGTCTTCAACGTCATCCAGGGCGTCGGCACCGCGGGCAAGGCGCTGGCCCTGCACATGGACGTCGACAAGATCAGCTTCACCGGGTCGACCGCGGTCGGCAAGCTGATGATGGTCTATTCCGGCGAATCGAACCTCAAGCGCGTCACCGTCGAGACCGGCGGCAAGTCGCCGCAGATCATCACTGCCCAGGTGCCCGATCTCGACAAGGCGGTCGACTTCGCGATCACCGGCATCTACGCCAACAAGGGCGAGATGTGCAGCGCCGGCTCGCGCATCCTGGTCGACGCCAAGATCCATGACGAATTCATCGCCCGCTTCACGGCGCGGGCCGCTTCGCGCTTCAAGCTCGGCGATCCGCTCGATCCGGTGACCAGCATGGGGCCGCTGGTCAGCCGCGACCAGCAGAAGCGGGTGCTGTCCTACATCGACATCGGCAAGCAGGAAGGCGCCAGGCTGGTGCTCGGCGGCGGCACGCCCAAAGGGTTCGAGCGCGGCTGCTACGTCGAACCCACGCTGTTCGCCGGCGTCGGCAACACGATGCGGATCGCCAAGGAGGAGATCTTCGGCCCGGTCGCGGCGGTCATGCCGTTTCGTACGATCGACGAGGCCGTGGCGATCGCCAACGATTCCATCTACGGCCTCGCCGCCAGCATCTGGACATCCGACATCACGACCGCCCACAAGGTGGCGCGCGACATCGACGCCGGCGTCATCTGGATCAATTGCTACGATCTTGGCGACATGACCCAGCCCTGGGGCGGCTTCAAGCAGTCGGGCACCGGGCGCGACAAGTGCCTGGAGACGCTGCTGACCGTGACCCAGACCAAGTCGGTCTGGGTCCATCTCGGCTGACGCCTGGCGAAGCCGGGCGATGCCGCGGCGCTGGCGGCGGCCCCAGCGTGCCGCCGCCGACCACGATCAGGTCGGCATCGACCGGTCGACGACCCATGGCCCATCGCCGCGACGCAGAAGAACCGTGTTGCCCGCGACATAGGCCTCCGCCTGCTCGAGAATCTCGACCAGGATGGTGTGGATGTCGTCGGGATCCTCGGCCTCTTCGCCCCAGCGATAGATCTGGAACCGGTAGCGCCGCGGTCCGGCGAGCTTCGCGCCGGCCTCGCGCTCCGCGCTCGCGAGATCGGCATCGTCGGCGGCGACCGCGCGGAACGACAGCACCGCCCAGGCCGCCTTGGCGCGCACCACCTTATGGGTCGCCGTCCTTGCGTCGCCGGCCTGGCGGAAGTCGGGATCGTGGATGCCGAGGCCCCAATACACCGCCTCCATCGCCAGGATGCGGGCCTTGAACTCCGCGTCGTCGATCGCCGCGGTGAGCACCGCCGTCATCGTTCCCACCAGATCGATGTAGTCGGTACGCCACGCGTTGGCGTAGGCCACGACGGTGCGGTCGCCACGCTTGGCCAGGCGCGGCCCCTTGACGCCGTCCCACGGGATCAGCCGGCCGTCGGCGAGCGGCGCGCTGCCGATCTCCTCGTCGGTCAGCGGCACGATGGACGGATAGGGGTAGAGAGAGCCCCCGATGTGCTTGTCCGGCGCGAAGGTCCGCGTCGAGTCCGGTGCGACCCCCGGCCAATAGGCGCCGAGCGCGGCGCACAGCTTGGCGTCCTCGATGAACGGTGATCCCAGCCCGTGCCCGGCCAAGTACTTCTGCAGCGGCCGCTCCGGATCGGTGTAGTAGATGCTCTGGCTGGTTTCCCAGCCGGGGTCGAACAGGCCGGGCGAGCCGTCCGGCAGGCCGACCTTGCCGCCCGGCAGCGGGCCGTTGGCAACCTGGAGCGGCCCGGGGCCCGGCGCCGGTTGCGAGACGATGGCCCCGATCGTCACGTCCTCGAGGCTGAAACCGCACGGCAGTTCGACATTCGCGGCGATCCGCGTCTGCGACAGTGCCAGCGGCGGGATCGCCCACAGCGCGTCGCGCACCGGCTCGGGCACCTCGTTGCGCCACCACTCCATCAGCTCGCGCTGGATCACCTTGGGAAAGAAGTCCGGCAGCCCGACCATGCAGTAGGCCGGCAGACGGGCGTCGAGCGACTCCTCGAGCTGCGCGCAGCGCGCCTCGACCCAGCCGTCGCCGGCGCCGTCGAAATAATGCAGCGCCTGGTAGCCGCCCTTGCGGAAGATTGCGGCCATGTCGGGATGCAAATTCAGATTGTCGATCTGGCCGTTGGGCAGCACGCGATGGCGGATATTGATGTATTCCGGGGCAGGCCGCTGGGTCTCCTGATAGGTATCGTCCATGTAGGTGGGCTCGCTCGGTACATCGCTGGCGGGCAGCACCTGCATGGAGGAGAGCTGGTTGTTCAGCGGGTCGGACATATAGCGGCCGTCGACCGGAAAGGTCAGCAGGCGACCCTTATATTGCGCCGGCGTGACCAGCGGCGAGGGCCGGGGCTCGAGCACGCCGGCGCCGTAGCCGGGACGCTTCGACAGCGAGCCGATGAACGCGTCCTTGATCAGGAAGGGGAAGTTCTCGAGGTCCTCGCCGCGCCAGTTGTTCGCCAGCCCGTTGAGGTCGAGGAAGCGGTGGAACTTGGCGAGCAGGTCGTTGCGCAGGCCGTAGTCGAGCTCGAGCTCGAGATCGAGGCCGGCGATGCACTCGCGGCCACCGAACAGCTTGTGGATCGGCACCCAGAAATCGAGCTTGTCGTCACCCGGCAGGATGTCCTGCGGTCCGAAGCTGTCCCAATGGCCGGTCATCTTCACGGCGACGAAGGCGGCGTATCGGCGCGGCACGACCCGGAAGTCGAACGGCCGCGCCGGGTCGAGCGGCGTGAAGTTGCGCTCCCGGGCATCGTAGAGCGGCTCGATCGTCCCCAGCCGGGAGATGCCGGCGCGCGCGAAACACAGCTCGGCATGGCGGCCATGCACCGAGGCCGGCGCATTGCGATAATGGAGAGCGAACATCGCCAGCCCGAGCGGGCGCCCGTCGGCGCGCCGCCGCAGCTCCTCCATCGTCGGCGGCCTGACCCCATAGACGTAGTTCTCGACGGCTTCGATCTCGGAGAGCGTGGGAAAGCCCTTCAGCTCGGCGCCGCTGCGGTCGGCGACGACGCTGGGCGCCGCCAGCGCGTGATAGAGCAGGCTGCGATCGGGGTTGCCGGGCTCGATCGCCCGCGTGCCCGCGAGGTCGAAATCGCCGAACCCGGGATAGGTCCGATCGATGTGCATGAGCGGCTTGGCGAGCTCGCGCTCGAGATCGCTGGCCGCGATGTCGAGCTCGCCGCCGGTGGCGTCGAGCAGCAGCTGCCGCCAGCCGAGCGGCCCCAGGCGCCGGCAGGTGGCCGCCACGGTGTCGCTCAGCGATACCCCGGCTGACGCGAGCGCCAGCGTATCGAGCCCGCCGACCATCGCCGCCCCGACGGCGATCGTCGCGCCTTTGAGAAATGCCCGTCTCGTCGTCACCCGCCCCTCCCGCAGACGCGCTGGTGGAAATGTTCTCCGCAGATCCGGCGCCGGTCACGAACGCCGTGATTTTGTCCTTATGGGCCGGTGTGGAAATTCCCGGCGCTGTTGCCGGTGATCGTGGCGCCGTCGGTGGTGAAGGATATGACGCCGCCGCCGGCGGTAATCAGATGCACGCCGAAGCCGGTGTTGAAGTTGACGTTGTCGCTGGCGCCCAGGCTGAACGTCTCCGTCGCGCCGGCCCCGGACGCGAAGACGAAGATGCCGTCTTTCGTGTTGTTGTCGATGGTATTGCCGTTGAGCGAGGCATGGAGATCGACGATGGCGCCGCCGGCCGCGGTGCCGACGGAGTCCACGCCGGCATCATCGAACGAGAAGCTGTTGTTGATGATGCTCAACGAGATGAACTCGACTGCCCCCGCGCCGGTCGCGCTGTTGTAGAGGCTGAGTCCGGCGCCGCCGTTGCCGGTCGCTTGGTTGCCAGTGATGGTGCCGCTCTGCGAGATTGCGCCGTAGGTGACGTGATTTTCCAGCCTGATGGCGTCCTCGCCGGCATCCGTCACACTGTTCGCTTCGATCGGCAGGTCCTGACGGATAGTGCCGTTGGAGGCGCTGTTGAACAGCAAGATGCCGAACCCGCCTACGTTCGAGATCGTATTGATCGCGATATTGAGGCCCTGAGTGATGGTCGCATATCTGGCTTGATTGGTGATCAGAATGCCGAAGGCACTGTTACCGACGATACTTGATGCGGTGTTGTCGACGACCGCTGCATATTGGCCGATTACGCCGGCTTTCGCGCGGCCATAGCTTATCACACCGATACCGAAGGCGCTGACGCCCGAGCTCACGGCGGAGACGAGGTTCGAGCTTATGGTCACCTGCTGGCCGGATACGACGCCGTAGGAGACCTGGTTTGCAAAGGCTATTCCACCCGCGCTCAGGGCTGCACCAATTCCGCTCACGCTGTTGTCGAGCAATGCCGCGCTTTGGCTGAGAAACGCTCCCTGCCGGCCGATCTGATTGCCCGCAGCGATGCCGAAGGCGTAGGCACCGGAACTCACGCCGGAGACGGCATTGGAGGCTATCGTCAGTGACTGGGTGATCGTGCCGTATTTGGCGACGTTGCCCGCGGCGATGCCGAATGCCCTCAACCCGAACAGTGGAGGATCTCCGACATTCGGGATGAGCACGGCACTGACATCGGTGATGCTGTTGGACAGGATCGCCTGATCCAGCGACATGCTGGCGGCGGTGCCCGTGTTGTAGTTCGCCACCTCAACGCCCGCCACGAAGTTGAAGGCGCTGACCGCCGCAAGGGTGTTGTCTTCGATGAGCAGCGTCTGGCGGGCACCGGCGCTGTAGATCGAGTTCGTCACCAGGATGCCAAACCCATAGCCGGAGGCTACGACACCCGATACGAGGTTATGAGCGATGGTCACGCTCTGGGTGGCGCTGGCCAGGCCATAGACCTTGGTGTTGACGTAGATGCCCTCTGCCGCCTCGTTCAGGTTGATGCCGATGCTCACGACCTGGTTGGAGACGATATTCAGCGACTGGCTGAGGACGGCGCCGAGGCCGCTCGCGCGGCCATAGACCTCGATGCCGATACTGCCGGCGAGCGCGATGCTGTTGGCATCGATCGTCAGCGCCTGATCGACGGCGCCGCTGCTGGCCACATGGTTCCGGATGTTGATGCCGTCGCTGGGAACGTCGATGACAGTATTCCCGGCGATGACCGCCGACTGGCGGATCGTGCTGCCGGAATAGGCGGCATTGCCGATGATGATGCCGTTGCTGAACCCGCCGATGATGCCGGCTGCTTGGACGCCCAGGCTCGCAGAATTCCTGCCGCCGCTCACCAGGTTGTATCGGATGGTCACCGACTGAGACAGCGTCGAGCCCGCGCCACTGGCGACCTGATAGATCTCGATGCCGTTGCGGCCGCTCGAGGTGACTGTGTTGTGGTCGACGACTACGGTCTGGGTGTGGGCGAGGCCGTCGCTGATGAGACTGCCGACGCCGATGCCGTCCTCGCCGGCGCCCACCACCGTGTTGCTTGCGATGTGGATGAACGAGCTGAGCGGCGGCCCGCCATAGGTGTCCGTCGATTTCTGCACGAGGAAGATGCCGTTGCCGGCCGGGGGATCGACAAGCGTGTTCTTGACGATCGCCCGCTCCATGTTGAGGCCGTAGATGCCGGCCTCCATCGCGCCCGTCAGGTCGAGCCCGACGATCTCGTTCTGGCTCCCGTGCGCCATCTGGACGAGATTGGCCGTCGAGTCGCTGCCCACCAGCACGGGGCGCGAGCCCGAGAACGAGAAGTCAACCGTCTTCCCGCTCTTTACACCCGTCAGCGGAACCACCGAGCCGCCGCCGATCAGCGCCTGGCCTGGCAGAAGCTTGAACGGGCTGGTCACGTTGACGTTGCCGTTGCTGCCGTCCACCAGGATGATCGCATTGCTTCCGGTGCCGCCATTCAGGCCCGTCGTGTTCAGCACGCCGTTCACGTTGTTCAGGTCGGTCGGGCTGCCCTTCGCCCCGCTCCCGCCCCCGCCGCCATTGGCAAACACGATCGTGTGCGTCGACACCGTCAGCTCGTCGACGATCACGTCCTCGCTCTTCTTGTCCTTGTCCGTCTTCTCCGTGATGATGTCGACGTCGCGCTGGACGCGGTCCACCATCCGGCGGTCCAGCGGGTTCAGCTTCGGACCCGGCGAGCCGGTGATCGCCCCCAGCGGGATCCGCAGCTCGAGACCGCCAAAGCCCTGCACCCCGCGCGGCGAATCCCACTGCACCACACCCTGCGCCGTCAGCCGCGACTGCAGCCCCAGGAAGTCGATGTCGTACAGCCGCGCCTCGATCCGGCCCCGCGGGCCGGCGATCGTGTCGACGTCGCTGTTCGTGAAATAGTAGCCGCCGGCATAAACCCGCACGTCGAAGTCGCCATCCGCCGGGAACAGCGGAACCCGCCACCCAACCTCGCCGTCAAACCCGTAGAGAGCCTTCTCACTCTGGCTCTCCGTCTGCATCTGGATCGTGTTGCCGCTGATATGGATGCTCGGGTTGCTGTTGTTCTTGATGTTCCCGCCATCCGGGTTGATCGGAATGTAGCCGTTCAACCGGAAGTCCCAGTCGACCGACTTCAACTCGACGCCCAGGGTCACCTGGTAGAACAGGTTGTCGTTCGCGCTGTTCGCGATGTCGAAATAGCCGTAGCCGCCCAGGATCCATTCCGGGCTGATCTGCGTCCGGTAGCCGAGGCCGAAGTTCCCCTCCTCCGTCGGCTGCGCCGTGAACGTCCCCCGCAGGTCGCCGAACAGCAGCGAGCCCTGGTCCTGCCACAGCGGCAGGAAGATGTCGACGTCGCCAAAGCTGCGCGTCCCCACCATCCCGCCCAGCTCAAGCCACGGAGACCATTTCGCCGGCGCCGTCTGGGCATTCGCCTTGCCCGCCAGCGGCACGGCCATCGCCGCCGCCGCAACGCCTACCAGAAGCCGCGAACGCAGTGGACCACGAGCGAATGAATTGGCCATGAACATCACCCCATCATCCGATGCCGGGGAGACAACGACGCGTCCCCGGCCTCTTCGACCCCCGTATTGCGTCGTCACCGCAGAAGGGATTGCATCCCGCGACGCACGATGCTCCTATGCCGGGACGTCCTTCCTATCCGATGCACCTGACCTCTGCGCCATCTAGGGGCAGAATTTTCCAGCTGGGCCAGGCGACGGATAAGTGCATCGCGCTCCGGCAACGGTCGATGATGCCCGCGTGAAACCGCCGGGAAATTTCCAGGCCGCCGTTTTGGGGAAGCAAGCCTGTGCCGGCCGCGCGTTCTTACCCTTCGCAGGATCGAAGTTGCCGGGCAGCGTCACGCCGAAACCAACGCATCCTCCGACTGGGCAGTCGAGATCCTTGACCGCCCAAGTGCCGCAGACGTTGTCGCACTCGGTAAGAAACTCCTTCTTGAACGTCTGCAGCTCGGTGTCGTTCTTGGGACTGCGGCCCAGCGCGTGGGCCATGACGAGCGGGTCGTCGGATTTCAGGCTACAGGAGCATGCATTCTTGGTTCCGCTCGTCGCGCAGAACGTCTGGGGCTGGCACAAGGAGTTGTAGGCCGTTAGCGGCTTCGTGCTGAGCTCGGCCGCGAACGGAGTCATGTCGACATGAACCGTCAGCACCCCAGGCCCCGCGTTGTAGTCCCATTTCCATGGAAATATGAAAGCTCCTCCATTCACGTCCGTCTTTCGAACCTTGTACGGGGCCACGCTGATGTCGGTGCGAGTCAGGAACGGCTTCACCGTGTTGTCGCCGGTGTAGATCTGATAGTCCTGCTTTGTCGGGCTTGGTGCTCCCTTGGCGAAGATGAAGTAGACATACACGTCCTTCCCGCCCTGGAAGATGTTCACCTTGCTGAACCCGTCGTTGATCTGGTCCTGCTGCGTATAGGTTGTGTCGACGTAATAGGTGCCGTTGTTTGCCGTCAGGCTGCTGCGCTGAAAGGTGTTCTGCCCGCCCATGCGCACGTACGAGGCTGCCGTCTCCGACGCCGTCTTGAACTGGCGATAGAGGCGGACGCCTGGACAGGTTTCGTTGGAACACTCCCTCGACCATACCGAACAGTTGTTGCCGCCGGCGTCGCAACCGCATACCGACAGCGGCCGGTTGGGCACCGTCGGCGAATCCTGCGTGCACCCCGGCAACACCACGCTGGTGACGTAATCGTAGGGGCTGGTCTTTGCCGTCGGTTGCGGCGCCGGCGGAGCCGGCGTGATGTTGGTGACGCCGACCTGCGACGCGCACTCGTCGGCTTCAAAGGGCGCGGTGAAGAAAGGTGACAGCTTGTTTACGGACAGCGTATCGACGAGGCCTGTCAAGGAACCGTCGTCGTCGTTGAGCACCGTCTGCCGATCGACGTCCGAAAAGCCTACGAAGATCCCCGAGTCGCTTCGCTTGCAATACAGATTCTTCGTCGCGCCGTCGTCGGTCTTGTACCCCGACCCGGTGAACACCGGCTCGGTGACGAAGTGGCGGATGTCCACGTTGCTGAAGAACAAATTGCTCGAATGGAAAGACGGCGGGTAGTAGAAGCCGTTGGGCTGCTTCCAGCCAATCGCCGCGTTGGGCATGAAGCATCGCGCTACTGTCTGTGTGTTCTCCTTATGCGTGGAATCTCGCATGATGCCTTGGATGGGCCCGAAGGCGATCGGGTAGTTGGTCCTCCAACATGTGGCGTCGGTCTCGAAGCCAGGCTGATCCCATTTGAGGGCGCCGCATTTGTCGAAATACCTCGGCGTGATATCGAGATAGGCATTGTCGGCCTGATTCGAGGGACCGTCATAGATGTTGAAAAGCCGCTGATTTACCGCGAAATTTTCGAAGGTCATATTCCATTGCTGATTGCCCAGGATACAGAACTGGGAATCTTGCTGATCGCATTTGAGCCCGCTGTTCGGATTGATCGGCCCATCATTCTCGGCAAAGGGACTGTTGGTCTGGTTGTTGCCGATGAACACGCTGTGATCGATGAGCTGCCAGAGCCCCGGCGCAGCTGACGAGTGCGAGTAGTCCCCCCCGGTGACGAAGGACACGCCGCCATTCTGGACGTCGGTGATGACATTGTTGGTCAGCAGGTACCACTGCGGGCGCAGCAGAACCGCGGCGAAGTTGGTCGCCGCCCAATTGAACGAGGTGGTGAAGTGGTCGAGGACCGTCACGGCGCACTCCGGGTTTACGTCCGCGCTCGTGTATTTGACGCCGTTGACCGTCTTGTCGATGGCGCCGCATCGGCCCTTTCCACTGCAGTCCTGAGTCTCGTCGCATTTGAGCGGAAAGCGACCCCCGTCCCCAACCGTCGGGTAGTAGTTCAGGTCTTCCACTGAAACCAATGCGGGGGGCGGAGGGGGAGGTGGCGGCGGAAACTCCGGCTGAATCCGCACGCAATCACTCGGTTTCGTCGGATAGCCGTCGCCACCCTTGACCAGGCAGGTGTCGGGTGCCAGAGGGTTTACGACCGGACTGTACTTCTTATCATCGACGCTCCCTAGGCCTTTGCAGGGCGTGGTCGCCGCCAGCGGCATGAACGCAAACTCTGCCGAACTGCAGAAATTGCCGAAGAAGGACTTCAGCGGCGTCGTTGCTGCGTTTCCTGGAAGCTTCTGCAGCGAGGCATAGCCGAGCCAGTCCATCATCCGCGAATGCCCGCTGTTGGCGCCGGGCACCAGCCAATAGCATGCGCCGCACATGCCGGCACCTGCCGCCATGTTGCCGATGAAGTCGTTCCAGCCGTTCATGATCCAGAACACGGACGGATGATTGAAGTCGGAATGAAACGGGAAGCGATCGGCCTCGGCGCCTGAAGGATCGTCGATTGTCGGTTTGAATGTCGGCGGTATTTCGAGGCGCTGCGCGAGAATGCCGGGAACCTTGCGCGGGTTGGCGTCCTTGTCGAGGTCGGCATCCTTGTGGCTCACGACCGCGGCGCGCGCGAAGATGCCGAGGTTGGCATAAAGCTTGTTGTTGACCTCGGTTGCCTCCTCCAAATAGAAGCCGTGGCCGATCGATTTCCAGCCGACGTTGCGCGCCAGCAGCACGTCCTGGGTGGCATGCAACACGATCCAGCGGGTCATCGACTCGTTGATCGAGCTGTCTGCAATCGTCGTACCGACCGGAGTGCGGCGCGCCATGTGGAAATGGACCGGATAGTGGCCGCTTCGGCCGCCCTGGCCGAGCTGGGCGAATTCCACCCCCTGAACCTGAAGAGCCTGGAAGCCCTGGCGCGCCACCGTGTGGCCGCCGTAGTAGCATTTGTTCTTGAGAGTCACCGGATCGATAACCGGTGGCGGAACGCATTCAGCGATCGTCGGGAAGGCGTCGGACGGCCCGTCGCCGCCGGAGCGGATGACGATGCTGCGGGAGAGCAGCGCCACGCCCGCCCGGGTCTCGGCACCGTTCGCCAGCACGGTCGAGTCGATGCCGAGAGTGCTTGGCACGGGGTCGGGCGTACGTGTTGCCAGGGGGAATCGCTCGCCATTGTGCCGCCAGTTGACGCCAACGTACTTGTCGGCAGGGAACGGCTTGGTGATGTCACAGGCATCGCGTGACGGATTGCAGACCGTGAACGACTTCTTGTCGCTCTGTACCGCAAAGATCTTGAGCTGTTCCGAGTGTCCCGGCAGATAGTCGGTGGTCGTCACGACGACGTCGTCGCCCTTCTCCCAGTCGATGGGCTGCTTCGTGCCGCTCTTGTCGACGGGCTGCTCGACGCTGAGCAACGTGCCGTCTCCGGGAAATGGCTCGACGGTCGGTGGCGGCTGCTTCAGCAGCATCGACTTGTCGAGTCGCCGCCAGCTGTTGAAGGAGTTGGTCGGCAGCGTGTCGATGACGACGTCCTTGGCCGCGCCCTTCTTGCCGAAGAGCCGCAACGTGCCGCCATAGGATACGGCGAGGACCTTGTTGCCGAAGTAGGCGTTGGCGTCGCCGTCGTCGATGAAGAGGGGCTCGTATTTGTAAAACTTGTCCGTATATGTGGCGGGCATGCCCGGAAGAGCGACCGTGCCCCCGCCCCACGCGGCCGAGGGAATGCCGCAGGCGGGAAAAGCGGGCGACGTGGGTGTCCTGCAAGGGGCACCACTGGCATGAATGCCGGGGTCCGCCCCGTACAGCGTGATGGTGAGGACGTGGGAGGACGTCTTGTTCGGACCCACGCCGTCGGTGCCGATCGGATTGGTCCGCGAGCCGGCGATCAGACCGCCGCCTTTTTCGATGATGATCGAGTAGGCCCGGAAATCGATTTCCTCGTCCTTGAAGACGAGCGAGCCGCCGCAATTGTTGCCTCCGTCGGGATTGAACGTCACGGTCAAGGGGCACTTGGCGGAATCCGCGACGTTCATGCTGTAGATGTTCACCTTGCCGAAGCGGTAGCTGTGCAACGTATTGCCCATCAGGCCGCCTTCGACAAGGCAATTTCCCACTACGTCGAGGTCGTCGCCCTCGGCATAGCCCTGCGCCGCCTGGACATCCTTCAGCTTTTGCTGCGTGGCCGGGCTTGTCGCGTTGCCGCAGGTAATCGTCTTGGCGGCGGCCGGTGCGCCAGCCATCAGGCAGACCATGATCAGCGCAGCCGCGAACATGCCGCTGAGGCAGCACCCGGCGAAACGGCGACGATCATCAAGTCGCGGCATCATCATGGGTCCACCCTCCACAGAAAGACTGTTCGCAAAGCCGTGCCGCGCGGTTCCCTCCGCGCGTCGGCCAACGGATTGCTATGTGATGAAATGGAAAGCTGAGCTGGGCTGCATGCCGGTCCCCTTCCCCGGGGACGACCGCTCATCGACCCCAGATCGGCTTGTTGACGGTAGCATGGCCCATGAGTACCGGCGAAGAGGTTTCCACGATCTTGCCCGCCGGTGGCAATCACGGAAGGGTGATCCGGGCCGCAAAGCACGACCTCGAGCCCACTGCAGCGTCCATCACGCCTCCGGTGGAATATCGCGCAACAGGTAGCCCTCCTCGCTGCTGCCCTTGAGCTCGGCCAGCTGCGTGAGATGGCGCTGGCCCATGACGTCGCGCTCGAGATAGGCGATCAGGTCGATCGCCTGCAGCAGCAGGCGGCGCGGCACCACCGGCACGACCTCGTGGATCAGGTCCTCGAGCCGCGCCAGCGCGCCCAGCGCGCTGTTGGCGTGGAGCGTGCAAATGCCGCCGCCATGGCCCGTGTTCCACGCCTTCAGGAGGTCGAGCGCAGCGCCGTCGCGGACCTCGCCAATGATGATGCGGTCGGGTCGCATGCGCAGGCAGCCGCGCACCAGCTGGCGCATCGAGACCGTGCCGGAGGTCCGGAGCGTCACCAGGTCGTCGACGTCGACCTGCAGCTCGGGCAGGTCCTCGAGCACGAAGACGCGGTCGGCGGTCTCGCGGATCTCGCGCAGCAGCGCGTTGACCAGCGTGGTCTTGCCGCTGCTGGTGCCGCCGGCGATGATCACGTTGCGCCGCGCCCGCACCGCCTCGCGCAGGATCTCGGCATGGTGGGCGGTCATGATCTTCTTCTCGACATAGTCGTCGAGCGCGAAGATGGCGACCGCCTGCTTGCGGATGACGAAGGTCGGCTGGGTGACCACCGGCGGCAGCCAGCCCTGGAAGCGGGCGCCGCTGCCGGGCAGCTCGCAGGCGACCTCCGGGTTGCTCATGTCGGCGATGTCGTTGCGGTGGGCGGCGACCAGCTTGATGATGTTGGCGGCCTGCTCCGGCGCGATGCGGTGGCCGGTGTTCTCGCGGCCCTGGCCCAGCCGGTCGATGCGCAGCGTGCCGTCGGGATTGAGCATGATCTCGATCACGGCGGGATCGGCGAGATAGCCCTCGACCACCGGGCCGAAGGCGGTGCTCAGCATGCCGATATGGCGGGTCGCCGACGCCGAGCGGATCATAGGGCGAGGGCCCGGCCGGCGAGCGCGCTGTCCGCCACCGGGCCGAAATAGCGGCTGTCGAACGAGTACGGCGTCCGCGTGCTGAGCAGGAAGACCTCGCCCGGCAGCAGCCGGCGGCAGAGATCGAGCCGCGGCAGCGGCCGGCCGGACCGGTCGGCGGCGAAGACCGGCGCCAGCGCCCGGCCGTTGACGAAGACCTGGCCGTTGCGCAGGCAGACCTCGTCCGGCGCCGTGGCGGCGACCGGCTTCAGGAGCTTCATGTCGGCGCCGAGCCAGCCGCGGCCGATCATCAGCGGCGCGACCGCGGCCGGCGGATCGAGCAGCACGATGTCGCCGCGCCCGAGGGCGGCCGCCGGCCTTATGAGATAAAGCCCCTTGGGCATGCTGTCGGTGACCTGCAGGCTGAGCGACCAGCCGGCCGCCCGCAGCGCCTGCGATAGGCCGATGACGGCGAGCAGCAGCAGGATCCAGCGCGTCATCCGCGCCGCCCGTCGGGACGCCGACCGGCAGCCACCCGCATCGCCCGCAGCCGGCGTGCCTTGCGGGCGATCTCGCTCTGGCGCTGGCGGTCCTGCAGCAGCATCTTGTGGAACGCCGCGGCCAGCGTCTCGGCGGCGAGGCCGGAGGCACGGCCGCGCAAACCCGGGGAAAG
>JADMIO011283431.1_pt1 | contig 28327 bp, 39 predicted proteins | sample 8958161 | NCBI WGS metagenome assembly JADMIO01 (sample SAMN16585339, study PRJNA669376) | soil metagenome | isolation source: Crop rotation soil | place: USA: Cullars Rotation, Alabama | collected 2011 | reverse complement strand
TCTCGCAGCACCGCCGCTGCCGACGGAAGAAGAGATCCGCGCAAGGGACGAGCAGGCCGACGCTGAGGCGCGCGCAGTCACTGCAGCAAAGGAGAAAGAGGAGCCATGAACGCCGAGACCGCCCGCGCCATCATCCACGACCCCGCCGCCGCCGAGGTCGACCGCGCCGCCGCCGAGCGCTTCGCCATCGTCGAGGCGCCGGTAGAGAACTGGCTCGCCGTCGCGCGCACGGTCGAGGGCCGCCACGTTCGCGCGGCGCTGCAGCTCCTCGCGCTCGAGGCGCCCGACCGTCTCGACGAGCTGCGCGCACACGCCACCGCCGTCGCCGTCGACTCCGCGCAGCCCCGCGAGCTCCGCGCGGCGGCGCTCGTCGTGCTCGTGCTCGCCCCGCCGTCGGTGGAGAGCGTCTACGCCGACGCGCTCCGCGTTCTCGATGCACTCCACAACAACAACGACTGCAACTGAAAGGACTCCGCATGCTTCCTCCCTTCCCTTCCCGCCGCAGAGCTCCGTCCGAGACGCCGCAACAACGCCTCCCCGATCGCGCCGCTGAGTTGCGCGCGCAGCTCGACGGCAAGGCTTCCGGGGCGCCCGCTAGGACCGGCACGTTCGCGAATGTCGACACATCCATGGCGCAGGACTTTGGACGCGGTGGGCGCGGCAGCTTCGCCAATCGCCCGCGCGATCCGCGCCAACCCGCCCCCACGGTCGGCGCTGGCCCACAGACGCCGACCGTCACCAGCCCAGCCGATGCGCGAGCGCAGCAGGCGGCCGAGGCGGCGGCGAAGGATGCGGCGAAACAGAAAGCAGCTGACGCCACGAGGGAGTGGCAGCGCTTCCACCCCGGCCAGGCCTATAGCCCGCCTTCGGTAATTGATCAGGACGAGGAGGACTTTGTCCGCTCGTTGCTCGAGGGCGCCGGTAACGTCGACACGTCGGACGAGGAGCAGGCAATCCGGGACGCGAGCGACCGCCTCATGGGGCGCAACCTCGTCGACGCGCGAGCTCGCGGCGGCCGGTTCGGTGCGATGGGCGCACAGGGCGCCATCGAAGGCGACATCCGCAACCAAGCGGCGCAGCAAGAGTCGCAGCAGATCATCGATGCGCGCACGAAGGCGCAGCAGCAAGCGATCGACAACGCGCTCAAGGGCATCGGCGCCGACGAGGGCCTGCGTTCTGCTGGCGAGGACGCGGCGATCTTCGACATGATCATGGACATCCTCGACAACCCACCACCCGCGAGCGGCAGCGATGACGGCGGCGGTGGCTTGCTCGACACGCTCAACAAGAACCTCAACGACCCGCACACCGCGCTGCGCCCAAACGGGCGCCAGCCGCTCCCGGCAGGCTTCGACAGGTCGCAGGCGGTCGACGGCGGCCTTGTCCTCGGCGGCATCGCCGGGCTCGACCAGTACCTCGGCTCCGACGACAAGTACGACTACTACAGGGGCAGCGACGGCAAGGTCCACAAGGAGAGGCGCCAGTCATGACTCTGAAGGAAGCGACCACAGACGAGCTCCTCGAGCTTGCGCTCTCGCTCGTCTCATCGACGCCGATGGAACGCCGTAGCGCCCGCGCGGTGCTCGAGGGCGAGGTCCGCGCTTGTCCTCGTCGACGCAAGCGGCGCCGCTGACGACATGGTGCGAGCTTGGCGTGATAGGTGTCGTCCACGCGGGAGGTGGGCATGCGCGTGAAGCGGAAGGTCTCGCCCGGTGTGGCGAAAACAGCGAATAACGTCGACGCGGCATTGGAGGTGCTCGCCGCCGCCCTCGAGGACGATGGCGTGAACTTCATTCAACTCGAGAAGGCCGCCGGAGCCTTCTACCTGCGTCTCATGCGCTCACCGCCCACGTTCGACGCCCGCGACGACTGACGTTCCACGGGCGGAACGCGTGGGACGACCTCGGTTCGACGCGAACCCCAAACCGATCCGCCCTCGGCGGCAAGACGCGGCGCTCAACCTGGCCCGACACACGCATCGCCGCGGGCATGAATGACACGATCCGCATCGAAGGCCCGAGCGTCCGCGGCTCAATCGTCAACGGCGCCCGCAGCGGCTTGTGGGTGGAGCAAACGCTCACCGGCGCACGCGCGTCAGTTTGGCGACGCGGCAGGCTCGTCCGAGTTCTCGTCGACGCCAACACGGGACAGGGCGACAATGCGCCTTGCCCTATGCCACCGTCGCCGCCACGCTCGTCAACGTGAAGGACAGCGACGTCCGCGCTCACCTCTCAGTCGACGAGCTGCGCGTCTATGTCGCCGCCGAGCTCGGGCAACAGCCGAAGGCCATCGCGGATGCGCTGCGCGAGGTGGCCCGCCTCCGTGCTGCGCTACTCGCCGTCGAGGTCGACGCCGACACCGAGTCATGCCCGCTGTGTGCTCGCGAGGCGAGCATCTACGAGGACGGGCACCGCAGCATCGAGCACGCGGACTCGTGTGTCTTCACCGGCATGCCCCGACCAAAGCGCGCGGCGACGGCGCTGCTCGACGAAGACCGCGACGAGTAGCGCTCAGCCGACGAAGGCGACGCACAGCGCGACGTTCACGAGGAACGCGGCGACGAAGTGGCGCGCCTCGCGATCGACAGCCGCACCGACGTCGAGGACGTAGGGCACTCGCAGGAACGAGGCTGATGCGGGCGTCATGTGCCTACCGCAGCGCGACCGAGGCGCATGAGGAAGTGCGCCGCCACGGGATGCTCGACGTGTTCGACCGTGACCATCCAACCCGCCGCGCGGAAGTGGTCGGCGACGGCGTTGACGACGCCTTCATCGTGCGCCGCAGCGGCGGCGATGAAGGGGAGCTCGGGCACGTGCGAGTATGGCGGCGAGTTCGTCAAGTGGATCACAACTTCACCCGCACCTCGGAAGCGCGCGACCAGAGAGTCACGCACAGCAGCGGCGAGAGCCTCGACGCGCAAACGCGCAACATCGTCAGGCGTTGGGAACGTCGTCATCGACGTCAGTACGCCATCGCGTGGGAGGCTTCGTTCTTCGTCGTTTGCTCGGCCCCCGTCTCTGTGAGCCCGACGATTCCGCAAATCGCTCCAGCGATGACGCCGACTCCGGCGCCGATCAAGCAGGCCGGTGATGCGAAGATGAAAAGCCACCCGGCGAACAGCGCAACACCCGTGAGGCACCCGCTCCCCGCGCCGAGATACCACTGCCAAGCCGCGGCGGCGTGCGCGTCGGCCTGCCGGTTGAGCTCTGCAACGCGTTCAGCGCGCTCGGCTCGCTTCTCCGTCTCATAGTTGGGGACGCGGGGCCGTTCTTCCCGAGCCTCTTCCGGAGCCACCACGTGGCTCCGCTCCGCCGGCGCGGAGACGCGCCGCTCGTCCGCCTTCTCGCGAATCGTCGCAATGTCGGCGCCGGCGATGACGATCTCGCGCCCGCTCAAGACCGTCACGGTGATCGACGTCGACGATGCCTCGGTCAGCGTCCCCGCGACGATGCTCCCGTCCTTGCGCTCGACGATCACGCCCTTGCCGACCGCTGCGCGAACGCTCTCGGAGACCGTCGACTTCGGCGCCGGTGCGAATTCGGCCGGCGCGGTTGACGGGTCGGGGGGCGGCGCCGGTGCGGGTTCGTCAGCTGTGATCACGAGCATTAGGGCAAGAGCGAGCATGTCCCCTCCGAGGGCGTGCAGCGTAGCTCACGCGCCTCAAGCGCCCACCCGCCGCGAGACCGCACGCCGAGCTGGGACAGCTCCATGTTGTCAACCTCGCTTGCTCCTGACGCCGCCGCGCTCGGTGTCGCGCTCTCCGCTAGGCTATTGCATGGCCACGAAGCTCCCCGGCAGGCCCTGTGAGCGCGAGGATTACGGCACCGTCGTCATTACTCGCGGACGATGGAAGGGAACCATCGGGCTCTACGACGACGACGACGAAGGCGGTGCGATCGTCTACCTCGACCACCCTGTTCGCGACCACGACCCGCGCGAAATCGCTGTCCCGCGTCGTTGGCTCCGCCGGCTTGAGCTCGATTTCTACGCGTTTGCCGTGCAGCGCTCGAGGGCGCGCGTCGCGAACGCTGGGCGCGATCCCGACACGATTCCGGCCCTCACCGATGGGTGGCGGCTACGTCGCCGCGCCCTGACACGACGCCAGCCTCTCGCGCCTCCCTGACTGTTTCGTCGATCGGCACGCCTTCGTCAGCGACGCCGACGTGACCGCTGCCGCACTCGCGCGGCGCGAGGGCGACACGCGTGCGCATCTCTCATTGCGGGAGGCGAGAGATGGCGAGTCTGTTGAAGCTGAAGGAAGCTGCGAAGGTGCTCGCGCTGTCGGAGTCGATGCTCCGCAAGCTAGTGCGGAGCGGGCGACTCACCGCGGTTCGGATCGGGCGATGCGTTCGCGTCCGTTAGACGGACATCGACGCATTCATCGCGGACGGGAGAATAGCCGCGACCAACAGTGCCGACGATGAATCGGACGCCAGCGTCCGACGCTTGTGACACCAGTGTCACAACGGTTCGGTCACCAGTGACCCGCTTACATAAGCTCGTCGTCGACGTGAACGCGACCCCCACCCAACGCGTTCACGAAAAATCGATGGCATCTCCTCGAAATCTCAAGAGAGAGATCGAGAACCATGGCGCCAGCAATCTCTCTCAACGTCGCCAAGAACGGCGCCGTCGAGACCGGCACACCCCAAGTTTGGGGCGTGTCGCGCAGAGCGCGACGGGCCGGCCGGTGCACACAAGGATGTGTGTCGCAAGAGCGACGGGCACCGGGAGATCACTGGCGCTAAAGCAGAGGCACGCGATCCCGACGACCGGGCAATCAAGCCCAGTCGTTGTCAGCGCAATTCGAATGAACGCGTCCGAGGCGGCGCCGACTCGCTACGACAAGCGAGGTAGACATGAAGATGAACGAGTACAAGATCGTGCAGGATCTCAAAGACTGCACCGAGAATGACAGCAGCGCCATCGACGAGCGTTTGCGCGACGGCGGCCACATCGTGGGAGGCCAACCCGACCGCGAGACTGGGAGATTCGTCGCGCAGGTCGTCGCTCGACGTTGGCGCGAACACGCAGAACGGAACGGGTCGATGGCCGCATACTCCAACGACAACGCGTGAGGTGACTCACCGCTCTATGCGCGCGAACCCGCATCTTCACCTGCGGAGGGCGACATGTTGAACGAGCCGCGCACGGCGGAAGGGACACCGCGTGGAGCACGCGATGTCGATTGGAGCGACGGAGGCCTGGGCGTGAAGGCCGCACAGGCTTTCACCGGTCTTTCGAGGACACGACTCTACGAAGCGATGGCTGCTGGCGAGCTCATCTGGTGCAACGCTGGCGGGGCCGTGCGAGGGAAGCGCTTGATCGCTCGTCGCTCGCTCGTCGAGTTCCTCGGTCGCGCCACGAGGCGCATGACGTAGTTTTGGCGTCGCGCGCATCGAGCGACGGACTACTACGCGCGGGGCTTCGCTTTGCGGGGCCGACCGCGACCGCGCCGCTCGGGCTTCACAGCCGAGCCCTTCAGGGGTTTCCAGTCGAGAGGCATCTCCATCACCGCCAGGATGGCGAGCCAGCGAGCTCTCGAGAGCGTCACGGAGCCGCGCCGCCACCGACTCAATGTGCCGACGTCGACGCCAATGCGCTCTGCGATGTCCGCCGCAGTTGGCGCGCCTGGCTGTGCAAGTGCCGCATCGAGGAACCGTGCGGGCACGTGGTTTTCCTTAGGGACTGATGCCACGGCCGCAAGCATGCGCGAACCTCCAAGGGAGACGAGGGCACTATGCCTAAAATAGCAGGCACGATGCCTATTTCGGTAGTTACAAATTTTGCGGTCATCAATATAGGCACTGTGCCCATGACGATGTGTAATATAGGCAGAGTGCCCAATACGGCACTCTGGAGGTCCGCACATGAGCGACGACGAGACGACGACGACAGCGACCACGCCTGAGCACAACGAGACGGCATCGACCACAGTCACCCAGATCAACGACCCCACGGAGGCGACTCAGCGCGACGAGAGCGCCGAGATCCCGCATTGGGAGAAGCCGCCCGCGCAGCGATGGGACGAGGACGTCGAGCACGGCGGCATCCTCTACAGCACCGGCTGCGATGAGCTTGGGCCGTTCGATGACGAGTCCGGTCCGCTTCCGCGCGACGAGGTCGCCGGCTGGCTGGAGGTCACCGAGGGACTGAGCGTGCTCGCGCACCTCGTCGGCGACTTCAAGGTGCGCGGGGGCCTCGAACATCTCCCGCTGCGCTCGCGCGAGTTCATCGAGCAGGTGTCCGGCGGCCTCGGCGTGCTCCTCTATGAGATCGTCGACCGCATCGGCGAGCTCGAGGAGGATCTGACGAACGTCGCGGACGAGCACGTCCCCGGTCCGCCGCACTACGCCCGCATCGCCCGCCGCGAGCGCGCGCAGGCAACGGCGGACGCAGCGAAGGTCGACGCCGAGAAGGCAGCGACGCCGGCCCCGGCGGACATCAAGGCCGAGCCGACGATCGAGGCCGCGGCCAAGGAGATGTGGCGGGTCGACTTCGAGGAGCACTCGATGCCCTACGCGCGGGGGCAGATGCCCTGCGACTGCGCTGGCGCTGGCTGCGAGGACTGCGTCGTGGAGCGCGTCGGCGGTACGCCCGGGAAGCGCTATCCCGAGGAAGGCCGCTGGACGCTCGGTGACGTCGCGAGCAACGTCGCCGGCGACCTCGAGAACGCCATGGCTCGCGTGAGCGACCTCGTCGGAGCCTTCCGTGGTGCGCAGGAGCGTCACGCCGCCGGGAAGCCGCTCCTCGACACACCCGCTTCCGACGCCGTCCCGCTCGTCGCAGCGCTCGAGGCCCTCGGGATCGAGGTCGCCCGCGCAGCGATCCTCGCCGAGAAGATCGCCGAAGCACAGGAGCCGATCGAGGAGAACGACCCGCGCCGTCTTGCCCTCGAGAACGAGAAGGCCGAACGCGCCGCCGACGCGTGCGCTCCGCTGACCGCCCTCCACGTCGAGGGCTTCGACGAAGAGGGCTTGGAGCGCCTCTACCGGGTCGTCGACGCGAACCGCGGGGTGGCCCGCATCTCGATGTCGCCCGCCGCGTTCGCCGCTTACAGCGCCGTCCGTGATGCGAGCGTCGACGAGAAGCTGCGCGGCTACAACGGCGGCACGCTGCCCACCGTCCACCTCGTGGAGCGTGGCGAGTGAGCGCCGGCGTCGCGGCGTTCCTCGCGCGCATCGTCGCAGAGGACAGCGCGCCTCCACCGCTCCCGCCGCCGCGCTACCCGGCGATCGCTCGGTGCAAGCGCGGTGCGGCAGCGAGGACGCCCGAGGTCCGCGCTGCACTCGCCGAATACGAGGCTGCGCTCGAGGAATGGCGAGGCGAAGACGGGGCCGGCGCGCAGATCGATCGCTACCTCGCCGCGCGCCGTCGGTGGTTCACCCGCCGGGATCTGCCGATGCAAGAGGCGTCGCGCGTTCGGCGGTGCACGCAGGTTTGACGTGGGCGCACGGGAGCAGGTCCGGCCGCTCCCGTGCGCGGCTCTCTTGTCAAAGCAGCGATCCAGCAACTGAACGCGGCCGGCAAGTTGAAGGAGAAACCGTGAGCGAGACGACGACAACCGAGGCACCGACGAAGCGCAAGCGAAAGAAGCGCACCAAGTCTCGCGGCAACGGCGAGGGAACGATCTACGCCGAGGGCGGCCGTTGGGTCGCGGCCCTCTCGTACTTCGACGGGCAACGCTTCCGTCGGAAGAAGCACCGTTGCGACACGCAGGAGGAGGCGCAGGCGTTCCTCGACGAGCTGCGCCGGCAGCGACGCAAACGCACGATCGACCGCGACGACCGCCTCACGCTCGCGGCGTTCCTGCGAGACTGGCTCGAGGGAAAGAAGGGCGAGATCGAAGAGTCGACGTGGATCGGCTACGAGGAGGTGGTCCGCCTCTACCTCATCCCCGAGCTCGGCCACGTCGCCCTCGGCACCCTCGACGCCGCCACGCTCCGCACTTTCCAGCGGATGCTCGCGGCGAAGAAGAAGACGCCCTCGCGCATCGCCGCCATCCGGCGCGTGCTGCGCTCGGCGCTCTCGCAGGCGGAAAGCGACGGGCTCGTCGACAGCAACGCCGCCAAGAAAGTCGAGCCGCCGAAGGGCAGCGGCGCCGCCACCGTCTCCAAGCGCGTCTACGACAGCGACGAGGTTGCGCGCATCCTCGCCGCCGCCAAGGACCACCGCCTCGGCGCCATGGTCGTCGCCGCGCTCGGGACCGGCCTTCGCCGCGGCGAACTGCTCGGGTGGAAGTGGACGGACATCGACCTCGACGGCCGCATAGCCCGCATCGAGCGCCAGGTGCAGCGTCGCCGGCACGAGCGTGACGAGGACAAGCGGGTCGTGCGTCGTCACGGCATCGGAGTGAAGCCGCCGAAGTCGGCGAAGTCCATCCGTGAAGTGCCCCTGCCCGCCTTCGTCGTCGACGCGCTGCGCGAGCACGAGAAGACGCAGAAGGCCGAGCGCCTCAAGGCCGGCCCGTTGTGGGTCGACACGGGTCACGTGTTCACGACGAAGCACGGCGCGTTGATCGACCCGCGCAATGCGTTGCGCTCGTTCTATGAGATCGTCGACGAGGCGAAGGTGCCTCGCAAGACGATGCACGGGACGCGGCACACCACCGCAAGCCAGCTTGCGGCACTGAACGTCCCCCGCACCGTCACGCGCGACCTGATGGGGCACACGGACTCGAGGACGACGGACCGCTACTACACGCACACCGCGCGCGAGCAGCTGCGTGGCGCCGCCGACGCGCTGGATAGGGCGCGTTCGTAACCAAGGTGCAAGCAGTCTTGCGGCGTCTCGAATTTAGCTCCGTTGCTGTTTCTTTGACCCTCCACCGGCCGGCCGCGATGCTCGGCGAGGGGAGGCACACGATGAGAGTCGAGTTGCTCGGATACAGCATCACGGCGATGCAGAACGGCAAGAGGAAACCGCTGCCAAAAGCGTTCCTCGACTTCATCGAGCAGCGGAAGTTCGCGAATCGATGGGACCGCAAGCCGACGTCCGAGATCCACGCTCGCAACGTTCACTTGCCCGGCTTCTTCGAGGCCGACACGACGGTGTGGGGCGCGACGCTCATCGAAGCGAGCACGCCGTCCGAGATCGCGCTGATCAACCTAGCGAGCGGCGACGACGCAGGCTTGAAGGTGCCCGACGGCCACGGCGAACGCCGAAGGATCCGGATGGCAATCGATAGAAAAAACTGTCTGCTTGTAATGGAGCTCGCAGGAAAAGGCGTCCACCATAAGCTTTCCATGTACCTCGATGCGATGGCCAAGAAGTGGCACGGGGCCGGTGGCCAGGAGATCGAGGGTATCTTGATCGGCGCTCTGCCTGTGGAAGAGGAACCGACCACGATTCTTCGCAAAAACGGTGCGCTCAAGTCTTTCGAGGCGAGCCTGAACGCCGCGTCGGTTGACGGGACGAAGTACGGCGTCCTCGGCAGCTGGGTTGGCAACCTCGTGAAGGGGCGCGAGGACCTCGTCGTCCGAATCGAGATTCGTCAACGGACGCGCGGCGCGGCGCTCCCGAAAGTCGTGGTTGATTCGCTTGCTGAGTTCCTCGGCCACGTTGACGACTACGGCATCGAGGAAGCTAAAACGCAGAAACAAGGTGAGCAAAAGGCCACAAGCCTTCTCTCCGCGATCGCGCGTGAAGTTGTGGACGCTGACGACGACGATGATGCCGTCTACGATCAAATCTTGAATGTCGTTCATACGTGGAGAGAGCGCTTCAGTCAGACCCTGGAGAACGAGGTCGATGACTAAGGCGCGGAATGACCCGGTTGGCACCTTCACGAACACGATGTTCGTGATGTGGCCACTCTTCGTCGCGCTCGGGATCGTCATTCTCGAGATGCATCGCGAACCACTGCACCCGACCGCGCTGTCACGCAGCGCTGTGTACGCACTCGCTGCTGCGATCGTTGGATTCAGCTTCACCGCCGCGTTCTTTCTCATCACGCTCCCCAAGAAGGACAACCCCTTCCTGACGAAGATCCACGCCGAGAGCGCATTTGCCGCTTACGTCACGATTCTCGTGATGCCGGCCTTCCTCGGCGTGATCGGCCTTTTGCTCTACTCACTCGGCGACGATGACAGGCTCTTCGAGTTCGGCTTCGATTTCACGATGGCATGGCTCGCGGCGTCCCTTCTGATCTCCAGCGCGACGAGCTTCCTCAACGCTCTCGGCGTCCTCCTGCTTTTCGTACGCAAGATGCGACAGGTGACATAGCGAGGGCTTTCCCTGCCTGCGCTCTCGTGCATGCTCGGGTGATGGAAGGCATCAAGATCGTCCTCACCGTACTTGGGGCGCTCGGCGGTGGCGCGCTCGGCGCGTGGCTTACGGCCAGGTTCAGGCGTATCGGGGATGAGCACCTCACGCGGTTCTCGCGGCTCCATGAGCGACGAGCGCAGGCGCTCGCCGATGTCTACGGCAAGCTCGTTGACCTTGAGATGGCACTGCAAGCGCTCACAGCGCTCGACGGAGGCGCACCAGTCGAAGAGCTCGGCAGGCAGGCGCACGACGCATTCGTCGCCTTCGGCCGTTTCGAACACGTTGCGCTGTTCCTCCCAACGAACACGCTCGCGCCGTTGCGAGCTATTCGTCAGAAGGCGCTTGTGCTCGCTGCGCGCTTTCAGTGGGCGCGTGGTTCATGGGGAGGGCCCACGAATCACACCGCGTGGGTTGCGGCATGGGGCGAGGCGCTGCACGAGTTCCCCGCCGCCCGCCGGGCGATAGAGCGCGAGTTCCGCGAAGCACTCGGAGAGCGACTTCTACCTGCCGCGGCTTCTCCACCGGAGAGTGCCAATCCCAGTAAGGCGGCCGTCGATCGAGATCACCCGTCGCACGGCGAGGCCTGACCTGCCATCAGTGGACCCGAGGTGACCATGAACCAGTACACGACCCCTGAAGCCATCGCCCTCGCGACACGCATCGGCGACGCGTGCGTGACGAGCGACCTCCTCAAGATCAACACCGATGCATACGACGCGCTCGACGATGGGCGCATCACCGATGCTGAGCATCGCCAACTCGGAACCGACTGGTGCATCCGCGCCGGCGAACTCGGCGTGCCCGCCTTCAAGGGGTGGCGTCGGCTGGAGCAGTAGAGGAGCAACGAGGCTGAACTCCTTCGCACCTGGCCGACCATCGCCACGTCGTCACCACACCTGAACGAACCTAGCTGGACGTCGCTCCACGCTCCTACGAATCTGGGGGTCGCACGTTCGAATCGTGCCGGGCGCGCCAATCACCGCCCCTCGCCATCTCCGCAAGGATAGCGAGGGGCGTTTTCATTTCGTAACGCACAGTTACGCCGTCGAGCGTCGGGTTCGAAACCAACTTTTCGAGCAATTGGCGTCGTCCTTCGCTCGCGTGCCGATTCCATAGCGATCTCGCCTTCTTGGCGAGTTCGAAAACGCGCTCCGCGTTCATGAGGTAGCCGTCGTCGAGCGCCCCGTTTGCGGCGTTGAGCCTGTCGATGGCGTCGTGTTTCTCGTTGAGCTGCTTCTCACGAAGCCGTTTGTACGCAGCATCGTCGAGTTTTCCGTCGACGTAGAGCGCAACGGTCTTGTCCTCGCGCTCTTGGAGCTCATCGACCGTCTTGCGCAGCCTCGTCGCTTCGGTCCGCTGCGTGACCAGCGTCGCCTCGTGCGTCTCGCGGAGGTCGCGAGCGACCTCGTCGAGGAGGGCCGTCGGGACGTCGATGTCGGCGATGACGCGCTGGAACTGGTCGATCAGCTTGTCCTCAGTGACGTAGACATGCTTCGTGTGGACGCGGTGCCCGTTCGTGCAGCGGTAGTACTCGTAGCGCTTGCCGCTCGGCTTCTCCTTCGGGTCGTAGCAGATGAGGCAGCCGCAGGTCGCGCAACGCATGAAGCCCGTGAACGCACCGCGCTTCGTGGCCTTGCTGCCGTAGGGCGCGTTCTTGCCGAACGTCGCTTGCAATCGTTCCCACTCGTCGGCGCTGAAGACGATCTCGTGCTTGCCGCGGAAGCGCTCTCCGCGCCACGTGAACCAGCCGACGTAGAACTCGTGCTTGAGGATGAACTCGACCTCGCTGCGACGAAGGTGGCGCGGCCGCTTGCCGGCGGCGTTCCAGAGTCCCTCCTTGACGACGGCGACGCCAATCGCGTCGAGCGACGCGCCGGCGATACGGAGGTCGAACATGCGACGCATCAGCGCGCGGCCTTCGCGAGTGAGCTCGATCGTCCCGCCGCGGTCCTTCACGACGCCGTTGGCGCCGACGCTCTTCTTATTGCGGTAGCCAATCGGCGGGCGCGTCGGGTACCAGCCGTCTTTCGCCTTCGCGTCCTGTGATTCCTTCGCGCGGCGGGAGAGCTGGCGCGAGTACGTCTTCGCGACGAGCGTGTTCATCTCCGCCTTCAGCCAATCGCCCTCGTCGCTGCCGGCGTAGAGAGCCCAGCGCTCGTGGGCGACGTGGAGGACGGCGTCGTCGCGGCGGATAAGGTCTTCGAGCAGCTCGTAGTCAGTGAAGTTGCGCGTGGTGCGGTCCCAGACCCAGAACACCAGATGACGCGCCTTGGTCTTCTTCGCCTTCTCGAGCGCCGCGTGGAACTTCACGCGCGCCTCAGACGACTTCGCGCTCTCCTCGATCTGCACGACCTCGACGAGATCGAGGCCGTTGGCGACGGCGTAGGCGCGGATGCCGTCGCGCTGCACGCCGGGGCTGTTGTTGTCGCCTTGCTTCTTCGACGACACGCGCACGATGCCGAGCGCACGAGATGTCTTGCCGAGCCACCGAGGTTGTTTGTTCGTCACGGTCACGCGGCACCTCGCGAGAGAGTGGATGAAACATCAGATCACGACGACGGGCGCACGTCGATCCGATCGCGTGCGCTCGTCGTCGTCACTCAGCGGCGGCGCCGTCCTCGGTCATCGTCGTCGCGCTGTCGTTCGCGCTAACGCTCGCGCTCGCGCTCGTCCTCGCGCCGGCCGTGAAGCAGCCGCTCGCGCTGCTCCTCGACGTGGCCCCGGATCAGCGCGACGACGCCGTCGATCTCCTTCTTCGGCGGCGCCGGCTCGAGCCGACCTCGCGGTGACGGGTACCGAAACGCCGTTGCGAACTTCGCATAGTCCCGCAGAGGCCAGAGCGCCTCGCGCGTCGGATCGCCGTCGGGCAGCTTCTTCAGCAGCACATCGAGGTGATGCTCGATGCCGGCCTCGATGCCGCGGTGCAGGAGTGCGGCTTTCGTCGACTTCTCCACCGCCTGTTGAACGTGAAACGCCGCGAGCCGGTTGCCGAGCTTCGCGAGCGCCTCCGCAGCTTGTAGATCCTCGTCAGCCGTCTTGAGGAAGGCGTCGATGCGATCCTGGACGCTCATACAGACACCGCCCGCGCAGCCATGCAGCGCGCGCAAGCGTGTCGAGGACGTCCTTGTCGTCGTTGAATTCGCTGATGGTCAGCGGGATGAGGTCGGTCGTGACGTCTGCGCGGTCGCCCAGCCAATAGGCGCTGCGCATGCTCAGCGCGTCCTCGGCCGTATCGTCCGGCAGAACAATGAGGATGTCGTAGTCGCTCTCGGCGCGCGCTCGTCCTTCTGCGCGGCTGCCAAAGAGCCAGATCTCCAGCGGATCGAGCGCCTCCACGATGACGGGCAGCAACCGCGAGAGTGCGGCATCGATGTACGTTGCGGCGCCGGGATCGCGCGGCCTGAACACGGCGTCGCTGCGGGATGCGGTTGTCACGGGTGTGTTCAGCATAGCGTCCGCCTCCGTCATCGTCGACGGCGGCGGCTCGTGCGTCGCTCGTCATGCGTCCTCCGGGACGCCGGCGTCGCCGGCGTCTTCGCGGTCCCATCGGTCAAGGAGCGCGAAGACGTCGGCGATGGCGCGGACGTCGGCGCGCGTCACGCGGAATGAGTCCTTGGGGTTCGCCGCCGAGAACAGGCGCCAGTTGCCGCTCGGCGTCTCTTCCAACTCCATTGCTACCTCCAGGGCGCGACGCCGCGATGTGCGGCGTCGGGGCCCTACAGAGGTCGATGCGAAAGTTCGAAAGTGCGGATGTGACGAGACCTACGCGGCCTCATCCTCGTCCAGATCCAGCCGTCGCGTGGTGCGACCGCAGTGGCTCGGTCCTTCGACGATGAGTCCGGCTTCCTCGTTGGTCTCGTCGATTCGCAGGAGATCCCGCAGGGCGGCGACAACGCGACGCCGATCCTTAGACGGCACGGCATCCCAGTCGCGCAGCATGCGGTGGAAGATCATGAGCTCCTTCTGCGGGAGCTGCGCGGCAATGAGACGCACGCGCTTCTTGGTGCGGAAGCGCTCGAAGTCTGCAGGCACGTCATCGTCCGCGACGAGGCCGCCGTTGATCGGCCCCGAATCGCCTTCCTCGATCAGCGGCTCGCTTCTCCGCACGTCGCGCTTCTGCATAGTGCTGTTGCGGTGGCGTTCTGCGACGACATGCTGGATCGTCGTCGTGAGCCACGCTTCGGGATTCCTCGGCGGCGGCGACGGCCATCCGCGCACCACGTTGAGCGCGACGGTCTGGATGACGTCCTCGATGTCGGCCGCCTGCAGCCGCTTTCCGTAGTGAGTCTTGGTGTATCGCCGGATGAATTGCGCGTGGGTTCGGTACACCGCGTCAGCTTCGTGGGTCGCGAGCATCTGACCTCCAGTTCCTCATAGTGATGTGGCCGTTTGGAGGTCGCCTCCACAGTGCACTCCACACGTCGTGACGCGGGCACTGCCGCACTCGGCATCGGACTCGCCCGCTTCCCTGACGCATCTGCGGCACCTCCACTAGACATGTCGCAAATCGCCGGCCTCCGCTTCATGCCAAGTGCGCTCCGAACCGTGTCGCCGTCACCGTCGCCCGCCTCTGCGGCGACGGCGACGGCGTGACCTCCGCGGTCCCCGTGTTGCTTGAGCCGGAGCCCCAACGTCTGCGCCAGCAGGACGCGACGACGAAGCAGATCCGGCCGCGGACCGCATCGACATCTGTAGATGCCAAGACGCCACTATCTGCCGTTCATCCTCACGGACCGCGACCGCGAGATCCTCGAATACGTCTGCGAGATGCGCGGCGTGCCGATCGAGCACATCGCTGAGCTCTTCTTCTCAGCGGACCCGTACACGCGCAAGCCGAACAAGAACCCGCGGCGTGCATGCGAGCGCCGGCTCCGAGAGCTCGTTCGCGCCGGCCACGTTGCACTCGAGCGGCAGTCCGATGGCGTTTGCCGCCGCCAGCTCGTTGTCCTCGCGAACCGATCCAATGCCACGACGCGCAAGCGCGCCAGGCGGCGGCGCTCCTCGGTGCGGAACGGTGTGCATCACGTGCGCACGCAGGATGCGCTCATAGCGATCGAGCGCGAGCTTGAGCGCGGGGGCGCCCGTGTGCTCAGCCGCCGGCTCGATCAAGACGTGCGCGCGGCGGACATGCGCGGCCGGCGGACGCAGTTCGGCGACAGCTACGAAGCGGCGCCGGATGCCGTCCTCAAAGTTTGCACCGCCGACGGCGACGTCATCGAGATCGCCGTCGAGTACGTCACGAGCAAGTACACGGACGCGGACATCCTGAAGAAGCACGAGAGCTTCGCCCGCTACGACCGCGTCATCTGGGTTTCGGACCGTCAACGAACAGCCGAGCGCGTCGCCGCGCTCACAGGAGAGTCATGCACCACGCTGAAGTGAACGTTCATCCGCATCCGGATGGAGCCGACGATCCTCCGCATCGTCGGCGCAAGCGAGGTCGCGTTCCGGTGAACGCGCTCGCGCACGAGGCGCTTCCTGCTCTTGACGAACTTACGCGCCGCGAATGCCGAGAGTCTCTACGAGCTGTTCTTCAAGCGCGCGAAGGTGCCGTTGCGGACTGCGATGCGCCGCTTGCGGCATCTCGTCGACGCCGGCTTCCTCGCGCACTTGCGCCTCGATGGAGCGCGCTGCGTCTATCACCTGACTCCGAAGACGTTGGCGCTGACGCCAGCGTTGGCGGCGCGAGCGCGTTCGTCGCTCGGCGTCGCGCCGCAGGATCGGCAAGCGATGTACTGCTGGCTGCGGTCTACGCTCTACGCAAGGCTCACGGCCGACGGCTGGAACGTCGGCAACGACGGCGCAGCGCTTTACGCGCTCCGTCGGTACCTGATCGACAGGCTCGATGGAGATCTCGCTGAAGCGTCGAGGCATGCGCGGGAGCCGATCGAGCGCGCGCTGAAGTCGCTGCGCTCGGCTGATGTTCTTCGTGTAACGCCCGAGGACACCAGAACCGGTCGCCGTTGGCGCTGCTCTGCTTGCGGCAACTATCTCCCGGGTCTGGTGCCGCACAAGGGCTACGTGGAGTTCCTTGATTGCACCGGCACGGCGCATGCGGTGCCAGTCGCGCCGTGCGACATTGCGTGGCGGGGATCGGGCCTCACGAGGCAAGCGATGTTGGTGTTGGTCGACAACCCGAGCGCGCCGCTTGAGCGCCAGCTGAAGGACCTGCCCCTCTTCGTTCCCGACGTGCGCGTGCCGTTGCTCGCGCGCACGACGGACGAACGCAGCAAGTTCGATCGGGGCGCGATGAAGTGGAAGCAGAAGGGCGATCGGCATCGCGAGCTCGAGCGAGCGTTGGCCGAGGGTTGGATCGAGCGCTGCACGAAGCTCGTTGAGTCCTTCGCCGACATTCAGGCTTACTACGTTCGTTGATTCCTCTCTGCTTTCTCCGTGATCGATTCTGCCTTCTTCCTTGATCGATCCTGCCTTCGCTCCTTTTCCTCTCCGTTCTTGTTGACCCTTCTCTCCACGCGCACTGGGACCCTTGTCCTGGTGCGCGTTTTCTTTTTCCCGCCAGCAACCACCAACACACCCCGCGCGAAGCGCACCGATTAGGTGGTGTGTTCTTGCCGGTCCGTTTTTCTATCCTTGAAAAACACGCGAAGCGTACCGGCTGGATGAGAGTGTTTTGCTCGAATCCTGGTGGTTGCTGGCGAAATTCTCCTGTTGGCATGCTCGTGAATCGACAAGCGGATTTCTTGGATGCCATGGCATCTTGATTACAGCGTCGATCTGACGCCTGGCATCTTGGCATCTTCAATTGTCGCTGGCGACAAGCGGGCGGCGCCGACGTCCTCGTAGCGGACGTCGGCGCCGCCCGTCCTCTATTGCGGTGCAGCGTCGCCGATGGCGACGTGCTTGAATCCGAGCGCCGCGAGTGCGGGGACGAGCTTCTCCGCGAGCGCTTGCCGTTCAGCGCGCGCGAGCTTGCGACTCAGGTCGATCGTTGCGCGCTCAGCCGTGATGCTGAACGGCGGCTTCGTTTGGGTGGGCACCGGCGCCGCAGTCGCTTCAGTCGCCTCAGGCGCGGGAGCCGTGGCGCGCTTGATCTCGTTGCGCAGCTTCGTGATCGTCCAGTCCTCCTTCGCCGCCTCGCGCGCGAGCTTCTTCACGATGCGCTCCGCCTGCGGCCTGAAGTTCTCACCGCCGTGCTCGTGGAGGGCGGCCTCATCGGCTTCGTGAAGCTGGTTGTAGAAGGTGAGGAGCTGGAAGAGATGCGTGAACGCGAGGCCAGGCAGCTTCTCGATGTTGTGCACGGGAGCGTCCGTGACGCCGTCGACGACAGGGGCGCCGTGCTCGTCGAGCTTCTTCGACGCAAGCGGAACGGCAATGGCGAAGTTTTTCAGCCAACCCGGCGCCTTGTGGAACTGCCGATATCGATACACGTTGCGCGTCTTCCACCCAAGGCTCTCCGCGAGCTCGTCTTCCGTCATGCCGTTCTCGATCGCATCGGCGATCCCCTCGGCAATCTCGAGCGGGTTGAGGTCGGCGCGGTTGATGTTCTCCGCGAGGCGCGCTGCCGCGACTCGGTTGTCCTCGACGTCGACGACGAGCGCCGGAATTGCCACGAAGCGGTCGTCACCCGGATGCTCACGCGCGAGCTCGTGGACCGCGAGATACCGGCGATGTCCGCCGAGGATCTCATAGTTGTCGCCAGCGACACGAACTGCGATCGGCTGGAGGAGGCCGTTGTTCATGATGCTCGCTTTCAGCTCTTTGAACGCATCCTTGTCGAGCACCATCCGCGGGTTTGAAGCAGAGGGCGCGAGCCTCTCCAAGGGAATTTGCAGCAGGCTGAGCGGCTGCGAGTTGTTGCTGGGCGCGCTTCGTTCCATGAGCTCTCCTTCGCGGGGCGGATGATGCCCCTACCGATGTCGATGCGGTTCGAAGGCGCTCTGGCCGAGATCGTCGACACGGATCCACAGCCACCTCATCGGACCGATGGAGCCTGAGCGCGGTGTCACGCCTATAGTCGGCCAATGGTGATGCGCGCCGCGCCTTGGGTGACTCGCGGAATGATCGGCATCGTGGTGGCGACGTTCTTCTCTGACGTCGGGCACGAGATGGTAACGGCGACGCTCCCGCTCTACCTCGCTGGCATCGGCCTCGGCGCCGGCGCCCTCGGCTTCATGGAAGGCTTTGCGGACCTCTCCTTCAGCTTGTCGAAGCTCGCCGGCGGATGGGTCGGGCACCACTCCGACCACAAGCGGGCGTGGGGATCGCTCGGCTACCTCGCGACAGCTGTCGGCACCGCGGCTCTCGCCACCACACAGACGCTCGCCGCCCTGGTGTCGTTCCGCTCGGCCGCGTGGCTCGGTCGCGGTTTCCGCTCACCGCTGCGCGACTTCATCCTCGCTGACGAGGTCGGCTCCACCCACTTCGGGCGCGCATACGGGATTGAGCGCGCCGCGGACATGCTCGGCGCCGTCGCTGGGCCGCTCATCGCCGCTCTGCTGTTGTGGCTCGGTGTCGACGTGCACACGGTGATCCTCGTGAGCGTCGTCCCGTCGCTCCTCGCCGTAGCCACGTTCTTCACGATGACGCGAGAGAAACCCCGCGCAACGCCAACGAGCGCCGCAAAGGCGCAGCCGCTGCCGCGTCGGTTCTGGTTGTTCGTCGGTGCCGCGGGCGTGTTCGGCCTCGGCGACTTCTCGCGCACTTTTCTGATCCTCCTCGCCGTCTCCGTCTTCGGGACGAGCAGCGCCGAGCCGGGCGGCGCGGCCGGCGTCGTCTCCGTCGCGGTGCTCCTCTACGCCGCGCACAACGTCGTGAGTGCGATCGCTGCATATCCGGCGGGTTTCCTCGCCGATCATCGATCGAAGCTCGGCGTGCTGGTCGGCGGCTACGCGCTCGGCGTCGTGACGAACGGCGTTCTCGCGTTCGGCGCGTCGACGCCGGCGCTCTTGGTCGTGGCCGTCGTGACGTCCGGCATCTACATCGCTGTCGAGGAGACGGTCGAGAAAGCGGCGGCGGCCGAGATGCTCTCGCGTGAGCAGCGCAGCCTCGGGCTCGGCATCCTCGCGTCGGCGAACGCGCTCGGTGACATGCTCTCGAGCGTCTTCGTCGGTGCGCTGCTTGCGATGGGGCACACGGCCCTCGCGTTCGTGGTCCCTGCATCCGTCGGCGCGGTTGGCACGCTGTTGATGACGCTCCTCGCGGCTTCACGAGCGAAAGCGACGTCGTGATAGACTCGGCTCGATGATTCGCCCCGCCATCGTCGTCGTCGCCTGCGTTGTGTGCCTCGTCGCCGGAGTCGGTATCGGAGCGTTTGTCATCGGCGGGTCGCCAGCGGCGGCCGCGTCTTCGGGCGGTGGTGCAATCGCAGACGGAAAGCTGCAGCACGACCTCGACGCCGACCGGCGTGAGCTTGCAGCATGTCGGGATGAACGCCGCAGCCTCGAGAACGAGCTCGATGCCTTGCGGCGCAAGGGCGGCGGCGATGGGCGCACGGCGGCGCTCCAAGCTGTGGCCGATGCGGCTGCGGCTGCGTCTGCGTCGAACGCGTCCGGTACGAACATGAAGCGCGGCGCGGGATCACGAGAGCCTGCGGCAGCGGCGGACGATCCGCGCACAGCCGCGTGGGTCGATCACGTCGGCGGCGATCTGGCGCTGTCCGCGCGACAGAAGGCGCAGCTCAACGACATCGCGAAGTGGGCCGCCGATCAGCGCAACTCCCTCAAGGAGAAGGCTGCGAAGGACAACCTCGACTCTGAGTCAGTGCGCGCCGAAATCGCCGACCAGCGCGCGGAGTACGAGAAGCGGATGAAGGATCTTCTCAGTGCCGACGAGTGGATAGCGTTCGACTCGGTGCAGGGCGTCGAGAGGCGACCGCCAACGTTCGCTCGCATGCCGGATATCCTCGGCGACCAGGCGCAGCCTCTCCAGGCGCCGAAACGCGACGCCGGCGGCTGAGCGAGGTCACTCGCTGAGGTTCGCGAACGCCCCGACGAACAGGTCCATCTTCGCGGTCATTTCTACATCCAGCCTTCACGCGTGATGAACGCTTGGACGCGCGACTTCACGTCGTCACGGATCTCGCGGACGCGCTCGACGGGCTTGCCCTTCGGGTCTTCCAGCGGCCAGTCGTCGCGCTTCAGACCGGGAACGACGGGACACGCGTCGCCGCAGCCCATGGTGATGAGGTGCTGGGCGCCTTGGGCGAGCTCGTCCGTGAGCCTCTGCGGCTTCGCAGCGGAGAGGTCGATGCCGACCTCCTTCATCGCCGCGAGCACCTCGGGGTGGACCCGCTCGCCGGGTTGCGTTCCGGCAGAGACGCCGCGCGCCTTTTGCGGATCGACGAGGGCGTTGAAATACGCCGCCGCCATCTGCGACCGGCCGGCGTTGTGGACACACGCGAAGATGACGGTGGCGAGCATGGGACCTCACATCGAAGATCTTCGATGTAAGGATATCGATCGCTGTCTATCTCAGCGCAACCGGCTTTTTGCGCTTCTGCGCCGTCTGTCTCGACAGCTTCGGGCGCGCCGCCACGGGGGCGGTGAGGCTTTCGGCCGCGCTCAGGGCGCGTTCGCCGGCCGCCTCAACGGAGTAGTACACCCATGCGCCTCGCTTCTCCGCCGAGACGAGGCCGGCGCCGCGCAAGATCTTCATGTGGTGGCTGATGGTCGGCTGCGTGAGCGAGAACTGCTCCTCGATGTCGCAGGCGCACAGCTCTTTCTCAGAGGAGCCGAGCAGCTGGAGGATGCGCAACCGCGTCTCGTCGGAGAGCGCCTTGAACGTCACCGCCGCCGCGACGATTGCGGGAGGCTTCGCAGAGCGCGTCTGCTTCTTCGGCTCGCAGTTGTCGGCTGCGCTCGTAGCGCTCGCTCGACTTCCGCGGCCCTCGATCGCGCGGCTCTTCGTTCGGCTCTCGTCCATGACGACAACGATACGGTTCGCCCGCGCCGTCCTCAAGGCGCCGCCGCGGTCTTCTCGGACGTGAACACCCAGCGCGAGAAGAGCGCGCCGAGCACAGCCCCGACGAGCTGAGCGGCGATGAACGCCGGCACGTCGCCAGGGCGGATGCCGGCGAAGGTGTCGGTGAAGCCGCGCGCGAGGGTGACGGCGGGGTTCGCGAACGACGTCGACGCGGTGAACCAGTACGCCGACGTTATCCACGCAGCGACCGCGTACGGCGCCGCGGTCGGTCGGGCCTTCGTGATGCCGGCGATGACGACGATGAGTCCGCCGGTGGCGACGACCTCGGCGAGCCACTGTGACGGACCGGATCGCATCTTCATCGAGCTTTGGACGAAGGGCAGCTCGAACATGCCGTGGGCGACGAGGACGCCGACGAGTCCGCCGCCGCACTGCGCGGCAATGACGGCGATGGTCCCGCCGGCGCCGCGCTTCTTCTGAACTGCGTCGACGAGAGTGACGACGGGGTTGAAGTGCGCGCCGGAAACCGGGCCGAAGATCAAGATCAGAACGACGAGCGCCGCAGCGGTGGCGATGGTGTTCGCGAGGAGCGCGACCCCATCGTTCCCACTGGAGATCTTCGCGGCCATGATGCCGGAGCCGACGACGGCGCAGACGAGCGCTCCAGTCCCGACGAGCTCGGCAACGACGACTCGCGCGCGCATCACTTGCAGGTCTGGCCGGGAGCGCAGCAGGAGGCGTCGGCGTTTTCGTTGTTGTCGACGACCATGCCGAGGGAGCGGCGCGGCTTCCGCCCATCGGTCTCGACGTCAGCGAGTACGTAGAAGAGCTCGAGCTTCCGGCCGTCGGGGTCGGTCGCCCAGAACTTGTTCTGCTTCGCGTAGCAGCACTCGATCTCGTGCTGCTCTTCGAGGGCGACGCCCGCCTCCACGAGACGCGCGCGAGACGCCTCGAGCTGCTCGTCGTTCCACACCTGAATGCCGAGGTGGTTGAGGTCGCCGTGGGGGACGCTCTCGACCTGGTTGAGCGAGAGGTTCAGCGGCGGCTCGCTGACGTCGAACTTCGCGTAGCCGGGTTTCCGCTTCGACGGCGCCATTCCAAACAGCTTCTCGTAGAAGCCAACGGTCTCGTCGAAGTGTGCCTTGCTCGCGTTCAGCGCGATGTGAAAGCGCAGGGCGCGCGGGCTGGCGTTCGTGGTGGTGCTCGCCGTGGCGGAGGTGGTCGTCGACATCTCGGCTCCACGATATCGACGTTTGTCGATGTGTCAACCTTGCCCTGGTTTTGTGAAAAAGACGTCTTCGGGCGCGCTGGATCCGGAGCTGCGTCCTTTTCGCGGGTGCTCCGTCTTTAGGTCAGGAGGTTCGCAACACATGACGACAACGCGCTCAGATCAGCGGTCGGACGGAGAAACGCGAAACATCGTGCGAGATCACTACGCGGAGGTGGCGCGGACGAACGGCGCGTGCGGCTGTGGACCGGGCTGCTGCTCGCCGAAGGCCGGCGCATCGCTGGACCTTGGCTACACGGAGGGCGAGCTCGCTGCGCTGCCGCAGGGAGCGGACATGGGACTCGGCTGCGGGACGCCGCTCGCGTTCGCCGCCTTGAAGGACGGCGAGACCGTGCTCGACCTTGGCAGCGGCGGCGGTATCGACTGCTTTCTCGCCGCGCGGCAGGTCGGGTTGCGTGGACAGGTTATCGGCGTCGACATGACGCCGGAGATGCTGAACAAAGCGCGCGATAACGCGGCGCGTGTACAGGTGAAGAACGTCGAGTTCCGGCTTGGCGAGATCGAGCGCCTGCCCGTCGCCGATCGCAGCGTCGACGTCGTCGTCAGCAACTGCGTCATCAACCTCTCGCCCGACAAGGACGCGGTGTTTCGCGAGGCGCTACGGGTGCTTCGGCCCGGCGGCCGCATCGCCATCTCGGACATCGTGGCGTCGGCGCCGATGCCGGAGAGCATCAAGAACGATCCGTCCGCGCTCGCGGGATGCATCGCGGGCGCGCCGCCGATGCACGAGGTGACAGAGCGGCTCCGCAGGGCGGGCTTCACCGACGTGAGGGTGAGCATCGACGACGCGAGCCGCACATTCATCAAAGATTGGGCGCCGGGGTCCGGTGCCGAGGGGTTCGTCGCCTCGGCGCGCATCACGGCCCGCCGCCCGTCAGGGAGCGGCTGCTGCGGCTCGTCCGATGACGCGCCCTGTTGCTAAGAGGTGTTTGTGCTCGACGCGTCGACCAAAGATGCCTGGGATGTGTTGACCGAGCGACTCGGCGCGTTCATCGCGCGCCGGGTCTCCGGCACCGACGCCGACGACGTCTTGCAGAACGTCCTCTTGAAAATCCACAAGAGCGGCGGCGACGTCAGCGACGAGCGCTTCGCGCCGTGGGTGTTCAAGGTGGCAAGGAACGCGATCGTCGATCACTACCGATCCGCGCGCCCTGCGTTCGCCGGGGAGACGGACGACGCGAACGACGCGAACACCACACCAGACGCGGACGACGAGCGGTTGCTGCTCGGTTGCGTCGCGCCGTTCGTCGCGAAGCTAGAGAGCCCGTATCGCGAGGCGATCACGCTCGTCGAGCTCGAGGGCATGACGCAGCAAGGGGCCGCCGACGTCGCCGGTGTCTCTTTGTCGGGAATGAAGTCTCGTGTGCAGCGCGGGCGGAGGATGCTGCGCGCGATGTTCGAGGAGTGCTGCGCCTTGACGTTCGACGCGCGAGGCCGCGTCATCGACGCGCACGCTCGCTGCGAGGCGTGCGACGACGACGCGGACGCCGATAGCTGCACATCGCCCCGGCCCGCGCGTTCCCCCGCTCGTTGACCGCTCTCCTTCATCTGGTTGAACGTTGCCGTCGCGTCGCCGTCGCCGCAGTCGCGCGGTACGAGACTTGGCGAACGGTGCGGCGTCTGGGGCAGACGCCGCCGATGGAACCTTGACCGCCTCGTCTCTCGAACTGGTGGTATCGCGGTTGGTGCGATAGTGAGGGGCGGAGATGCTGCTCCGCGCCGCCACACTTGCGATCAGCGTGCTCTTCGGAGCGCAGGCGGTGGGGCTCCTGGAAGCGTTGTCGGGTCCGTGCGAACAGAGCTGCGACGACGACGACAACCACGGGCGTTGCCCTCCGACGTGCAGCACCTGTTCCTGCGCTCCGCGCATGAATCAGGAGCCGTCGCGGGCATTGATCGTCCTCGCTCCGCCGGCGCCCCTCTTGGTCGATCGCGACGAGACCCCGGCCGAGCATGTTGCAGCGTCGCCGCCAGACGGCGTCAGCGACGAGATCCCGCACGTCCCGATCCTCGGCTGAGCTTCGCCCCTCTCCAAGTCTGAGCTCTCCTTCTGCAGCGAGGATCTGCATGCATTGCGCTTTCGCCGCGGTGCTCCTCCTTGTCGGCGGTGCCGCGTACGGCGCCGGCGACGGGCCGGGCACCCCTCCGACCCTCAAGCTCGGTCTTCACGACGCGCTCAAGCTCGCGGTCGATCGCGCGCCGGCTCCATTGCTCGCGCGCAAGCGCGTTGATGTTGCGCGCGGGCGCCTGCTTGGCGTCGACCCGTGGCTCGCGGACAACCCGCGGGCGTCGCTCGCGAGCGGCGCGCGGCTCAAGTCCACCGGTCCGACGATCGATCTCGACGCTGCGCTGTCGCAGGCGTTCGAGCTCGGGGGGCAGCAGGGCGCGCGCCGCGACGCCGCTCGCGCATCAGTGCTCCAAGGGGAGGCGCTCGCAGACGACGTGGCGCGCAGGTCGCTCGCCGAGGTGGGCGAGGCGTTCATCAACCTCCAGGCGGCAGACGCTCGCGCGCGGGTCGCCACGCAGTACCTCGAGCGGGCGCGCGGTCTTCTCAACATCGCCTCGAAGCGAGCGTCCGCGGGCGAGGCGTCGGCGATCGACGCGCAGCTTGCGATATCGCAGGCGGCGCGCGCCTCGGCCGACGTCTCGTCCGGCGACGCGGATCGAGAAGCCGCGGCGACCGAGCTGAAGAAGCTCCTCGGACTCGAGCGGGACGTCGTCGTCGTGGTCGACGCGGAGGCGTCGTCGCCGGCGTCTATCGCGGTCGCAGTCGCCGGTGGCGCGACTGCGACCACGCAAGAGCGCGCTGACCTGCGCGCACTGCGCGCTGATCGTGATCGAGCTGCCGCGGAGGCGCGCGAGGCGGACGGCGCGGCGTGGCCGACCGTCGAAGGGCAAGCCGGCTACTCGCTCGACGACGGCGACAACATCGTCAGCGCCGGCGTCTCTGTGCCGATCCCGCTGTTTCAGCGTGGGCAAGGAGCGGCAGCGTCCGCGCGAGGGGAAACGGCGGCGCTCGACGTCGAAATCGCTGCGCTCGCGAGGTCGGCGGAGGCCGAGCGCGCGGGCGCTGCCGCCGTGCTCGTGAAGCGGACCGCGGCCGTCACAGCGTTCCGAGACGCCGTCGACGCCGCGCGCAAGAGCGCCGAATTGGCGAGGCGCTCCTACAACGCGGGCGAGTCATCGCTCGGGGAGCTGTTGGTTGTGGAGCGCGAAGCGCTGTTGGTCGAGCACGAAGAGATCGAGCTGCGGATGAACGAGGAGCGCGCGGCGCTCGCAGTCGTTGTCGCGACAGGAGTGGTGCCATGAGGAATCGAGTGAGCGTGTTCGCGTGGGTCGTTCTTCTGGCTGGCGCCGGCGTCGTGGGCTGCAAAGGTGCACGAGACCCCGCGCCCGAGGAGAGGGCGGCCGAGTCTTCGAGAAAAGAGCCGGCGGACGCCGATGTGAATGACGGCGCGAAGAAGTCTGGTGATGCGGACGAAGTGCGCGTCGCGCCGGACATGTTGCGGGATCTGCGCGTGACGACGCAGAAGGCGGAGGCGCGCGCCGCCGGGGAGGGAGTGACGCTACTCGGTGAGCTGCGCGTGAACGAGGACGCGTACGCGGAGGTTGCTTGCCCGATCTCTGCGCGCATCAGCAAGGTGTCCGTCGCGCTTGGTGACGCCGTGAAGCCGGGTCAGGTGCTCGCGGAGGTCGAGAGCGCCGAGATCGGGAGGGCGCGCGCGGAGCTGTTGAACACGCGCGCCCGGAGCGAGCTTGCGCGCGCTGTGGTCGAGCGAAAGCGCGGGCTCGCCGCGGACAACGTCGTGCCTGCGCGCGAGCTGCAGGAGGCGGAGATGGAGTCGAAGTCGGCGGACGCGGCGCTCATGGCCGCGCGCGGCACGTTGCTCGCGTTCGGCGTCGCGTCGGGTGACGTCGACAAGACCACGGACGCCGGGTCGAGTATCGCGCTGCGCGCGCCGATCGCCGGCACGGTCATCGAGCGCAACGCGGTCCGTGGCGCGCGCGTCGACGCCGACAAGACCCTGTTTCGCGTCGCCGACGAGAAGCGTCTGTGGCTCGTCGTTCATGCCTTCGAGCGAGATGCGGTCCGCATCACCGCCGGAGCGGTCGCGCGCGTGTCTTTCCCCGCGCTGCCCGGGAAGACGTTCTCGGGGAAGGTGACGAACGTCGGACGCGAGGTGGAGGCCGCGTCGCGCACGATCCCGATCCGCGTAGACGTCGAGAACGACGGCGGCGAGCTGAGGACGGGGATGTCGGCGAGCGCCTGGGTGCCGCTCGGTGATGGCGGCGCGTCCGTGGTCGCCGTGCCGCTGATGGCGCTTCAGCGCCTTGATCGAGACTGGGTGGTCTTCGTCCCGAAGGGCAGCAAGGACGACGGCGTCTTCACCGTGAAGAAGCTCGGGCGCGGCCGCGACCTCGGCGCCGACGTCGAGATCTTGAGCGGCCTGAGCGCGGGTGACGAGGTCGTCGTCGACGGCGCGTTCTTGCTCAAGGCCGAGGCCGAGAAGGCACGCGGCGGCGGCGGAGACGAGGACTGACATGATCAAGAGCTTCATCGAGGCGTGCTTCAAGCGGCCCTTTCTCGTCATCCTCGCGACCGCGCTCCTGAGCGTCGTCGGCGCGAACGCGTTCTTGGATCTGCGTCGGGACGTCTTCCCGGACCTCTCCGCGCCGGTCTTCAACGTGATCACGCAGAACGCGACGATGAGCGCGGAGGAGCTGGAGACCGCCATCGCCATCCCCGTGGAGACGGCGCTCTCCGGCCTTCCTGACGTGCGGCGTGTGCGATCGACGAGCCAACTCGGCGTCGCGCAGGTGACGATCGAGTTTGAGCCGGACGCCGACTATTTTCGTTCTCGGCAGCTCGTGGCGGAGCGGCTCTCCGAGGTCGCGCAGAGCTTGCCGCCGGGCACGGACCCGCCGCTGTTGTCGAGCCTCACCGGCCGCCTAAACGAGATCTACGAGATCACGCTCGACGCGGATCCAGGCGTGCTCGATCTGATGGCGCTGCGCGACATCGCTGAGTTCGACGTCAAGAACCGGCTGATGGCGGTGCCAGGGGTCGCAGCGGTCGAGCGCCTCGGCGGCTACCTGCGGCAGGTGCAGGTGCTGCTCGATCCCGATCGCATGAGCGCGCGCGGGGTGACGCTCGACGAGGTGCTCCACGCCGTCGACGGCAGCAACGAGAACGCGTCGGGCGGCTTCTTCGTGCAGGGGCCGATGGAGTTGTCGGTGCGGGCGATCGGACGCGCGGAGTCGGCGGACGACATCGGTGGCGTGGTCGTCGAGCTTCGTGGAGGGACGCCGGTGTTGTTGCGAGACGTCGCGGACGTGCGCGAGGCGCCGGCGGTGCGTCGCGGGCTCGCGCACCGGCTGGATTCGGAGATTGTGTCGTGCCGCATCAGCAAACAGTTCGGCGCCGACACAGTGACCGTGGCTCACGGCGTGCGCGACGCGCTCGCGTCGATCGAGCGCTCGCTGCCGAAGGGCGTGCACATGCGCGTGGTCTACGATCAGTCGCGGCTCGTCGACGAGGCGCTCTCGGGCGTGGGCCGCGCCGTCGGTGTGGGCGTGTTCTTCGTCGTGCTCGTGATCGTGTTGCTGCTCGGCAACGTTCGAGCCGCGTTCCTCGTCACGCTGAGCATGCCGCTGTCGATAGCGCTCGCGGCGATCCTGCTTCATCGCTTCGACGTGGGGCTCAACACGATGACGCTCGGCGGGCTCGCTATCGCCGTGGGCATCCTCGTCGACGCCTCGATCATCATGACGGAGAACATCGTGCACCGGATGTCGGCGCGCGCCGACGAGGACCGCGCCGTGACAGCCGTGCGCGCGGCGGTCGAGGTCGCGAGGCCGCCCATAATCACGAATCACAGTTACCGCAAACAA
>JADMIO011609065.1_pt1 | contig 28330 bp, 29 predicted proteins | sample 8958161 | NCBI WGS metagenome assembly JADMIO01 (sample SAMN16585339, study PRJNA669376) | soil metagenome | isolation source: Crop rotation soil | place: USA: Cullars Rotation, Alabama | collected 2011 | reverse complement strand
GCCGCGACTTCAAGTCACGTGAATTCCAAGCTTCGGATCCCACTGTGCTGGAAAGATCTTCGGTGCGAGGAGCCGCATCGTGATGTCGGTCCCGCCGCCGGTTCCGAACGGAACGATGACGCGGATCGCCCGGTTCGGCCACGCGCCCGTCTGTGCCCGCGCCATCGATGGGAAGAGCATCGTCGCTGCCGACAGCGACAGGATCCGCCGTCGCGTGATTTTGCTGCCCACCGATCCTCCCGCTTCAGATGTTGTACTGAAACCCGTCGACGGTGAAATCCTGGCCGGTGATGTAACAGGGCTCCGACGTCGCCAGGAACACGACGAGCTGCGCGACGTCGTCGGTGCCGCCGACCCTGCGCAGCGCGATGCCGGTTCGCGCGATGTCGGCGCCGCGCTCGACGATCACCGGGTTCTTCGGGATCTCGGTCTGGATCAGCCCCGGACAGATCGCATTCACCAGGATCGTCGGGCCGAGCTCCTTCGCGAGCGCGCGCGTCATGCCGAGTATGCCCGCCTTCGCGGAGGCGTAGGCGAAGCGGCTCACGGCGGCGGTCACGCCGCCCGAATAGGCATTCACCGACGACATCGAGACGATGCGCCCGCCACCCTGCTCGAGCATGACCGGTGCAACGGCGCGAACGTAGTTGAAGCAGCTCTTGAGATTGATCGCGATCGTGTCGTCGAACTCGCGCTCGGAGATCTCGAGCACGCCCTTCGCCATCGGTCTGCCCGCGTTGTTGAGGAGAAAATCGATGCGACCGAAACGCGCCTTCACCTCGCCGGCGATTTCCTGCGCGCGTCCGAAAATCGAGGTGTCCGCTTCGAACGTCATCGCCTCCTGCTCGAGCCCGCGGATCTCGTTCGCAGTGCGCTCGAGCTCCGCGCCGAGCAGGTCGACGAGCGCGATGTCGTAGCCCGCGCGCGCGAGCGCGAGCGCGCAGGCGCGGCCGATGCCGCGCGCACCCCCCGTGACGATCGCCACCTTCCGCATGGGGGTATCCTACAGTCCTGACCGACCCTGCGGGGAGAGGAACGTGACGATCGAGCGTTGGCGTGGAAACGCGACAGGCCGCAACCGCGCCGTTCGCCATGGTGATCTCGTCTACACGGTGGCGACGGGGCCGGGCGCGGACATCCGGGCCCAGACGCGCGCGGCGCTGGCCGCGATCGAGGCCAACCTCGCCGAGGCGGGTTCCGATAGGACCCGTCTCCTGTCCGTCCAGATTTTTCTCGCCGACCTCTCGCAGAAGGCCGCGATGGACGACGTGTGGAACGACTGGATAGGCCCCGACTGGCGGAACTGGCCTCAGCGCGCCTGCGTCGGAGCACCCCTCGCGGGCGACACCCTGGTGGAGATCGTCGTCACCGCCGCTGTTAAGGGTTGAACGGTTCGGAATCCAGGGGTTTCGTCGCGCCGCTCCTCGCGAAGACCAGCTGCGCCCAGCGTTTCGCTACGCAACCGCGATGCATTCGATCTCGCACCCGTTGCCGAATCGCAGCTGCATCGACCACGCGGTGCGTGCCGGGGGATCGACCGCGAAGAATTCGCGATAGACGCGGTCCATCTCGGCCATGTCGCCGATGTCGGCGAGCACCACGTGTACCCTCACTACGCGCTCGAGCGACGAGCCCGCGGATTCCAGCATGTGCTTCACGTTCTCGAGCGTGGTGCGCACTTGGTCCGCGATGGGGCCGTGCTTCCGCTCGCCGCTGACCGGATCGGTCGGCCCCATGCCGGAGAGGAAGATGTAGTCGCCGATGCGTATCCCGGGCACGTGCGGCAGGTTGTTCCGGCGCGACGCGTTCAGCACCGGATTGACCGGCTCGACCACCGAACGCGGCAATCTATCGGTCGTCATCGCAGGCGAGCGCGGTGCACTCGATCATGACTTTCACACCGTCGGGAAGGCGCGCTCCGCATACGGTGCGCGCCGGCGGCGGCTCCGCGAAGAAGCGCGCGTAGATCTCGTTCATGTTCGGCGCTTCCAGCATGCTGTGCAGCAGGACGTTCACCTTGACGACCGCCTCGAGAGACGATCCCGCCGCCTCGAGCATCGTCTTCAGGCTCTCGAGGATCTGTCGCGTTTCGCTCGCCGTGGTGCCGCGGTCGGACGCGGTGAGCCCGGCCACGAAGAGGAAAGCGCCGCCGCGCACCGCGAGCGACGGCGCGATCACTTCACGCGGCGGCGACGACATCGAGTTGAACCTTGAAGCCCGCTTCGATCTGCGCGGTCCACACGGTGCGGGCAGGCGGGCCGTTCGCGACGTACTGGCGGTATACGCGATTCAAAACGTCGTACTCGATGCTGTCGTAGATCAGCGCGTGCACCTGCACCAGCCGATCGAGCGACGAGCCGGCCGATTCGAGCAGCAGCCCGAGGTTGCCGAAGATCACGTGCGCCTCGCTCGTCAGCGTGCCGTGCAGGCGCTCGCCCGTCTGCGGGTCGACCGGAATCATGCCCGAGCAGAAAATCAGCCCGCCGGCGCGGATCGCGGGCGACTGGAAGTGACCGTAGTGCCGCCGCAGATCGAGTCCGGGCGCCGGTGCGGTGATCAATTCGCGCAAAATCGGTAACCTCTTTGGCGATTCGGATTCTATGCCACGGCCATCAACGGAGCAGCCATGCCGCATCGCATCGTAACGATCATCGCGAGCCTCCTCCCGGGCTTCGCGCTTTCCGCGGTGGCGGCGACGCAAGCTCAAGGCTATCCGACCAAACCGATCCGCCTCATCGTTCCACTCGCGCCGGCCGGCTCGACCGATATCGTCGCGCGCATGGTGGGGCAGAAATTCAACGAAGCGTGGGGACAGCCGGTGATCGTCGACAACCGGCCCGGCGGCGGCACGACCATCGGCAGCAACCTGGTGGCGCGCGCCCAGGCCGACGGTCACACGCTGCTTTTCGCGAGCGTCTCGCTTGCCACCACCGTGCCGCTCTATCCCAACCTGCCCTACGATCCCGTGAAGGATTTCGCCCCGATAGGCACGGTGGGGCAGTCGTTCTACGTCCTCGCCGTGCACCCTTCCGTGCCCGTCAAATCGATGCAGGAGCTCGTCGCGCTGGCGAAGGCCAAGCCCGGACAGGTGAGCTATGCATCCGCGGGAGCGGGAACGATCACGCATCTCACGGTCGAGCTTTTCATCTCGCGCACGAAAATCGACGTGCTGCACGTGCCGTTCAAAGGCGGCGCGCCGGCGCTGGTCGCGTTGCTGGGCGGGCAGGTGCAGATGATCTTCAATCCGATCGCCGAAATCCTCCCGCACGTGAAGGCAGGCGGCAAGGTGCGCACGCTTGCGGTGACGAGCCTGAAGCGAGCGCCGGACCTGCCGGACGTGCCGACCCTCGACGAGTCCGGCCTGCGGGGTTTTTCGGTCACGCCGCGCTCGGCGATTTACGCGCCGGCCGGCACGCCGCGCCCGATCGTCGAGCAACTCAACGGCGAGTTGAATCGCATGTTGCAGCAGGCCGACATGCGCGAACGCCTCCAGAACAACGGCTTGGCCCCTCTCGGCAGCACGCCGGCCGAGCTTGGCGAATATCTGAAGTCCGAAATTGCGCGCTGGACCAAAGTGGTGAAAGAAGCGGGCATCAAAGTCGAATGAATTCGTCGAGGGCCGGAAGGTAGCATCGGGACATGCACGATCTGCTCATTCGGAACGCGCTGCTCCTCGATGGCCTCGGCAGCGCGCCGGCGAGAGGCGATCTTGGAATTTCCGATGGGAAAATCCTCGAGACGGGCACGGCGAAAGAGCGCTACCGCGAGACCATCGACGCCGAGGGCCTCGCGTTGATGCCGGGCATCATCGATAACCACACCCACTACGACGCGCAGCTCACCTGGGATCCGCTCGCCTCGCCCTCGCCCGCGCTCGGCGTGACCACTGCGGTGATCGGTAACTGCGGCTTCACGATCGCCCCCTGCCGGCCGGCCGATCGCGAGCTCGTCATGCGCAACCTGACGCAAGTCGAGGGCATGGCGCTCGAGGTGCTCCGCGCCGGCACGCGCTGGGAATTCGAGACCGTTCCCCAGTTCTTCGACATGCTCGAGAGCCAGGGCGTCGCGCTCAACGTCGCGGCCTTCGTAGGGCACTCGTCGGTACGCACCTACGTGATGGGCGAGGACGCTCCCAGGCGGGCCGCCACTGCCGCCGAGGTCGCGAAGATGCGCGAGATCGTGCTCGGCGGCATGCAGGCCGGCGCGATCGGTTTCGCCACGAGCTTGTCGGCGAACCACAACGGCTATGGCGGCATCCCGATGCCTTCGCGCCTCGCCGACGATGCCGAGCTCATCGCGCTGACCGGGTGTCTCCGAGAGGCGGGCCGCGGGGTGTTCATGCTCACCAAGGGCAGCTCCACCTCGATGCCGTTTCTGGAGGACATCGCCGCGAGCTGCGGCCGGCCCGTGATCGTCGCGGCGCTCCTTCACAACAACGTCAACCCGAGCGCGACCTTCGACGACCTCGACGCGATCTCGGCTGCCAATGCGCGCGGCCGGCGCATGCTCGGCGCAGTCTCGTGCTGCCCGCTCACGATGGACTTCACGCTGCACTCGCCCTACACCTTCGAAGGGCTCGCGGCCTGGAAGCCGGCGCTCGCGCTAAAGGGCGAGCCCTACAGGGCGTTGCTGCGAGATGCCGCGTTCAGAGAGAAAGTCCGGCAGGAGATTCAGGCACCGGCGGCCGGCGTGCGGCTCTTCAACGGCGAATGGGACAAGGTCTACATCGAGAACACGGCGCGGCCCGAGAACCACCGATGGCGGCAATGCACCGTAGCGGAGATGGCGAAGGCGACCGGCTCCGACCCGCTCGATGCCATGCTCGATCTCGCGCTCGCCGAAGACTTGGATTCCGAATTCAGCGCGCTGCTGCTCAACTCCGACGAGAACGCGGTCGGCAGGATGCTCCGCCACCCGCACTCGCTCGTATCGCTCTCCGACGCCGGCGCGCACCTCACGCTTTTCAACGACGCGGGCTTCGGCCTGCATCTGCTCGGTCACTGGGTGCGCGAGCTGGGGGTTCTGAAGCTGGAGGAGGCCGTCCGCCGGCTTACCTCGCATCCGGCGCAGGTCCTGGGCATCCGGGGTCGCGGACGGCTGGGGGTGGGCGACTACGCCGACCTCGTCCTCTTCGATCCGGCAACCGTGGATCGGGGCCCCAAGCGGCGCGTGCAGGACCTTCCCGGTGGTGGCGCGCGTCTCGTCACGCCGCCGATTGGTGTGCATGGCGTCTGGGTGAACGGCGTCCGGGTTGCCGACGAGAACGGCATGCGGGAGATGAAACAGCTGCCCGGCACGATGCTGCGGGACTTCGCTCCCTGAAAACCCGTACGACGCCTGAGGGAAGAGAGGTAACGGAGGGAAACCGCGGAAGGTTTCCCTCTGTTCGTGGGGCGGCGAAGCCCGAGGCTTCAGGGCGGGCGCCGCTCCTACGTGCGTTTCAAGAAATCCAGGAACACCTCGGCCAACTGGCCCTCGCGCGCCTCCCACTCGGCGAACGGAATCTCGTCGTGGTCCGGGCCGGGCGGCATGATGTCGTGCACTTCCGCGCCCGGGATGAGCCGGCCGACGTTCTCGCCGGCACGGCGCGCGTGGATCCGGTCGTTGCCGGGGACGACACAGGCCGGAAACGGGATCGAGCGCAACTCGGCTTCCGACGCGCCGATCACCGGCTGGTCGGCGCCGGCGATGAAATATTCGCGCCAGTGCGACATGACCGAGATGAAGCGCCGCGTGTCCATCGCCATCAGCCGCGCGCGGTTCTCCGGGCGCTGCGCTATGCGCTCGCGGAAAAATTCCGAATCGCACACCGCCGCCATGCCGCCGCGCTCGGCAAGCTCTATGAAGTCGGTGTAGTACTGGCGCGCGAGGTGCTCGGCCGCGACGCGTCCCCCGGTGACGCGCCACAGGAGCAGCGAGCGTACCGATTCCGGGTGGCGCAGCGCGAACAGTATCGACATGCGGCAGCCGGACGATGAGCCGCCGACGTGGGCGGGCAGCGCCTCGAGCCTGCTCAAGAGCGCGTGCAGATCGTCGGCCCAGATGTCGTATTCGGACTCGTCGCCGTCGATGATGACGTCGGAGGCGCCGCAGTTGCGCCGATCGTGCAGCAGCACCCGGTAACCCGCCTCGGCGATGCGCCCGCCGAGCGAGCGTACCGCCCCCAGCTCGCGGCGGCCGCCGGGCGACAGCGACACCCAGGGCCCTCTCTCGCCGACGACCTCGTAGTTGATTGCCGCACCGCGTACCGTGGCGAGTGGCATGATAGGTTCTCCTCTGCGTGGAATCCTCCGGCAATATATCCGACAGGGTGTGAGCCATGGAACCGCTGAATTTCGGCATCTTCGACTGGGTCGAGTCCTCGGCCACGCTGAGCTCCGCCGCGGTCTATGCGCACAAGCTGGACCTCGCCGCCGCGGCCGACGCCGCGGGTTTCCATGGCATGTTCCTGGCCGAGCACCAGGGAACGCCGCTCTCGATCGACGGCAGCCCGAGCGTGCTGCTCTCGGCGATCTTCCAGCGCACGCGGCGTTTACGCGCCGGCGCGCTCACCTACTGCCTGCCTTGGCACGATCCCTACCGTCTCTACCACGAGGTGTGCATGCTCGATCAGCTGTCCGGCGGCCGCCTCGAGCTCGGGGTGGGGCGCGGCGTGTCGCCGATCGAGTCGAGGATCTTCGGCATGGGGAGCATCGAGGAGTCGCGCGAGCGCTATCGGGAAGCGCTCGAGGTATTCTTTCAGGCGTGCGCCAACCCGGCGCTCGACTTCGACGGCAAGCTTTTTCACTACCGGGACGTGGAGCTTCACGTGAAGCCCGCGCAGAAGCCGTACCCGCCGCTGTGGTTTCCGAGCAGCAACCGCGAGTCGATCGAGTTCACCGCGCGCCACGGCTACCACACCGCGTTTCTCGGCAAGCTCGCCGATTGCAAGCCACATTTCGAGCGTTACCGTGAAGTGTGGCGGCGCCATCGCGACGATCCTGGGCGGCACAACGCGCACGTTAGCGCGCCGTTCCTCGCGAAAACCCAGCACATGGTGATCGCCGACACCGACGCTGAGGCCGAGAGGCTGGGTCTGGCGGCTCACTCGACCTTCGTGAGCCATATCCACCATCTGACGCGTAAAGCGGGGCGGCCCGATGTGCACAAGTCCACGCCGTACGACGAGGACTCCTTTCAGCGTCTGATCGCGGGCTCTCCTGCGACCGTACTTGAAAAGGTGCGGGAGATGCTTCATGTGACCGGCGCCAACTATCTGCTGTGCATCTTCTCGTTCGGCAGCCTGGCGCCGCAAGCGGCGCTGCGCTCGCTCGAGCTTTTCGCAGCCGAAGTCATGCCCCGGCTCGGGGCCGTGGAATAGACGGCGCCAATGATCACCTTACGTGTTGCGGCGGGGATCGCCGTCGCACTGCTGGCGAGCGGATGCGCGACGCCCGTCACCGTCGCGGACTGCACCGCTCAAATGGAGCGGGATTTCACTCGAGTGTGTATCGCGGCCCTCAGGATGCAGGCGCTCGGCCTTCCACTGGGCCCCAACCAGGATACCCACCATCACGGCTCGGATCAGCCGGGCTACGGTGGCAGCACGGTCGCGCATCACGACGGCATCCCGATCAACCAGGACGGCCACAGCATCGTGGTGCATGGTGACGGAACGACCCGAACCGCAGGCAAGACGATCTACCCGAACGATCTGAACTACTCGAGTATCCCGGGCAGCGCACAATTGCATTTCTGCCCGGCCGGGCCGACGAGCGTTCCGAGGGCCTGGTGCGACGATTATCCGGATAAGTACGCCAAGGTGTGCGCGAGCTTTCCCTGCGCCGGGCTCGGGGAATTCAACTCCGTGACCATCTGCTGCTGTCATGACAGGAATTGAATCGAACATGAAACCATCGGGCAAAGGAGAGGGACAATGAAACGCTGGATAGTGCAGGCAGCCATGGTCGCGGTCGCGGGCTGTGCGGCCGCGCCGATGCAGCAATCCCTGGACTACGTCACGCGCTCCAAGACCGGCGAAGGGCCGACCACCGAGGAGCTCGTCAACGATCACCGTTCGCCCGACGACGTGCTGACCTACGGCATGGGCTATTACCAGCAGCGCTACAGCCCGCTCGCGCAGATCAACAAGGCGAACGTGAAGCGCCTGAAGCCGGTGTGGTCGCTCGGACTGCAGAACGAGTTCGGCGAGCAGGCGCAGCCGATGATCTACGACGGCGTGATGTACGTCGCCAACGCGAAATGGACGGTGGCGGTCGATGCCGCGACCGGCAACCCGATCTGGCGCACGCCGACCGATTTCGTGCCGGAGACACCGCGCGTGGTCTGTTGCGGTGTTTCGAACAAGGGCGTCGCGCTCTATCGCGGCAAGGTATTCCGCACCACCCTCGATGCCTTCGTCGTGGCGATGGATCAGAAGACCGGCAAGGTGCTCTGGAAGCAAAAGGCCGCGGAATGGAAAGAGGGTTATTCGCAGACGGTGGCCCCGCAGATCGCCAACGGTGTGGTCATCACCGGCATCTCGGGCGCCGAGCTCGGCATCCGCGGGTTCATCGACGGTTGGGATCCCGATACCGGCAAGCATTTGTGGCGCCGCCATACGACCGCCGGGCCGGGCGAGAAAGGCCATGACACCTGGGAGCCGCGCGAATCCTACAAGACGGGCGGAGCCAGCACCTGGATCACGGGCTCGTACGATCCGGAGCTCGACCTGCTGTATTGGGGCACAGGCAACGCCGGCGCATGGAATCCGGTCAATCGCAAGGGAGACAATCTCTACGCAGCATCGGTCCTCGCGATACGTCCGAAGACCGGCGAGATCGTCTGGCACTATCAGTTCGTGCCGAACGATGTCTACGACTGGGATTCGCTCTGGGAGCTGATCCTCGCCGACATGCCCGTAGACGGCCAGATGCGCAAGGTCGTCATGCAGATGAACCGCAACGGCTTCCTCTACGTGATCGATCGCACCAACGGCAAGCTCCTGTCGGCGAAGCCCTTCGGCAAGGTCAACTGGGCGACCCACGTCGACATGGCGACCGGCCGTCCGGTCGAATCCGACGTGGCCCGGAGGCTCCGCGCCGGCGATGAGATCGAGATGTGGCCGAGCGTTCGCGGCGCGAAGAACTGGCCGCATGCGGCCTTCAACCCGAATACCGGATTGCTTTACGCCAACACGAACGACATGCCGTCGTTCTACAAGTTCACCGAGCTCGCGCCCTACACACCGGGCCAGCGCTATCAGGGCATGGCGAACCGCTATCCGACGCTCGAGCCCGGCGATGTCGTCGGCCATACCGAGGCGATCGATCCCATGACCGCCAAGCCGAAATGGCGCGTGCCGCTGAAGGACGTGCAGATCTGGTCCGCCGTGCTCGCGACCGGCGGCGGGTTGCTGTTCAACGGCAAGCACAGCGGCGAGTTCTTCGCGATGGACGCGGAGACCGGCGAGACGCTGTGGGAATTCAGGACGAGCTCGGGCGTGAACGCGATGCCGGTCACCTGGACGGCCAACGGCAAGCAGTATGTCGCGGTGCTCTCGGGTCTCGGCGGCCTGTACGGCAGCACGACCGCGCGGCAGACGCTGCCGAACGTTCCGCTCGGCGGCTCGATCTGGGTGTTCGCGCTGCCGGATTGAGGTCAGCCGAGCCGGTGCGGGACCTTGCCGCGCCGTTCCTCAGCGCGGGCGGTAACGGCAGTCGGTGAGCCACGTCGAGATGTCCTTGATCCGAGCCAACCACAGAGAGAGCGAAACATGAGCAAGCGCATCGATGTCGCAATGCTGCCGGTGATTTCGGGAACGCTCTATCCGCCCCCGTTCGACGAGCCGTGCCGGGCGCGACAGCGCACCCGGCTCGGGGACGCCGCGGGCCTTACGCAATACGGAGTCAACCTCGTGCGCCTCGAGCCCGGCGCGTGGTCGAGCCAGCGCCATTGGCACATCGCGCAGGACGAATTCATCTACGTGCTTTCGGGTGAGGTCACGCTGGTGACCGATGCCGGGGCGGAGATCCTGCGTGCCGGCGATTGCGCCGGCTTCAAGGCGGGCGAGGCGGACGGCCACCATCTCCAGAACCGCTCGAATGCGGAGGCCACGTTCCTCGAGATGGGCACACGTCTCCCGCATGACGGCACGAACTATTCCGACATCGACATGAAGATACCGTCAGGGGAAAAGCAGTATTGCCACCGCGACGGCACCCCGTATCCGAAGCAGGAGCGGCGCGGGAGTTCCTGAGCGCGTTTTCGCTACGGCCGCAACCCGATCGTAGCGTGGGAGCCTATTCCGGCTGGATCTTGGCCGCCTTCGCGGCGGTGGCCCATTTTTCCGTTTCGGATTTGAGCTTGCTCACGTAGTGCGTTGTCGTGGACGGGATGACGTTCAGGCCCTGGGCTTCGAAACGCTGCTGCACGGCCGTGCTGTTCAACTGCGCCACGGTGTCCTTGTTGAGCCTCGCGACGATGTCGCGCGGCGTGCCGGCCGGCACCACCAGGCCGTACCACACGGTGAATTCGTAGCCGGGAACGCCGGCTTCGGCTACGGTCGGCACGTCGGGCAGCAAGCTCGCCCGGCTGAGCGAAGTCACGCCGAGAGCGCGCAGCCGTCCGGTTTTCACGTGCGGCAGCGCCGAAGCGAACGTCGAAACGAGCATCGTGGTCTCGTTCCCCAGCATGGCCGTGACCGCGGGGCCGATGCCTTTGTAGGGCACGTGGATCATGCTGCGCTGCATGCCCATCAGCAGCAGCTCCGTCGCGAGGTGGGTGACGGTGCCGACCCCGGACGAACCGTAGGTGAGCTTGCCGGGATTGGCCTGCACGTACGCGCTGAACTCCTTCACCGTTTTCGCGGGCAGCGAAGGATGCACCACCATCAGGTTAGGCTGCTCCGCGACCAGCGACACGGGCGCAAAATCGCGCAGCGGATCGTACGGCAGCTTCTTGAAGAGCGAGGGACTGGCGGCCAGGTCGACGGTGTTGAGCAGCGCGGTGTAACCGTCGGGCGTCGCTCTCGCGACGATGGCGGTGCCCAACGTGCTGCCGCCGCCGGGCCGGTTGTCGACCACGATGGTCGCGCCCAGCGCCGAGGCGAGACTGTCCGCCCACAGCCGCCCCACGATGTCCGTGCCGCCGCCGGGCGCGAAGGGCACGACCAGACGGATCGAGCGATTCGGATAAGTACTCTGTGCGGCGCAGACAACGGACGTCAGGGCGAGCACGCCGGTCGCGATCGCTGCGCACGTGCGGCGATGGTTGATGCTCATGTTGCCTCTTCCCGTCGTGGCCTTGTCGGAGGCTCGACCCTATCGCGCCGGCATCAGGCCTTCTTCGATCGCCTTGATCTGCAGCGCGAGATATTTCGAATAGATGCGGCATTGCCCGAGGCCGCCAGCGATGAACCACAGGCCGTCCTGCGGCGTGCGCTTGAACATGTTCGCCATCTCGCCGTCCGGGCCGAAGCCCCAGATCTGCCCGACGCGGTCTGCAACCTCGTCGCCGAGCAGGCGGCGGACGAGGTCCTGCTGGGACTGGTAGCCGGTCGCCAGCACCAGGAGATCCGCTTCTCGAACCGAGCCGTCCTTCAGCAGCGCGCCTTCGGGCACGAAGCGTTCGATCTGATCGAACTGGAGGAGCCGGATGTCGCCTTTGACGATCAGTCCCGCGCAACCGACGTCGAGATAGTAGCCGCCGCCGCGCCGGCGATATTTCATCTGGTGCCCGGTCTTGTCCTCGCCGATGTCGTATTTGAAGCCGCGCGCTTTCAGGCCCGCGATCATCTCCTTGTCGAGCTCCATCATCCGTTCGACCGCGAGCTGGTAGCCGCGCACGACGAGCGGATAGGTATTCGCGGCTGCGAGGAGGTCGCAGTCTTCCAGAGGGGCTTCGTCGTAGAGCGCGTAGTTCAGCTTCGCGCTCGGGTCGACGGTCACCACGGTGGTGGAGCCGCGCTGGATGATGGTCGTGTCGGCGCCGCAGCTGTGCAGCTCCTGCGCGATGTCGTGGCCGCTGTTGCCGGTGCCGAGCACCAGCACCTTCCTGCCGCGCCACGGAGAGCCGTCGGTGAAGCTGTGAGAGTGCACGACCTCGCCTTTGAAGTCGTCGAGTCCCGGCAACGACGGTATCCGGGGTAGACCGCTCACGCCGTTCGCGAAGACGACATGACGCGGTGAGAGGATGCGCTCGGTGCCGTCCGCCTTGCGCACGACCGCCTTCCAGCGCCCGGCAGCCTCGTCGTAGGACCCGCCCGTGAACTCCGTGCCGGTCCAGACATTGATTTGCAGCGACCACGCGTAGGCCTCGAGCCAGTTGGCGAGCATGTCCTTCGGGATGTACTTCGGCCACGTCGGCGGGAACGGCATGTAGGGCAGGTGATTCACCTGGATCTGGTTGTGCAGCGCCAGCGAGTGATAGCGCTTGCGCCAGTTGTCGCCGACGCGCGCGTGCTTGTCGACGACGAGCGTATCGACGCCCAGCTGGCGAAGGCGGGCGGCAATCATGAGACCGGACTGGCCGGCGCCGACGACGAGCACCGCTGGATCGCGGTCGGCGTAGGCCTGGTTCTTCGTGCGCTGATCCAGCCAGTTGTCGCCGCCGAAGTTGTGCGCCCACTCTTCGCCCGTCGGCCTGCGCGCGCCAAGCTTTTCCTCGAAGCCCTTGAATTCCTCGAGCGACGTCGAGAACACCCACGCCTGCGATGGCTTGTCCGCGAGCAGCCGCAGAACGCCGCTGCCGCGGCCGACGGCGGTCTCGAAATCGAAGAGCGCCTCGATCACGTCGACGCCGAGCCTGCGCACGCGCCGCGGCGCGGTGCGGTTTTTCGCGATCGCGAATCCGCGCGCCTGAACCGAAGCCTGCAGCCCGGCCATTGCCTTCGCGATCCGATCGGCGCCACCATGGGGCGTGAGAGACCAGGTGAAGGCGAGCAGATCGCGCCAGTGGCTATCCTGCGCAAACAGCGCGGCGATGGCGCTCTCGCTTCGATCGCGCAGAGCCGCCTCGAACGCGGCGAGCCACTGGCGGACGAGCGCTTCCTCGGTTTCGACGGGCGCTCTGGTCAATACTGCTTGGGCGGCATCGTTCATTGGTAACCTCCCCCTGGTATGCGCGAATAGTAGAGGAGCCGCGATGCGAAGGCCAAGAAGTAAAGAGATCGGCGCGCTGCTGGTTGCTTTCGCCGTATCGCTCACCTCGGCCCCCATCGCGCCGGCGGCCGCGCAGCAGCCGTTTCCCTCGAAGCCGATCCGTATCGTGGTCCCGTTCTCTCCCGGCGGTGGCGGCGACGCGATCGCGCGCAGGATCGCGGCGCGGCTCGGAGAGCGCACCGCCGTCTCGGTCGTCGTCGACAACCGGCCGGGCGCGAGCGGCAACATCGGCGCCGAGATTGTCGTCAGGTCCGCTCCGGACGGCTACACGCTCCTCTCCGCGTCGAGCACCTACGGCATACAGGCGGGCGTCGGCAAGCCGCCCTTCGACCCGATCGCGGATATAACGCCGATCGTCACGCTGTCGCGCTCGCATCCGGTGATCATCGTAAATCCGAATTCGCCGTACCGCGCGCTCCGCGACCTGATCGACGCGGCGAAGCGGCGGCCCGACACCTTGACGTACGGCACGGCCGGCGTCGGCGCCATCGCGCACATGACCTTCGAGAGCATGAGCGCGCTCGCTGGTATCAGGATGCGCCACGTGCCGTACAAAGGCTCGTCGCAGGCGTTGACGGACGTGCTCGGCGGCAGCATCGACGTCACGTCCAGCAATCCCGTGGTGTCCACGCCGCTCATCCGCTCCGGCCGGCTGCGCGGCCTGGTGACGGCCGGGCCGACCCGCTATCCAGGACTCCCGGACGTGCCGACCTCGGCCGAAGCCGGGCTCCCGGGCTTCGAGCCCTCGGACTGGAAAGCGTGGCTCGGTCCGAAGGGTATTCCGCCGGCGATCGTCGCGCGCCTCAATTCCGAAGTGAACGCGATCCTGAAGGAAAAAGAGCTCGGCGGCGTTCTCGAGGCCGACGGCGCGATGCCGGTCGGCGGCACGCCAGCGCAGCTTCTCGCACTGATCAGGTCGGACATGGAGCGCTGGAGAACGCTCGTGCGCGAGCGTCAGATCAAGCTCGAATAGCGGGCGGTGTAACATCGCGCCGCACGGCGGGTTCGGCTTCGCTCACCCGCCGCAAAAGTGTTCAGGCAGTGGCGAAGGAGACCCGTATGTCGAAGCTTCTGACGATTGCGATCGGTGCTTTGCTGATGGCATACGCCGCATCGCCCGCGCTCGGTGAAACCTGGCCGTCCCGGCCCATCAGGCTGATCGTTCCCTTTGCCGCCGGCGGCAGCACGGACATTACGACGCGCGTGTTGGGGGAAAACCTGCGGCCCGTGCTGGGCCAGATCATCGTTGTCGACAACCGCCCGGGCGGGAACGCCACCATAGGGGCGGACATCGTGGCCAAGGCTCCGCCGAACGGGTACACGTTCCTCATCGGCGGCGCCACGCACGTCGCCAACATGAGCCTGTACAAGAATCTGCTGTACGACTTCATCGCGGACCTGACGCCCGTCGTGCAGACTCATTCCTCGAACAACGTGCTGGTCGTGAATCCGAAGGTGCCCGTCGGCAATCTGGCCGAGTTCATCGCGTTGGTAAAAAGCGGCAAGTCCCGGGTGACTTACGGTTCGGGCGGGCACGGCACTTCCCAGCATCTTGCCGCCGCCTTGTTCAACCACATGGTCGGCGCGAACATGGTGCACGTGCCCTATAAGGGCGGAGCGCCTGCGATGATCGATCTCGTCGGCGGCTCGATCGAGTCGATATTCTCGCCGCTGATCGAAGCCCTGCCGTTCATCAAGTCGGGCGCGATCAAGCCGCTAGCGGTGTGCGGCGTCAAGCGCTCGCCGCTCCTGCCCGCCATGCCACCGATCGCCGACGTGCTGCCCGGATATCAATCGACGACGTGGGCCGGCTTTTTCGCGCCGGTGAAGACCCCGCCCGCCATCGTCAACAGCATGAACGAGGCGGTCATGAAAGTGCTCAATCAGCCGAACGTAAGGCAACACTTCGCAGAAGCCGACAAGGAAATCGCGGGCGGCTCGCCGGCGGAATTCAGGAAATTCATCGCCGCCGACAGCGAGCGGCTGCGGGCGCAGGTGAAGATTTCCGGCGCGAAGGCCGAGTAGTCCGGGCTGACCGGTCAGACGAACGTGAGCAGCCGGCGCGGGTTGTCCACGAGGATCGTCTCGATCTCGCGCTCGGTGAAATCGCGCCGCATCAGCGGGACGACGTTCTCGAAGATGTGCCCGTAGCCGTGACCGCCGTATTCCACGAGGCGCGTCTTGTAGCAGATGTCGTGCGAGATGAGGACGCGCTCGAGGAAGCCACGGTCGGCGAGCTTGCGGATGGTCTGGAGACGCATGCCGTCGTTCGGCATGTGCACCTCCGGTGAGCGCCAGTAGTACGTCGTCTCCTGCCCGAAGAGATCGAACTCCATCACACAGCCGGTATCCGCTAGCCTGAGGAGACGCTCGTCATCGAAGATCGTGCGGTCGAGATGGCTGAGCACGGTGCGCGAAGGATCGCCGCGCTCGGCACGGATCAGCTCCATGACTTCCTGCGGCTGATCGGGATTGCGGCCCGGGTGGACGTTGAGCGCGGCGCCGGTCTCGGCCTGCGCGATGACGGCCCCGCGCATGACGCGCTTCTCCAGCCCGGTCCATGAAGCCTGACAGCCGATCTCGCCGATGATGCCCGCGCGCACGTCGGTGCCCCAGGCGCCCTCGAGCACCTGCGCGATCATCTCCTGGGCGAAGCGCTCGACGCTCTTTTCCTGGTTCGCGGGATCCTGGTATTCCTCGACGTAATAGCCACAGCCGATGACGATGGGCACGTCCGCCGCGGCTGAGACGCAGGCGAGCCCGAGCGGGTCGGGCTTGAGGCCCCCGCAGGTCAGGTCGACCACCGTCTTGCCGCCTGCTTCCCGCATGCGCTTCAGTTCCTCGACGGCCAGCGCCTTGTCGAGCAGACGATATTTGGCGGGATGCTTGCGGCTGCCGTACATGATGCCGAAGACGTTTTGCAGCGTGATCGGGTAGTCGGGCTCGTTCAGCGCCGCCATCTGCGGAGGCGTGATGTCGCACAGCACGTGCTCGTGCATGAGCGTAGGCCCGAGGCTCGCGGGATCGACGAGGCCGGACACGCTCTGCGCCTTGCCGCGCACGTCCGCGCGGGTCAAGCGATTGGCCATGGAGGGTCTGCCGCCTACTCGATCATCGGCATTTCGACGAACGAGGGCGTTGCCGCGCCGTGGTGCACGACGTTCGTCGCGACGCTGATGTCGGCTGCGGTATCGTTCGCGAGCATGGCATTGCCGCTGTTGGTGTTGCGCGCGCGGCGGGGAAAATTGCTGCTGGTGACGTCGACCTCGATGCGGTTGCCGGCGCGGAGCCGGTGATGGATGTGCGCGAGGCCGATCGTCAGCCGGTAGACGCGCTCGGGTTCGAGATGTTGCGGCGTCGGAACCGATGGATCGCGATACATCGCGCGCACCACCCCGTCCATGAGCAGCATCGCGCGTCCGTCGGGCTCGACCTCGATCAGCTTCGCGACGAAGTCGGTATCGGAGCAGTCCGACTGGACGTTGAGCGTCACGCGAGCTTCGCCGGCGATCGTCAGGTCCTGAGCGAGCGGTTGCGAGCGATAGATGAGCCCGTAGTCGGGGAGCGCCTGCGCCGGCCGTTGGTCGCGCGGGCCGGCGTCGATCAGCATGTTGCGGCCGCCGAGCGTCGGGATGGGGTGGTGCGGATCGTAGCGGTAGCTGCGCGGCGCTCCGCCCGGCTCCGCGGAGAGGCTGCCGTCGCCGCACAAGTACCAGCGCCTGGGCTTTGCGCCCGGCGGCGGCCAGCGCTCGCCGTACTTCCAGTCGTTCGCGACGTAGCTCGCGCGGTCCTCGACCCATGCGCGCGGCGAGTAGTGGACCGCCGGCCGGTCCATGATCCCGGTCGCCTCGCCCTTCAGCCAGTAGTCGAACCACTCGAAGTACGGGTCGCGCGGCCAGAAGCTCTTTTCGTAGATGTAGTAGTGATCGTTCGGCCCGATCCACAAGAGCTGGTTGCCCACCCGCGACTGGATGTCGTTGAACGCCGCGATCACGCTCGTCTGGAAGATGTCGTACCACGTCGTCGCGTGGAAGCCCGGAATGCCGATCGTGCGGCGGAAGTTGTGGCGCGCGCGGAAGGCGTCGGGCGCGGGATGGCCGATGATCTCGTCGAGGAACGGCTGCCAGGTCGAGAAATCGGGATAACTTGAAAGCGGCAGGCGCAGCCAGTCTTCGGCTCCGATGAACGGGGGACTGGCGCGGCACGCGGCTTCGAGGCGCGTGTAGCGGGCGTTGGCAGCGCTCGCGGCGCGGTCCATGTCGGCGGCGCTCGATCCCCGCAATCGCATGGCGGCTTCGCGATGCGAGGGCGAGAGGCCCGGGATGTTTTTCGCCACCCACAGCCACAGCCGCTCCATCTCGATCGCGTTGCCTTCGTAGACGACGTCGTCGTAGATGCTCGAGCCGCCGACTTGCGCGAAGAAGGCGCGAAGGTACGGATGCCGCTGCGAGGCTGCCGCGAACGTCGTCGTCGCGCCCGCGGACGAGCCGGACATCCCGATCATGCGGTTGCACCACGGCTCGCCCGCGATCCACTCGAGCGTGTCGTAGCCGTCGTGCGCGTCGTCGGCGTAGACGTGGTCCTCGCCTTCGGAGGCGTAACGCCCGCGCGTGTCCTGGTAGACGGCGCCGTAGCCGCGCGCGACGATGTTCTTCCAGCCGCGCAGGATCGAGCCGCGCATCGGCGCATCCGCCGCCGGCAGCCATCCGCGCGCAGGGTCGGTATTCGCTTTGCCGTCCGAAGAGGTGATGCCGTAAGGCGTGCGCTGGAGAATCACGGGAAACCGCTGCCCGCCTGTTCGCGGCAGGTAGACGAACGTATTCAGGCGCGTGCCGTCCCGCATCGGCACCATCGCCTGAAACCAGCGAACGTCGGATTGTTCCTGCACCCTAAGGCTCACCGTTGACCTGACGGCTCACGGCTTGCGGCTTAGCCGCGGCATCCCCTCCTGCCCCTTCGTCTCCCGCACCTCGGCCCACTTCGGCCTCGGCACGTTGACGATCTCTCCGAGCGACGCGTACGCGTTACCCGACAGGCGGCATACCGGATCGAGCAATCGGGCATCCACGCGGCCGTCTTTCCACACCGACGGCTCGACGTGCGCGTGCACGATGCGGCCGATCACGATATGGGTGTTGCGGTCGGTCACGACCTGCACGAGCTCGCATTCGAGGTGAGCCTTCGCTTCGGCCACTCGGTACGGCCGCACCTTCGCCGAGCGTCCGGGCGTGAGGCCCGCCCAGCCGAACTCGTCTTCCTCGTGAGGGAAGTCGCCCGAGGTGTAGTTCATTTTCTCGAGGAGATCCATCGTCACGATGTTGGCGACGAACTCGGGCACCTCGCGGAGGTTGCGCAGGCTGTCCTTCACGCCCGTCGAGCCGAACGCGCAGTAGAACGGATCGCTCCCCATCAGGTTGAAGTACGAGTAGGGCGCGACGTTGCGCACGCCCGCGGCCGAGATCGTCGAGATCCATCCGATGGGCCGCGGGATCACGAGCGCGGTCATGAGGTAGTAGAAATCGCGGCCCTGCCAGTCGTCGGGGCCGACTTCCAGCGGCGTTTCGAGCACGCGCGGCGGCGCGGAGTGGGAGGGAGCAATCGGTTTGTTCGTCGTGTCGTTCATCGTGTCCCCTAATAAAGCTTCACCTTGATCTGCTTCACCTGGCGCTCGACCTCGTCGTATTCGCGCGCGAAAAGCGCCTTGTATTCCTGGGGCGTGATGCGCTCGGCGGCCTGGCTGCCTTCGGCCTGCAGCTTCTGCGCCATCTGCGGGGAATTCATGAAGTCGCCCACGTACCGGTTGATCGCATTCACGATGCCGCGCGGCGTGCCGGCCGGCGCGAACAGACCGTAACTGTTCGTGATCTTGAAGCCGGGAAAGCCCTGCTCGGCGACGGTGGGCAGATCGGGCAGCGCCGGAATCCGCTTGAGACTCAACGCCGCGAGCGCACGCGCCTTGCCCGACTTGATCGCCGCGCCCGCGGAGAGGAGCAGCCCCGGATACATCTGGATCTCGCCGCCCATCAGCGCGACGAGCGACTGTCCGCCGCCCTTGTAGGGCACGTGGACGAATTTCGCGCCCGTCTGCTCGGTGAGCCATTCGAAGCCGATGTGCGCCACCGTGCCGACGCCCGAGCTGCCGTAGCTCACCGGCTGCTTCTTCGAATACGCGATCAGCTCCTTCACGTCTTTCACGGGCAGCGACGGGTTCACGATGAGGATGTAGGGCTGGCCGGCGAGCGGCACCACGGGGTCGAACGCCTTGCGCACGTCGAACGACACGCGCTTCGTCACGCCGACGATGCGCAGCGTGTCGGTGCCGGCGAGGAACGTGTAACCGTCGGGTGCGGCCTTCGCCGCGATCTCCGTCGCGAGTACCGTTCCGCCGCCCGGCCTGTTGTCGACGATGACCGATTGCCCGCCCCATCGCTCGCCCAGCATCTGCGCGATCGCGCGGCAGAGAATGTCGAGACCGCCGCCGGGCACGACTGGAACGATGATGCGAACCGGCTTCGAAGGGTAGCCCGCAGGCGTGTCCTGCGCCCGCAGCGGTGCGCTCGCCACGATGCTCGCGAGCAACAGGCATCCGGTCAGCAGTCGAAACGAACATCTCCCCATGGTCGGTCTTCTTTGTAGACTTGTGGTATCGGCGGATATTGCCACAAGCAGTACCACAAGTCCGGGACCGCCCGCGGGAGTAAGGTGATCGTCCCGGCCGGCATCAAGCCGCAACTGCCCGAACGAAAAAGAGAGAGGAGTCGCTCGATGCGCATCCGCGTCTGCACGCTGGCTTCGCTGTTCTGCATGAGCCTGAGCGGAAGCCTGTTCGCTCAGCAGGACTATCCCAACCGGCCGATCCGCTACATCGTTCCCTACGCGCCCGGCGGCAGCACGTCGTGGACCTCGCGGCTCGTCGGCCAGCGGCTCACGGAAGCGTGGGGCCAGCAGGTGATCATCGACAACCGGCCGGGCGCGAACACGGTCATCGGCACCGAGGCGGGGGTGAGGTCGAAGCCGGACGGCTATACGCTGATTTACATCGGCAGCGCGCTCGCCGGGAACGCCACGCTGATCAAGACGCCCTACGACCCGCGCAAGGACATCGCGCCGATCGCGAGCGTTTCCAGTTTTCAGAACGTGCTGGCGGTGCACCCGTCGCTGCCCGTCCACACGGTGAAGGACCTCGTGGCGCTCGCGAAGGCGCGTCCGGGGCAGCTCAACTATGCGACCTCGGGTCTCGGCGGCCCCACGCATCTCGTCGTCGTGCTGTTCAACAACGTCGCGGGCATCAAGACGCAGGCGATCAACTACAAGGGCGGCGGGCCCGCCGTGGTCGATCTCGTCGGCGGCCACGTGCATTTCATGATGGCCGTGCCCGTCAACGTGGTCTCGCACATCAAGAACGGACGGCTGCGCGGCGTCGCGATCGCTGGAGACAAGCGGCTCGGCACCCTGCCCGAAATGCCGAGCTTCGCGGAGGCCGGCATGCCGTCGGTCACGCTGCCCACGTGGCAGGGCGTCGGCGCGCCGGCGGGTACGCCGCGGGTCATCATCGACCGCATCTCGGCCGAGATCGAGAAGCTCGTCGCGATGCCCGACACGCAGGCGAAGCTCGAGGCCGAAGGGTTCGTCCCGCACTATCGCAATCCCGAGCAGACCGCGGAGATGCTGAACGCTCACATCCTGAAGATGGCCGAGATCATCAAGGCCGGGAACATCAAGCTTGAACAGTAGGGGCGGCGCTCGCCTTCGGCTCGGGCCTGGCCGCCCCACGAACAGAGGGAAACCTTCCACGGTTTCCCTCCGTTACCTCCTTTCCCCCATTTATGTACGCCGCCCTACTCGGGTTTGATGCCGGCGGTTTTCACCACCGCGCCCCAGCGCTCGCTCTCGCGCTTGTGGAACGCCGCGAACTCGGCCGGCGTGCCGCCGCCGGCGATCATGTCGCTCCTGCGCAGGTGCGCCTGCGCCTGCGGCGTCTTCAGGTACTGGTTGATCGACTCGTTCCAGCGCTGCACGAGCCGCGGCGGCAGCTTCTTCGGTCCGTAGACGCCGTACCACACCGTCGCTTCGTAACCCGGCAGCCCCGATTCGGCGATCGTGGGAATGTCCGGCGCGAAATCGGCGCGCTTCGCGCTCGTCATGCCGAGCGCGCGCAGTCTCCCGGCCTTCACGTGCGGAAACAGCGTGCCCGGCGTGTTGAAGTGCACCTTCACCTGTCCGCCGACGAGATCCGCGATCGCCGGCCCGCCGCCTTTGTAGGGCACGTGCAGCAGGTCCACGCGCGCCATCGACTTGAAGAGCTCCAGCGACAGGTGGTTCGTCGTGCCGATGCCGGAAGAGGCGGCCGCGATCTGTCCCGGCTGCGCTTTGGCGAGCGCGATCAGCTCCTGCACGGACTTCGCCGGCACGCCCGCGTTGACGACGAGCACGAACGGGCTCACGGCGACGAGCGCGATCGGGGCGAGGTCCGTCGCCGGATCGAAGCGCATCTTGGTGTACATGCTCGAGAGGATCGCGATGGCGGCGCTGGTGCAGAGCATCGTGTAGCCGTCGGGCTCCGCGCGCACGACGACCTCGGTTCCGATCTGGGTGCCGGCTCCAGGCCGGTTGTCCATGATGACCTGGTACCCCCACAGCTCCGAGAGGCCGGCGACGAGCGCCCGACCCACGAGATCGACCGATCCGCCGGGCGTATACGGATTCACCATGCGGACGGGGCGGGTCGGGAAGTCCTGCGCGCGTGCTGCGACATGGCCACTCAACATGGCTGCCGCGCACGCAATGCACGCGAGCGGCCGGGCTCCATTCCACACTTTCATTCAGCGTCTCCTCGTTTGCGTCCTAGTATATGCTCGCGCAAAACGACAACTCACACGGACGTTCCCCATGGCCGAGACCCCGACATTCGGACGCTACGCCGAGATTCCCTACGAGAAGATGAGCCCGGAGCAGCAGGAAGGCTATCGCGCGATGCTCGAAGCGCGCGGGCGGCTCCCCGGTCCGAACAAGATCCACGTGCACAACCCGAAGCTCGCGAAAGTGATCGGCCCGTTCGGCCAGCACTTCCGCAAGGGCTACTCGCTGTCCGAGCGCGAGCGCGAGATCGCGGTGTGCATCATCAACAGCCAGTGGCACTCGGGCTACCCGACGGGCTCGCACGAAAAATCGGCGAAGGCGGCGGGGCTGCCCGCCGACATGATGGACGCGATCCTTTCGGGGCTGCCGGCCGCGTTCGACGACGAGCGCGAGCAGGTCGTCTACGAGATGGCGATGTGCCTCGTCAATTCGCGCTGGGTCTGCCAGGGCCTCTACGACCGCGCGCTGAAAGCGCTGGGGCACGTCGGAATCACCGACGTGATCACGCTCATCGGTCACTACACGAGCGTCTCGATGACGCTCGCCTTCTACGACGTCCCGGCCGGCTCGACCGGCATGGAACGCCCGCCGATCTGAACGAACACACGACAGGAGACCTGACGATGGCCGAGACACCGACCTTCGGGCGCTATGCCGAGATCCCGTACGACAAGATGACGAAGGAGCAGCAGGAAGGCTACAACTCGATGATCGAAGCGCGCGGGCGGCTCCCCGGCCCCGCGAAGATCTGGGTGCACAACCCGAAGCTCTCGAAAGTGATCGGGCCGTTCGGCGCGCACTTCCGCAAGGGCTATTCGCTCTCCGAGCGCGAGCGCGAGATCGCGGTGTGCATCATCAACAGCAAATGGCATTCGATCTATCCGACGAACGCGCACGAGCGGGCCGCGAAGGCGGCGGGCCTGCCGAACGAGAAGGTCGAAGCCATCCTCTCGGGCATTCCGACCTCGTTCGACGACAAGCGCGAGCAGGTCGTGTACGAGATGGCGATCTGCCTTTCGAATTCGCGCTGGGTGTCGCGAGGGCTTTTCGACCGCGCGGTGGAAGCGCTCGGGCACGTCGGCATCACCGACGTGATCACGCTGCTGGGGTTCTACACGAGCGTATCGATGACGCTCGCGTTCTACGACGTTCCCGCCGGCGCGGCCGGCATCGACAGGGGATAAGCGCATGCGTGCGACAGTCGGTGCATCGGTGATAGCCGTTGCTTTCGTCTTGGCGATACCGCTTGCGTTCGGTCAGGCCGGTCAGGTGAAAGGACCGCCGACGCTTCCCGAGGCCCTATGAAGATCGATCTCGGCGGACGTCGCGCGCTCATCGCGGGAGGCAGCCGCGGCATCGGGCTTGCGATCGCGAATTCCTTCGCCGCTGGCGGCGCGGACGTCGCGATCTGCGCGCGGGGCGCGGCCTCGCTGGAATCGGCTGCGGCGTCGCTCGAGGCGCAGGGCCGGAAAGTGAGTGCGCGGCCGTGCGATCTCGCGCGCGCCGAGGACGTGAAAGCGTGGGTCGAAGCCGCCGCCCGGGATCTCGGCGGCATCGACATCCTGGTGAACAACGCGTCGGGCTTCGGACGCACCGACGACGAGGCGGCCTGGGAGGCGAGCATCCAGATCGACCTCATGGCCGCGGTGCGCGCGTCGCGCGCGGCGATGCCGTACCTCGAGCGGCAGGGTGGCAGCATCGTGCACATCTCGTCGATCTCGGGGCTGGGGGCGAGCGTGCGCACGCCGCCTTACGGCGCGGTCAAGGCCGCGGTGATCGAGTACACACAGACGCAGGCGCTCGCGCTCGCGAAGCAGAAGATCCGCGTGAACTGCATCGCGCCCGGCTCGATCTTCTTCAAGGGCGGAACGTGGGACAACGTGCAGCAGAACAATCCGCAGCTCTACGACCGGATTCTCAGAAGCATCCCGGCCGGCCGCTACGGCACGCCCGAGGAAATCGCGAACGTCGCGCTGTTCCTCGTGAGCGACATGGCGTCGTGGGTGACGGGGCAGACGATCGCGGTGTGCGGAGGGCAGTCTTTGTAAATTCATCCCGGCGCAAGCCGGGATCCATCCCGATTGGCTTTCAATCGAACAGCGCGAGCTCGATCGCATCCCCCATCTTGCAGTAACCCAGATCGCCGGGGTGCAGCCCATCCCCGCAGTCGTAGATCCCCAGCATCTGCGTCGGCCGCTCGGGGTCGCGCAGCGCCTTGTCGAAATCGACGACGCCGGCAAGGTCGCGGCTCTCGCGGATCCAGTTGTTGAACGCGACGCGGTGCCCTTCGCGCACCGGGTTCCACGCGTTCGCCATGAAAGTCTCGTTGCCGAACGGCGTCAGCGTCGCGGCGAAGAGCTTGATGCCGCGCGACTGCGCCCGCAGCGCCATCTGGTGGAGGCCCGCGATCATCTGCTCCGCGGTCACTTCTTCCTCGGGCTTCGCCCATCGGTTGCGCAGATCGTTCGTGCCGAGCATGACGATCGCGTGCGTGACGCCGGACTGCGCCAGCACGTCGCGATCGAAGCGCTTCAACCCGCTGTCGCCGCGCAGGTCGTGCAGGATGCGGTTTCCGCCGAGGCCCTGGTTCACCACGCCGAGCGGCCTGCCGCTCTTGCGCGCGATCAGGCGCCGCGCGAGCTGGTCCGGCCACCGGTTGTAGGTGTCGTGCGTGGAGATGTTCGCGTCGGTGATCGAGTCGCCAAGCGCTACCACGCAGCCGGTGTCCTTCGATGCGAGCACGTCGATGCCGCACAGGAAGAACCATTCGTCGGTGATCTTGAGCACCGGCATCACGTCCCTCGCGGCGAAATTGCCCGGCGGCGAGATGTAGTTCGTCTGTCGCGCGTAGCGCCCGGTGACCTGGCCGACGGGGATCTCGCCGGGCAGGTAGAGGCTGACCGCGAGATCGGCAAGGGGCTTCACGTCGATCCGGACGGCGTCGCTCACGATCAGCGCACCGGCGGGAACGCTCGCGGAGGACGATCCGTTGAAGGTGAGCTTGCACCCGGCGCCCGGCACGATCGCCGGTCCCTCGTCGCGAATGTCGACGCAGGCCGCTCCGATCTCGAGCTTGCGGCTGCCGTACGCGTTGGAGATGCGCACGCGCACCGTGTCGCCGCCGATACTGACACGCGGATGCATGCGCAACGTATGATTGGCGAAGCTCACGCCCGCTTCGCTCGGCGCGGGCGACGCGGCCCACGTGCCTACCCAATGCCTGTTGTCGTCCATCGGCGGTCTCCCCCGTAGTGTTCCGAAAGATTCCCTACATTGTGTTCCTGCTGCACGCGTATGTCGCGTGGCGGCTGCTGCCGGACCTGTGGTGGCAGCCGGTCGCATTCGGCGCGACGTCGCTGTGGCTGACGGTCTCGCTGGTCGCGACGCCGCTGTGGCCGGTCGCGCGCGGCATCCGGCGCCAGCCGCTCAAGGACCGGCTGACCATGGCGAGCATGATCGCCATCGGCGCGTTCTCGTCGCTTTTCGTGTTCACGCTGGTGCGCGACGTCGCTCTCCTCGCGAGCGCGCTCGTCGGGGCCGTTTCGCTGGAGGTTGCGCTGCGGGCGCAGGGTGCGGCCGCCGTGCCCGTGCTGGCCCTGCTCGCCTCGCTCTACGGATTCGTGAACGCGCGCCGCCGCGCCAGAGTCCGGCGCGTCGACGTGCCCATCGCGGGGCTGCCGGCGGCGCTGCACGGCTTTAGCATCGCGCAGATCAGCGACCTGCACGTCGGCCCGACGATCAAGCGTCCCTACATCGAGCGCGTCGTGGACGCGGTGAACGCGCTCGGCGCGGACATGATCGCCGTCACCGGAGACGTCGTGGACGGCAGCGTGCAACACCTCTCGCACCACACCGAACCGCTGTCGCGGCTCACCGCGCGCTACGGCGCGTTCTTCGTCACCGGCAATCACGAGTACTACTCGGGCGTCACGGCGTGGCTGAGGGAGTTTCGGCGCCTCGGCTTCACCGTGCTCCTGAACGAGCACGTCGTGCTGCGGCACGGCGGGGCCGCGGTGATCGTGGGCGGCGTCACCGATCTCTACGCAGGCTATTTCGATCCGGCGCAGCGCAGCGACCCCGCGGTCGCAATGGCGGGCGCGCCAGGCAGCGCGGGCGTTCGGGTCCTGCTCGCGCACCAACCGCGTTCGGCGTTTGCCGCGGCGCAGGCCGGATTCGACCTTCAGCTTTCCGGCCACACCCACGGCGGGCAATTCTTTCCGTGGAACATCGTCGTGCGCTTTTTCCACCCGTTCACGACGGGTCTGCATCGCGTGGGACGCCTCTGGATCTACATCAGCCGCGGCACCGGCTACTGGGGGCCGCCCAAACGGCTCGGCGCCCCGTCGGAGATCACGTACCTGAGGCTGGTCGCGGCGACCGGCGATGGATCGGGGATTACGCGCTCTCGCGCTGGATGAGCTCGAAGCCCACGTCGCGCACGCGTTCGCGCGCAGGCTCGCCGTGCACCCGCTCGACGATGAAACGGGCCGCCTCGCGGCCGATCGCCGTCGCGTCGATGCGCACGGTCGTCAGCGCGGGAGCGGTGTCGCCGGCGAAGTCGAGATCGCCTACGCCGACCACCGCCACGTCCTGAGGCACACGCAGTCCGCGCACGCGCGCTTCGACGAGCACCCCCAGCGCGATCGGGTCGGAGCTGCAGAACAGCGCATCGGCGTGCGGCGCTCGGTCGAGCAGCGCCGCGAGCCCGGTTCGGCCGCCGCCAAGCGTGCCGGGCGCCGGAACGACCATCACCGGGCAATCCGGGGCCCCCGTCAGACGACTCGCGGTTTCGCCGAACGCCCGCGCGCGCCGCCCGGCGCGCCGGCTCTCCGTGCTTATGACTGCGAGGTGCCTGCGTCCTTTCGACACGAGATATTGCGCGACTGCCTCGCCTGCGCGCTCGTGCGAAAAGCCGACGAGCATGTCGATCGGCGCCGGCGTGAGATCCCACGTCTCCACGACGGGAATGCCGGAGGCGACGAGGCGTCTGCGGGCTGTCGGCGAGCGCACCACGCCGGTCAGCACGATCGCGTCGGGACGCCGGCTCACGATCGTCTCGAGCAGCGCGTCTTCGCGCGATTCGTCGGGGCCGGTCTGGCCGAGCATGAGCTGGTAACCCGCGTCCTCCAGCGCCGTCCCGAGCGCCTCGATCGCGCGGGCGAAAGGTCCCGAGAGGGTCGGCACGAGCGCGGCGACGAGGCGGCTCTTCGCCGAGGCAAGGCCGCCTGCGATGCGGTTCGGCACGTAGCCGGTGCGCTCGATCGCGTCGCGCACGCGGGCCAGCGTTTCGGGGGCGACGGTATCGGGCGCATTGAGCGCGCGCGAGGCGGTGATCGGTGAGACGTGCGCAAGACGCGCGACGTCGTTCAGCGTGATGGCGCCGCTGCCGCGTCTGCGGCGCCGGGTGCCGGCGTTAGCACGCTGCGGCGTCGCTTTCGTTGCGGAGTCGGCCATGCCCGATCATACCGGGAGCCGCTCCGGCGAACGCGGCAGCGCTTTCGGTCGCTGCTACTTCGGCGGGATGCCGATCGCCTTCACCACCTTCGCCCACTTCGCGCGCTCGGATTTGGCGTAGACCGCGAACTCCTCGGCGGACCTCACGTGCAGCTGAAAGGCCTGGTCCGTAAGACGCTTGCGCGTCTCCGGCTGCTGGAGCACCGTGGAGAGCGCCGTGCGGAGCTTCGCGATGGCCGTCTGAGGCGCGGCCGCGTTGGTGCACAGCCCCTGCCACGACTCCACTTCGAAATCGGGAATCCCCGACTCGGCGATCGTCGGCACGTCCGGCAGATCCGGGCTGCGCTGCTTCGAGGTCACGCCGAGCGCGCGGATCTTGCCTTGCCGCACGGAGCCGAGCGCTGCCGGCACCGTCGAAAACATCGCCTGGACGCGCCCGCCCATGAGATCGACCAGCGCCGGCCCGACGCCCTTGTAAGGCACGTGGACGACCTTGATGCCGGTATTCATGGCGAGGAGCTCCATCGAGAGCTGGGGCGAGGTGCCGACGCCGGCCGAGGCATAGTTGAGCTTGCCCGGATTCTCTTTGGCATAGGCGACGAACTGCTCGACCGTCTTCGCCGGAACCGAAGGATGGATGGTCATCACGTTGGGATTGCTGACGATCATGCCGAGGCCGGCGAAGTCGCGCTGAGGGTCGTATCCGGGATTCTTGTAGAGCGCCGGCCCGACCGCCATCGAGGCGATGTTGCAGGAGAACAAGGTGTACCCGTCGGGCGTTGCGCGTGCCGCGATCTCCGCGCCGACGGTATTTCCCGCCCCCACGCGGTTGTCGACGACGATTTGAACGCCGAGCAGCTCCGAGAGCGGCGGTGCTA
>JADMIO011437905.1_pt1 | contig 28332 bp, 27 predicted proteins | sample 8958161 | NCBI WGS metagenome assembly JADMIO01 (sample SAMN16585339, study PRJNA669376) | soil metagenome | isolation source: Crop rotation soil | place: USA: Cullars Rotation, Alabama | collected 2011 | reverse complement strand
TTTCGACGGGGATGCAGATATCCGCCTAGCATTGGAGGCAGGCGCACAGAGCTACATGCTCAAGAGCATGCCTCGACGTGAACTGTTGGAAACCATCCGAAAGGTACATGAGGGCCGGCGCCACATTCCGCCGGAAGTCGCGGCTCAACTTGCTGAACACATGGGACAGGAGTTCCTCAGCCGCCGAGAAATCGAGGTTCTTGAGAGGATCGCCGGGGGCAATCGCAACAGCGACATCGCCTCCATGCTCTTCATCAGCGAGGAGACCGTGAAGGGCCACGTCAAGCACATCATGGAGAAACTCGGCGCGAATGATCGCACGGAAGCGGTCGCCATCGGCGTGCGCCGCGGCATCATCAAGCTATAGCTAGTTTCGTCTCCACTCCTCCCCCGAACGGGTTGTTTTTCCCAGCCTCCAGAGCATGATGTCTAAACGCCTCCTTATCGGGATAGTGAAAATTCGCTGGAAAGCGGATATTCATTCCAGAACGACATCACGCATGGGATGCACGACAACCGAAGGTTAGGACGCGGATTTCTTCCTTGAGCATGTTCGCGGCTCGGCCTCGTTTTCCCGGTCTGGCCGAAGCGAAATATGTTTGGCTCCGAAATAGTATGACGACGAATTAGCCGAGATCGCAACGGGATTACTCGGTTGACGTACGTCGGCAATCCGTCCCCCTGCGGTGACATCGACCCTGCATACCCATCAGGTGCAATAGCTCGGTATCAGTCAAAAGCATTCACATCAACTTCACGAACCGGAGAGGAGTACTTCTATGACAAGTAAGCGCAAGCCCACCATCGTCTTTTGCCACGGCATCTGGGCCGATGGCTCGTGCTTCAGCAAGGTCATTCCCACATTGCAAGCGGACGGCCATGAGGTCATTGCAGTTCAATACAGTCTGGAGTCATTCAAAGAAGATGTGGCGATGATCAAGCGCACGCTCAACCGTGTCGGTAGCCCCGTTCTCCTCGTGGGTCACTCCTATGGCGGTGCCACCGCCGCAGGAGTCGATGAACGAGTGGCTGGACTCGTCTATATTGGAGCGGTTGCGCCCGATGTCGGCGAGACTGTTCAGGACCAACTCAACAAGTACCCCTCAGACATCTTTTCGCGCGTGGAGGTCGCTGACGGTTACGCCTGGATGCTTCCGAATGGGACTGAGTTTTTCTGTGGCGATCTTTCCGAGACAGAGCAGAAGCTGGTTTGGGCGACACACTTTCCACCTCACGCCGACCTTTTCACGCAGCAGTGCGTCCAGAGCACTCCCTGGAAGTCGAAGCCGAGCTGGTACGTTCTCTGCCTGCAAGACCATACGGTGCATCCCGACCTTCAGCGGTGGGTATCGAAACGCATGGGAGCGACTGTGATTGAGGTAGAAAGCAGTCACGTGCCGATGCTCTCGAAACCGGATGTCGTCATTGACGTGATTCGCAAGGCTGCCGCAGCCGTAATGGAGAAGAAGGAGACACTGGCGTACTCCTCTTAGCCGCGTGGGAGAGATCCCCCGCGAGGACGATCTCTCCTGCAAGCAGCTCGCGTATATTCGGAGGCTGAAAATGAAGGTAGACAATTCAACTGATTCGGCATCGGCAAGCTCTGCTTTAGCTCCTCTTCCGGCCCCACTTCAGGGCTGGCAACAGGTCGGAGAGCTGCTGCGCTTGCTGCTGGCAGATTTCTTCACCCTCTACTTAAAAACCAAGAACTTCCACTGGCACATGAGCGGCGCTCATTTTCGCGACTATCATCTTCTCCTTGACGAGCAGGCGGAAGAATTATTCGAAGCAACCGACACAATCGCGGAAAGAGCAAGGAAGATCGGAGAGACCACACTTCGTTCAATCGGCGATATTTCTCGCTATCAACGCTTGACCGACGCTGATGCCAGCGAGAACGATGCCGTCTCTATGCTGCGGACCCTCTGCAAAGACAACAATGCATTGGCAAAATTCATGCGGGAAGCTCATGAGGTTTGTGATGCAACGGGTGATCTTGCTACGGCGAGCTTGCTGGAGAACTGGATTGACGAAGCTGAACGCAGGTCTTGGTTCTTGTCCGCAACGGTTAACGCTGGCTAAATCCACCGGCTTTCTCCATGAGATTGAAAACCGCGTTGCATCACGGATTGGACGGACTGAAGTCCATGCAAGCAAACCACGTTGTCTTTCGTCGTTAAAATGGGAAACGTGTCGAAGACCGCATCTTTACCGAGAATCATTACCTGTGCCGGTGGAGAGACCATCCTCCAAACGGAGCGGGACCTCTTTGCGTACGATTTATGGCATTTCGCTCCTGCAAGGCGCGCAGGCGACTTTATATATGCATCGGGCATTATTGTGACGAGAGTTCCAGACCGTGTTCCCGGTCCAGAGACGTTTTCGGACTCTCTTCGCTGTGCCTTTCGGGAATTGGGCCAACAACTGCAGGCATACAAAAGCAGTTTCAAGGACATAGTCATGCTGACAACATTTCACGACTGGTCTGCCCCGGAGTTCTCGGGCGATGCGAAGGCACAAGCGAAGGCTTTCAAAACCGTTAAGGATGAATTCATCTCCGAACCACACCCAGCCTGGACGGCAGTTGGGACCACGGGATTCGTTAGAGAAGACGGGATACTTGAGTTGCAAGCTGTGGCGTACTCGCCCGGAGTTTAGCTGGCGCTCGTTGGCGAGTTGTTTCGTTTCTACCTTGAAACGGGCTTGGCTTTCAGGATCCTCATAGGGCAGTCAAAGAGTGATTTATCGCCAATGCACTCACTGACCCGATTCGGTCATTATTCCTGACCCCTGATAATGTGAAATTTCCCTGGATCAGAGAGGGATCAACCATTCGTTCACGAACTCGGCGGGGAACTCATCCACGCCTGAGCCCCGTCGTCGATCAACCGTCGCCCGACCGCCAAGATCGCCAAACCACCCACGTGCGATCCTATAGCGTTGGCTTGAGGAGCGCCAAGGATGGTCATCGGCAGTTGGAATGTGAACTCGATTCGGGCTAGAGCAGAGCACGTTAAGCGCTGGCTCGAAGTCTCCAAAGTGGATGTCCTCCTGATGCAGGAGCTCAAAGGAACTGAATTCCCCTCGCCCTTCTTCAAAGAGCTTGGATATGAGAGCGCTGCAGTCACGCAGAAGTCCTATAACGGCGTGGCGATCCTGTCGCGCTTGCCAATGAAGGTTGTGAGCACAAGACTTTTGGGAGACGACCTGGACAGTCACGCCCGATTTCTGGAAGTGATGATCGAGGGCTTACGTGTCGTGAACATCTATCTGCCGAACGGAAATCCGGTTGGCACGGAGAAGTTCGCCTACAAATTGGCATGGATGGATCGGTTGATTGCGCAGATGAAACTGTGGCTGGTGGACGGAGTTCCGACGGTGGTTGGAGGCGACTTCAACGTGATCCCAGAGGACATTGACTGTCACAAGCCGTCCTCATGGATCCATGACGCTTTGTTCCAGCCGGAGTCGCGGGCGCGGTATCGCGATATGCTAAGTTGCGGCTATTTGGATGCATTCCGGTCGTTGCACCCTGGCGGAACGGGTCAGTTCACTTTTTGGGACTACTTCCGCCGGGCATTCGAATACAACCGCGGGATCCGCATTGACCACTTCCTGCTCTCTCCACAGGCAGGAACGATGCTGAGAACATGTCAGATCGATAAAGGACCACGAGCCGAGGAGAAGCCCTCCGATCACGCGCCAATAGTGATTGATTTAGCTGCGGCTGTGTCCAGCAATCTTTTGTCCTGATATGCGCACTAAGCGCATGCGGTGGCGAACTCTGGCCCACTTGCCATCCGGACACCGGCCCAATCCGGGCGGCACTTTCACCCATAGCCCGTTTCTCGTCAACTTGACGGACTCCATCATGGGCACTTGCTGGGATTCAGGGAGGTGATCCCATGGAACACAGGTAATGTGAACTCCTGGTCCCGGACCGGGCTAAAGTTCCTTTTGAAAGCTATTGAAATTTGCTGCTTTGAAGTGATTCTCACTAAAGCGGTTGCATGTCACTTGTTGAAACAATGGGTCCGTTCAGTTCTTGGCGGCTATGACCGCTATGATTTCGACTACACTCAGCGTGCCATGATGATATCCAATGCGAAAAACGTACTCGATTGTGTGCGGATTCTGGGGAGCAGGTCAAGGCTAAGGGTTTGGTTGTTTTACTTTCGGAGTGGACTTAAAGTCTCCCATTCGGCGAACAATGAGCTCTCTTGGCGGACTCTCATCGGTCCGGTTGAGACGGAACACGCCAATGAAACTCGCGAAAACAATTTTGTCACTGGTTCCGAATTCACCCCAGTTGATCGCCCGATGTAAGTCTTCGTTTCCCTCTGCCTTCGATTCAATGAAAAGACCGACACCAAAGTGTGAACATGACTCGTCATAGATGTACCAACCGTGCATCCCAGCAGATTGGAGACGAGCCTTGACTCTGATTGTCTTTCCGTTGTACTTGGCAGGGCTCTCGGCAATCGAGCAAAGAGATAGAACGGGCACATCAGTTTGCTTTGCTGTCCCTAGCGCCTTCGACGTGAAAGAAACTGCAACTAGAACACCGATGGTCACGAATCGAGATAACACGGGCCCTCCTTAATCATTCATTCGGTGGCAGCCAATCCGGATTGCCATTGAAACGCCTTGTTGACTCTATGGCATTGTCTTCAACGCCGCCTTGCCTGAGGCCTCCGTCGGGCCCTGGTGTCCAAATTGCCCACGCAGAACTGGTGCCGAGAGCCTTATTCACATTAGTCTGAAATACTAAAGCATCCTGTTCCTCTCCGAAGTACCTTAGGTCGTCCTTGCCTGGGACGAGATTGGCCTTCGTGCTTTGCCTTTTTTCACCATGGTAACCCTCATGGGCTGCTTCTGCTGCATTCTCGGAACTTTCTGTATCGCCGTTCTTCGGCATAGATTTCAAGGCTCCAAAATTCAAAGAGATCGTGATGCCACCGTTCTCATATTTCGTAGCGCCAGCTGCTGAACCGCCCAGATTCGCTCCAGTATTGACGGTAACGCCATTTTTCTTTCCCTCTTGGCCATAGAAATCCACGACCTTCTGCAATGCTGATCTGTCGGCCTTACTTAGCGCGTTGTTCTTATTTCCAATAGCATCGCTGATAGTCTGGAGGGCATCATGGAGTTGTTTGCATTCGCTCCCGTTGCATTCGTAGTGGCCATCGGCGTCAGTCCTGCTCAGCGGGTTGTTCCGCACGTAGGCATAGAGATTGAGGGACTGCGGATCATCCACCTTGGCATACGGAATGGGCATGATCTTCGCCGACCAATCGGGCGACAAGAACCGCCCCATGTTAGACGTGTAATACCTCGCTCCAAAGTAATCGTTGCCTGAGTCAGAGTCGCGTTCTTTGCCGGTGAAGTGCTGTTCCGTGGTGTAGGGGCAACCACCCGTGGTCACAAGGGCAGTCCCGAACGGTAGGTTCGAGTACGTCGTGGTCGCGCACGAACTACTTACTTCTGCCCTTCGAGTTCCAAGCCAGTCATTTAGACCGAAATACAAGTGGGAACTTTTATAGGTTCCAAACAGAATCCCATTCATAAAGACATTTGAGTGATCCCAAAAACCGGAGCCGGTAATCTCAGTGAGTTGGACTCCGTTGGGTCCAACGATGATTCCTGCGGTCGCAGAGAACCCATTCGTTGCCCTATTGCAACTGAATGAGGTTAGCGATCCCTTACCCACCCTGTTTCCTTCGGCATCATAAACGTACCCGATCAAACTTCCAGTGCTGTTTGTTATGGCACAGATCCGGCCTTCCCCATCGTAGAGATAGCTATTAAGGCCATCGTACTGTTCGTTGCCGGCGCCATCATAGTTGCTGCCTTGTACCGGGTTCATACTCGTCTGATCCATACGATTCGTATTCGAGGCAGTGTACAGTGCCCAACTCGTCAATGGAGGATTATTGTTGCATGCTGTCGTCGACAATGACTCGGACGTGCGATTTCCGAAAGGGTCATAGGTCCAGCAAGCGGTTTTGCCATTATTGGATCCGCTGGACGCTGTCCCGTTCACAAGGCGGCTCAGAGTGTCATAGCCGTAGCTCCATGTGCCTGTCACCGAATCGATTACTTTCGCGAGGTTTCCATTCGCCGTGTATGGAGTCCCCGTGCTAGAACAGTTCGGATTGGCAGACCCAGGCATGCAATAGCTGTAGATGGCCGTTCCTGAGCTGTTGAAGTAACCACCGAAGATCGGTCGCAAGCGGCTGTCGGCATGATGCTGAAAGGTAATCAGCGGTTGATTCGTTGTGCTGTTGAAACCGAATGAGGCATACTCTAGTCCCTCCGGTCCGTATGCGGCAGGGCTTGTCGACGTGGCGTCAAAAAGCTTGGTTATCGAATCGATCGAACTGCTGGCGGTCACCGTTTTCAGACGAGCAACCCCGTCGTATTGATATGTCCAGCTGATCGGATGGGATGTAAAACCATTAGTAAGCGTAAATATGTCGCCCGCTTGATCATAGCTGGCATAGATGGCAACGTGTCCGGCACAATCTCCTGGGATGCATCCCGTTTTGCTGACTACGCGCCCCATGGGGTCGTACGAAAAGGTTGACAACACATTCAATGCCGCTACCGTGGATTGAGACAACCGCCCCTTTGCGTTCGAAACAGCCGGAACGATGAGAGCCCCAGTGACGTCATAGCCATCGTAAGCGTAGTTGGCTGTTGGCGTTCCGTCGCTATACGTCTTCTGTGTCAGACGGTTCATGTTGTCGTAGTTGTACTTGATCCAGACGCTGCGGGCATCAGTCTTCTTGCACGGAAGTGATTGATCGCCAGCGCAATATGCGCTCGAGTCGTTCAGATACGAGTACGTCGCTGTTCCTGTCTCAGGATTTCCGGCAGATATCAGCCTCCCGAGTGCGTCGTATGTAAAGCTCCTGTACCGTTTGGAACTGCTACAGCAGTTGTACCCGCCTCCCCACTGATTAACAGACAGGAGATCATTCAATACGTCATACGAATAGTCCGTCTCTATACTGGGTGTCGTCGCAGCTCCGTTTGGCTCAACAACCTGCGTGAGTCTGCCAAAGACGTCGGATACATGCTGCCAGTGATTACCGGCCTCATCCGTCGTATCGATACGGGAGCCAATTCTGGCGCCGGCGATTTGAGTACTGCTGCAGTAGGAGACAACGGGCGTCGATGTCACGCCGTCATAGCAATTCTGAATCGAGTTTCCGTCTTGTTCAGACGCTTTGATCGCTCGACCTAACGCGTCATAGTAGTAAGTGGTCGTACCGTCTGTGCTTGAAACGCCAGATCGGTGAGGATTGGACTTTGTGTATACCTGTCCCTCGCCATCGTATGACATGTCAACAGTGGTAGTTCCGTCTGGATCAGATGTCAATTGATTCCGTATACCATGCATCATTCCATCGCGATACGTTACGCTTGTCGCCCATAAGTTCGAACCGATGTCGATCAGTTTCGATGTTGCAACGCTGTTACCCAAATCGTTGTAGCAGTTCGTCGTCTTACCGCCATCCGGTGAATCCGTCTCGGTGAGGCGATGCAGCTGGTCAAGAGAGCTACAATTGCTGGGCTGAGTGCCGTAATAATAGTGAGTAACGTTGCTGGGGTTCGAATCGGTGGAGGTTGTCAGGTACCCGAGGGCATAGCTGTACTGAAAGTTTTCGAACAGTCCGTTCGGATGCGTGATTCTCGTGAGGTAAGTATTCGTCACCGGTGCTGAAGAAGTGTCGGTAAAGTTGTCAGTAAACGAAAACTGCGAAACTCCGCTCTTTGGATCGGTCATAGTTGCTGGTTGACCGCTAATGTCAAATGTGAATGCCGTCTGGGGGCCAGCCGTGCAGATGGGCGTTCCCGAGCTTGGCTGTATAGGCTGTGACGTCGGTGCGGGATTGCAACGTCGCACCGATGTGACATTCCCGCGAGCCGTTACGCTGGAGTACGTTGAATCATAGTTACCCGGTGAAGCCGATGCCAGGCCGTATTCATCGTAATTATACTGCGTGGCGGAAACGATATTCCCCGCCCCGTCTTCAGTTACTTCGCTGTAGAGCTTAGGCGGCACAACAATGCCCTCATAGGTCGAACCCCAATTGCTTGGTGCGTTGGATGGCCAATAGTCTGAGAATGAAGAAGGGTTTGCCGGGTTGAAGCACTTATAGTTGTACTTCGTCTTTTTGATGGGCGTGCTTGCGCTCGTGTAGTCGTAATCATCTCGCTCCAATGGATACGTGAAAGCGGTTGATACGCTCGAGCAAGGGTTCTGTGTATAGCTATAGACAGAGCCCGACGTCAAAGTCCCGGTATTCGTATAGAGCGTGGTTAGTTCACTCGCGAGATTGAAGATGTCGTACCAAGTCTTTGTCACCAGCTTTGTTGGCGACGTTTTGCCCCAGTCGTAGTAGGTTATGCTGTTCTCCTGCGGAATCTGTGCGGCATTCTGGCTGCTTTGAAACGGCTCTGACGGTGCCGTTGTGTAGCCATAAGAATACACAGTCTTTGACGTCAGGTTCCTAACATTATCTGTCGTGTTGACAGTTGTTGTTTTGTTTGACCAACTGCTTGGCAGACCGCCCGAGAACTGCCAGGTTGTCGTATAGGAAAACGTCTGCGTTTGAGCCACATTGGTACCGTCGAAGCTGACAGTTCGCGTAGCCAAGACTGGAGTTTGATATTGCCAGTCGCATCCATAGGAGACCGGGTTATGGTTCCCGTCAAAGCCCCCCATCAACAACAGTTCGTTGAAGCCGCTTGACAGCTGATACGTATATTTGATCCAGCCGCCATCTGGGAAAATGATCTCACTCAATAGACCGTAGTTGTTAGTGTAAAAAAACTGATACTGCTTGCCATTCGGAAGTGTGAGTGTTGATAAGACATTCTTCGTTGCAGTGACACTTGTCGAGAAAGCCCCACAACCAATTCCCGTCGCCCCGCCTCCTGATTTTGCGAAGGTAAAAGACACGCTCTTAGTACTCCACGAGGCGCTATACATCTCTCCCTCAGTCGTCACGCTGGTGGCAGGGGAACCAATCACAGTTGGTCCTGGCCGTCCTGCGGTATCGACGTTTCCAACGGCATAGTTACCGTTTCGATCCGATATGGATCCGGCTGACCCGCTTACCAACCTGCCTGACACAGCACTCAAGCCAAAGCCGTATAGCATTCCGTTCTGATCCATGACATAGAACGTGCCAACGCTGCTGCCACTCGGGTTGTAGGTAGCAAGACTAGTACCCGTGTGAGGAGAGAGAATTCCGATGGCTTGGCCATCACCGGCAGGTGGAATCACCAGAGGGCTAGAGCTGCATTGATAAAAGTCATTGCTGCCGTTCGAAGCCGGTGCGGCAGCGGCTGTCGGGAGATTATGAGTGACGCCCGAAATATCCGTGAAAGTGATGCCAGAAACATAGTTGCAGGGCGTGAGATTCTTGCCGGGAGGTCCCGTAGGGGGTGTCTGGCTGAATAGTGAAATGGTCGCCGAGGGTGTGCCATCGGCTAAGTTCCAGCCATCCTTCTTCGGCCAAGTATAGTTCTGAGCAAGGTTCCAAGTGGGCACGTACCCGTCCACCGAGTCCAACGTATTCACGGCTGCGGAGTTGTAGGTCCAGGCAAATGGAATGGAAAACCCGCGAGACCTCGGCGTGGGGAAATTGATCTTGAGGCTCACAGAACCATTTGAGAAGTTGACGGTTTCTCCGAGCAGTTGTTGGTAATCGTGCCCCGAGCTGGGCACCGGCGCTTGCGTTAGGTCGTTTGCACTGCTCATCAATGGAGCCTGGCCGATAACCGCAGGCGTCAGTGTGGTCACGGTGAAAACAATGACGACCGAGATAACTCGGCTAAACGGCGTTGACGATCTTTGGAACGCGGAGACACACTGACGCGGAGAATCCTGCGCAGAAAAGCTCATGTCGGTGCCCTTTCTTGCTCTTAACTGCACTTCGACTGCAACTTCTGTACTGCAACAGCAGGAATGCCTAAATTGCCAAAGGAAATCTCAGGAGGGAATGACTGACTCTAGTCGCTTCACAGAAAAACACGTCCTAAATATCAAGTCAAGCCGAAGTTATGCGATGGCATGCCGAAAGTAATTTGCGTGCAAGGGATCTTAGAAATCGGGCCGTGGCTGAGCGGCCCTATTATGTCACCCTGTTGTACCAATCGTGCCGTGTGGTCCCAAAAACGGCGATTGGGTCATGGTTAGAGGAGGCCATCCTTTCTAGTATTCTCAGTGCTGTCGGTCGGGCCCAGCCCCCGGTCCAAACACCACGGGTTCGGCAACTCACCTTGTAGCGTTCGCCAACCAATTCAGTACCTTGTTGCTCCCCTAGAATCAGACGGAGCGAATCGTTGTCGGAATTAAAGCTGCCAAAACCTCAGACGTCAACTAGCCAACGTTCTTCAACAGAATCTGGCGGCCTCATGTGTTTGAAGCTGTGTAGAGGGCTTGGAACACTTAGCTCCATCAGCTGCTTCATCTGACTGAAGGTGCATCCGGGAAACCGGCATGTAGCCATTGGATCCACTTTGACGTAAAGTCGCCTACGCGACCTTAGGCGTCGGAACTGGGCTCCGGCTCGATGCCGATGTGGTCGTTCACAGCTCCGCGAATACGCTGCTTGCATCCGAGGTATCGTTCCGTCGTTTGACAGAAACGTGTCCGAGCAGGAATTGGATCTGTTCCAGCTCTCCGCCAGAGGCATGACACAACTTCGCGCAGGAGCGCCTCAGATCATGTGGTGCCACCTGCGACAAACCCACTGCTTTTGCATATTGCTTTACCACGTGCCAAACCACTCGTTCCGAAACTCCATTGCCCCAAGCTTTGCCTGCCCGACAAACGCATCGGAACAATCGCCCAGTCGAAATGCCAGCTGAAGAGACCCATAGATCAATCGCAGTCTTCACCCATTCGGGGACGGGAACGGTACGGATACGGCCGCCTTTCCCGACGAGGTCTACTATGGCCCAATGCTCCTCGCGTTGCTGAAAATGCGTGAACTCCAGCTCTGCCAGTTCACGGCGCCGCAGTCCGCAACCGAGCAATACGGCGAGAATGGCGCGATCGCGTTTTCCTTTGAGCGTGTCGACCGGAGGCGTCTGTAGAAATCGACGAGATTCCTCGGCCGTGAGCCAGTTCCCGAGCCGAACGCCTAGCTTCTTGACACCCTTTACGCGCCGAACTCCTGCTGCGAGTTCGGGACTGAGCAGGCCAGCGTCGGCGGCCTCGTAAGCCAGCCGTCGAACTGCGGCCAGTCGTCCATTGATTGTGCCGGCGGCGAGATTCCGATTCTCGAGAAATATCCTGAATCGCGTAACCACCACTTTGCTGAACGACAGCCGAGGTTCAGAGCAGTACCACTGAATGAACTCATCGATCGCGTGCCGATAACCGCGCTTTGACTCACGTGAGCGAAGGCTATCTAAGACAGCCGATTTGCTGTGGTCCAGATCAGGGAGACCAAGCTTTGCCTTTGGTCGCTTTCCCTTGGCAAGACTCTTCCGGGCATGTCTGCTCATTCCATCCGCCTCCAATGCGGCGGAGATGAGCGTACTCCTCCTCGGACTTGTAGCCGGTTTTCCGTCAACTTGCCCGCTCAGAAGCCAGGGCGTCCGGTCACATATCCCCCTCAATGAGCGCATTGCCGATGACACATAAATCGAGAAGGATTTCTGGCCACAAGCCCGTCAGCGCGCCATCTACTCCCGGATCCTCCGCATCGTTCGCAAACCGGGCACTCCTGTCGGTACGAATCCGTGAAACCTTACTCAAACCGCTCTTGGTGAATGCATTGGCCTCAAGAGAGACTTTTGCCGCTCCGGAACGGCGACTATCCACTTACGTGAATTGCCGCTCGGAACGTCATCCCAAATCGCGATTGCACTTACGGCCATTCCATATCGAGCGCATAGATCTCAAAGGCGCTGATATCACGAGCGATGAGCGGAGAGTCATCAGGGGCGAGCCCCAACCACGGTCCCATCGTTCCATTGGTTAAGCGGCCCAACTTGTCGAGTTCCGTCACAGTTTCGATTTTGTGATCGCTCAAGCGAAGGCGAGCAATTCGGTAGAGCTGATCCGGCGCGGGGTAAAGCTGGAAGTTCAAGTACTTGCTGTCGTGCGACCAAACCGGAAAGCCAACAGTCTGATCCGCGACGGTGGACCAACTCTGCGTTGCAACCTCATACAGCATAAGGTGAAGAGTCGTAGCGTCCATGGCTGCGATGTACTTGCCGTCTGGGGACCAGCGTGGCGAAAACAGTCCTCTTGAACCGGGCAGTTCGGAAACGTGTTTACTCACCACATTGAAGATTGAGATGGATCGTCCGGGCTCCATGGGGCCAAAAATCATCTCGTTGCCGTCCGGCGACCAGGCTCCGTCGGACTCGGTCTGATCGCTTGGCAATATCCTCTTTTCTGCCCCGCCCGCACTGGAGATCACATAGATGTTCCACAGGCCCTCGGCCCAGCGCCGTTGAACGCGATTTGTTTCCCGTCCGGTGACCAATGCGGCAACACGGCCTTCAGCGGTGGTTGCGTAAGTTGGATCCGCTCGCTTCCATCCACCTTGCTCCGCCACAGCGTCAGGTCCGGATAGGATGAGTATGTTACCCACTGACCATCAGGAGAAAAGGCCAGCCCCTCTGCCGAGATTCCCGTTAGGAACGGCACAAAGTGATGGCTCGGTGCGTCGTAACGGACTACCTCGTCTCGAAGGTTCCAGGCAAGCGAGAAAATCTCTTTTCCATCTTTGCTCGGCATGCCTATCCAGTTGTCGAACGGCCCCGAGGTCAACTGGAACGCGGCGTTGGTCGGACTCTCGCTGCCATTACTCTCATTCCTTGGCAAGGCCCACAGGGCAAAGTGTTCGACCGGAGTACCCGTTCGTTTCGTAAAGATAAGGAACCGGCCGTCCGGAGTCCACTGGCTGCAGCATCCGTCTTCTGACAGTGTATGAACACCGGTTCCATCCGTATTTGCTGCCATCAAGCTGAAGCCATATAAGCCCATATTGAATTGGGTGAAGTGGAGCGACCTGCCATCAGGAGAGAGCCGGACCTGCCCTGGATAGCCACTGACCGTCAAAAGCTTTCGGCGCGCAGAGCCGTCGAACTCTGCAGACCAGACATCGTGGCCCAGGCTGTAGAGAAGGCTTTTACCGTCAGCACCAAACGATACAAACACCGACGGAGCATCAGTTATCCGATGTGGCGGACCTCCTGCAATGGGCTGCAGCCATAGTGAACTCGGCGTGCTCATTGAAGTACCAATGGAAAGGTCGTCAAGATTTTCATTGGAATTGGTTCCGGCAATCAGCAATTCCGTTTCGTCTCTCGACATATCGAGCAGGACTGGGTTTGGAATAGGCAGTTTCAGGGAAGTCACTTCCCCAGCGTGCACAGACACCTCAGCGATGATGCTTTTCCCGTCGGCCAGCTGCTCCCGGAAGAAGATTCGCTCCCCATCGCTGAACAACGGAGCTGTTTTGATGTTGCCATCCTGGGTTAGCTTTCTCAGCCCCGAAATCAGCGGTGAGCCGGAAGACCGTCTAGGTTTCCACACGGCCACAGCTCCCAGCAAGATGACAGCCGCAATCGCCCCGACCGCCAGGGCAGTCACAAGGTGTGATGGCCTGTTTGTCGAGCCCACCGCGACTGCGGTTGTTGGAATGGATTGAACGGCAACCGACGGCTCATCCCTTTCCGTAGTTGCGATAAACCGGTAACCTCGTCCCTTGATCGTCTCCACAAAGCGGGGACTGAGCGGATCATCATTCAAGGTGACGCGCAGCTTGGCGACGGCCTTATCCAGCCGCCGATCGAAGTCGCCCTCAACTTCTCCCGTCCAGAGCTCGCTGATCAGAGCGGAACGACTCACCATCTGCCCCTTGGCGAGAATCAATAGCTCGAGAACTTTAGCTGGCTGTTTCTCCAGGCGCAGACGCGTGCCCTCGCGGTACAAGGTTCCGCTTGCAAAATCGAACTCGTAGGGCAAAAACTTTGCCCTCTGGTTGTTCATTAGGGACACACATTTCGTTCTTGCGGGGAGCGAGTTCAAGCTTGGCATCGACAAGGTTGATTGTCAATCACTTACGAGGGAAGGTTGCGGGAAGGTTCAGGGGGGATTTCTGGGGTTGAGAAATTGTGCCTGCTCCGCCAGAGTCCGAATTACGAGGCGGTCGGACAGGCTGCCTGATCAAAGGAGAGTCAACTATGAAGCACGCCAATGTTTCGGTTTTCCCCATCCTCACCTTGAAAGCCCAAAAACGGGCCCGGTGGATCACCATCTTCGTTACGGCGCTGCTCGGCCTTGCGTCGGTTCCATCGGCCTCTGCAAAGTGTTTGAGCCGGGATTCACATATGCCAGTCTCGCGGCCGGCAATGGCATCCGCTGCTACCTTGGCTGCGCCAGGAGCGTCGGGTATCACTCCGGCAGGTCCCGCTTCCATAGTCGGATTATGGAATATCACTTTCTTCGCCGATGGACAGCCCTTCGACTACGGATTTGATGTCTTCTACGCCGATGGAAATGAACTCCTGAACGACGTCACTCCCACGATCGAAGGCAACATATGTGTTGGCGTCTGGCAGCAGATCGCCCCGCGCACCTACACGCTGAAGCACGTCACCTGGAACTTCGATACATCAGGAAATCTGTCCGGCTCGGGCGTGTTCTATCAGACTCTGCACCTCAGCGCCGACGGCAACAGCTATACCGGTACGGTGGAAAGTATCTTTTATGACCTGTCGGGGAATCTCACCGGTCAATTCGCAGGAACGATCGAAGCCACGCGTATCAAACCAGCTTGAAGTGACTGCATAGTTGTCATCATGACTCGGCCCGCTTAGTCGACGCGCACTTCTATCCGAACGAAGGTCATGGTTTCGTGAAACGAGAGAATCAGATCGATGCGATCCGCCGCACCATCGATTGGTTCGACCAGCACCTGAAGGGAAACAGCGCAAGTCCCAGCGCTTCAGCCCAGCAGACTGCGCCGTCACAGTCCCGTTCGCGTTTGCGGTGAAGGCGCATTAAAGTAGGCTGCGAACTCTCTACGCGGCTGGCCGCAGGCAGTCGCGACCGGTCGCGTTGAACTCCTCGGGGGTAGTGCATTTCGCCACCCCTGTTTTGCCGAATATAATCGGGGCCTCTCCCCAAAAACCGCTACGGAGTCGGCAACCATGGCTACCAACCAACTCAGCTCAGCTGCCCCTGCCGCGAGGCCAAGTATTGCCAACGGCTCTGGCCTCTCTCGTTATCTGAACCAGTACTTCTACTTCAGCATGTCGTTGCTGGTTGTGGTGGTGGTGGCGAGCGGCTTCGGCCACACGGTGGATAGCAGACTCATTCATGCGACACCAGAACGGCCTTGGCTGTTGTGGGTGCATGGTTTCGTCTTTTCAGGTTGGGTGCTTTTCTTCATCCTCCAGTCGACATTGGTGCGAATGCACAATGTGAAGCTTCATCGGACCATGGGCTGGTTTGGCGCCGGATTGGGAGCTGTGATTCCTGTGCTCGGCATTTCGACGGCAGTGGTCATGGACCGGTTCGAGGTTCTTACTCTCCACGCGCCTAAGGATGCCTACACATTCTTCGCTATTCAGTTCCTCGACATTAGTTCATTCACGGCTGCCTTCTGGCTTGCGGTGCTATGGCGCAGAAGGCCGGAGATGCACCGTCGCTTGGTGCTCATAGCGACATGTACGCTTACGGGGGCGGCGTTCGTACGGATTCCGCACCTCGCGCTTCCGCCTTATCTTGGGCCTTATTGGTGGGTGGACGCGTTGATCCTACTAGGAGTGGGGCGCGACCTGATTGTGAATCGAAAAGTGCACGAGGTGTACCGGTATGCCCTGCCTCTGCTTGTTCTCTGGCAAGCATTCATGGTGTATCTGGCGTTTCAACACCCGGCGTGGTGGGTTAAGTTAACAGAAACAATCATGGGGTGACGGTGCTTCCGCGCAAATGTATCCGGCGAGTTGGTGAGCGTTTTCTTGGGCACTCGCCGGAATGCCGGAGCCAGAATCCGTTTCCGCTAGAGCCGCTCCACAGAGTCTGATCTCAAGAAAGAGGACTGATGACAAAACTACTTCGAATCATTCCAATCCAAATTCTCCTTTGTGTAGCGATTTCCACACCGGCAAGAGCAGCCGATCCGATCATAGGAAACTGGAAGCTGGATTTCCAGGCGTCCAGTTCTGTGGTGGGGCCGCCGTTGAAAGAACACACGGAAACGTACCGGGAGCTCACTTCCGGTGAGATTGAGTTTGTGATTACGCGGGTTGCGAAGGATGGCACGAGATCGACGACGCAGTTTACCTGGCCGGCAGGGGGAGGAGCCGCTCAGGATCCTGCGGAGGCGCTGGGAAAGGGCAGGACGGTCGTGGAGAGCCTGCTGGGCTCTGGAGATTGGCTTGCGACCTTCATGGATCATGGCAAGCAATCGGCGACTATTCATAAGGTCATTAGCCCGGATGGGAAAACGATGACTCAAACAGCCAAATTCGTCGATGCTCACGGGCAGACTCTGACGCAGATCCAGGTGTTTCGTCGGCAGTAGCCGATTTCTAAGCGTTCAAAACGAATTGCTGGCTCAGCCCAAATCTAGCTGATCCTGTCGAGCGCCCCTGGGCGGCCGCGGGCGGGTGGCCTGGGTCACAGGACATTCGGCAGCAGTCGGCGCCGGTTGTCCGGGATGGTTTAAGGCAGGGATGCAAACCCACACACAGGCGACAAGATGACTTTCAGGACCCGTACCTCTATAACGCGACGATTCGCCCGTAATCGTAACACCCAGTGCGAAGCGAGCGTTCTCAATCCACGTGATAGCCTTTGCACGATCAGTCAGGAGCGATGCAAATGAGGATTCTGGTTTCAGTTGTCTATACGGCAGTTGTCCTATTGTCAGCGGGGCTCTGCCGCGACGATGCGTTCGCTCAGGATGCAACGGACACGAAGCCGGCAACGATCTGGTACAGCGAGCAGTTTATTTTTCACTCGAAGTCTCTGCAACGGGACTTTTTGATCCAAGTCGCCAAACCCCTAAAGCCTCAGACGTCCAAGGTGCCGGTCATTTACATTCTCGACGGCACCAGTCTCTTCCCCCCGGTGGCGTACATGATGCAGGCGTATGGCGGGTTCGGGGACTCTGCCCCAGCCTATGTTGTCGGAATTGGTTATCCAGATCAGACGCTCGAACAATATTTCAGCCTGCGTACTCACGATCTTATGTCCGGACCTCTCCCGGATTCCGTCAAATCAATGCCAGACTCGTTCAAGGCTGCTGCCGCATCCGGAAACGGTGCCGGATTCGCGAAGTTTTTGCTGCAGGAATTACGCCCCATGATCGAGCGGCGTTACCCCGTTGACCCGCATCAGTCGATTCTCGCAGGACACTCACTAGGGGCCGCATTCGCCGTGCATGTTCTGCTACATGACTCAGCGGCCTTCGACGACTATCTCCTGTGTAGTCCAAGCATCTGGACACAGCCGCAATTACTGGACAAGGCATCGATATTTCATGCAGCGAGCCCCCTCAAGGTCTTCATCGGGGCCGGGACCAGAGAAGACGACAATTTTGCCGAAGGGCACATGTTGCCGAATGCCCACGAACTCGTGACACGATTGCAGAACCATGCATCAGGAGTCGATGTGTGATTAGTCGAGTTCGAAGGTAAAAACCATGGCACCGCCTTACCTGATTGCATCTCTCAAGGGATTCGGACCTTATTACCGTCGCCAGCGGCCGCATCGACCTTCTGAATAGTCATTCGAACTGGCTTTGCAACATAATCCAGCCGACTTCTTACCTCTGGACTCCTTGCAGTCTGGTTTTTCAGCAACAGACCAGAGGACCGTTAGCCCATGCCACAGAAGAATCGTCGACAACAAGGACGGCCGCGAAGGAACTCTGAGTCCACTTCGTTGCTGTTGGTTGTGGGCGAACGTCCGCCAAACCGGAAATCGTCTCAATTCGCGACAACAGGCCAAACCACTCGTCCAAACGATCCTGCAATCCACTCTGACGGGGAGTCGCCGATGCGCCCTTCTGCCGAGCGGCCCGTGAAGCGTTCGATAAAAGAGCGCGTCGCCCGTTATACGGCCAAGTGGACCGGATCTAAAAACACTGGCCGACTTGTCGATACAAATCTGGGCCGGATGATTATCTGGCCATGAAGCGCAAGTAGAAGCCTCACGAATGGTCAGAGCAGCCATATTTTACAGAAACAAGGATGCACCTATCCTGCGGTTTGGACGATAACCGCAAAAGCTCTTTCGCGGTTTCGATTTAGCTCCTCCAGAACGTGCGAAGCGTTGCTCCTCATGTGAATGCGCGCGCCCCAAAGCGCAATCGCAGGAATGAGCGAGTGACCAACTCCTCGAAACCAGCTGTTTGCCTCAGCCACCTCTTCACAAGAGACGGCCTTCTGCGTGCTCATTTGGGTTAAGTATTTATGGTTTGATCGCGCGTATGGTTTGAGGAGTCTGTTGAGGCCAACCTCCTGCAAGTGATTTGTACAGGCCGACCGCGGCGCTGGCGCTTTGAAGGTGGCTCGCGGCGTAGGCATCTTCGTATTCGAGTTCAACTCGCTCGGTATCGAGCAGATCGAGGAGCCCTGTCGCGCCTTCCCGGTACCGGACATTGGCGAGGTCGGCGGCGCGCTTGCTGTCCGCGGCCGCTTGATGCAACTGGTCGTCCTGCTCACGCGAGCGTGCATATCTTACCAACGAATCTTCGACATCCTGCAGCGCAAGTAGAACCGTCTGCTGGTATTGCGCAAGCTGAGCATCTCCATCGGCCCGACTTGCCGCGATCCTGGCGCGCACCCTGCCTCGATCGAGAAACGACCAGTCGATGTTGAGTACCGCAAGGTTTATTGGACTGATTCCATCAAAGGCTGAGTCGGAATGATATTGGAACAATCCCAGCAGCCCGGCGAAGTTCACTCGCGGAAACAGATCCGCAGTCTGAATGCCAATCTGTTCGGTTGCCGCATGAAGGCGCTGCTCCGAGGCACTGACGTCCGGACGCCGGCGGGCAACGTTTGCCGGCGTGCCAGGATCGATTATCTCCGGCAGATCAGGTAACGCTTTTTCTTGATCAAGCTCGGTGGTGAGTGCATCCGGCAACTGACCGCACAGGACGGCCAGGCGATGCTCATCGAGCGCAATGGCTGCCTGGAGAGCTGGAATGCGAGAGGTCGTGCTCTCATAGAGCGCTCGAACTCTGGCCAGATCGAATTGCGTCCCCCGACCGGCCGAGTAGGTGGCCTCGACAAGCTTTACGGTGCGGCCTTCATTCTCGACATTTTGACGTGCCACCCGAAGCCGGTCCTGCTGTCCTCGCAGGTCGATGTAAGTCTGCGCAACCTCACCTGCGATCGCCACTTGCATCGCGGCTAGATCGCTTCCACTGGCCAGCAGCTGCTGGCGCTGCGACTCGACGTTATGACGAACTCGCCCAAAGAAATCGAGCTCCCAACTGGCGTTAACGGTTGAGTTCGAGTACCGGCCATTCCTCGGATAGCCAAAGGCCTGGCTGGCCGCAATCTTCTGACGACCGGCGTCCTCGCTTGCCGTAACTGTTGGAAATCGATCGAACTTTCTCAAGCGCCACAGAGCTTTCGCTGCGTCGTAATGAGCCAGGGCCGTCTTCAAATCGTTGTTTGCTTCGAGGGCTCTCTCGACCAGAGCCGTCAGTTCGGGATCGTGAAAGCTATGCCAGAACTGCGCGTCGGCAGCTTCAGGCTGCGGAGCCGAACTCACTGGGCTCGGTGCAGCGGGGGCTGTGAACTGAGCCGGCAGGGTCGTATCGGGCCGCTTATAACGCGGTCCCACAGAGCAAGCCATGGAGCTCAACAGGACGAGGGACGCGAGGAATGCATTAAACGAGCGCATCGACTTCTTCTCCTTTTTCTTCGCGAAGCTTGGCCGACCCACTCCACTTGCGAAGAGCGACATAAAACACGGGAGTCAGGAAGAGACCAAAGAGGGTCACGCCGAGCATTCCCGAAAACACGGTAATGCCCGTCGCCCTTCGCACTTCACTTCCTGCACCGTGACCCAGAAGCAGCGGCACAGAACCGGCGACGAAAGCGATAGACGTCATGATGATGGGCCTCAGGCGCAAGTGGCAGGCTTCGAGAGCCGCGTCAATCGTACTCTTGCCCTGCAGCTCCAGCTCGCGGGCGAACTCGACGATCAGGATTGCGTTCTTGCAAGCCAAACCCATCAGCACCACGAGTCCTACCTGAACGAAAATGTTGTTATCGCCGTCCGAAAGCCAAATGCCGAATAGAGCAGCGAAGATGCACACGGGAACGATCAGGATCACCGCAAGCGGCAGAGTCCAGCTCTCATAGAGCGAAGCTAGAACCAGAAATACAAGGAGGACCGCCAGCGGGAACACAACTGCCGCAGCGTGACTCTGCGTTGTCTGTTGATAGCTGAGGTCGGTCCACTCCAGCACCATCCCCGGAGGAAGTACCTTCTTCGCAATCTCGTTCAACTTGTCGATAACCTGGCCCGAAGAAAGAATGCGCGGATCCGAGTCGCCAATTACATCCGCGGCTGGGTACCCGTTGTAGCGCATTACAGGGTCCGGTCCGTAGGTCTGCGTAATCGTGGCCACCGAGCCGATCGGCACCATTTCTCCGCTGCTGTTGCGAACACGGAGATTGGTGATGTCCTCTGGCCGCTGTCGGAACTGGCTGTCTGCTTGCACCATGACCCGATAAACACGCCCAAAGGTGTTGAAATCGTTGACGTAGTCCGAACCGAGGTAGGTTTGCAGCGTGCCAAAGACATCTGTCAGCGCAATGCCCTGAGCCTTTGCCTTCTCGCGATCGACATTTACCTCAAGCTGCGGAATGTTCGACTGGTACGACGAGATAGGAAAAGTCATGCCCGGCGTTTGTGCTACCGTTGCCTGGAATGCGGAAAGCGCATTTTGCAAAGCGCCATAGCCAAGGCCCGCTCGATCCTCAATGTAAAGCGAGTAGCCGGAGCCATTGCCTAGCCCCTGAATGGGCGGCGGCATCAGCGCAAACGTGATGGCGCCGGGGATCTTCGAATATTTCTGATTGATCTCCTTGACGATTTGGGACGCGGACTCATGCCGCTCATCGAAGCCTTTCAGACGGATGTACGAAGTCGCCAGATTCGGAGTGTTGGTAACCTGCAGCGCATTGTAGCCGGACATTGCAGGCAGCATCTCAACCCCGTCCACCTCGTGCGCGGCGTGCACCATCTCCCTCAAGATGGCATCGGTCCGGGCGAGGGAAGCTCCCTCAGGCAGTTTTGCGCCGCCAAAGAGGTAGAGCTTGTCCTGTGTAGGGATGAAGCCCCCGGGCACACGGTTAAACAAAACACCGATTGATAGGAGCAACAATGCATAGGCGAGGAACACTGCGCCGCGCATGCGAAAGCTGCGTCCCACTGTGCCTTGATAAGCCTGGGAACTGCGCTGGAAGAAACGATTGAAAGGACGGAAGAACCAACCCAGAGAGAACTCGACGACGCGCGCCAACCGATCTTTCGGCGCACCGTGCTCGCGAAGCAGCTTGGCAGCCAGAGCGGGAGACAGCGTCAGCGAGTTGATGGCGGAGATTACGGTAGAGATGGCAATCGTCACGGCAAACTGCTTGTAAAACTGGCCGGTGATGCCAGTGAGAAAGGCCATCGGTACAAAGACCGCACACAGCACGAGAGCGATGGCGATGATCGGACCGGAGACTTCCTTCATGGCATGGTGCGCCGCCTCGCGCGGACTGAAACCACGCTCGATAAAGCGCTCGACATTCTCGACAACAACGATGGCGTCATCCACCACGATGCCGATTGCCAGAACCAAACCAAAGAGGGTGAGCGTGTTGATGGAGTAGCCCAGCAAGTAGAGCCAGGCAAATGTTCCGATAATCGATACGGGCACCGATACAAGGGGTATGACCGAAGCGCGCCACGTCTGAAGAAAGGCAATGACTACGATCACAACCAGGATCACTGCTTCGATCAGCGTATGCTCGACAGCGGAGACCGATTCCCGCACGAAGACAGTCGGGTCCCATACGATGCGATAGGTCATGCTCGCTGGAAACGCTTTGGACAATTCGGCCAGTTTTGCATATACATCCTTCGCTACACCGAGCGCATTGGCACCGGGAGAGAGAAAGATCCCGATGAATGCCGATTCGTTCGTGTCGATGTAGGTGTGGAGTGTGTAATCGCTGGATCCGAGTGAGACTCGCGCCACATCAGAGAGGTGAACAACCTGGCCGTCAGGACCCGATTTCAGGACAATGTTGGCAAACTCCTGTTCCGTGGACAGGCGTCCGCGTACGTTGATCGAGGTTAAGAAGTCCGGCTTGGTCGGGGAAGGTTCGGCGCCAAGCTGCCCCGCGGACACCTGCACATTCTGCTCGCGAATGGCGCGGATAACATCATCCGAATCCATTCCCCGAGAGGCAAGGCGATTGGGATCGAGCCAGATGCGCATCGCGTAGTCGCCGGAACCGAGCAACTGCACGTCACCAATTCCGGTTAACCGAGAAAGCTCGTCTTTGATGTGAAGCAATCCGTAGTTGCGCAGATAGAGCGAATCGACCTTTCCATCCTTCGATTCCAGTGCAACGTACATCAGAGGCGTCGGCGATTGCTTCTGCGTGGTGACGCCAAATTGCCGCACTTCGTCGGGAAGACGCGACAAAGCCTGGCTGACGCGGTTCTGCACGCGAACGGCGGCGGTATCTGGGTCCACTCCGGGTCGGAAAGTTACGATCACCTGAAGGCTGCCATCCGAACCGGCGACGGACTTCATGTACATAATTCCTTCGACGCCGTTTATGGCTTCTTCAAGCGGCTCGGCTACTGTCTCCGCAATCGCTTTGGGATTGGCGCCGGGGTAGTTGGTGTGTACGACGACACTCGGCGGTACCACCTCCGGATACTCGCCCGACGGAAGAATGGGAATGGCGATCAGGCCGAGGCAGAAGATGATGATCGACAAGACAATGGCGAAGATCGGGCGATCGATAAAGAACTTTGAGAAATCCATGGCCGAGGCCTCCTTATTTCGTCTCGGCAGCGGCAAGAGTGGTCGTGCCGCTGTGGAGTGAGGTGTCCATCGAGGTCGACTTCGGAGAAACCGGAGCGCCAGGGAAGTAAATCGACTGGAGCCCCCCCACAATCACACGATCCTGAGAGGTCAGCCCGGACTTGACTATGCGGAGGCCATCGACCACGCCACCGAGCGCGATGTCCTTGCGCTGTGCTGTGTTTCCGGGGCCAATGACATAGACATACTTGCGGTTCTGGTCAGTTAGTATCGCTTTGTCATCGATTAGCGTGGCCCGTTGTAACGCCGCGCTCTGCAACTGTACGCGGGCGAACAACCCCGGCGTCAACGAGTGGTCCGGATTTGGAAGAACTACACGAGCTCGAATCGTTCCGGTAGACGGATTCAGTGTGTTATCCACGAAGTCGATGTGTCCGGAGTGCAGAAATTCATTCTCGTCTGCGAGAGCGACCCGCACGGGATTATCCGAGCCGACCGCGGTGCCGTGGTGCGCGTCCTGCTGGAAACGCAGGTAGCTTTGCTCGTCGCAATCAAAGTAGACGTAGACAGGGTCGATGCTGACCACTCTTGTGAGGATGGTCTGGTCTGCCTGGGCAAGGTTTCCCAGCGTGAGTTGTGTGCGGCTTATCCGGCCGTCGATCGGAGAGCGGACTTCTGTATACGTAAGATTGAGCTCGGCCGCAGCCAGGGCAGCCTCCGCCGCCTTGACGCGGGCGCCAGTCTGAAGCAAATCGGAACTGCGATTCTGGAGCTCTTCTTGAGAGACGGCGTCGGATATCTTGAGCCTTTCCGCGCGCTCCGTCTGGATCTTCGCAAAATCCGCCGCAGCTCGTTGTCGGTCAAGCTCGGCCTTCGCGCTATCAACGGCATCCTTGTATGGGCGTGGATCGATGACATAGAGCAAGTCACCCCGATGGACCATTTGGCCTTCGCGGAATGCGATGCGGTCGATATAGCCGGTAACCCTTGGCCGGATGGCAACATCGTCCGTCGCCCAAACGCGGCCGTTAAACTCATCAGAGACGCGAACTTGCTTGACCATAACCGGGGCAGCGCTCACTTGAGCGGCAATGGAAGGCTTGGCCTCCACGGTAGTATGCTTGCATCCTGCCACAGCGATCAGGGCGGACAACGCAGGCACCAACAAACCGAGGCTGACGGCTGTTAATCCTCGCTTGCGATTCGTTTGCATCGAAACTCTCCAATATTAGAACGAACGTTCCTAAAAGATGTCCGGAGAGTCGCTGGGACGCAACTTTTTTTGTAACGTATAGTCCAATAATGCGGAGAGTCTCACATGTCGCAACGCGGGCGACCCAAAAGTTTCGATCGGGAGAAAGCGCTTGATGCGGCTCTGCTTCTGTTCTGGGAGCAAGGATTCGAGCAGACTACCGTGGACGAAGCGGCTGCCGCCATGGGAATAGGAACCTCAAGCCTTTATTCCTCCTTCGGGGACAAAGAGGCACTTTTCCTGGCAGCGATCAGGCAATACCTGGCAGGCAGAGGCAGCGTTTATAACAAAGCGGTAACAGAGGCAAAGACCGCGCGGGAGGGCTTCTCAAAACTGCTTCAGGTTTCGGCAGTCGAGTTGACGCGACCCGATCAACCGCGAGGCTGTTTGCTATGGCTTGCGCTGCCGACCTGCTCTGTAAAGTATGAGAAGTTCCAGGAGCAGATGAATCAGCTTCGCGACGAGACAGAAGCCGTGTGGCTTGAGCGTTTGCAAGAAGCCGTCGAATCAGGAGAACTGCCGAAATCGACCGATGTCCGTCTGTTTGCTTCCTACTTTCGCACAACGCTTGCGGGAATGTCACTCCAGTCACGTTCCGGCGCTACGCGCGAACAATTGATGCACATCGGCAAGCTGGCGATGGAAATCTGGCCGGCGACCACTGCTCGCCAACCGAGACGTTAACCCGCAGAGCTGCACCGATGTGCATCCGTCGATTGTCCTGCCCCTCATGCTCGATTTAAGAGAAACTCTATCTCTGGGCGCGGCGCCTAGAGGAACGGATTGTGCGCGTCCTCGTGAGGCTAAAACCGCAGCTTGGCGCCCAATTGAATCTGGCGCGAGGGGGTTGCTGTTGCGTGATCACTCCACCGGTCGGAGACACATTCGATGTGAACGGAGTGTCGGTTGGTGCGGTGGCGTACACGACGGGGTTCGGTGTAGAGAGGTTTGTATGATTCAGGATGTCAAAGAACTCTGCTCTGAACTGCAGGCCCAGTCGTTCGGTCAGGTGTGCCGTCTTCGCGGCGGAGAAGTCCAGTTCGGAGCTGCCCGATCCAATGAGAGAGTTGCGTGAGACGTTGCCATATGTCCCAGTGGCCGGAGGAGCGAAGGCTGTGGGATCGAACCATTTTCCAGCAGTGTGTGGACACAGTTTCCCCTGGAAGTCAGGATTCCAGTTGGGCCGCACGGGGTTGCGGGTGTCGCCATTGCCCGTCGGGTTATAACCGAGCTAAGGCGTGAATGGGAAACCAGTCATGTATTGAAGATGCCGCCGAGTGCCCAATTATCGAGCAGGGCATTGGCTGCTTTCGGTCCAGTTTTGAGGAGGCGGCGCTTCGGTCCAAAGGGCAACTCCCAGGTTCCGTTGAATACTAAAAGGTGACGGATGTCCGTTGCTGCGGGCCCCAGTCGAGCTTGGGCCGAAGAGGGAACATCACGATCCCGGCGAATTGACGCTTCGCCAGTAGTGTCAGAGCTTGCAACGCGTAAAGCCCTTTTGGAGATCCTCTACTCTCAAAGTATCAACTCTGGATCAGCCCCGCCAGACCTAGGGAAGCGATATGGAACAACGTCTACCAGATAAGTAGACTTTATTCCACAATGATTTCAGAAGCAACTGATCATTGGCCATTGTGTGTGACGTCCCAACCAAGAAGCACATTCCGCACGTGAAGAGAGGGTTGCACGTCGGGCTACGGTGCAAGAATTTGTCCTAGGGTTTCCCCTAGTATCGAGTGCGAGTCAAAGGACCTACCATGCCCTAAAGCAATCACACCAGTTGAGCAAACAATCGGTGTTTCTGAGTTGCCGTGTTCGGACGATTTGAATGCAGGGACACATGAGCTTTGTTGACCGAGAAGTACGGTGCTTAGATTGTGGTGCGATGTTCGTGTTCTCGGCTGGAGAGCAACGGTTCTTCGAGGAAAAGGGGTTCACGAACGTTCCAAAGCGATGCCGCCAATGCAAGTCGAAGAGAAGCCCGGGACGACGCCAGACTGAGACACGAGTCACATGCTCTAGTTGCGGGACCCCGACCATCGTTCCATTCAAGCCAACCCAGGGCAGACCTGTGTTGTGCAGGAACTGCTTCAGCAAAGGGAAGAGCCCTAACGGTGAAGCTGCCTGAAATGCCACCCTTTGTTATTGCTGCGCTAATGGACTATGGATCTCAATCTCTCGCGGATGGTGTCTAAGGCATCGGGAGTTATCAGTCGTTTACTGCAAGAGAGACATTCGGACATGTGCTCGACATACGCGTGTCGCGCTTTATAGAGCTCCGCTTGCGCGTGTCTTGCTTCTATCTGGAAGACGTGAACCTGGGGCGGGCCGACCGGCATGAGTTCCAGAGCCCGTTCGTATGCGTCAAACCACCCCCACTCCTTCAGGGCGTGCTCAAAACGCAACCGAAGTTGAAGCCCCTTCTCACAATCGCGGTTCATTCCGTCTTCCTTGTTGAGGCAGGCTTGAGCGAAGGCCAACCGCGCGTTTGCCCTGGAAGATGCCCTGCGTTCTAGCTTTAACCTCGAGAACTCGCCGATTCTGCGCCAAATGCACAGAAAAAGTAAAGTGCCGGCCGCTAAGGTTGTGAGTAAAGCGTTTTATGGATTTCAGCCCGCCGATAATGACAGCATCTTGGAAGATTCAGTCTCTAGGTTAGACGAGCGTGCCGCATTACTTCCGGTACTTGTTGTGAACAATGAACGAGCCGGATAATTCATCCAGCATGCATGTTGCCTATTTTGTTGAGCATGCTCCTGGAGGTCTCGTGCAAAAGGGTCTGTGCTTCATGCTCGTTCTCAGCGTTGCATCGGTCGCATCCGCAAAGGAGCCACCTCATTATCAGTCTGGCAAGCTACTGCAGATGAATTCGGTCCCCTGCGGTATTGCAGAGAAGGATGCCAAGACTCTTACAGGTGAACTGCTCGGCACAGACAGCTCCCATAAGCGAACAGAGGAGCTTCTGTGTCAGGAATACATACTCGAGAGCGAGACCGTCACCTATCGAATTCGACCGAAGGACGACAAACATCCCGTTTTGCTTCCAGTCGGCCAGCAGGCGCAGTTTTTTCTTCAGAAAGACAAGATGAAGCTGCGAGTGGAAGATCTCGACAATAAGGAACGCGAGTATTCCGTGGTGTCGATGATGCCGCGCGAAAACAGCACTGCGAAGGCGGAGCCGCCTCGGGCAAAACTTCAATAGTTCGCCTAAGGCCAGGATGAATTGAAGGTAGATCCTCCGTGTCATTCGGAGTGGTGTTGAGTTGTTCGTGGCAGCGAATTCAGAAGTGCTCGCCCAGTTCCTCAAGTCTGCTTCGCAGTACCACCAGTTTGGAATCCAGGTCATTGATATCTGATCCAGCGAGGATATCTGATCCAGCGAGGCAAAGCTCTGCAAGCTTCTCGGTGATGTAATCATAGGCGCGACGCGCACGCCGAACGTTCTGTGCAATTGCATCAAGATCAGAGAGCAATGTCGCAGTGCGTACGAAGGTCAACGCCAGATCGGCGTCGGTCTTCAGAATTTCAAGGCTCAATTCGGGGTTCTTTCGGTACAGTTGCCAGTCGGGATTCATTGCCCTTTTCAACCCTGACAGCAGTGGTGTTCACTCAGTATGACCGCAGATTAGCATGAGCAGCCCAAAATCATGCACATGCCACGCGTGGCTGGATGATATCGGCAGCCTCGCTTTGAGGAGCTGGCCCGGGCCGCCGGTGCTAGTGGATAAGCCGCCACTCGGACACTCTCATAGCAGGGCCTTAACGGACAGCAAGTGTAGTCCCGTTGTTCAGCCTCGCTCTCAGTCTCTAGCGATTCGCCTTCTGTCTTCCTGCGAATGCTTGAGCGTCCGATGCTCGATGAACTTCTCAAATGACCAAGTGATGATGTCAGCGGGATTCTGGAGGTCTTTGGGGAAATTGGACATCTTCTCGCCACATGCGGTACATGTCGCGGAGATTGGTCTCCTTTCCAGCACAGTGGGATCCGAAGCTTGGAATTCACGTGACTTGAAGTCG
>JADMIO010001212.1_pt1 | contig 28332 bp, 23 predicted proteins | sample 8958161 | NCBI WGS metagenome assembly JADMIO01 (sample SAMN16585339, study PRJNA669376) | soil metagenome | isolation source: Crop rotation soil | place: USA: Cullars Rotation, Alabama | collected 2011 | reverse complement strand
CGATCGTCGGCGCGCGCCTCGCGTTCCGCAGCGAGCCGGTGCGCTTGCGCTGGCATGCCTCGATACTGCGTCTGCCGCTGATCGGCCGCCTCACGCGCGCCGCCAATACGGCACGCGCGACGCGCACGCTAGCGTTGCTCGCCGAAAGCGCGGTGCCGCTGCTCGATGCGCTCGGCATCGCGGCGCAGGTCGTGCCGAACCTCCCGATGCGCGAGGCGATGCGCCGCGCCGCGTTCAAGGTGCGCGAAGGCAGCGCGTTCTCGCGTGCGCTCGGCGAGAGCGGCCTCTTTCCGCCGGTGGCCTTGCGCCTGATCGCGAGCGGCGAGCGCTCCGGCGAATTGCCGCGCATGCTCGGCGAAGCGGCCGCGCAGCAGCAGCGCGAGCTCGATCGGTGGCTCGCCGCGCTGACCGCAGTGCTCGGTCCCGCCGTGATCCTGCTCGTCGGCGCGATGGTGCTCTTCATCGTGCTCGCGATCCTGCTGCCGATCTTCAGCTTGAACCAGATGGTGAAGTGAGAAGAGCGGTCAGAAAGTCAGAAAGTGAAGAGTGAGGGCGCTTCGACGGAGCGTCTGGCAAGATTGACTTGGATCAGCTTCGATGCGGCATTCTTTTCCCCTTTTCTAACTCCCTAACTTTCTTACTTCTCACCGCTCTTCAATGATTACCTTCGACAAGGTCAGCAAGCGCTACCCGTCAGGCCAGGACGCGCTCGCTGAGCTCAGCTTCGAGATCGCCGCCGGCGAGATGGTGTTTGTGACCGGCCATTCGGGCGCCGGCAAGAGCACGCTGCTGAAGCTGATCGGCCTCGTCGAGCGCCCGACGCGCGGGCAGATCGTCGTCAACCACACGCAACTCGGCAGCGTGCGACGCCGCGGCATTCCGCAGCTCCGCCGCAACGTCGGCATGGTGTTTCAGGATCATCGCCTGCTGACCGATCGCACCGTATTCGACAACATCGCACTGCCGCTGATTATCACCGGCACGTCGCGCGACGAGATCGGCAAGCGCGTGCGCGCCGCGCTCGACAAGGTCGGATTGCTCGCGAAGGAAAAAGCATCGCCGCTCGCGCTCTCGGCCGGCGAGCAGCAGCGCGTTGGCATCGCGCGCGCGATCGTCGGCAAGCCGCCGGTGATCATCGCAGACGAGCCGACCGGCAATCTCGATCCGCAGCTTTCCGCCGAGATCATGCAGCTCTTCGCCGAGTTCGGCGCAGTCGGCACGACCGTGCTCGTCGCGAGCCACGACCTGCATCTCGTCAAGCGTCTCAACAAACGCGTGCTCGTGCTCGATCACGGCAAGCTGATCGACGATTTCCGTCCCGCATCATGACGCAGAAGAAGCAGGCCGAGCGCAACGTGCGCATCAAGCCCGCAGCCGCGACGCCGCCGCCGAGCGCGACGCCGGAATCGCGCCGCACGCGCGTTTCGACGCGGACGCGAATCGGTGCGTGGCGCGACCATCATCTCTACGGCTTCTTCTCGAGCCTCGGCCGCCTCGCGGCGCGCCCGTGGGCAACGGCACTGACGGTGCTGATGCTCGGCTTCGCGCTCGCGCTGCCGCTTCTCTTCTATATCGCATTCGACAACGCGCGGGCGCTGTCGGGCGGCCTGCGCGAGGCGCGCGAGGTCACGGTTTTCCTCAAGCCTTCGGTCGAGTCCGCCGCAGCAGGCAGCTTCGCCTCGGAGCTTCGCAAGCGCGATGACGTCGACGCCGTCGCGATCAAGACGCCGGAGGAGGGCATGGCCGAGTTCCGCCAGCTCTCCGGCTTCGGCGAGGCGCTCGACATCCTGAAGGACAATCCGCTCCCGAACGTGCTGATTGTCACGCCGCGTCTACCGTCCGACGCGGACGATCCTCCGCTCGTCTCCGAGCTCAGAAGCGACAAGCGCGTGGATCTCGTCCAGTACGACGCCACCTGGCGCCGGCGTCTCTCCGACATTCTCAATTTCGGCGAGCGCGCGGTCGCGGTCATCGCGGCGCTGCTCGCGCTCGCGACACTGCTCGTGATCGGCAATACCGTTCGCACGGATGTGCAGGCGCGCGCCGAGGAAATCGCGGTCATGCAGCTGATCGGCGCCGGCCGCGGCTTCGTGCGGCGTCCGTTCCTGTACGCGGGGCTCTGGTACGGCCTTCTCGGCGGGCTGCTCGCGCTCATCGTCGTGATCGGCGCGGAATGGGCGATCGCCGGTCCCTTGGAGCGGTTGCTGGCGAGCTATGATCATGCGCTCGCGCTCCGCGGGCTCGGCGTCGCCTCGGCGCTGGTCGTGATCGGCGCGAGCGCATTGCTCGGCTGGACCGGCGCGTATCTCGCGACGGCCCGCCACATGGCCGCGGGACATCCCGAATAAAGCGCATGCCGTCCGAACTCTCACTGCCGAAGCATCTTTCGAGCGACAAGCCGCGCGTGCTCGTCGTCGACGGGTCGAAACTCGTCCGGCGCATGATCGAAGGCATGCTGAAGGCCGAGCTGCCCGAATGCGTCGTGCTTTCGTGCGAGACCGGCGAGGCCGCGCAGCGCGAGCTCGAGACCGGCGTCGTCGACCTCGTGACGACCGCGCTTTCGCTGCCGGACATGGACGGCGTCGAGCTCGCGCATCACGTGCGCGAGTATTCGCCGCAGGCGTACATCCCGATCATCGTCGTCTCGGGCGACGTGCAGGAGCGGCTCGTCGCGCGCTCGCTGTCGCACGACGTCACCGATTATTTCGACAAATCGCTCGGCTTCGAGGCGCTCGCCGAGTTCATCCGCGGCTACGTGCATCCGGCGCAGACGGCGAGCGGCGAGGTGCTCTACGTCGAGGACAGCCGCGTCGTCGCCGTCGCGACGACGCGCATGATGGAGAAGTTCGGGCTCACGGTGACGCATGTGACCAGCGTCGAAGCCGCGATCGAGCTGCTCGAAGCCGCGAAGAACGACGGCCGCGCGCCGGGCCCCGATCTCGTGCTGACCGACGTGAACTTGAAAGGCGAGCTTTCCGGCGGCGATTTGCTGGAATTGATCCGCGGCGGCTTCGGCTACTCGAAGGGCGAGTTGCCGGTCCTCGTCATGACCGGCGACGACAATCCGAAGAACCAGGCCGCGCTGCTCCGCGCGGGCGCGAACGATCTCGTGCACAAGCCGATCGAGGAGCGTCTCCTGATCACGAAGCTCGTGTTCCAGCTTCGCGTCGCGCGCAAGGTGCGCGAGCGGGCGCACGCATCGGCGTGATCCAAGTGAGCGAGGAGCGGCTCAAGCTCGAACCGTCGTGGAAGGCGCACGTCGGCTACTGGTTCGAGCGGCCCGAGATGAAGGCGCTCAGCGAGTTCCTTCGCGCCGAGAAGGCGAACGGCAAGGTGATTTTTCCGCCGGGCCCGCAGATCTTTGCGGCGCTCAACGCGACGCCGTTCGACAAGGTCAAGGTCGTGATCCTCGGGCAGGATCCGTACCACGGACCGAACCAGGCGCACGGGCTCTGCTTTTCGGTGCAGCCGGGCGTCCGTCCGCCGCCGTCGCTCGAGAACATCTTCAAGGAGATCGAGCGCGACCTCGGCATCCGGCGCCCGGACCACGGCTGTCTGACGCCATGGGCGCACCAGGGCGTTCTGCTGCTCAATGCCGTGCTGACGGTCGAACGCGGGCTCGCCGGTTCGCATCAGGGCAAAGGCTGGGAAGGCTTCACCGACGCGTGCATCGATGCGCTCAACCGCGAGCGCGAGCACCTCGTCTTCATGCTCTGGGGCAACTACGCGCAGGCCAAGGGGAAGCTGATCGACCGGCAGCGACACCTCGTCCTGAAGGCGCCGCACCCGTCACCCCTGGCCAGGGGCGGATTCGACGGCTGCGGGCACTTCTCGAAGGCCAACGACTACTTGAAAGCGCACGGCGAGACCGCCATCGACTGGCGGCTGCCGCCCCGGACCGAGCTCGACGCCGCGTAGCCTTCCCCAAGGCGCCCTCGACTCGCCGCACCTTACGCACCGTTCAGCCGGTGCGATGCAACCCATTGATTTTTAAAGACTGTCCCGCACGGGAAACGGTCTGTCCTGTGACCCGCGACGTCTTGAAAACTTCCAAAACCGGCCCGGGAGGAGTACTATACTCGCCAGTTCAATTATGTTCCGGCCAAGGGACTGGTGAAGGGAACCTTTGGAGCAATTGGCACTCTGCTAGGACGAGTGCTAGCGTGCTCCTTAAGCAAGGAGATTCACCGAATGACGAATGCTTTGATCGCCAACAACCTTCCGATCCCCAGTGCGATCGGCAGCCTCGAGGCGTATGTGAGCGCGGTCCATCGCGTCCCCATGCTGACCCAGGAGGAAGAGCAGAACCTCGCGAAGCGTTTCGTTACGGACAACGATCTCGACGCTGCGAAGTCGCTGGTGCTTTCGCACCTCCGCTTCGTCGTGCACGTCGCGCGCGGCTACTCCGGTTACGGCTTGCAGATCGGCGATCTGATCCAGGAAGGCAACATCGGCCTCATGAAGGCCGTCAAGCGCTTCGATCCGACGCAGGGCGTGCGCCTCGTGTCGTTCGCGGTGCACTGGATCCGCGCCGAGATGCACGAGTTCATCCTGCGCAACTGGCGCATCGTCAAGGTCGCGACGACGAAGGCGCAGAGGAAGCTCTTCTTCAATCTTCGCAAGTCGAAGAAGCGCCTCGGCTGGATGAACCAGGAAGAGGTCAATACGGTCGCCAGGGAGCTCGGCGTGCCGGCGGCCACGGTCATGGAAATGGAAGCGCGATTGAACGGCCGCGACGTCGCGTTCGATGCGCCGACCGATGCCGACGACGACGAGAAGCCCGCACCGGCGGCGTTCCTGATCGACCATTCGGCCGATCCGTACGCGACCGTCGAGGCGGAATCGGAAGAGGAATCGAGCCTCGACACGCTGCACCGCGGCCTCGTCAAGCTCGATGACCGCTCGCGCGACATCATCCAGCGCCGCTGGCTCAAGGACGGCGAGAAGGCGACGCTGCAGGAGCTCGCCGACGAGTACGGCGTCTCCGCCGAGCGCATCCGCCAGATCGAGGCGAATGCGATGAAGAAGATGCGGGCGCTGTTCGTCGCCTGATCGGATTCACCGGAAAGAAACTCGAACGGCCTCCATCGGGGCCGTTCTTTTTTTTGTGGCTCGCCTACGCGCCGGTACGCGTGTCCTGGGCGATCCAGTTCGTCTCCCAGGTCTTGCCGCCGTCGACGGAGAAGGACTGCTCGAAATGGCATGCGTCGTTCGTGATGTTCGAGATCACGAAACGAACGAGGATCGCGCGCCCGTCGAGCGATTCCTGATCGTAGAACTCGCCGCGCCCGTCCTTGAATGTGCCGATCGCCGGCGTATTGAGCACGCCGGACGCGGCGTTCGCGAACGTGAGGCTCCACTGCTTTGCCGCCGGATCGTAGAGCCGCAGGTTGAGCCCGCGAAAATGCCCGCCCGGACCGTCCGCTTCGAGCTCGACGAGGTTCGCGCGGCCGTTCCAGATCGGTCGCACCGTCGTGATGCCTTCGTACGCGATCCAGCTCGTATCGCCCGTCAGCGGCTTCGCGAGCCGTTTGACCGAGGTCTTCCAGCGGCCGATCTCGAAATCGAAATCGTGCGATCCGTCGTGCTCGCCCAGCACGGCGACCTGCGCTGGCGCCGCGACCTTCGTGTCGGTCATGACCCAGTTCGTCTCCCAGGTCTTGCCGCCGTCGGCGGAATACGCGACTTCGAGTTGGCGCTTGTCGGGCCCGAGCGGAACGTAAAGCTCGCGCACGAAAATCGGACGACCATCGAGCGCATCGGCGCCGTAGAACGTTCCGTGGCCGCCGTCGAACGCGCCGGTCACCGTGCCGCCGAGCTTCCCTTCGCGCGGATTCGCGTAGCTCACGTTCCACTGATGCGTTTCAGGGTTATAGAGGCGCAGCGACAACGCCTCGACGTGTCCCGCGGCGCCCGCCGCGTCGAGCACGCCGAGATTCGCGCTGCCGTTCCAGACCTTGTCGATCACGTGCGTGCCGTCGTACTCGACCCATTCGGTCGAGCCGCTCAGCGGATGCAGGAGACGCTTGATGTGCGTCTTCCATGTGCCGAACGCGAAGTCGAAATCCTGCGCATGCGATGCGGGTTGCGTCTCAGCCGCCGTCGCGAGACACGGGACGGCTGCCGCCAGGAGCGCAAGCACGCGCAAGAGAAGCGCGCCGCTCACGGCTTAGCCCGCTTGAGGTCGGCGACGAAGTTCTGCTCCCAAGTCTTGCCGCCGTCGTCGGAGAACGCCTGCTCGACGCGGTGCGAGTCGGGCTTGATGTCGAGCCACACGAAGCGCGCGAGGATCCAGCGGCCGCCGACGTCCTCCTGATCGTAGAACTCGCCGCGCCCGTCCCTGAACTCGCCGAACATCGGCGTGCCCATCACGCCGTCGTTGCCGGTCGCGAAGAACATGCTCCACTGATGCGTCCCCGGGTTGTACATGAAGAGCCCAAGATCCTCGAAGTGGCCGTTCGGTCCGTCCGCCTCGACTTCCTCGAGCAGCGCCTTGCCGCCCCAGACCTTGTGCGTCGTCACGGTGCCGTCGAGCTCGATCCAGTCGTGCGATCCGCTGAGCGGATGGCGAAGACGGCGGATGTGCGTCGTCCACGTGCCGTCCTTGAAATCGAAGTCGTGCCGGCCGTCGCGCGCCGCAGCGGAAGGCTGCCCGGCACCGGCCGGCGACATCGAAAGAGCCATCAGCGCCGCCGTCAGCAGCAAAGAGATGCGGGGAGATGCATTCATGCGTTCAACCTCCGGGGATCATGGTGACGTCGCCATGAGATCACCCGAGTCCGTGCGCGGACCATCGCTTTGCATCGAGCTCGTCCCGCGCATCGACGAGTTCGTCCCGCCGCGCGCTCGCCGCCGCCGGAAGCGGCGGCCGATGCGCTACGCTGCCGCGATGCGCCCGGATCCCGCTCACGCCGCATCGCGCCCGCTCGACCTGCCCAACCGCACGCTCCTCGTCGTGACCGCGCTGTTCTGGGTCTACGTGACGGCGTCGAACGTGCTCTATGCAGAGAACATCCAGATCGAAGTCGGCGCTCTCACCGGCGCGACGGTGTTCGGCCCGTGGCAGCAGCGCGTCCTGCAACACGTGCTGCTGTTCCCGGTGCTGCTTGCCTGCTACTGGGGCGCGCTTCGGATCGGATGGACATCCGCGTGGCGCGCCGCGCTGCAGGTCGCGCTCGCCGCGGGCTTCGCGGCGCTCTCGTTCTGGGCGATGGTCGCCGCGATCCTGATGCCGGATCTCGTCGCACCGGTCGCGACGCGCATGGCGAGCGAGCATCCGGAATCGATCGGAGCGCTATGGCTCGCGAGCTTCGTCAACTTTCTGCTCAACTACGCGTTCGGGTTCGCGCTCGTGATGGGTCTTGCGCTCTACCGGCGCTTCCATGCGACCGAGCTTCGCGTCGTCACGCTCGAGCGCGAGTGGAGCGCCGCGCGCCTGACCGCGCTCCGGCTCCAGCTCTCGCCGCACACGCTGTTCAACCTGCTGCACACGATCCGCGGTCAGATCGCATGGGATCCTGCAGTCGCGCAGACGATGATGGTGCAGTTCGCCGATCTGTTGCGCCGCTCGCTGAACGCGAGCGAGCGCGATTTCTCGCCGCTTGCGGCCGAGCTCGAGTTCGCGCGGCTCTATCTCGAGCTGCAACGGCGCCGGTTCGGCGACCGGCTCGCGTTCTCGCTGCCCGATGGGTCCGCGCAGCCGACGCTCTGGGTGCCGAGCCTGATCCTGCAGCCGCTGGTCGAGAACGCCGTGACGCACGGGCTCGAAGGCGGCGCGACGCGGATCGCCGTCGACATCGATGCCTCGGACGAGAACGTCGTGCTTCGCGTGTCGAACTCGATCGCTCACGGCCGCGCCACCGGCCGCGACGGCATCGGCCTTCGCAACGTTCGCGAGCGGCTCGCGGTCCACTTCGGCGAGCGCGCGAGGCTCGACGCCGGCGCCGCCGACGAAACGACCTGGCGGGCGACGATCACGCTTCCGGCACTCCGCGAGCTCGACGGCGCGACGGAGCCGGCGGGAGCCGACGCGCAATGAATGTCTTCATCGTCGACGACGAGCCGGCCGCGCGACGCATCCTGCGCGACTGCTGCGAGAAGGAATCCGATCTCGTCGTCGCCGGCGAGTTCGACAACGCCGACGACGCCGTCAATGCGATCCGGCGCGCGCCGCCCGATCTCGTATTCCTCGACATCGCGCTCGGTGCGAAATCGGGCATGGACGTCGCGCGCGCGCTCGATCGCGACGTGCCCGAGATCGTCTTCGTCACCGCCTACGACCGCTACGCCGTCGAAGCATTCGAAGTCGGCGCCGTCGACTATCTCCTGAAGCCGTTCGACGAGATGCGCTTTCGCGAAACGCTCGCGCGCGTGCGCAAGCGCCGTGCCGCGCAGCCGGCTTCGGAACGCCGCACCGCGATCGAAGCGCTGCTCGCGGAGCTCGGCGAGCGAATGGGCACGAACGCGACGGAACGCCCGCGTCTCCTCGTCGATCTCGGCTCGCGCATGCAGATGATCGATGTCGCGCGCGTCGAAGCGGCCGAGGCGGACCGCAACTACGTGACGCTCCGCATCGGCGCCGAGACGCTGCACACGCGCAGCACGCTCTACCAGACCGAAGACGCGCTTAGATCGCAGCCGATGCTGCGCATCAGCCGCTCGTGCCTCGTCAATCTCAATCATGTGCGCGAAGTCAGCCGCACGCTCCGCGGCGATTTCATCATCGTCCTCGCCGGCGGCGCGACCGTGACGAGCAGCGAAAGCTACCGCGACAAGGTGCGCACGGAGCTCGCGCGATTCATGATCCGCTGAACGCGGCCCGGGCTCGCCAGCCTTGGGCCCGCGCGCTAACCTCGCGCCATGACCAGCGAGGTCCATGTCTTCGGCGAGTTCCGCTTCGTGCCGTCCGCGCGCGAGCTCTGGCGCGGCGATCGCCGCGTCGAGCTCCCGCGGCGCACGTTCGAATGCCTCGAATACCTGATCGCGCACCGCGACCGCGCCGTCGGCCGCGACGAGCTCGTCGCCGCCGTGTTCGGCCGTTCGAACGTCTCCGACGCGCAGCTCGGCCAGATCGTGCTGCGCACGCGCCGCGCGGTCGACGACGACGGCAATACGCAGCACGCGATCCGGACCATCGCGGGCTTCGGCTATCGCTGGGTCGCCGAAACGGTCGTGACGGCCGCCGACGCCGAGTCGATGGCGATGCCGCCGGCGCCGCGGCCTCGCAGTCGTTTCGCGCTCGCGGCGAGCGCGGCTGCGTTCGTGCTCGCAATCGCCGGCGCCGCGACGTGGCTCGCGCTGCGCGAACATCGCGCGCCGGTTACGCCGAATGCACGCGAGGCGCTGCACGCCGAGAGCGTCGTCGTGCTTCCGGTCGAAGTGAACGGCCTTCGCGAAGACGGCTGGGTGCGTCTCGGCGCGATGGACCTCGTCGCGGATCGCCTGCGCGAAGCGGGCATGACCGTGCCGCCGAGCGAAAGCGTGCTGACGCTGCTGCGCGGCGCAGGCGATGCGGCGCCGGATGCGAGCGCGGTGCGCACGACGACGGCCGCGCGCCTCGTCGTGCGCGGCAAGGCGACGCACGGCGCCGGCGGCTGGACCGTGCGCCTCAGCGCCGAGCCGCCCGAAGGCATCGCGGTGCCGGTCGAGTTCGCCGAGCGCGATGCGGTCGCCGCCGCGCGCGGCGCAACGGATCTCTTACTCGCCGCGCTCGGTCACGCGCTGCCCCCCGACGCCGAGCGCGCGACCGCATTCGACGAGACGCTGCAACGCGCACGCGCCGCGATGCTCGCGAACGAGCTCGACACCGCCCGCGCGATCCTGACCGCATCGCCCGAGCTCGCCGAAGCGCCGGGCCAGCTCGACTATCGCCTCGCGCAAGTCGACTTCCGCGCCGGCGCGCTGGATCGCGCCGAGAATGCGCTCGACAAGGTACTCGCGCTGACTGCAACGGAAACCGATCCGCGCTTCCACGCGCAAGTGCTGAACGCGCGCGGCGCGACGCGAATCCGCCGCGGCGCGTTCGCCGACGGCGGCCGCGACTTCGAAGCGGCGCTCGCGTTGCTGCCGGAGGGCGCGCCGTCCGAGCGCGGCCTTGCGCTCGTCGGCCGCGGCAACGCGCGCGTCGCCGCGCACGAGTTCGATCGGGCGCTCGCCGATTTCGGCGCCGCACGCGTCGCGCTCGAGACAAGCGGCGATGCGCTCGGCGTCGCGCGCGTCGACGCCAACATCGGCATGCTCGAGCTCTATCGCGGCCGTCCGGCCGAAGCGTTCGGCTATCTCGGCGGCGCGGCCGACCGCTTCCAGTCGTTCGGCGCATTGCACGAATTGCTGCTCACGCTGACCGGCATCGTCGATGCCGAGCTCTCGCTGCTGCAACGCGACGAAGCGTGGGCGACCGTCGAGCGCGGCTGGGCGCTTCGCGAGCGAGTGACCGATCCGGACCAGCGCATCGACCTGATGCTGAACCGCGCGCAGGTGCTGCTCGGCTTCGGCCGCTATCACGAAGCCGACGTGCTGCTCGGCCAGGTCGCGCGCCAGCTGCCCTCGCAGAATGGCGTGCTGACCGCGCGCGGCCGCGCACTGCTCGCCGAGCTTGCCGCGCGGCGCGCGCGCTGGCACGAGGCGGCCGACATCACGGCGACGGCATTGAAGGACTGGCCGGCGGCCGGCGCCGACGCCGATCGCGCACCGCTCGTGCTGATCCGCCAGCGCGCGCTGCTCGCGCTCGGCGACAACGATGCCGCGCGCGCGTTGCTCGACCGCACGCGCGCCGTGCCGGCGAGCGCATCCGACCGGCCCGGCACGGTCGCCGACGCGATCGCGATGGCCGAATGGTGCGCGCACGCCGGCGAGGCCGATCGCGCCAACGAGTGGTATCGGTATGCGGCCGCGAGCGCCGACCGGCGCGGCGTGCCGTCCGAGCTCGTCGCGGTCGCCGAAACGTATGCGCCGGCATTGCTCGCTGCCGGACAACGCGAGGCGGCGGCGACGATCGTCGGCCGCGTCGCGTCGTGGAGCGCCCGCGACTTCGACTGCGCCCTCCTGCAGCTTCGGCTCTTCCATGCGCTCGACGAGCGCGAGCCGTGGTTCAACGCGCTTCGGCAGACGCAGTCGCTCGCCGGCGAGCGCGAGATTCCGCAAGCGCTCCTGACGCTGCCCGAGACCGCCAAACCCGGCACCTTGCGGCTCACCGGAACCTGAGCGCGACGGCACGCAGGCGTTCCCGACGCGTTGCGCACGCGTTTGTCATGCGCTTGGAGCGCGATCCGAACGACAACGCGCCGCCGCTCTGCGAGCCTCGCCGTGCTTTCGTGCCGGCCGGCACGCGCTCGAAATCCGGAGAGACCGACACCATGCCTTCACGCTTCCTTCCCGACGCGGGAGCCGCGGCCCGCATCGCCCGCCGTCTGCCGATTGCGCTCGCACTCGTCGCGGCGCTCGCTTCCGTTCCGCTGTTCGCCTTTACGCTGGGCGCGCCCGTCAGCGTGAACCGCACGGCGACCACGGCGACAAGCGATGCGATCCCGTACCTCGCCGAGATGCGCGCCGCGAGCCGCGAAGGCCGCCCGCCCGTTTTCACCGAGGTGCCGAGCCGCGCCGCGATCGACGCGCTGCGCGCGCCCGGCGGTTCCGATGCGATGCCGCGCCTCGCACCCGCGGCGCTTCACTACGACGCGTGCTGCTTCGCAAGCTCGATCGCGACCGCCGACCTCACCGGCCAGGGCCGCACGGATCTCCTGATCGGCAACGCGCTCAGCGCCGACGTTTCGGTGCTGCTCGACGACGGCGCCGGCGGCTACGCCGAGCCGGTCCAGGTGTTCATTCCCGCGACGCCTTCGATCTACTACGTCGCGATCGCGGCCGGCGACGTCGACGGCGACGGTCATCCGGACCTCGTCGCGACCGGCCTCTCGAACCAGGTCTACGTCTTCCACGGCAACGGCGACGGGACGTTCGCCGATCCCGCCGCGTTCGGCGTCGGCGACGGCGACTGGCCGCACGCGATCGCGATCGCGGATTTCAACGACGACGGCAAGGCCGACATCGCGACCGCGAACAACACGACCGGCGACGTCTCGATCCTGCTCGGCGACGGCACCGGCAGTTTTCCGGGCGCGACGAACTTCAGCGTCGGCGCGAACCCGGTCGCGATGGGCGTCGCGGACGTCACCGGCGACGGCAATCTCGACATCGTGACCGCGAATGCGGGCTCGCTCGACGTCACCGTGATCGCGGGCGACGGCAACGGCGGCTTCGGACGACCGGCGAGCTATTCGATCGGCTCGAACGCGGAGCCGTTCGGCGTCGCGGCCGGCGATGTCGACGGTGACGGCAACGCGGACATCGTCGTCGCGAACGCGGGCTCCGACGGCTCGGAGTTCCCGCCGCCGGAGCTGCCGGGCGTCGTCTCGGTGCTGATCGCCGACGGCGCCGGAGCGTTCGCGGCGGCCGTGCAGTATCCGCTCGGACCCGACCAGGGCCGCGCCGAGGGCATCGCGCTCGGCGACATCACCGGCGACGGTCACGTCGACATCGTCGTCAGCCGCCCGATCGCGAATGGCGTCAGCGTGCTCGCGGGCGACGGCAGCGGCGCGTTCGGCGGCGCATCGCTCTATCCGGTCAGCGTCGGACCCGCGCCGGTCGCGCTCGCCGACGCGACGGGCGACGGCAAGCTCGACGTGATCGCGGCGAACGCGGTCAGCGCGAACGTCTCGATCCTGCCGGGCGACGGCGCGGGCGCCATCGGCTACGCGAATCGCCACGCGGCCGGCGGCTATCCGCATTCCGTCGTCGCGGTCGATCTCAACGACGACGGCATTCCCGACATCGCGACCGCGAACCTCATGGGCAGCGATGTTTCGGTGCTGCTCGCGGACGGCAGCGGCGGCTACGCGCCGGCCGTGCACTACACGGTCGGCGATTCGCCGACATGGATCGTCGCGGGCGACGTCGACGGCGATGGGCACACCGATCTCGTGACGGCCGATCTCGGCGGCGGCACGGTGTCGATCCTGCGCGGCGACGGCAGCGGCGCGTTCGCGGCCGCGACGAGCTTCAGCGTCGGCGGCACGTTCGAGAGCCCGTACGCGGTCGCGCTCGGCGATGCGAACAACGACGGCAAGCTCGACATCGCGACCGCGAACACGAACATCTCGAACGAAAGCATCTCGTATCTCGAAGGCAACGGCGACGGCACGTTCGCACCGGCCGTGCTGCTTCCGATCGGCGATGCGAACTACTACAGCCCGCAGAGCGTGCTGCTGACCGACGTGACCGGCGACGGCAACGCCGACATCGTCACGGCGAACCTCGGCGCGGACAACGTGTCCGTGCTCCCCGGCGACGGCGCCGGCGGCTTCGCGGCGGCGACACATTTCGCGACCGACCCCGGCCCGGTCGACGTCGTCGCGAGCGACGTCACCGGCGATGACATCGTCGATCTCGCGACCGTGAACCAGAGCGGCCAGGACGTCTCGGTGCTCGTCGGCAGCGGCGGCGGCGCGTTCGCCGCCGCGGCGAGCTACCCGATCTACTTCGACGTCGCGAACGATCTCTACAAGCCGTGGGCGTGGGGTCTCGCGCTCGGCGACATCGACGGCGACGGCTGGCTCGACATCGTGACCGCGAACACGCAGAACGACACCGTGACGGTGCTCGCGAACGACGCCGGCACGTTCGCGAGCTTCACGGTCTTCGGCACCGGCGCGCTGCCGGGCGCGGTCGCGATCGCGGACATGGACGGCGACGGGAAACCTGATGTCGTCACGTCGAATCGCGAGAACGGCGATGTCGCGGTGCTGCGCAATCTCGCGATCACCGATTCGATCTTCGCCGACGGCTTCGACATCATTCCAATCTGATGGACCTTTTCCCCTCTCCCGCTTGCGGGAGAGGGTAGGGTGAGGGCACGCCCGCAGTGACGCGCCCTAGTACAAATCCACCGGATCGACATCGATCGACCAGCGCAGCGCCTTGCCTTCCGGCATCTCGCGCAGCGTATCGAGCCAGCGCGTGAGGAAAACCTGCAGCGTCGCGCGCTCGGCTGCTTCGATCAGGATCTGCCCGCGCAGCACGCCGGCGCGCCGCGGCATCGGCGCCGGCATCGGGCCGTGCACCGAGACTTCGGCATCGCCGATCGCCTCGGCCGCGTTCGCGAGAAACGCATCGAGCTTCGCCGACTGCTTTGCTTCGGCGCGCAGCAGCGCAAAATGCGTGAACGGCGGCAGGCTCGCGCTCCGTCTTTCTTCGAGCAGCTGCGTCGAGAGCGCGCGGTAGCCGCCGTTGATCAGCACCGCGAGCAGCGGATGCTCCGGATCGTGCGTCTGCAGGATCACGGTGCCCGGCCGCTCAGCGCGCCCGGCGCGCCCCGCGACCTGCACGACGAGCTGACCGAGCCGCTCGCCGGCGCGGAAGTCGACGCTGTGCAGGCCTTCGTCGACACCGACGACGACGACGAGCGTCAGATGCGGGAGGTCATGGCCCTTTGCGAGCATCTGCGTGCCGACGAGGATGCGCGCGCCGGCCGCGGGCAGGTTGTCGAGCAGCGCATCGCGCGCCCGGCGGCCGCGCGTCGTGTCGCGATCGACGCGCACGATCGGCACGTCGGGAAAGCGCGCGCGGAGCGCCTCCTCGAGCCGCTCGGTGCCCTGGCCGATCGGATGGATCGCAAGGCCACCGCAGGTCGGGCAGGCGCGCGGCACCGGCGCCGTGTAGCCGCAATGATGGCAGCGCAGGCGGCGCGATGCCTGGTGCAGCGTCAGCGCGCGCTCGCAGTTCGGACACTGCGCGCTCCAGCCGCAGTCGTGGCAGAGCAGCACCGGCGCGTAGCCGCGGCGGTTCTTGAACACGAGCGCCTGCTCGCCGCGCGCGACGGTCGCGGCGATCGCATCGAGCGTCTCGGGCGCGAGCCCGTGCGCGAGCGGCTTCTTGCGAAGATCAATGACGCGCAGCGCCGGCGGCTGCGCAAGGCCGGCGCGATGCGGGAGCCGGAGCGACGTGTAGCGCCCGGCCGCGACATTGGCGAGCGTCTCGAGCGATGGCGTCGCGGAGCCCAGCACGACCGGCACGCCGAGCGCCTGTGCGCGCAGCACGGCGAGATCGCGCGCGTGATAGCGAAACCCTTCCTGCTGCTTGTACGACGCGTCGTGCTCCTCGTCGACGACGACGATGCCGGCGCGCGCGAGCGGCACGAACACGGCCGAGCGCGTGCCGACGACGACCTTCGCCTCGCCGCTCGCGGCCGCGAGCCACGCGCGTGCGCGCTCGACTTCGCCGAGGCCCGAGTGCAGCGCGGTGACGTCGACGCCGAGCCGCTCGCGAAACCGGCGCAGTGCCTGCGGCGTCAGCGCGATCTCGGGCAAAAGCACGAGCGCCTGCTCGCCGCGCGCGAGACATTCGGCGATTGCCGCGAGGTAGACCTCGGTCTTGCCGCTGCCGGTCACGCCGTCGAGCACGAACGGCGCGAAGCCGCGCGCGGCGACGATCGCATCGGCCGCGGCGCGCTGCGCATCGTTCAGCGGCGGCCCGGCGACCGGCTTTCGTGTGCCGGCGGCCACGGTCGTGCGCTCGATCCAGCCGCGCTTCACGGCGCCGAGCGACGTCGGGCGCCAGCCCGGCAGCACCGTGTCGAGCTCCGCCATCGCGACCGGTCCGGTCGCGAGGAGCTCGAGCAGCGCGTCGATGCGCGTGCCGCGCCGGCGCTTCGGATCGGCGCGAGCTGCTTCGCCGTCCGGCGTCAGTGCCAACTGATCGGCGATCGGCGCCGGCAACGCGCGCGGCGAACGCAGCGCGGCCGGCAGTGCCGCGTGCAGCACCTCGCCGAGCGGATGCTGGTAATAGCGCGCCGCGCGGCGAAGCGTCGACATGAGCTCGGCGTCGAGCAACGGCGCGGCATCGAGCGCACGCGTCGCCGGCTTCAGCCGATCGGCCGGGAGATCCGACGCGTCGGCGTACTCGACCGCAACGCCGACGACGTCGCGCCGGCCGAACGGCACGAGCACGCGCGCGCCCGGCGCCGCGTCGACGCCGTTCGATGCGTAATCGAACAGGCGATCGAGCGGAACGGGCAGGGCGACGCGAAGGATCGCCTTCATCAAATCGGCTTCATCAAAGAGGAGACGGCGGCGCGGATGCGCGTCGAGTGTAGCCGCCGCGGTCAACTGGCCGCGCTTGCGAAAACCGCGCGCGAAACCGAGACGCGACGGGATCTCGGATGCGATCGCTGGCGTCTGGGGAAGGCTTGCGTGTGGTTTCTCACGAAACCGTCAGAAACATCGAGCAAGTGCCCGCCTTAAAAGACGTTTTTTGCTTATCCACAAGAACTGTGGATAAGTCTGTGGATCACCGGGTCAAATGCGCGTTCCGGAGCGCACCGTTGAGCCTCGTCGCTTGCGTTGGCCAATCTTTAATCAATCTGTAATACACGTTTACGATCAATGGTTTGAAGCTGACACATCGGCGTTTCAGCTGATTCGGCTGCTGCGTCCGCAGCATGCCGGCCGAACCCGTGCCGGGCTGTGTACAACGGGCTTGACAAGCGGCACGGCACTTGAGCACGGTCACCGGCGTCAACCGCGCGCGCGCGAACGCGTTTCACGTCTCGACGACGGACGAAAAATGGACCGATGGCCGCAGAAATCTGCCTGATGGCCGCGTTCGACGAGGGTCGGCGCGACTTCGGCGCGGGCGAGGAATCGCGCTCGCTGGATGCCTTCTTGCGCGGCGTCGAGCGCCGGGCGCTGCGCATGGCCGAGTTTGCGACCGGCAGCCGCGACGAGGCGCTCGATCTCGTGCAGGACGCGATGTTCGGCTTCGTGCGCCACTACGGCGGCCACGACGGTGCGCAGTGGCCGCCCCTGTTCTGGCGCGTGCTCGACAGCCGGCTCAACGACTGGCACCGCCGCCAGAAGGTCCGCGGACGCTGGTCGTTCCGGCCGGACGAGAAGGACGCCGACGAGGATCCGATCGCGCTCGCGCCCGACGCGCGCGAGCCGGGTCCGCTCGCGCGCATGGCCGACGGCGAGGCGACGGTCGCGCTCGATGCGGCGCTGCGCGAGCTGCCGCTCCGGCAGCGGCAGGCATTCCTGCTCCGGATCTGGGAAGGGCTCGACGTCGCCGCGACGTCGGTCGCGATGCGCTGCAGCGAGGGCAGCGTCAAGACGCATCTTTCGCGCGCGCTGGCGAACCTTCGCCGCGCGCTGGAGGCGCACCGGTGAATCCATCCGACGACGAACGCTGGCTCGAGCGCGCGAAGGCGCTCCTCGACGACTCGGCCGGGAATCTCGATGCGGCGACGCTCTCGCGCCTCAACCGCGCGCGCCAGGCTGCGCTTGCCGCGCGCCGCAAGGGCGCGAGCCGCTGGGCCTGGAGCGCGGCGCTCGCCGGCGCCGCGGCGGCCGTGTTCGCGCTCGCGATCGGGCTCCATCACTGGAGCGCGGTGCCGCCGTCGACGGAATTGCAGGCCGGCGACATCGACGTGATCACCAGCGAGGACGATCTCGACCTCGCCGAGAACCTCGACTTCTACGCGTGGCTCGAGAAGCAGCCGCCTGGAGGCCCGAGTGGTTGAGCGCTTCTGCCGGATCGCGTTCGCGAGCGCGCTGGTGTTTGCGACGCCGGCGCTGGCATTCGCGGCGCAAGGCGATCCGGCCGCGCCGCGGGCCGGTGTCGCGGCCGCGCCCGTGCCATGGTCGGAGCTCAATGCCGACGAGCAGCGCATCCTCGCGCCGGTGCGCGATTACTGGCAGGAAATCCCGCCGGCGCAACAGCAGCGCCTGCGCCGCAAGGCCGAGCGCTGGCAGTCGCTCGCGCCCGAGCAGCAGGACCGGATCAGGCAGCGCCTCGCGCGCTTCGCCGCGATGACGCCCGAGCAGCGCGCGGTCGCACGCGAGCGCTTCCGCGCGTTCCAGCAGTTGCCGCCGGACGAGAAGCAGCGCATCCGCGAGGCGTTCCGGCGCTATCACGCGCTGACGCCCGAGGAGCGCAGGATCCTTCGCCAGCGCTACGACAGCGCGAATCCGCCGAAGCCCTGAACGTCAGACGCTCGCGAGCACGCGTCGCGTCGCCGTGAACGCGCCGCCGAAGCGGCGCAAGCCGTCCTCGCGAAGGCGCGGCGCGTGCTCGGCGAGATAGCGATCGAGCGAGGCTCGATCGGCAACGCGATAGCAGACGGTCAGCAAGCGGCGTCCTTCGGCCGGTGCGGGATCGAACACGTCGAAGATCTCGGCGGAAACGAAGCCCGGCAGCGCGAGGATCTCGCCGACGTGCGCCGCGAGCCACGCGCGGTACGCGTCATGGATGTCGGCGCGCACGTCGAGGTTGACCTCGTAGACGATCACGCGAGCGCGAGACTCGCGAGCAGCGCGCCGACGAGGCCGAACGTGATGATGACGGTGTAGCAGATGCCGATGATCGAGTACTTGATCGTCGTCATGAACCATCCCTGCCGGTAGACGCGCTTCTGCATCAGGAAGAGATAGATCGGGAGCCAGATCCACACCGCATCGCGGAGGAGGCTCAGAATCCACTCGACCCCGGGCGCCGACACGGCGGCCCATTTCCTCAGCATCGCGAGGATCGCGAGCAGCAGCAGCGACATGAAGATGAACGCGTGGCTGTGCAGCGCGACCATCAGGTGCTCCATGTAGAGCCGCCGCTTGAAGATGTAGACGATCTTGAGCAGCACCGCGAAGAGCGGCATCAGGAGGCCGAGCGTCCATGGCAGGCGCGAGAACACGGCTTCGATCAGCCGGCGCGGATCCTTCTTCGCAGCGGTGACGTTCTCCTTCGCGCGCACGAGCATGTCGTTGAGCTCGGCGTTCGCGAAGTCGGGGAGCCACGACACCTTGAGCGGATGCGCGGCCGGATCCCAGGTCTTGCCGTCGAGCTGGATCTCGCCTTCGTCCTCCATGTTCGGATCGGGCGGCGGCTTCTCGCCTTTCGCGCGCGCTTCGTCGCGCGCCTTCAGATATGCGAGCCGCTCGTCGGCGCGCTTCTGGATTTTCTCGCGTGCGCCCTTGAGTGTTTCGATCGTGGCGGCCGGCATGCTCGGCGCGTTGATCGCCTTGTCGATGCCCTCGAGCTCCTTCGCCGCCCGCTTCTCGACGTCGGCGACCGTCTGCGCGGTGTTGACGTCGCCGCCGTTGATGCCGCCGTGGTTCCAGGTGAACTTCTCGTCGCCGAGATTGAGCGCGATCTGGATCGCGAAGAACGCGACGATGCAGAGGAAGAAGAAGAGGCGAAACGGCGTCACGTAGCGCACGCGCCGGCCCGCGAAATATTCGAGCGTCAGATAGCCCGGCCGGAAATAGAGCGGCCCGAGGCTCCGGAACACGCGCGAGTCGATGTTGAACACCGTGTCGAGCACGTCATGCATGACGCTCGCGAGCTGGCGGATCATGCCCTTTTCAGGTTGCCCGCACGCGTAGCAATACGGCCCATGCATCGGCGCGCCGCAGTTCGCGCACGGTTTCGCAGCGACCGCAGCCGGCAGCGGCGGTGCGGAGATGGGCTCGTCGATCGAGGTCGTCATTCGTTTTTCTTCGGCTAAACTCGCGGTCGAGCCATGCTTCCCATTCTACCCGCCAACCGGCCGCGCCTCGCGCGCGAGCTGAAAGAGATGCTGCGCCTCGCGCTGCCGCTCGTCACCGGGCAGCTCTCGGCGATCGGCATGAACGTCATCGACGCGATGCTCGCGGGCCATCTCGATGCGCACACGCTCGGCGCGGTCGCGGTCGGCACGAGCGTCTGGTCGCTCGCGATCGTCGCGGCGATCGGCGTCATGCTCGCGCTGCCGCCGTCGGTCGCGCAGTTGAACGGCGCCGGCCGGCAGGAAGCGATCGGGCCCTTGTTCCGGCAGGCGCTCTGGATGTCGGTCTCGCTCGGGCTCATCCTCTTCGTCGGCGTCCGTTTCGGCGGGCCGTTGCTGATCGTCGCGATCGGCGTCGATGGCGCGCTCGTGCCGGACGTCACGCGCTTCCTGCACGCGATCTCGTTCGGCGCGCCGGCGCTCGCGCTCTTCTTCACGCTGCGCGGCCTTTCCGAAGGGTTCGGACTCACGCGGCCGACGATGTATTTCAGCCTGCTCGGCCTCGCGCTGCTCGGCCCCGTCGGCTACGTGCTGATGTACGGCCGCCTCGGCTTCCCGCCGCTCGGCGCGCTCGGCAGCGGCATCGCGACCGCCTGCGTGCTCTGGATCGAGGCGCTCGCGTTCCTGACCTACATCGCGACGCGCCGTCACTACGGCGCGCTTGCGCTGTTCGCCCGCTTCGAGAGACCCAAACCTGAGGCGATCGGCGAGCTCCTGCGCATCGGCGTGCCGATGGGCATTTCGCTCTTCATGGAGTCGAGCCTCTTCGTGGCGGTCGCGCTCGCGATTGGCACGCTCGGCACCGACGTCGTCGCGAGCCATCAGATCGCGCTCAACGTCGCGACGGTGACGTTCATGGTGCCGCTCGGCATCGCGATGGCGACGACCGTGCGCGTCGGCCATGCGGTCGGCCGCGGCGATCGGCAGGGCGTGCGCGACGCCGGCCTCGTCGGGCTCCTTCTGACGCTCGTCGCGCAGGGCATTTCGGCCTCCCTGATGCTGCTGGTGCCGCAGCACATCGCGAGCCTTTACACCGAAGACGCCGCCGTGATCACCCTCGCGGCAGAGCTTCTCATCCTCGCGGGCCTGTTCCAGTTTTCCGACGGGCTCCAGGTCGCCGCCAGCGGCGCGCTCCGCGGCCTCAAGGACACGCGCGTGCCGATGCTGATCACGACGTTCGCATACTGGGGCGTCGGCATGCCGGTCGGCTGGTGGCTCGCGTTCCGCGCCGGGCTCGGCGCGCGCGGCATGTGGATGGGCCTGATCGCCGGCCTCAGCATGGCCGCGGTGCTGCTGACGACGCGCTTCTGGCGCCTCGCGCGGGCGACGCCGGCCGCCGTTTCGGCGTGAATTGCGCGTTTCCCGGCGCGCCGATCGGGTAGGCTCTCGCTCCCGGCGTTGCAATGCGCGGCGCCGGCATCATGTCCTTACGATCAAGAGCCGCGCCAGCTTGTAACAGAGAACTTCGATGTCCAAGGATTCGCCCAACATCATCGTGCGGCTGCTGCGCGGCTTCTGGAATGCGCTCAATTTCACGCGCCTCCTGATCTTCAACCTGATCTTCCTGATCCTCGTGATCGCGTTCTTCACGGCCGTGTTCTCGTCGCGGCCGGTGATCCAGGCGCGCACGGCGCTCGTGATCGATCCGAAGGGCGACATCGTCGAGCAGTACACGGTCGATCCCGCACAGCGCGCGCTCGGCCATCTCGCCGGCGAGCCGCCGAAGGAAGTGCAGCTTCGCGATCTCCTTCGAGTGATCGACGCGGCCGCGAAGGACGCGCGCATCGAGCGCATCGTGCTCGTGCCGGACGAGATCGACGGCGCCGGCCTTGCGACGCTGCACGAGCTCGGCAATGCGCTCGATCGTTTCCGCGCGGCCGGCAAGGATGTCGTCGCGGTCGTCGGCAACGCGGGGCAGACGCAGTACCTGCTCGCCTCGCACGCCGACAGGATTCTGCTCGATCCGTACGGCGCGGTCATGCTCGAAGGCTTTGCGAATTACCGGAGCTACTTCAAGGACGCGCTCGACAAGCTCGGCGTCGAGGTGCACCTGATCAAGGTCGGCCAGTACAAGTCGGCCGCGGAGCCCTATGTGCTCAACGGTCCGTCCGACGCTTCGAAGGAAGCCGATCGCTACTGGATGGGCGGGCTCTGGCAGGATTACCTCGCCGAGATCGCGGCCGAGCGCAAGATCGACGCCGCGACGATCGAGGACGACATCGCGCATTACGATGCGCGCGTCGCGGCGCATCAGGGCGATCTCGCCAAGCTCGCGCTCGAGCAGAAGCTCGTCGATGCGCTCGCGACGCGCGAGGACGCGCGCAAGTACCTACGCGAGAAAGGTGTCGCCGACGAGGACGGCAGCTTCCGCCAGGTCGACTTCAAGAATTACCTCGCGATGCTGCCGCCGGAAGCGCTGACGCATTTCGGCTCGCAGGTCGCCGTCGTCGTCGCGCAGGGCGAGATCGTCCCCGGCGAGCAGCAGCCCGGCATGATCGGCGGCCGCTCGACGGCGCAGCTCGTGCGCATGGCGCGCGACGACGATCGCGTGAAAGCGGTCGTGCTCCGCGTCAACTCGCCGGGTGGCGATGCGTATTCGTCGGAGCTGATCCGGCGCGAAGTCGCCGAGACGCGCGCGGCCGGCAAGCCGGTCGTCGTCTCGATGGGCGACGTCGCCGCGAGCGGCGGCTACTGGATCGCGATGGATGGCGACGAAATCTGGGCCGAGCCGACGACGATCACGGGCTCGATCGGCATCTTCGGCCTCGTCCTGACGATTCCGGAGACGCTGGCGAAGATCGGCGTCCACACCGACGGCATCGGCACGACGCCGCTCGCAGGCTCGTTCGACATCCGCCGCCCGCTCTCGCCGGAGATCGAGGCGATCCTCAACAGCGTGATCAGGCACGGCTACGATCAGTTCATCGACAACGTCGCGCGCGCGCGCAAGCGCACTCCCGCGGAGATCGACGCGATTGCGCAAGGCCGCGTCTGGAGCGGGAGCCAGGCCAAGGAACGCGGGCTCGTCGACAAGCTCGGCGGGCTCAACGATGCGATCGCGGCGGCCGCATCGCGCGCGAAGCTCGGCGGCAATTACGGCGTGCGTTACGTCGAGCGCGAGCCGAGCGCGTGGGAGCGGTTCATCATGAGCTTCGGCGACAGCGAGGCGATGGTGCGGCTTGCGCGGAGCGTCGGGTTCACGCTGCCCTCGTCATGGCTCGATCGGAGCGAAGTCGCGGAAATCAGCGGGATTCTTGAGACGCTGAAGGGCAGGCGGTACGGCGCGTTCGCGCACTGCTTCTGCGAGATTCGCTGAAACTCGCCGGGGTGACGAGAATCAGCGCAGCGACGCGTTGATCTTGTCGAGCGTCGCCTTCCCGGGACAAAGCTCTTTCGCGCCGAGCCGGTTGAACGGCACTGCGATCGTATTGAGATGCTGATGCATGTCGCGCGCCTTGCGATCGACGTAGAGCAATCCCGTCACGACTTCGCCGCGCGCCTGATGCTCGTGGATGAAGTTCATCGCGGCGATGCGATCGCCCGGATCGTAGCTCGCCGATAGCTTTCTCAGCTTCAGCACGCTGCCGTCGTGCTGCTCGACCTCGATCGCCTCGCCTTCGGGGTATTCGACCGCGATCTCGGCGCGCGGCTGGATCACGTCGAGCCGGTTCACGGCTTCGTTGTGCTGGCGCACGTAGTCGTAGCTCTTCGTCGAGCCCGCATGGTTGTTGAACGCGACGCAGGGGCTCACGACGTCGATGAACGCCGCGCCGCGATGCGAGATCGCGGCCTCGATCAGCGGCACGAGCTGATGCTTGTCGCCCGAGAATCCGCGCGCGACATAGGTCGCGCCGAGCGAGAGCGCGAGACTGACGAGATCGATCGGCGCGTCGGAGTTGACGACGCCTTTCTTCGACACGGAGCCCTGGTCCGCCGTCGCCGAGAACTGGCCCTTCGTGAGCCCGTACACGCCGTTGTTCTCGACGATGTAGACCATGTTCACGCCGCGCCGGATCGCATGCACGAACTGGCCGATGCCGATCGACGCCGAATCGCCGTCGCCCGAAACGCCGAGGTAGATCAGATCGCGGTTCGCGAGATTCGCGCCGGTCAGCACCGACGGCATGCGGCCGTGCACCGTGTTGAAGCCGTGCGACTGGCCGAGGAAATAATCGGGCGTCTTCGAGCTGCAGCCGATGCCGGAGAGCTTCGCGACGCGATGCGGCTCGATGTCGAGCTCCCAGCACGCCTGGATGATCGCGGCCGAGATCGAATCGTGGCCGCAGCCGGCGCAGAGCGTCGAGATCTTGCCTTCGTAGTCGCGACGCGTGAAGCCGATCGCGTTGCACGCGAGCGTCGGGTGATGCAGTTTCGGTTTCGCGATGTAGGTCATGGCCTGGCCTTTTGACTCTGCTCGAGCGCGTAGCCGAGGAGGCCGACCGCGAACACGAGCGATGCGAGCGACCAGAGCGTGAAGATCATCGGGATCGTCCTGGCGAACTCGGGCTCGAACGAGAACGTTGCGCGGAACACGAGCCCCGCGAGCTCGGCGACGATCGCGACGATGAGCCAGATCGAGCGGCTGCCGCGCCAGAGCAGTGCGAGCGCGCCGATGATCATCAGCGAGACGACGACGGGCGCGATCTGCTGCATCAACGAATCCATGACGGTTCTCCTCAGGCAACCTTGTCGCGGCCGACCGGCGCGAGCGTCGCCGCGCCCATGTGCTGGCCGATCGCGCCCGCGATGAAGCGCGCCGTGATAGGCGTGCCGTCGTAGTGCAATACCGGCGTGAGAAGCGCGGGATCGATGCCGAACTCGTTGACGAGCAGCGAGCGGAGCTGCGCGTCGCGGTTCTGCTCGACGACGAACACGTGCTCGTGCGCCGCGATGAACTCGGCGATCGAATCGGCGAACGGAAACGCGCGGATGCGCAGCGTGTCGACGTGCATGTGCGCCGCCTCGAGCACCTCGATCGCCTCGCTCATCGCGGGCGCCGTCGAGCCGAAGTAGAGCGCGCCGTACTTCGTCCGCTGCGCGGCCTTGCGCACGATCGGCTGCGGCACGAGCGCCTTCGCGGTCTCGAACTTACGAAGCAGCCGCTCCATGTTGTAGATGTAGTCCGGCCCGCGCTCCGAATAGCGCGCGTAAGGATCGCGCGACGTGCCGCGCGTGAAATACGCGCCACGCGAGGCGTGCGTGCCGGGATACGTGCGATACGGAATGCCGTCGCCGTCGACGTCCTTGTAGCGGCCGAAATCCTTGCCGGCTTCGAGCTCCTCGGCGGTCATGACCTTGCCGCGGTCGTACGCGTGCGATTCGTCCCATGCGAACGGTTTCGCGAGGCGCTGGTTCATGCCGATGTCGAGATCGGTCATGACGAAGATCGGCGTCTGCAGCCGGTCCGCGAGATCGAGTGCCGCCGCCGACAACTCGAAGCACTCGTGCGGATCTTCGGGGAACAGCAGCACGTGCTTGGTGTCGCCGTGCGATGCGTACGCGCACGAGATGATGTCGGCCTGCTGCGTGCGCGTCGGCATGCCGGTCGAGGGGCCGCCGCGCTGCACGTCGATGATCGTGATCGGAATCTCGGCGAAATAGGCGAGGCCGATGAACTCGGTCATCAGCGACACGCCGGGGCCCGACGTCGTCGTGAACGCGCGCGCGCCGTTCCAGCCGGCGCCGACGATCATGCCGATCGATGCGATTTCGTCCTCGGCCTGCACGATCGCGTAGCGGTGCTTGCCGGTGTCGGGATCGACGCGGAGCTTCTGGCAATATTTCTGGAACGCCTCCGCGAGCGAGGACGACGGCGTGATCGGATACCACGCGCAGACCGTCGCGCCGCCGTAGACGCAGCCGAGCGCGGCCGCCGTGTTGCCGTCGACGAAGATGCGATCGCCGACGGCGTCCGCCTTCTGCACGCGAATTCCGAGCGGATGCGCGAGATTCTGCAGCACGTAATCGCGGCCGAGGTGCAGCGCTTCCTTGTTCGCGCCGAGGAGCTTCTCCTTGCCCTTGTACTGCTCGCCGAGCAATTTCTCGATGACGCCGGCATCGATCTCGAGCAGCGCCGACAGCGCGCCGAGGTACATGATGTTCTTGAAGAGCTGGCGCTGGCGCGCGTCGGTGTACGTGCGATTGCAGATCTCGGTCAGCGGCACGCCGATCACGTTGACGTCGTCGCGGAACTTCGATTTCGGCAGCGGCTTGGTGCAATCGTAAAAGAGATAGCCGCCGGGGTCGATCTCCTTGAGGTCCGCATCCCACGTCTGCGGATTCATCGCGACCATCAGATCAACGCCGCCGCGCCGGCCGAGATGGCCCTTCTCGTTGACGCGAACCTCGTACCAGGTCGGCAAGCCCTGGATGTTCGACGGAAAGATGTTGCGCGGGCTGACCGGGACGCCCATCCGAAGGATCGCCTTCGCGAAGAGCTCGTTCGCGGAGGCCGAGCCCGATCCGTTGACGTTGGCGAACTTGACGACGAAATCGTTGATTGCGGCGATCGGCTTCATGCAGCACCTCGCGCCGGTCGTACGCGCTTCACTCCACCCGGGCCCTTACCCGGCGCTTCGCGCCTCCCGCTCCCGTGGGGAGAGGGGAAAAGGCGCGGTTCCCCCTCTCCCGCTTGCGGGAGAGGGCTGGGGTGAGGGCAATCTCGCGAAACGCTCATGCCACTTTCCTCGCCGGCGCCTTTCGGCAGCCTGGTCCCGCGTACGTCATTTCGAGGAAGAACTTCTGCATGTCCCACGCGCCGGTCGGACAGCGCTCGGCGCACAAGCCGCAATGCAGGCACACGTCTTCGTCTTTCACCATGACGCGAGCGGTCTTCAGTTCACCCGACACGTATAGATCCTGCGTCGTATTCAACGCCTCCGCCGACAACCGATGCCTCAACTCCGCCTCGTCGCCGTTCCGCGTGAACGTGATGCAATCCATCGGACAGATGTCGACGCACGCATCGCACTCGATGCAGAGATTCTGCGTAAATACCGTCTCGACGTCGCAGTTGAGGCAGCGCTGCGTCTCTTTCCACGCGGTCTCGGCGTCGAAGCCGAGCTCGACCTCGAGCTTGATGCTCTTCAGCGTCTTCGACGCGTCGGCCCACGGCACCTTGTAGCGGAGATCCGGCGACACGTCGTTGTCGTAGCTCCATTCGTGGATGCCCATCTTCTGCGAGATCATCTCGACGGCCGGCATCGGCCGGTCGCGCACGTCCTCGCCGGCGAGCAGCTTGTCGATCGTGACCGCCGCCTCGTGCCCGTGCGCGACGGCCCAGATGATGTTCTTCGGCCCGAACGCCGCGTCGCCGCCGAAGAGCACGTGCGGCAGCGACGATTGCATCGTGATCTTGTCGACGATCGGCATGTCCCATTCGCCGTCGAACGCGATGCCGATGTCGCGCTCGATCCACGGGAACGCGTTTTCCTGGCCGACCGCAATCAGCACTTCGTCGCAGTCGAAGCGCTGGTCCGGCTCGCCGGTCGGCACGAGCTTGCGGCGGCCGCGCTCGTCGTGAATCGCGGCGACTTTCTCGAACACCATGCCGGTCAGCTTGCCGTTCTCGTGCAGGAACGCCTTCGGCACGAGGTAGTTGAGGATTGGAATGCCTTCGTGCATCGCGTCCTCTTTCTCCCACGGCGAGGCTTTCATCTCCTCGAACCCGGAGCGCACGATGACCTTGACGTCATCGCCGCCCATGCGCCGCGCCGAGCGGCAGCAGTCCATCGCGGTGTTGCCCCCGCCGAGCACGATGACGCGCTTGCCGACCTTCTCGATGTGGCCGAAGTAGACCGACGCGAGCCAGTCGATGCCGACGTGGATGTGCGCCGCGGCTTCGCTCCGGCCCGGCAGATCGAGATCGCGCCCGCGCGGTGCGCCGCAGCCGACGAAGACCGCATCGTAGCTCTCGGCGAGCATCGCCTTCATCGAATCGATGCGCTTGCCGCCGACGAAATCGACGCCGAGGTCGAGGATGTAGCCGGTCTCCTCGTCGATGACTTCTTCGGGCAGCCGAAAGCGCGGCACTTGCGTGCGCATGAAGCCGCCGGCTTTCGCGTCGGCCTCGAATACGGTGACCGAATAGCCGAGCGGCGCGAGATCGCGCGCGACGGTCAGCGAGGCAGGGCCCGCTCCGATGCACGCGATCCGCTTGCCGTTCTTCCGCGCGGCGGGCTTGGGCAGATACGCGCGGATGTCGTCCTTAAGATCGGCCGCGACACGCTTCAGGCGGCAGATCGCGACCGGCTCCGGCTTCGCATCGTTGTTGTTCGCCTCGACGCGCCCGCGCCGGCAGGCCGGCTCGCACGGGCGATCGCAGGTGCGCCCGAGGATTCCGGGGAACACGTTCGATTTCCAGTTGACGAGATACGCGTCAGAGTAGCGGCCCGCCGCGATCAGGCGGATGTATTCGGGAACCGGCGTGTGGGCCGGGCAGGCCCACTGGCAATCGACGACTTTGTGGAAGTAGGCGGGATCGCGGATATCGGTGGGCTGCACCCGAGCCTCCTGGCTTCGAACGCGTCAGCGAGCGACGCGCGAGCCTAGTCCTCGCGCCGCCGGAACTGAAAGTCGCGGCGCAGCATCAGCCACCCTGATCGTCGATCGCCTTATCGGTCGCCTGCTTCTGGTCGTCGACCGTCTTCTGGACGTCCTTGGCTTTCTGAAGGGCCTTCAGCTGCGGATCGATCACGGTCTTCTGCGGCGCGCTCGCCGCCTGTGCGGCGGGCGTGGCGGCCGCC
>JADMIO010579906.1_pt1 | contig 28338 bp, 25 predicted proteins | sample 8958161 | NCBI WGS metagenome assembly JADMIO01 (sample SAMN16585339, study PRJNA669376) | soil metagenome | isolation source: Crop rotation soil | place: USA: Cullars Rotation, Alabama | collected 2011 | reverse complement strand
GCCGCGACTTCAAGTCACGTGAATTCCAAGCTTCGGATCCCACTGTGCTGGAAAGGCCAATCCCTGCACACCAATTCCTATTGGACGGTGACGCATGTTGCTGTTGCGAGCCTCTTCAACAGGATAATAATTTACGTCAATAATCTTGTTCAGGTTTTTAGTTACCTGGTAAGTGATGTCAAATAATTTATTGTGGTCAAACTTTCCTTTGGTCACAAAGCGCGGCAATGCAATGGAAGCAAGATTGCAAACTGCAACTTCATCAGGTGCAGTGTATTCAATAATTTCAGTGCAAAGGTTGGAGCTTTTTATTGTACCCAGATTTTTCTGATTCGATTTTTCGTTGCATGCATCTTTATACAATATATAAGGTGTACCCGATTCTATCTGGCTTTCCATTATTTTCATCCACACTTCGCGCGCAGACACCGTTTTGCGACCACGACCTTCAGCTTCATATCTTTCATACAATTCTTCAAACTTAGCTCCGTAGCAATCTGCAAGTCCGGGCGCTTCGTTAGGACAGAACAAAGTCCATGTACCTTCAGCTTTCACACGCTTCATAAACAAATCAGGAACCCACATGGCGTAAAACAAATCGCGTGCACGCAATTCTTCTTTACCATGATTTTTTTTCAAATCAAGAAACTCAAAAATATCAGCATGCCATGGTTCCAAATAAACTGCAAACGAACCTTTGCGCTTGCCTCCACCCTGGTCAACATAACGTGCAGTGTCATTGAACACACGTAACATAGGGACTATACCATTTGATGTTCCGTTGGTGCCGCGTATGTACGAACCTGTAGCACGCACATGATGAATGCTCAATCCGATACCGCCCGCACTCTGCGAAATTTTGGCAGTCTGGTGCAATGTTTCATAAATACCATCAATACTATCACTGCGCATGGTAAGCAGGAAGCACGATGAAAGCTGAGGCTTTGGGGTACCTGCATTAAACAAAGTTGGCGTGGCATGTGTGAACCAACGCTCACTCATTAAATCATAAGTCTTGATTATTTCATCTATATCATTTTTATGGATGCCTACTGCAACACGCATCAGCATATGCTGCGGACGCTCCACAACCTTTCCGTTTAATTTTAAGAGATAAGATTTCTCCAAAGTTTTAAATCCGAAAAAATCATAGCCGAAATCGCGGTCATATATAATAGTGGAATCTAAAATGTCTGCATGTTCTTTTATCACTTCATAAACATCATCAGCAATAAGCGATGCAGGCTTATCCGTTTTCGGATCAATATACTCATATAACATGCGCATGGTTTCACTAAAACTCTTGTTAGTGTTTTTGTGAAGATTGCTTACCGCAATACGCGAAGCAAGCAAAGCATAATCAGGATGCTGCACCGTGAGCGAAGCAGCCGTTTCAGCAGCAAGATTATCCAGCTCGCTGGTGGTAACACCATCGTAAACACCCTGAATTACTTTTTGGGCAACTGACAACGCGTTTACATGTTCGGGATTTAATCCGTAACATAACTTTTGAATTCGCGCAGTGATTTTGTCAAACTTCACTGTTTCGCTTTTTCCGTTTCTTTTGATTACGTACATAATGTGATAGATTTAATTTGTGGGGGAATTTGTTCTTGAAAAATTTACATGTGATTAGTTGTAATGATTTATTTCTATAACTGATTCTAAAAATCTTCATCAAAGCTGATGTTGGCAGCCGTTGATTCTTTCATTTCAGATGTGGTGTTAATTCCAGCGCGCTTGTATTCAGAAACCCTGCGTTCGAAGAAATTAGTTTTGCCTTGTATGGAAATCATATCCATAAAGTCAAATGGATTTACTGCATTATATAATTTAGGACAACCGAGCGCAATCAATAAACGGTCGGCTACATACTCAATGTATTGACACATCAGCTTTGCATTCATCCCAATAAGGTCAACAGGCAATGCATCACTTACAAATTCTTTCTCAATTTCAACAGCATCATTAATTTGCTGCTGAACAACTTCAACCGGAAGTTTTTCATTCAACATGCCATATAATAAGCATGCGAAATCGCAATGCATTCCTTCATCGCGGCTAATGAGCTCATTACTGAAACTCAAACCGGGCATCAAGCCACGTTTCTTCAACCAGAAGATAGAACAGAATGAACCTGAAAAGAAAATTCCTTCTACGGCTGCAAATGCAATCAGTCGTTCCGCAAAAGTTCCTTTGCTAATCCAACGCAAAGCCCACTGTGCTTTTCTTTGCACACATGGCACAGTATCAATAGCATGTAACAAGTGATCCTTTTCTTTAGAGTCATTAATATAGGTGTCTATTAATAAGGAGTACATTTCGGAATGAATGTTTTCAATCATCACCTGGAAACCATAAAAGCATCTTGCTTCGGGAAGCTGCACTTCATTTAAAAAATTAACTGCAAGGTTCTCATTTACTATACCATCGCTCGCTGCGAAAAATGCAAGTACATGTTTAATAAAGTGTCGCTCATTATCATTAAGCTTATCACGCCAATCTACAAGGTCGGGACTAAGGTCAACTTCTTCGGCCGTCCAAAAACTGGCTACCGACTTTTTATACATTTCCCATATTGCATCGTACTTGATTGGGAAGAGCACGAATCTGTCTTTGTTTTCTTCTAATAGAATCTCTGTCATGTAAGGTAAAAGTTTTAAATTGTTATTGGGGGAATTTTAACTCTGATTAAACTGATTATTTTGATTTTAATTTTTTCTGTATTTTTCTGTTTCGATGTTTTACGTCTTATATAGAGGTGACGAATCCCTGCCCTCCTATTTTTTGCTTGATGTAAAAACGAGAAGAGTAATATTTAATTGTTAGTGTTTTGAGTATGTTTTGCTGTTCTAAACGTGTGATAAGCGGACCTTAAAATTTGTCGAAAGTGACAGGAGCGGACACGTTATTTTTTGCGCAACAAATTTTATCTAAACATACCCACAATCAAAGTCTAACTTTTAAACATCTAAGTGTATTTTTGAACAAAACGCATGTTGGAAAAAAAATTCAGTTAAATGTTTTGAAAGTATTAATTAATCTTTTATGTAAGATTAATTTTAATTAAAACGGAAGCCCTAAGACTCAATAGAATTGGCCTTCCTGGTGTTAAGTGAACTTTAGGAAAAATAATTGTTGAAATGTTTGTTAAAAAAAATTGTCGGGAACAGATAACATTACCTATATGGAGTTTTGAAAAATCAAGCCTATGTTCAGTCTGTCTTTTAAAAGGACTTTTTTAGGAATAAAAAATCTTTTCACGGAGCGGAAAACAAATTAAATCGTTTGCAGAAAATCTGATTTAAAAATTATTTTGTTTCAATACTTATAGATTCTAGTTGTACCCACTATGTCGACCTAACGAAGGAAGCATTTTTGTTCGGTCAGAGGATTCATCATTGGGCTCAGAAGGATGAAGGCGAAGGATTATATTCCGAATTATTCATTCACACCACCATCATTTTAATTTTTCTATTTTTGAAAATTCCATTTTATACAATACATATCAAACAATGAAAAAAATAATTCTGCTTTTAGCAGCTTGTCTATCCCTTCAAAACATAAATGCACAGGGAGTAAAAATTTCCGGTAACATAACCAACGCGGGTGCGGCTTCAATTTCATTTACTACACATTGGCATCATTTGCCTGATGAGGCAAAAACAATTACCAAAGTAACTCTTGATGATAAAGGAAATTTTAAAACCACACTTGACATAAGTGGGCCAACACCTGTTATAATGGTGATGAATTTTACAACCACTAAACTATACATTCAGCCAGGTGATTCCATTCACCTTACTGCTGATGCAAAAATTTTTGATGCAACATTGAAATATACCGGCAAGGGGGCAGAAGTAAATAATTATCTCGCTAAGAGTGTTTTGAAATTTGGAATTGGTGACAATACTCTTTCAGGAATAATTGAAAAAAGCAAAATGAATAAAGAGGCTTTCTATAAAAGCATTGACAGCCTTTATACGGCACAGCAAAAGTTTCACAAAGAACAAGCCGGGAAAAATTTTTCAAAGTCATTTATGAATTTTGCTGATGCTGAAATCAGCTATTTTAATTCAAAAGCAAGGCTGGTTTATTATTCACAGCAATCGGCCAATACTAAAACAGTGATGAAATTTGACGTGAATGAATATTCAAATGTGAAAATGAATAATGAAAATGCCATTCAATCAGAAGAATATACACAGACCGTTTTTATTTATTATAATAATAAAGCTAAAGATAATTATCTTAAAACGCATGATTCCATAAGTTCAATGGAAGACTATAAGGCTGTTGCCAAAGAAGAATATGCGCTGTTGAAAACAGAACTTACAGGAAATGTGCGCGATTATTTTGCAGCGAAGTTTGTGAAAGCCATTAAAACATATTTGCCCGATTCGGCATTGGTTAATGAAATGCTGAACGATTATAAATCAATTAACATCAATAAAGATTTTATAACACAACTGAATGCCAAAGAAAAAACACAGCAGGAAATGCAGGCAGAGCAGCGCCAGAAAATGCAGGAACAAGCCAATGCGCAAAAATTAACAATGATAGGCAAACCAGCGCCAGACTTTACTTTTGCTGATATAAATGGAAAAACTTATTCTATGAAAGATTTTAAAGGCAAGGTAGTTTACTTAGATGCGTGGGCAAGCTGGTGCGGACCCTGCAAGCAGCAAATTCCTGCAGCCAAAGAACTGGAAGAAAAATTTAAAGATAAGGATGTTGTTTTTCTTGGCGTATCAATAGATGCCAATGAAGAAGCATGGAAAAAGGTTATGAACGAAATGAGCCCGGCAGGAATTCATGTGCTTGCCAAAGGCGATAATGGAGCATTTTCGCGCAACTATGGCATCATGACCATACCTCGCTATTACATTATTGACCGCAGCGGAAATATTGTGGATGCTGATGCCAAGCGCCCAAGCATGGGGGTAGATGCTGACCTGGATGCTTTACTGAAAAAATAATTCTGAAAAAATTTGTTGCCTTTCTTACCCTCGGCCTTAAAGGGAGAAAAAAACAACGAAATTTATTTATGACACTTATTAAAATAAATTTTATAAAATTTGACGCATTAATCTTATAAACAGAAAACGTATGAAAAAAAACTACTCAATTATTTTATTTATTGCCGTTGCAACGGCTCTGAGTTTTAAAACTTATGCAACTAAATTTACTGTTACTGCAAGCAACTTTCAATTTTCTCCGCCAACTGTAAATGCCACAGTTGGAGATACTATTCTATGGGTTTTGGGAGGCGGCAGCCATACCACAACCTGTAACGGAAATTCTGGCACAAGCCTCCCTGCCGGTGCAGCAACGTGGAACAGCCCTTTAAACGGCACCACTACATCATTCGAATATGTGCTAACAGTAGCAGGCAATTATCATTATGTATGCTTGCCGCATGCACCCAGCATGGCAGGCGATATCACTGTAGCTCCCGCAAATGGTATTGCAGATTTAAACAAGCTGGTAAATTATCTTGAAATTAATCCTCCTACATTTAAATCAAGTGCAATCATAAAATTCAGCCTTGCATTTAATGCTCATATTAAATTATCAATTTATGATTTTGCAGGGCGCAAGATTCAGACATTATTAGATGACCAGTTTAATAAAGGTGAACATACTGCCCAATGGGATGCCGACAGGATTCCTCAAGGCATCTATTTTTGCCGTCTCGAAAACGAAGAGTACACCTTGACAAAAAAATTTGTCAGGATAAAATAATTCATATTAATTCAAACAATACTTAAATAATAAAATCATGATCAGAACAATTACTAAAGCAGTATCAGTATTTGCAGCAGCATTATTGCTGCAAAACACTTCAAATGCGCAGGCATTTAAATATCCGATTTTCGAACATTTTACACAGGCAAGTTGTGGCCCCTGTGCAGCACAAAATCCGGGATTTCAATCCACTATTTTAAATGCAAATCCTGTTACGGTTCATCATATTGCCTACCATACATCATGGCCCGGAGTTGACCCGATGTACGATCTTAACCCAACAGATCCTACTGATCGTGTTGGCTATTATAACGTAACAGGTGTGCCTTCAATCACCTTAATGGGAAATGCCAAAACAGCTCAGCCGGGTGGTTTCAGCCAGGCCGATGTTGACGCGCAGATTGCTGCAACAAGTCCGCTTAAGGTGGCTGTGTCGGAGGTTGACAACGGCAATAACCGCGATATTACTGTTACGCTTACTGCAGTAGGTACTATGCCAACAGGTGGCAGTTATGTTATACAAACCGCTGTGGTGGAGCGCAATGTTAATTATGCAACACCACCCGGAAACAATGGTGAACTTTATTTTCCTAATGTACTTCGCAAACTGGTTCCCGATGCTTACGGAACTGCTATTTCACTACCTGCTGCAGGCACTTCTGCTACTTACACTTTGAATGTGGTGGAAGATGCTGCCTGGAATAATGCTGAAATTGCTGTTATCGCTTTTGTGCAGGATGATCTTACCAAAGAAATTTTAAACAGCGGTGCATCGTGGGATCCACAGGTAAACGCAACTATAATAACACCAACAGTAATTGCGCAAAGCGGTTCTAACGGAACTCTTTCGACTTTTACTGCAACACTTGGCAACTCAGGTGCAGCATCTGAAGATTTTACTTTAACGCTTACATCAGTTAATTCTCCTTCAACCTGGACTGCAGACTACACTGCAAACGGAACTACTTACTCATCTCCCACCACTGTAACTATTGCAGCCGGAGCTTCAATCACTACATCAGTAAACGTAACTCCAGATGCTGCACCGGGTCTTGGTGAATATACATTGACGATTACTTCTGCAACCAACCCTACAGCTCCCGCAATGTTTTATAAAGTGTATGTTGTATCAGGTGTTACAACATTATTAGTAAACAATTCAGCAGGCTTGGGCGATGGCAGCGGAGGAAGTGCAGCCAACTGGCAAGCTGACTTTATAAGTGGATTGAATTATGCAAACTGTTTGACATACGCTGTTACAAATGAGATGGTAGCTGCGCGATGTGCCGCTGATAATGCTCTTACCGGTGTTACAAAGATTTTTTTTAACTGCGGATGGACATTCCCTACTTTAACTGACAATTTAGTTGCGCAACTCGGACCATTTTTAGATAACGGTGGCCGCCTGTTTATTTCAGGACAGGATATCGGATGGGAAACTTTTGATGCTGCATCCACTTACTCTACTCCTAATACACAGGCGTTTTATAGCACCTATCTTAATACGCAGTATTTAAATGATGGCACCACATCTGCTAATGTTGCTTTGAACTTTAATGCTTCTGACCCGGTTTTTACAGGCACTCCTGCTACAACAGTTATCAATTACTATGGTGGCGCTTATTTTTATCCTGATGAAATGAATGCAACATCGTTAGGTGCGGTAATTGCTTACTATGGTACAGGTACTGCAAAGAAAGGCGGTGTGCGCTCAACTAACGGAACCTATAAAACAGTTTACCTTGGTATAGGGTTAGAAATGGTGGGAAGCACAGCAGCTAAAAATGAAATCATTAAAAAATCTTACGACTGGTTTGATAACCTGCTTAGCACCGAAGAGTTTGATGCACAAATGCTCAGCTTAAGCTTAGGACAAAATTATCCTAACCCGGGTGCTGATGTGGTTTCAATACCTGTTACTAATCTGAAAGAAGATGCTACCCTGCAGTTAACTGATGTAACAGGCCGCATGGTGATGGAGCAAAAGGTTAGTAAGTTTTCTGAAAACATTACTCTTAACACAAAAAATCTTGATGCAGGTATTTACACTTATCGTTTAGTAAGCGATAGTAAAATTACTGACGCTAAAGTGATGCAGGTGATAAGATAAGGGAAACGGATATTAAGGATACCCTGAAAAAAAACGCGAGGCAATTTGCTTCGCGTTTTTTTTTGAAAGAATTTGAGCTTACGATACCAAGGGCGATGGAGAAGGAGTTTCCTCCGATGCCTTTTCATAAAAAGTTTTTAGATCGTCAAATATAGGCTGTGCCTGTGGATTATTGCGCCCGGCTGCTGCTTGTACACTGCCATAATATTCATCGGCAAAGCTTTTTGCTTCAACTCCTGCTGCAATCATAGTGTTTTCTACACCGCGCGCCATTGCAATAAGGCGGATAAAAAACGGGCGGCAGTCATTGTGCAAAGTTAAATCCCTGTATTAATTAGCAAATAAATGAGCCGTTGTAGAGGAGTTGTTTTAAATATTTAGCTTTACTCAATGGATAACCCAATAAGATTTTTTACTGCAACTATTTTAAAGTGACAACATCTACTGAAGGTGCGCTGTAGGTGGTTGGTGAGAAGAACACCAACCACACGTATAATGGGGTTTATATAGTAACAGCTACTGATCATAATCAAAGGAAATTTAATATTTCATTTTCGGTAATAAAGTAAAAAAGATAATGAATAAAGTCAATTTTATTTTTAAAGCTAAACAGCAAATAATCGTTTGCTGTTTAGTTTTTCTTTCATTTGATAGTTATTGTCAAATTTAATTTGTAAAAGAATGGACACCTTCAGGGTTTAACGCTATTTATCACTTTGTTGAGTTGCCGGATTCAACTTTTGTTTTGGGTGCATCGCAACAACCCAATGGTACCGCGGCTACTAACGCATTAATTATGAGGTGTAATCAATATGGTGATTCATTATATTCTTTCAAATATGATAGTTGTTTATCTGGTTCAATTGTATTATTAAACGACAGTGAAGCAGTAACGCCTGGGCTATATTCATATCTCTATGCGACTCACATAACTAAATTTAATTTTATTAATGGTGATACCATGCTTGTAAAAAGCTATCCTCTTAATTTTGCAACAGGTTATATGCACCGTTGCCCTGATGGAGGATATATAATGTTGAATTATAATGCAGGTAATTATACATACATTAAAGTTGATGGTAATTGTAATATGGAATGGCATCAAGATCCTAATATGGCCGTTGGGGCTATGCAAATAAAACCAGATCCTTTGGGTGGTTTTGTAGCCTTTGGGAACCATGGTTACACAAGTAACCCTTATGGAGTGCAAAGATTAGATAGTGCCGGCTTAATAGTATGGAATTTTGGCTATGGTGATGTTCCGTTCGTGGACTGGGATTATAATTATGATGCTACTGATGTTGTTATTACCGATGATTCTAACTATATAGTAACTTGTTATGATTTTTATGAAACATTTATGAAAATTAACCGGGTAACGGGTGATACAATATGGACAAAATCAGGTGAAAGTGCGTATGTTATTAACAATGGAGGCAACGATACATATCTAACTGTTACCAGTAATAATGTTGGCTTGTGGAGTTTTGGTTTGATAAATGGGAATGGAGATTTTATATGGCAAACACCAGTAGTACCAACCAATTTTTTCCCTTCGTATTGTTCTAAAACATTAGATGGGGGGTTTGCATTTTGCGGGCAAACGAGTAATTATCAAACAATGGTATTTGTAAAATTAGACAGCACAGGTAATGTAACTAACGCCAGTATGTATGATATTGAAAAACACAAGCAGATTTATTTTTATCCAAACCCTGTAAGAGATGTTTTAAATTTTAGCGCGAAGCAAACTACCGGTAATTTTACGTTTTGTGTTTATAATTTTTCGGGTAATAAAGTTGTTGAGGTTAAGAATAAAAGTAGTGTTGATGTTTCTGCATTGCCTGCAGGGTTTTATGTTGCAGAGGTTAGGGAGGGGGAGAAGGTTGTCAGGGAGAAGTTTGTAAAGGAATGAAACAAAAAAATCAACGAAATAAATGCTGATCGCAAATGGTGAGCATTTTTTAATTAAGGCCTGTAGCACTTTCAAATTTTTCTACTTTTGGTTCACATTAACCCATTAACTTTATACAATATGAAAAAAACTATTTATGCAGTTGCTGTATCAGCAGCAGCAATTTTACTTGCATCGTGTGCAGGTAACAAAGAAGAAAAACCCGCAATGGCAGACACAGGTCCCAAATACAGGGCTGGTGTAGAAGTGGTTTTTAATGCATTCTCCACAGGTAACACTGATGGACTGGACACCCTGGTTGATGCAAATTATGTAGAACACTCCCCACCGCCCGGGGTAGATGTAAAAGGATTGGAAGGATTTAAGAACATGATTAAAATGAATCATGAAGGATTTCCCGATGCAAAGCTTACCATACTGGATTACATGGAAAGTGGCGATATGGCTGTTGTTCACTTCAACTGGAAGGCTACAAATACAGGTGCTATGATGGGCATGCCCGCCACCAACAAGGCAATTGATGTAAACGGAATTGATCTTTTAAAATTTGCCAACGGAAAATGCACCGATCATTGGGGTTATTTTGAAGAAGGAAAATATATGCAGCAGTTAGGTATGATGCCGCCTCCAAGTGCAATGACTGGCGATTCAGGAGCAATGAAAAAATAAATTTGATTTATTGAAATTGAAAGAGTCCGGTGATGTGTGCCGGACTTTTTTTGCTTTACACTGAATTTCACATTCCAGAGATAATGTAACAACTTACCTATTTCACTCGTCTTAGTTAAATTCACTGATGTTTTCAAAGTTGTTTATTCAACATCATTAACACTATTTAACTACAACCTTGCGTTGGTAAGCGTAGTTTCGTAAATCAATTTTCAAATCAGTTTATGATTAAGCTTAAAAATATCACCAAGTCTTATTCAATGGGCAATACACGCATGCAGGTGCTCAAGGGAATTAATCTTGAAATAAAACAAGGTGAGTTTGTTTCCATCATGGGAGCTTCAGGCTCTGGTAAATCTACCTTGCTCAACATACTTGGTATTCTCGATAAATATGATTCAGGTGAATATGTGCTTGCTGATACGCTGGTAAAAAATCTGTCGGAAACCAAAGCAGCCAATTATCGTAATAAATTTATCGGGTTTGTTTTTCAGTCGTTCAACTTAGTATCATTTAAAAATGCAGTGGAGAATGTGGCGCTACCACTTTACTATCAAAAAGTAAGTCGCAAAAAACGCAACGTACTTGCAATGGAATATCTTGAAAAAGTTGGCTTGAAAGAATGGGCGCATCACTTACCCAATGAAATGAGTGGCGGACAAAAACAACGCGTTGCTATAGCGCGGGCATTAATTGCAAAGCCAAAAATTATTCTTGCTGATGAACCTACCGGTGCATTAGATTCTGTTACCTCAAAGGAAGTTATGAATATGCTCGAAGAAGTAAACAAACAAGGCATTACGGTTATTATAGTAACGCATGAACAGGATGTAGCAGATCGTACACATCGTATCATCAGAATAAAAGATGGTGTTATTGTTCATGATTAAAACAAAATTGTAAATCTTAAATCGTACATCCCAAATCGTACATCAAAAATGTTTGATCTCGACAAATGGCAGGAAATATTTGACACGATAAGTAAGAACAAGCTGCGCACTTTTCTTACTGCATTCAGTGTGGCGTGGGGAATTTTTATCCTCATCATATTGCTTGGTTCGGGCCGGGGTTTGCGTAATGGAGCTGAGTACCAGTTTATGAGTGATGCCATAAACAGTATCTGGATTAATGGTGGCACAACGGGTTTGCCCTACAAAGGTTTGCAGCCGGGTCGTGAAATCGAACTTACCAATGAAGATTACACAATGATTCGCGACCACATTAATGGTATTGATAAAATTACAGGCACTGCACAAGGAAGACAACAGCGCGTTTTAACTTATGGAAAAGAACATGCAGGTTTTTTGGTACGCTCATGTTATGCAGATCACAATTATCTTGAAAATGCAAAAATGGTTTCGGGGCGATTTATAAATAACGTGGATGTAGCACAGTGCCGAAAGGTTTGTGCCATAGGAATTCCGGTAAGAGATGCATTGTTCAAAAAGGAAGACCCTATTGGAAAATTTATTTCAGCCGATGGAATTTCATATAAAGTTGTAGGAGTGTTTTACGATCAGGGTCGAGGCGATTTAGACAGGATTTATATTCCGGTGAGCACAGCTCAAAAAGCATACAACGGACAAAACAAGTTAGGCGTAATCTGGTTTTCAACCGGTGATGCAACGCTTCAGCAAAGTAATCGAATGGTTGAAGAAATAAAAACTATGATGGCATTAAAACATAATTTCGACCCCAATGACGAGAAAGCCATTAACGTGAGAAATAATACCGAAGACTACATACGCATCATGGGCATGTTAGATGGTATCAAATGGTTTGTTGCAATTATTGGAGTGGGAACTTTGTTTGCGGGGATTATTGGAGTGAGTAATATTATGATGATAGTGGTAAAAGAGCGAACTAAAGAAATTGGCATCAGGAAAGCATTGGGTGCAACACCGGGTTCGCTTATTTCTTTAGTAGTGCAGGAGTCAATCTTCATAACTTCCCTTGCAGGTTTCACAGGATTATTCAGCGGAGTATTATTACTGGCTGCTGCACAAAAATTTATGCCGCCAAGCGATTTCTTCCGCAACCCGGAAGTGAACATTAACATAGCCTTGTACGCAACATTATTATTAGTAATCGCTGGAGCGTTAGCAGGATTTTTTCCTGCGTTGCGCGCAGCGCGCATTGAACCAGTGGAGGCTTTAAGAGATGAATGAAGTTGGATGTACGATTTGGGATTTACGATGTACGATTTATTAATTCGTAAGTGTAATTTAGGTTTTAGTATTATCACTTATAGCAGAAAAATAAATCTTAAAATTTTATATTATGGATAAAGTTATTTTACAACAAAGAACCAAAAACTTAGCACTTCGTATTTTTAAAATGGTTGAAAAATTCCCGAAAACAGAAGGCGCAAGAGTGGTAACTTATCAGATCTTGAAATCGTCATCATCGACCGCTGCAAATTACAGGGCGGCTTGCAGAGCTAAATCATCAAATGATTTTTTAAATAAAATGAAAATTGTAGAGGAAGAGGCTGATGAAACTTTATTTTGGATTGAGTTTATAGAAGAAGCTGGATTATTGAAAAAGAACTTATTGTCAAATTTACATAAAGAGTCGGATGAGTTGGTTGCAATTTTTACGTCCGCATTAAAAACTTTGAAATCAAAGAAGGATTGACAGAATATCAATTTGAAATTCAAATTTTAGATTATAGAACATGAAAATCGTACTTCGTAAATCGTAAATCGTAAATCGTAAATCAATATGCTGGACAGAGATAATTGGCAAGAAATATTCAGTGCGATAAAGAAAAATAAGTTGCGCACGGCACTCACTGCCTTGGGTGTTTTCTGGGGAATTTTTATGTTGGTGATCATGCTTGGTTCAGGCAATGGTTTGCGAAATGGCATTTTGCAGGGCTTTGATGGAACTGCCACCAACAGCTTTTTTGTTTGGGCGCAAAAAACAACCAAGGCTTACAAAGGAATGCAGCCGGGCAGAAATTTTCATTACGATAATCGTGATGCACAGGCTCTGGCAACAAAAATTCCCGAGATAGAAGTAGTGGCCCCGCAAAATCAATTAGGCGATTACATGGGAAGCAACAATGTAACTCATGGGTTAAAAACAGGCGCCTTTGCAGTAATGGGAAATTATCCTGTAATACAAAAAATAAACTCTATTAAAGTAAGTGAAGGGCGATTTATAAATGACCTGGATATAAAAGACAAGCGTAAAATTGCAGTCATAGGAAAGCGTGTGCGTGAAATACTTTTTGGAAAAAATGAAACTGCTATCGGAGAATATATCAGGATCAACGGGGTTTATTTTCGTGTGGTTGGAGTTATGAAACCAATTGGCAGTGGTGAACAGGCTGACCAATCATCACAGGAAATACATATTCCTTTTACTGTTTTTCAATCTGCATTCAACTTTGGTGATAGAGTAGGCTGGTTTGCAATCACATCAAAACCAAATGTTCCTGCTTCGGTTGCTGAAGACAAAGCAATTGAATTATTGAAACAACGGCACATGATTGCTCCTGAAGATCAGCTTGCAGTTGGGCACTGGAATATGGAAAAAGAATATAACAAACTGAACGGTTTGTTTAGTGGTATAGCATTGCTGGTATGGGTGGTAGGGTTAGGTACGCTTATAGCAGGAGTTATTGGTGTGAGCAACATTATGCTTATTATCGTAAAAGAGCGTACCAAAGAGATCGGAATAAAACGTGCACTTGGTGCAACACCAATTGAAATTATTTTGCAGTTAATGTTGGAATCGGTATTTCTCACCACAATTGCAGGATACTTTGGTTTAGTTGCAGGAATCGGGTTACTCGAAATACTTTCAAAAAATTTACCTCAGGGAGAAAACAGCATGTTCACAAATCCTGAGGTACAATTGAATGTTGCAGTAGTTGCATTATCAATATTAATTATTGCCGGAGCAATTGCAGGATTGGTACCCGCAAAACGTGCAGTTAATATAAGTCCTGTGGATGCCTTGAGAGATGAGTAGTCCAAGTGGAAAAAAATCGTAAATCATAAATTGTAAATCGTAAATCATTTTTCATGAAAAAGTTTTTTAAAATTTTATTCCTGTTAATTTTAATCGGAAGTTTTGCAGGTGGTTTTTATTACCTCTATGCAAAGTCGAAAAAGCCGAAAGAAATTTTTAAAACCTCCACTCCCCTTATTACCAACATTGCAAAGAAAACTGTTGCAACAGGTTCGGTAACTCCACGCAAAGAAATTTTTATAAAGCCACAGGTATCCGGCATTGTTGAAAAAATTTATGTGGAAGCAGGCAAGATGATTAAAGCCGGTGATGTGATTGCAAAGGTGCGCATCATCCCTAATATGCTTAACCTGAATGATGCGGAAAGCCGCCTCAACCGTGCAAACCTTTCTTATGAAAATGCAAAACAGGATTTCGATCGCAACAAACAATTGTATGACCAGGGTGTGGTTCCAAAAGCAGATTTTCAACGTTATGAACTTGCGCTAAAAAATGCAAAAGAAGAGGTAGAAACATCTGAAAATAATTTGCAGCTGATAAAGAATGGAGTTGCTGCGCGAACTGGCCAGGCTACGAACACATTAATTCGTTCAACAATTTCAGGCATGCTGTTAGATGTTCCTGTGAAAGAAGGAAGCTCTGTAATTGAATCAAATAATTTTAATGAAGGAACTACTATTGCATCAGTGGCCGATATGGGCGAAATGATTTTTGATGGCAAAGTGGATGAAAGTGAAGTAGGGAAAATTAATTCCGGCATGGATTTAATTTTAACCGTTGGCGCAATTGACAATAAAAAGTTTAATGCAAAATTAGAATACATTGCTCCAAAAGGCATAACTGAAAATGGTGCGATTCAGTTCCAGATTAAAGCTGCTATACAAATTGACACAAGCGCATTTCTGCGCGCAGGCTATAGCGGCAATGCCGACATCATTCTGGAAAAGAAAGATAGCGTGATGGCAATTCCTGAAAGTTTGATCACATTCAGCAACGACAGCGCTTATGTAGAAGTAGAAACATCACCACAGGTTTTTGAAAAGCGATTAATCAAAACAGGATTGAGTGACGGAATCAATATTGAAGTATTATCAGGTATTTCAAAAACAGATAAAATAAAAAATCCACAAACTGTGGATGATCACGGAAATGCAAATTAAATGGCTGAGAATTTGAGGCTTTAGATTCTTTAGTATAGTTTATTGAGTTGATAATTATGTGATTTCAGTTTCTTAAATACAACAGACTCTTCGTATTTCTATCTGCCATCTCTCCCGTAATCCTTTGAGTAAAACGCTTTTAATGTCCACTAACTAAACCTTCTGATCACAAACATTGGACTTAGCTGTAACTTTTCCAGTGTGCTATGCGTATTACTCCAAAATAAGCATCAGTAACGAAAAACAAGAATCCAATTATGAAAAATTTCATTTCAACTTTATTTACAATAATCCTCTTATCTAACATCTCATCTGCGCAGGAAGCCATTAATGGTGATTTTAAAACCATCAGCATATCAGGCTCGGCAAAGGTTTTCTTAAGACAGGGCAGTCCGAGTACCGTAACAATTACAGGGCATAATAATTTGCCCGGAATAAGCATTTCAAATGACAAATTGCTCATCAGTAAAGTGTTTACAGAACCTGTGTATGTGGTATCTCCTTTAATCACTGATATTGATATCAGCGGTAATGGTGAGATCATAATGGATTCCTTATATACGATTGAAAAATTAGATTTTGATGTCTCGGGAAATTGTAAAACCGACCTGAACATACAAGGCGGTGCCATACAATTAGACGTAAGTGGAAATTTTTCGGGCGATATGAAGGGTACTGTAGATAAATTAACTGTAAATGCCTCTGGCCGTGCAAATGTTTATGCTGAGGACCTGGTTGTAAAAAATTGCAATGTAAATGTGAGTGGATTATCTAAAGTTCAGGTGGATGTTAAAGACTCGCTAATTACCCGTATCAGTGGCAAAGGAACTGTTGTTTACAAAACACCGCCAACCTACATTAATACTGACAACAGCGGACTTGCTCGCATGGGTGATAGCAACAGTTCAGTTCACGACACTACTAAATTGAATTTTGGAAATACCACAGTGTTGATAATTGGCAACGAGGGTAATTATCATTTTAATATGAATGAGGGGCCTCGCAAATCAACATTTCATTGGGCAGGAGTAGAAATGGGGCTTAACAATTATCTGAACAGTGATAATAAATTTGAAGCACCTGATCAATATGGTTATCTTAAACTTAGAACAGGTAAAGCGGTTTTTGTTAATCTGAATCTTTTCAGTGTCAAATGGAAACTTTACCATGAATATATCATGTTAGGTACGGGTTTGGGATTTTCATTCCGCAACTATTATTTTGCTAACCAGGATTCGATTTTAATTCCTAATGTGAGCCACGTTGCAGCTGCGCCCGCTACCCAACCCTGGTTTAAAAATAAACTTGCTGTTGATTACCTCACCATTCCATTAATGGTTGAATTTAATACCAGTAAGTACAATAAAAACTCATTTCACATTGGTGGCGGCATGGTATTTAATCTGAAGATGGGCTCAAGGGTTAAAACCAAATCAGATGATTTTAAAGCTAAAGCACATGATGATTTTAATGTAAGACCGGTTGAGTTTGACGCCCGTTTTCAAATCGGTTATGGAGTCCTCAACCTGTTCACTACCTATAGCCTTCATGGCTTATTCAAAGATAACGAGGGGCCTGAAATAAGACCAATGACTTTTGGTATTGCATTAGCAGGATGGTAAAAAATTGTTTCGGGTTTAGCGTTTAAGGTTAGAATTCTGAGTCCGTGTCACCTTGAGCGAAGTCGAAGGGCAAACAAATTCTAAAAAATAAAATTAAAAACTTGCCTTGTGTGTTTCTTTTTACCAAATACCCAAGGCAACAAAAAACTTTAAACCTCAAACCAATCGGTATTTTCGTGAAAAATATTTTTCATGGAAAAAATAATCATCAATAATCAATATTATTTATCACCCATAGTTCAGAGCGACAAACAAAAGTTGCTGGAGTATTGCAACGATATTGAAATTTATAATAACACCCTACAGATACCTTATCCATACCTTGAAAAAGATGCAATGGTTTTTTTAAACTGGATTGATGAAAAACAAAAAGAGTTTAATAACCCAATAGTCTTTGCCATAAGAAATGAAGCAGAGGAATTAATCGGAATTATCGGGTTGGTGTGCAAGTACAAAATAGATTCGCATAAAGAAGAAATTGGCTACTGGATGGGCAAACCCTTTCGAGGAAACGGAATTACAACGGCAGCCGTGAAAACTTTTACTGACTATCTCTTTTCAAACACAAATTATGTTCGCATAGAAGCTCAAACTTATTTGTATAACACAGCATCGCAAAAGGTTTTAGAAAATTCAGGGTTTGAGGCGGAAGGAATTTTGAGAAAGAATTTTTTGAAGAAGGGTGTTTACCTGGATACACGTATGTATTCGAAGATTAAAAAATCCTGAAAATTCTGATGACTGACCAAAAGGTTAATCACATCAAACCTTAAATGTCATCTTCCCTGCAGCAACTTCAGTAAACATTTTTGCATACATGCTGGTAATGTTTTCCCAATTATAGAAATTGTCAATCTTATCAAGATTATCTTTTACAAAAGTGGCGCGATGCTCATTTAGTTTTTCATAGTTATCTAATATAGCTGCTACTTCCTCGGCATTCATAAAATAAAATGCATCAGCATCCAATACATGTTTATTAAATTTATTGCCATGTGCTGCTATTAAAGCGCCACCTGCCATGGCTTCTAGCAGGCTTGGGTTGGTGCCGCCTACAGAGTGCCCGTGAAAATATAGGGCTGAAAAATTTCTAAGATTGTTAAGCAAGCCCTGCCCTGCAACCCATCCTAAAAAAATAATTTTTGGTGTTGATTTATATCTATCAATAAGGTATTGTGCATACTTATGATCAGTGCCGGCTGCTATGTACATTTTAGTTGGCGATTTTGATTTTGCAACACCATCCAGGATAATTTCAATATTGTTTTCAGGCTCCAATCTGCAAACCATAATATTGTATTGGTACTTTTCTAACCCGAATTTTTTTAGAACAGATTCATCAATCTTTTCATTTTTATCAGCTCCATAAGGAATAAAATAACTATTGAGTCCGAATGATTCTTTCACATAATCTTCAATGCCAACATTATCAGAAATAAGTGCGTAAGATTTTTCAATAGCAATTTTTTCAAACCACTTAGTAAGCTTTTGAACCGTAGGACTGAATTTGCTCCTCCACCACTCCATTCCATCAATATTGGTAACCAACTTAGTTTTGCGAATTGGCGAAACGAAATAACTAACTGACATGGTGGTGTAACCGCACGCAAGCACCACATCGCATCCCCGCTTAATAGCATCATTCAAACACAAATAATCGTAAATAAAATTTCCTGCTGTGCCTATTTTTTTTTCGGGACTCCATTTATGGATTACATGCACACCCATGTATTCGGATTTTTGGTAAGGATGAAAATTGGGACTGTAAGTATACACTTCGAATCCACGCTTAACAAGTAAGACCGAAACACGCTCGGCAAATTGCTCCAAACCGCCATAATAATTAGGGATTCCACGTGTACCTATAATTCCTATTTTCATTATTAAAAGTTGATACTTAAAAAAGCATCAATTAACCTTTGGTGTATATGTTGTTTTAAAAAAAATAATGCTGCAAGATGCTAAATCTATTTCCAAATTTATATACCCGCTTTACCAAAAACTGTTCCTCAATGTTAACCATCGAATAATTTAAATTAACAAAGCACAAAGAAAGACCTTTGTGCTCTGCCATTAATTACTCAATGAGATTTAATGATTTCTTAAATCAATACTTTTTTAAAACAAGCGGTCTTGCCATGTACGTGGCGTTAGTTCATTCTGAATTTCAACTTCGAGATGATATTCAAATTTACGAACACCGCGTTTCTTTATATAATTGATCATGTCAATCAACCCATCCTCGAGATTGACCTGTGTTTTATAGTTAAGCAATTTTCTCGCTTTATCAGCACTGCAACTAGCATGTTTCACTTCCATCGGCCGGTCGGCTACATAAATTGGTTTTACATCGAAGTTCAATAAGCGACCTAAAATTGTAGCCAGTTCATTAATGGTTACAAATTCTTCATCTGGTCCGATATTGATTACTTCTCCAACTACGTTATCCTGGAAAGCCATTCTTTCAAGGCAATCAATGCAATCGGTTACAAAAGAAAAATTTCGTTTTTGTTCACCGTCACCATATATAATAGGTTGACGTCCTTGCAGCATCAGGTTAATCATAATGGATGCCACATTACGAAACGGGTCATCATACTTTTGACGCGAACCGATAATGTTATGTGGTACCGCAATGGTATATTCAAACTTATGTACGCGGGCCATGTTTTCAATAGTGATTTCGGCAGCGCGTTTTGCAATACCATAAGGATCAATAGGCTTTGGATCCATATCTTCAGTAAATGGATAAACAGGCTGGTAACCATATCGAGCCATTGATGAGCAGAAAACGAAACGTTTTACTTTGTTTTGAATGGCTGCACTCATCATGCTCATGGTAATCTGGTACGTATTAGTGCAAACCAGGTGAGGTGAAAAAACTGAAAGTCCCTCGTAAGCAGTTGATGCTGCGTGATAAATAATATCACATCCTTTGGTAAGCTTCATCATGGCATGTAGATCCATGCAATCAACGTGATGAAATTCAATGTTAGGATTGATGTTGTCCTGGTAACCACCAAGTAAGTTGTCATTTCCAATTACTTCGTGTCCTAAAGCAAGCATACGATCAGCAAGGTGACTTCCTAAAAAACCGGCTACACCGGTAATGAAAATTCTCATAATTAATTTTTGTGTTAAAGGGGATTCAAAAAACGGGTTAAAAATTTTGGAAGTGCGAAAGTAACATTATTAAACCAATTTTTAAAGCCTGATATGCGATTAATTTCATTTTGGAAATCTGAAAGCTAAGCGGAGGCGTATCTTATGCTATGCGAATTTTCAAGTTGATTTTATTTTCAGTTTTTATAATAATCTTCAATTCCTCTACTGCGCAGGTTATTGATAACACTGCTTCTTTTCGTGAAACAGGGAGCAATAATTATATTCGTTATTACTACGACAATGATTTTTTTACTGCTACTGATTATTATTACACACAGGGGATGTGTCTTGAATTTGTGAATTCCGGTCTGAAACATTTTCCATTATCAAGACTTCTTGTTACACCAAAAAGTTTCCACCATCGTTTTGGAGTGGCCATAGAACATGTTGGTTTTACTCCCACAAGCATCAGGCATCCTGAAATTATTAATGGTGACAGACCTTTTGCAGCAAGTTTGTATCTTAAAACATTTGCAATAGCGGTGAGTAATGAAACACAACAACGTCTCACTTCCGCATTTTCGATTGGAGTTATTGGACCCGCGACAGGTGGTGAAAATATGCAGGTGACCATTCATCGCGTATTGAACAATATTGAACCGCTTGGCTGGTCAAATCAAATTGCCAACGATCTTGTGATAAATTATGAGTTCGGGTATGAAAAAGAATTATTCAGAAACAAGGCTCTCAAGCTTAATTGGACCTCTGGTTTTAAGTTAGGGACTTTTAATGATAAAATTTCATCGGGCTTAACTATAATAGCAGGGCTCCTGCCTGATTTTTATTTAAATGATGAAAATGAAAAAAAGAAATTCAAAATACATCTTTATAATCAAGCCCAAATTAGTATGGTTGGTTATGATGCTTCACTGCAAGGAGGAATGTTTAATCACAAAAGTCCCTATACAATTAGCCATAGTGATATTGCACGCTTTACTTTTCAGGATAATGCAGGTATAGTGATTAAACTTTATGGTATTCATCTCGAATATTTTCAATCCTTTATCACCAAAGAATTTGAAAAAGGGAAATATCACCGCTGGGGCGGGATACGCATTGGATATGTGTTTTGATTTTACTTCAAATTGTTAAATCTTCAAACTCAAATCAATTATCTGATTTGTCCATTCTCTTTTTTTTGTATTTTCGCAATCCTTTTTCAAAATTCATCCGTGCAATATTCAATTTTGCCTTTTTAAAAAGTTATACTACCCATAAAGAATTCCCCCGATTGCCAGACATTATATGAGTTTGAGTACTAACATTGTTAAACACAATTACCGCGTTACCAAGCAGGATCGCATTGCTCTTTTGCAACAGCAGCCTTTGGTGCTATGGTTTACTGGCTTAAGCGGTTCGGGCAAATCAACATTGGCAGACGCTTTGGAACAGCGCCTGATGAAGGAAGGAATTAAAACCTACTTATTAGATGGTGATAATATCCGGTTCGGGTTGAATAAAAATGTTGATTTCAGCGATGAAGGACGCAAAGAAAATATTCGCAGAATTGGTGAAGTGAGTAAATTATTTGTGGATGCAGGATTGGTTGTACTTACGGCTTTCGTTTCCCCTTTCAGGAGCGATCGCGAGCAGGTGCGAGAGTTATTGCCGCAAAGTGAGTTTATTGAAATATTTGTTGACACACCTATTGAGGTATGTGAGCAGCGCGATGTAAAGGGACTTTATAAAAAAGCCCGTGCCGGTGAAATAAAAGACTTTACAGGAATAAGTTCTCCTTACGAAACGCCTGTAAATCCTGAGATCACCATAAAAACAGCTGGAAGAAGTATTGAAGATTGCATTGAAGAAATTTATCAAACAGTAAAATCAAAAATTAAATAACATAAGATGATTAACTACAATTTAGACCATTTAAAAGAATTGGAAAGCGAAACGATTTACATTATTCGTGAAGCGGCTGCACAGTTCGAAAATCCATGTTTGCTTTTCAGTGGAGGTAAAGACTCTATTGTGATGAGTTGGATGGCGCGCAAAGCTTTCTGGCCTGCACGCATTCCTTTCCCTTTAGTGCATGTGGATACAGGCCACAACTTTCCTGAAACAATTGAGTACCGCGATAACTACATGAAAATGATCGGTGCCAACCTTATTGTGGGTTCCGTGCAGGAGTCAATTGACACTGGTCGTGTGAAAGAAGAAAAGGGACCAAATGCTTCGCGCAATGCTTTGCAAACGGTTACACTTTTAGATACCCTTGAAAAACACAAGTTTGATGCTGCAATGGGTGGCGCAAGACGTGATGAAGAAAAGGCACGCGCCAAGGAACGTATGTTCAGCCACCGTGATGAATTCGGACAGTGGGACCCAAAAAATCAACGCCCTGAATTGTGGTTGTTATTAAATGGAAAAAAGGCTGTTGGCGAGCACTTCCGGGTGTTCCCTATAAGCAACTGGACTGAGATGGACGTATGGATGTATATCAAATCCGAAAAAATTCCTATTCCTTCCATTTACTTTTCGCATGAGCGCGAAGTGTTTGAGCGGGACGGAATGATTCTCTCCACTTCTGATTTTCTTCCATTACGCAACGGTGAAAAAGCTGAAAGAAAAATTGTTCGTTATCGCACAGTAGGTGATATGAGTTGCACAGGTGCTGTATATTCAACTGCAGGGACATTAGACGAAATTATCGAGGAGGTTTCTGTAAGTCGCACAACTGAGCGCGGTACCCGTGCAGATGATAAGCGCACCGAGGCTGCAATGGAAGACAGGAAAAAGGCCGGATACTTTTAAAAAAAAGAATTGCCAATGCGCAATCATCAATTAAAAGTATTCATCATAATTATCATTTTCTAAAACAACAATCCAATTTCAATTCATAATTCTCAATTACAAAAAATGGAACTACTAAGATTTTCTACCGCAGGCAGTGTTGATGATGGCAAAAGCACGTTGATCGGCCGCCTGTTATATGATTCTAAATCAATTTTCGAAGACCAGATGGAAGCCATCCAGGCTTACAGCGATAAGAAAGGTTACGAGCATGTTGACCTTGCATTATTAACCGATGGCTTGCGTGCAGAGCGTGAGCAGGGCATTACTATTGATGTTGCCTATCGTTATTTTGCTACGCCCAAGCGCAAGTTTATTATTGCTGATACTCCGGGACACATACAATATACTCGCAACATGGTTACGGGCTCAAGTAACTCTAACATGTCAATTATTTTGATTGATGCGCGTAACGGTATCATCGAGCAAACTAACCGCCACTCATTCATTGCATCGTTGCTGAACATTCCTCACCTGGTGGTTTGTGTAAACAAAATGGATTTGGTTGACCATAGTGAAAAACGTTTTGACGAAATTGTGGCTGGCTACAAAATGCTTGCTTCAAAATTGGATATTAAAGATGTTCACTTTATTCCTATCAGCGCATTGAATGGTGATAACGTGGTTGACCGTTCTGAAAAAATGAAATGGTATAACGGGCCTACGCTGATGTACCTGTTAGAGAACGTTCACATCAGTTCAGATATGAATCATATTGACTGCCGTTTTCCGGTTCAATATGTTATCCGTCCACAGGCTCAGGAATACCATGACTACCGCGGCTTTGCGGGTCGAATAGCTTCAGGCATTTTCAAAGCGGGTGACCGTGTGATGTGTTTGCCTTCAGGTTTTACTACTACCATAAAGTCTATTGATACTTATGATGGCAAGATTGAAGAGGCTTTTGCACCAATAAGTTGCGCTATTACCTTACAAGATGAAATTGACATCAGCCGGGGCGATATGATAGTGCGTGAAGCCAATGTGCCTAACATAGGACAGGATATAGAAATGATGATGTGCTGGATGGGAGATGCTCCAATGAAAGCAGGAGGTAAATACACTATACGCCACACCACGCGAGAAGCAAAATGTCTTATAAAAGATATTCGTTACAAAGTGGATGTTAACACATATCACCGCAATGAAGAAGATAAGAACATCGCCATGAATGACATTTGTCGTGTGCATGTACGCACCACAGTGCCATTGTTTTATGACAGCTATCGCAAAAACCGGATTACAGGAAGCGTAATTTTAGTTGATGAAGGAACCAACAATACTGTTGGTGCCGGAATGATTATTTAATCTCACAATAAAATTTTAAAAACCGTCTTCCTGATGATTTAAGGGAGACGGTTTTTTTTATAGCTGCCATAAATTATTTAGATTTTTATATCTGGTTGTTGGTCAACCAACTCATTTTGAGAAATAATTGTATTTAAGAATGCAGTAAATAGCCCTGAAACCGTCTTTCCAGTTTATTTTTTTCCCTTCCGCGTAGGTTCTTCCATAGTATGAAATGCCCACTTCATAAATGCGAACGTTGGGGATACGGGCAATTTTTGCAGTTACTTCGGGCTCAAAACCAAAACGGTTTTCTTTAAGTTTAATGCTCTGAATCATATCGCGCCTGAAAAGCTTGTAACAGGTTTCCATATCCGTTAAGTTAAGATTAGAACCCATATTACTTAAAAATGTAAGGAATTTATTTCCGAGCGAATGCCAGAAAAATAAAATCCGGTGAGGATTACCACCCATAAACCGCGAACCGTAAACTATATCGGCAAAGCCTGATAAAATGGGTTTTATCAGGTCGTTATATTCTTCAGGGTCGTATTCTAAATCGGCATCTTGTATAATTACATAATCACCTGTGGCTTTTTCAATTCCGAGGTGCAATGCTGCACCTTTACCTTTATTTACTTCGTGATTAAATAGCTTGTAATCCACTTCAGGATGCTTTTCAAAATAACGTTTAATGGCGCCAACAGTATCATCTTTAGAACAATCATTTACAATGATCAGTTCTTTACTGATATTATTTTTCAGTTGCACTTTAAGTACCTTGTCTAATATAAGATGTACTGTGCGTTCTTCATTGTAACATGGAATAACTATAGAAAGCGTATTGAATGTAACCATTGCAGGCTGGTATTAAAAGTTTTAGAACAGATACGATTGGCAATTATAAGAGAAAATATTTTATGGCAATAACCTTAAACCTCAAACTTAAATCTTTATCTCTTCCCCATTTTTATTAAAAAAATGAAACTCCATCATGTGATAATTTTTCTCGGCTATTACCTTGATTGGGCGCTTATATTTAATCATCCATTTACGCCTCATACTAATAAGCCCGCGATTAATATAAGCTTCTAAGTAAGGGTGGACGCGTAGCGTAAGGGTCTTTTCATTCTGCTCCTGCATAAAAAAGCGGATGTTATTTTCAATATCATCCATTATGAGCGTGCTCGATCTTATTTCACCTGTTCCATCACAGGCAGGACACTTTTCACTGGTGTTGATTTCTGTAACCTGCCTTACGCGTTCGCGCGTTATCTGTACCAGACCAAATTTGCTTGGCGGTAAAATGGTATGCCTCGCACGGTCCTTTTTCATTTCATCGCGCAAGCCATCGAACAATAATTTTTTGTTTTCAGGATTACGCATGTCAATAAAATCAATCACAATTATTCCACCCATATCGCGCAGGCGCAATTGGCGTGCTATTTCCTTAGCCGCGCTCATGTTCACCTGGAAATTGTGCGACTCCTGTCCCTCATTATCCACCTTGCTACGAATACCGCTGTTCACATCTATTACATGCATAGCTTCGGTATGTTCTATCACCAAGTAAGCGCCTCCCTGCATGTTTACTGTTTTTCCGAAAACAGTTTTTATCTGTTTGTCAACTCCAAACTGTTCGAAGATGGGATTCTTTAATTTATGGAGCTTTACAAGGTCGCTGTGTTCCGGAGCAATGCCACGTACGTAAGCACGAATTTCTTCGGCAAGTGCTGGGTCGTTTACATGTACATTATTAAAGTTGGCAGAAAGTAAATCACGCAATATGGTGGAAGTGCGATCCATCTCACCCAAAACCTTTACAGGGGGCTGAACAGTTTTAAGCAATTCAAAACAATTGCGCCACTTTTCCATCAAATCACGAATATCCTTGTCCAGTTCAGCCACCATTTTACCTTCGGCAACCGTGCGCACTATCATGCTGAAGTTTTTCGGCTTAATGCTCAATGCAAGTCTTTTAAGGCGGTTGCGCTCTTCAGCATTTTTGATTTTTGATGAAACTGATACACCATCACTAAAAGGAGTAATGACCACAAAGCGACCTGCCAATGAAAGTTCGGAAGCAAGGCGATGACCTTTGGTTGAAATTGGTTCTTTGGCAATCTGCACCATCACCCATTGGTTAGGCGCAATAACCTGCGAAATTTTTCCTGATTTATTGATGTCAGGTTCTTTCTCAAAATTATTCAGGGTAGCATCGGTTTGCTTACCGGCAATGACATTCTTGATATATTTATTGAGGCTCTGAAACTGCGGACCGAGATCGAGGTAATGCAAAAAGCCTTCCTTCTCAAAGCCCACATCCACAAAAGCAGCATTGAGACCCGGTAAAAGTTTTTTTACCCGTCCTAAGTAAATGTCACCCACTGCAAAACTCTGGTCTTTTTTTTCGCTGTTAAGCTCAACCAGTTTTTTATCTTCTAAAAGTGCAATTTTGACTTCACTATCACTTGCATCAATAATTAACTCACTCGTCAAAGTGTTATATTTTTTAAAGCCACAGGCTTTTTATGATCTTGGTTTTAAGCCTGGCTGCAAAAAGTCCTGGTGATTACTTTTGAGGGGGTTAAGCAATGTATAATGATACATTTCTCTTACAACAGCATCTGTAACAAAACTCCGTTGGAAAACGGAACAGCAACCAACCTTAGGCAATTTTTCAATGAATAAAAAATAATTGCAACAACAGGAAATCAACCCTGTTGCTGCATTATGAAAGGTTTTTAAAAAAGCTGATAAATCAAAAAGATAAATGACTATTTCTTCTTGTGCCTGTTTTTCCTTAGACGCTTCTTACGCTTGTGCGTAGCCATTTTATGTCTTTTTCTTTTCTTACCGCTTGGCATGATATATTATATTTTTTAAAACTATTATTAACTTTCTGAATGGCTGTTAGCCATTGGCCAACCGCTTCCGGGCTTACCCCTTTTTTGAAATCGGGGGTGCAAATGTAGTTTTTTTATTAAAAGATGAAAGTTTTTTCCAATGGTATTCAGATTGTAAAAATGATTTTTTAGTTTTTACTTACATTTGCAGCATTAATAAACACAGAATTAAAGTGAAAACTACAGATTTAAATGTCAGCTTAATTGAAACTTATTTTGAGATGCTTAAAAATTTAAGTACTGACAGTAAGTTAGAGCTCATTGCCAAACTTTCAAATTCTATGAAAACAAGTAAGGGTACCAAAAACGATTCACTCAAGTCGCTTTATGGGGCTTTTGTTTCAAAGCAATCTGCTGATGAACTAATTGATGATATTAAAAAGTCAAGAACTTTTAACCGCAAAAGAGCAGCGTTTTGAAAAAATATCTTCTTGACACAAATATTTGCATCTACTTTTTGAAAGGACAATTTAATCTTCATCGAAAAATTGAAGATGCTGGAATAGAAAATTGTTTCGTATCAGAAATTACAATTGCCGAACTCAAGTATGGAGTTGAAAATAGCAACCAAATTGAGAGGAACCGGGTGACGCTTGAAAAATTTCAAAACAAGTTTACAATACTTCCAATTTTTACAGCGCTTGATGCTTACGCAAAAGAAAAAGCAAGGCTCAAAAAGAAAGGAAAAATGTTAGATGACTTTGACTTGCTAATTGGAGCGACTGCTATTTCAAACAACTTAACTTTAGCAACAAGAAACGTAAGTGACTTTGACCGTTTGGACGGAATTAAAATTGACGATTGGACTTTGTAGGAAAAACTTCCTGGCGAATAAAGATTTTATATCCCTTTTGAAATCAAGTGATGCTTATAAATATATAAGCATTTTAGAAAGAGTAAACTTGCAGGATTATTCTCAGGTAATGGCTTTCCAGCACATTGGGATCCTAAGCTTAGAATTCCACGTGGACAAGTTGTCGCG